>Ga0315277_10000062_pt1 | contig 165702 bp, 164 predicted proteins | sample YL17G05_15_MG_FD_203695 | JGI IMG/M metagenome (GOLD analysis project Ga0315277, IMG submission 203695) | Sediment microbial communities from Yellowstone Lake, YNP, Wyoming, USA - YL17G05_15 | ecosystem: Environmental > Aquatic > Freshwater > Lake > Sediment | place: USA: Wyoming | collected...
CATATTATGTAAAAATTACTTCAAGCGAAACCTTGTCAGCTGCTCCGACTGTTTCTATTGCTGCTGAAGGCACAGCCAATGATGTGAGCGGCGCAGCAACAACATCAGTTGGCGGCAATGATTACAGATACAATAGAACAATCAGCTTTGACGCAGCTGCAGTTGGTTCAGTTTTGGAAGACTGGTCTGTCACAGGCACAGATTCTGCAGGCAACCCAGCCACCAATGTTAGCCCAACCAACGAAGCTACCAAAGCTATCTATACTGATACTGTGGCTCCAGTATTTTCATCTGTTTCACCAGCCAATAGCGCTTTCATTAATAGCATTACTGCTTCTTCTGACGTAAGCTACACCTTAAGCGAAGCCATTACCAGCGGTACGATAGTAATGACCAGAACAGGCGGTACAGCCGATGGCACAATACATACTTGTACTCTGACAGGCACTGCTTTAAATACTGGCGCTCATAATAACTTTGATATGTCTGATATTGTAAATGGCTGTACAGTCGCCCAATCTCTGGTAGATGGCGCGATTTATACTTTTGACTTTGACGGAACAGATATTGCTGGCAACAATGCCACTCAAGTTTCCAGAACATCAGTTACCTTTGATACCTCTGCGTCTAGCTTTACCATGCAGTATTATTCTGATTCAGGCTTAACATTATCCATGGGCAACAATCCATATTTAAAAGCAGGCACATATTACATAAAAATATCAGCCAACGAAGCTTTATCAGGAACGCCGACCATTAGTATTGATGCCGAGGGGACAAATAATGACGTAACTAATGCGGCAACCACCTTGGTATCAGGCAATGATTACAAATATACCAGGATAATAGCAAGCGATGGCGCAGCAGTAGGGTCGGTTTTAGAAGACATTAGCATAAGCGGAACAGACTTAGCTAGTAATCCAGCAACCAATGTAGATCCGACCAATGAAGCAACCAAAGCAGCCTATACAGATACAACTGCGCCAACAGCGCCTGGCAATTTAACAGACGGCGGCAAAACAACAAACACTATAACCTTAACCTTTGGCAGCCAAACAACAGAAATAAACTTTTATACCTACAAAATATTTTACAAGCAAGCTGCATCCGGAGTTACAGAATCTGACACAGAGCAGGTAGATTCAGATTTAGGATTTATTGATTATAATAGCACAGCAAGTACGACTGTTAGTGGTCTGCTTGCTAACAAGCAATATGTTTTTAATATCTGGGCCTATGACCTGGCTGGCAATAAAGCCAATGCTACAGAAATAGCCATTACCACATCACCTGCCAATAATGCCCCCAACGCGCCGACTTTAGTGTCGCCAGCTAATGGAGCAGCCATAAACGATGACACGCCAACTTTATCAGCCAATTATTCTGATCCAGATGCTGGAGATACTGGCACAACCAATTATCGCATTTCATCCTCATCCTTAAGTGACTGCAATAATAATATTAATATTGTGGCTTTTGGCACATCAGCAGAAACAGCAACAAATAATGAAGCTACCACTTGGACACCAGGTTCTTCCATTGGCAGTGATGCCACTTATTACTGGTGCGCGCAAAACAATGATGGTTTACTGACCTCGTCCTGGACTAGCCTGGGAAATTTTATTTTAGATCAAGTCGCACCATCAATTACAGCCATAACCAGCGTGGCCGGAGATACTAGCGCGCCATATTATGACACCTCGGATGACAGCTCAACAGCAGTTGTCTTCACTTCAGATGCTGATACAGCCAACTGCCACTGGGACACTGTTAATACAACATATGATTTAATGGCCAATGACTGTGCTAGCGCTACCAGCTGCACCTTGAACCTCGCAGGCGAAACAGCCAAGACAGTTTATCTGCGCTGTGTGGATAATGCCGGCAACAAAGCAACCTCTTCATATACTTTGAATTACACTATTGATGCGACTGCGCCAACTTTCACTATGCAGTATTATTCTGATTTAGGCCTGACCCTGCCAATTGCAGACAATGCCAGATTAAAAGCAGGCACATATTATGTAAAAATTACTTCAAGCGAAACCTTGTCAGCTGCTCCGACTGTTTCTATTGCTGCTGAAGGCACAGCCAATGATGTGAGCGGCGCAGCAACAACATCAGTTGGTGGCAATGATTATAAATACACCCGAACAATCAGCTTTGACGCAGCTGCAGTTGGTTCAGTTTTAGAAGATTGGTCTGTCACAGGCACAGATTCTGCAGGCAACCCAGCCACCAATGTTAACCCAACCAACGAAGCTACTAAAGCTATCTATACTGATACCACTGCGCCAACTTTCACCATGCAGTATTATTCTGATTTAGCCCTGACCCTGCCAATTGCAGACAACGCCAGATTAAAAGCAGGCACATATTATGTAAAGGTTACTTCCGATGAAACATTGTCATCTGCTCTGAAAGTCACTATTGCTGCTGAAGGCACAGCTAATGATGTGACAAATGCAACAGCAACATCACTTGGCGGCAATGATTACAGATACACCCGAACAATCAGCTTTGACGCAGCTGCAGTTGGTTCAGTTTTGGAAGACTGGTCTGCCACGGCCACAGATTCTGCCGGCAATACGGCTACGAACGTTAGCCCAACCAACGAAGCTACCAAAGCAATCTATACTGATACTGTGGCTCCGGTGTTTTCATCTGTTTCACCGGCCAATAGTACTTCCATTAATAGCATTACTGCTTCTTCTGACGTAAGCTATACCTTAAGCGAAGCCATTTTAAGCGGTACGATAGTAATGACCAGAACAGGCGGTACAGCCGATGGCACAATACATACTTGTACTTTAACAGGAACAGCATTAGATGCCGGCGCTCATAATAACTTTGATATGTCTGATACTGTCAATGGCTGCACAGTCGCCCAATCTCTGGTTGATGGCACGATTTATACTTTTAATTTTAACGGCACAGATACTGCTAGCAACAATGCCACCCAAGTTTCCAGAACATCAGTTACCTTTGATACATCTGCGCCTACCTTTACCATGCAGTATTATGCTGATTCAGGCTTAACTACGCCAATTGCCAACAATGCGAAATTAGTGGCAGGCACATATTATGTTAAGATAACCTCCAATGATGCCTTGGGTTCTTTGCCAACAGTCAGTATTGAAGCTGAAGGAACTGCTAATGATGTTACCAACGGAGCCACAACTTTGGTTTCTGGCAATGTTTACAAATACACCAGAACAATTAGCTTTGACGCAGCTGCAGTTGGTTCAGTTTTGGAAGACTGGTCTGTCACGGGCACAGATTCTGCAGGCAACACAGCCACCAACGTTAACCCAACCAATGAAGCGACCAAAGCCATTTATACTGATACAGTTGCGCCAACAGCGCCTGGCAATTTAACAGACGGGGGCAAAACAACAAACACTATTACCTTAACCTTTGGCAGCCAAACAACAGAAGTAAATTTTGATACCTACAAAATATTTTACAAACAAGGCGCAGCCGGTGTAACAGAATCTGACACAGAGCAGGCAGATTCAGATTTAGGATTTATTGATTATAATGTCACAACAAGTACTACTGTTGTCGGTCTTTCAGCTGGCACGCAGTATGTTTTTAATATCTGGGCCTATGACACAGCAGGCAACAAAGTTAATGCTACAGAAATTGCTATTATCACTATAGCTGGTAATGTTGCGCCAAATGCGCCGACTCTAGTATCACCAGCCAATGGAGCAACAATAAATGATGACACGCCAACCTTATCAGCCAATTATTCTGATCCAGATATTGGAGATACTGGCACAACCAATTATCGCATTTCTTCCACGTCATTAGTTGACTGCACAAATAATACTAATATTGTTGTCTCTGGCACATCAGCGCTAACAGCAACAAATAATGAAGCTACCACTTGGACACCAGGTTTTTCCATTGGCAGTGATGCCACTTATTACTGGTGCGCGCAAAATGATGATGGTATTGATCAATCAGCCTGGACCAGCATGGGAAATTTTATTTTAGATACAACCCTGCCATCAATTACAGCCATAACCAGCGTGGCCGGAGATATTAGCGCGCCATATTATGACACCACAGATGACAGCTCAACAGCAGTTGTCTTCACTTCAGATGCTGATACGGTAAATTGCCACTGGGACACTGCTGATACAACATATGATTTAATGGCCAATGACTGCGCGAGCGCTACCAGCTGCACTTTGAACCTCGCAGGCGAATCAGCCAAGACAGTTTATCTGCGCTGCGTGGATAATGTCGGCAACAAGGCAACCTCTTCATATACTTTGAATTACACTATTGATGCGACTGCGCCGAGCATAATATCCATAACCAGCGTGGACGGAAATACAAGCGCTCCATACTATGACACCACAGATGACAGTGTAACAGCAGTTGTCTTCACTTCAGATGCTGATACGGTAAATTGCCACTGGGACACTGTTGATACAACATATGATTTAATGGCTAATGATTGTGCTAGTGCTACCAGTTGCACCTTGAACCTTGCAGGCGAAACAGCCAAAACAGTTTATTTGCGCTGTGAGGATAATGCCGGCAACAAAGCAACCTCTTCATATACTTTGAATTACACAATCGATGCCACTAATCCTGATGTAATAATCAATCAAAAAGCAGGTCAGCCAGACCCAGCCAATAGTTCGCCAATATATTTTACAGCAGTCTTTAATGAGCCGATAAATACAGGGACCTTTACCAATACTGATGTGGCAATAACCGGTACAGCAACGACGGGTCTAGTTACAGTTACCGAGGTGGCGCCAAATGATGGGACTACATTTGAAGTTTCTGTGATTGCGACAACCATTGGTACAGTGATTGCTGATATTCCTGCAGGTGGCGTCTTTGATCTGGCTGGCAATACTAATAATGATTCAACCTCAACTGATAATACGGTTGCTTATGATGCTTCTGCGCCATCAATTACTGGAATTAGCAGTGTAGCCGGGGATACGGTTGCTCCATATTTTGACGCCACAGATGACAGTGCAACAGCAGTTGTCTTTACTTCAGATGCTGATACAACAAACTGCCACTGGGACACTGTTGACACAACATATGATTTAATGGCCAATGACTGTGCGAGCGCTACCAGCTGCACCTTGAACCTCGCAGGCGAAACAGCCAAAACAGTCTATCTGCGCTGCGTGGACAGTGCTGGCAACAAAGCAACCTCATCATTTACTTTGAATTACACAATCGATGTTACAGCACCGACAGTCACATCCATAACCAGCGTGGCCGGAGATACTAGCGCGCCATACTACGACACCACGGATAACAGCAGCACTTTAGTTGTTTACACTGCTTCTGCAGATGCTGCCACCTGCAAATGGGGCACAAGTGATGTAGCCTATGATTCCATGGTTAACACCTGTACCAGCACGAGCAATTGTACCCTTACCTTGTCAGGCGAAATAGCCAAGACAGTCTATCTGCGCTGCATGGACAATGCTGGCAACAAAGCAACCTTATCATATACCTTGAATTACACTATTGATGCGACTAAGCCATCAATCTCTGCCATAACCAGCGTAGCCGGAGATACCAGCGTTCCATATTATGACGCCACGGATAACAGCAGCACTTTAGTTGTCTACACTGCTTCTGCTGATGTTGCTGCCTGCAAATGGGACATAATCAATGTAGCCTATGATTCCATGGCTAATACCTGCACGAGCACCTCAAACTGCACTTTAAACCTCTCTGGCGAATCAGCCAAAACAGTCTATCTGCGCTGCATGGATAATGCCGGCAATAAAGCAACTTCATCATTTACTTTGAATTACACAATCGATGCCACTAAGCCTAATGTAACAATCAATCAAAAAGCAGGTCAGCCAGATCCAGCCAATAGTTCGCCAGTATATTTCACTGTAGTTTTTGACGAGCCAATTAATACAGTTACATTTACTAATGGTGATGTTTCAAAAACTGGCACGGCTACGACAGGAGCAGTCACGGTTACAGAAGTTGCGCCCCATAACGGAACTACATTTCAGGTTTCTGTTGCTGTTACTGCTAATGGAACAGTGATAGCTAATATTGGGGCAGGCAATGTCTCTGACTTAGCTGGCAATACTAATAATGCCTCCACCTCAACTGATAATACGATTATCTATTCCGCAGGCGGTGGCGGTGGTGGTGGCGGTGGCGGCGGCGGTGGCTCAATTTATCCCTCAAGTTATTCTTTGCTTCTTAATAATGGCGATACTTGCACAACTTCCAATATTGTAAGCTTAAAACTGCAGGCCTATAACACTACCCAATATGAGCTTAGCAATAATTCTAATTTCATTGGTGCAACTTGGCAGGCATTTAATACTAATCCTCTTAATTTAAGTTGGACATTAGAAACTGGCGATGGAACAAAAACCGTTTATGTTTTATTAAAAAGTATTACTAATAATCAGTCGCCTTTAATATCAGCTGCTATTAATGTCAATTCAGCAGGCTGTTTGCCTTCGTTGCCAGTGCAAACACCCACAACACCGTTTTTAACTGGCAATTATAGCGCCAATGAAGCTCTAAACCTGGCTTTCACAATCAGCGTTGATAAAAGCCTGACTACCTTGCCTGTCTCAACGGCACCACCTTGCGCAGCAGAAGCTTTGATCAAGCTGCCAGACGATCATAACCCGCTAACCCAGACAGACAGTACTGTTTACTATTGCGGCGTGGATGGCAAAAGATATGTTTTTCCTAACCCTTCCACTTATTTCAGCTGGTACCCGAGCTTTAGCAATATTCAAATTATCTCTAGCCAAGCCATGGCAGCTATTCCGTTTGGCCAAAATAATGTTACTGTCCGGCCAGGAGCCCGTTTGATAAAATTTTTAACTAATTCCAAAGTTTATGCGGTGGAGCTGGGAGGCAGTTTGCGCTGGGTGGTTGACGAGGCCACAGCTTCTGCGCTCTATGGCTCAAACTGGAACAAATGGGTGATTGATATTTCCGATGCTTTTTTTACTAACTATCACATCTCTGACAATATTACCATTGGCCAGGTCACGCCAGGATCGTCTTTACCGCCGGCCAGCCTGTTGGTTATTTCATCCCCAACAGCTGCCCAAACACAGTGCCATTTAGCCATGGTTTTGACTCAAGATTTGATTATGGGCAACCGCGGTCCGCAAGTTTTGGCTTTGCAGAATCTATTGAAATGCTTGGGCTATTTCCCGGCTAACATAGTGGCTAACAGTTATTTTGGCCAAGCAACGCATGATGCAGTTGTTAAATTCCAGCAAGCCAATAATCTTTTGGCGCAAGGCAGAGTCGGTCCGCAAACCAGAGAATTATTAAATAATTATTCGCCAGCTCAAGCAAATCCGGTTATTACTCCGACGCAGTGCCATTCGCCAATAACTCTTACAGAGGATTTAATTATGGGCAGCATTGGTTCACAAGTTTTGGTAGTGCAAAATTTATTAAAATGTTTGGGTTATTTCCCGTCTAATATAGTGGCTAACAGTTATTTTGGCCAAGCAACGCATGATGCAGTTGTTAAATTCCAGCAAGCTAATAATCTTTTGGCGCAAGGCAGAGTTGGTCCGGAAACCAGAGCTTTATTAAATAATTTATAATTTAAATAAAAATTATCTAAAAAAAGAGGTTGTCTAAAAACAGCCTTTTTTTTTAATTTTGTATAAAGATGGCAGAGCTTAGCTCTCGGTACCGAGAGCTAAGCTCTGATGCTCCGTTAGGCTTTTTTAACTTAAAATTTTATCCACACAATAATATCATTATAATATTGTATAAATTGTGCTATAATAGAGTTGTAAACAAATATTTATAGATGATTAATTTAGATATTGCTAAAAAGGGAAAATGCACTTAACAGCAAAAGGGTTTTAAGTTTGTTTATAATTTAATTTATATTTTACAAATAAACTCAAAAATACGCATAAATTTAAAGGTAATACAATTAAATTTTTAATAGCTGTCTTGCTCTTGGGCCTGGCTCTAAGCCCGCCAGGTGCTCTGGCTGCCACGACCATTGGTCCGAATATTTTGACTACTGGTAGTTTAACTGTTGATGGCGCTGTAAAATTTACCAGTGGCGCTGCTTTGAATTCGGTTTTAGTTACAGATGCGACTGGTAATGCTACTTGGACAGCGATAGACACAAGTTATGTGGCAGAAAATCCAGCCCGACTTTATTATACTGATGTCCGGGCCGATGCCAGAATTACAGCGCAAAAAGGCGTGCTTGGCGGTTTAGCGACCTTGGATGGGGCTGGTAAAATACCAGCTGGACAATTACCAGCAATTACTATTAGCAATGTTTATGTGGTGGCTGATATGGCGGCGCGAGCTCTTTTGACTGTTGAGACAGGTGATGTGGCAATTGTGTTAAATGCCGGTGGCGGTGCAGGAGATTCCAGAACTTATATTTATGACGGCGCTGTTTGGCAAGAACTTTTAGATCCAACCAATATTTATCTAACAAAAGCTAATAATTTATCTGACTTAACAAATACAGCAACAGCCAGGACAAATTTAGGTTTAGGCAATGTGGAAGATATTGCTTTGTCAACTTGGGCTGGTTCAGCAAATATCACAACTTTAGGCACAATCTCTTCGGCTGCTGGCAATGTCAGTTTATGGACAAATGATAAGGGATATTTGACTGCTGAAAGCGATCCGGATGCAGTGCTTAAGGCAACATTTACAGCTAACGGTGATTTACTTGTTGGCACCGGCGCAGGCACATATTCAGCTCTGGCTGCTGGCGTAGGCAATAATGGCAAAATTTTAACAGTTACTGCTGGGGTGCCTAGCTGGCAAAGTCCGGCAGGCGCCACTAATGCCTTATCAGCAGTCACAGCTGCAGTGGCTGCGAATTCCATTAATAATGGTGATAATGCCCAGACCTGGAATTGGAACTTAACCAATAATAATAAATCAGGCATAACTTTGGGAGAAAATATAGCTTCAACCGGCACTGGCACTTCAATTGTCAATGTTTCCACTTTAGCTTCTTCAACTGCGATCCCGCTAGTGGTAAATAATGTTGGCGCTGGCGATAGTTTTAGAGTTAATGATATTTCAGCCGATACTTCTCCCTTTTTAATAGACAAAGACGGCAATGTGCTGATTGGTGCCGAAATCCTTAACCCAGCTTTTCCAGAGAAACTAAAAGTTGATTCTGGGTCATCAGCATCTCCCACCGTCATTGGCGCAGGAGGAGATATTAATGCTCAAGTGAAGATAGGCATTCAAAATAGAAATGCTGGCTTAGATGCCCTATCTGTTCTTGCCGCCTTGGCTGATAATGGCACTAGTGCGATAAATTTTGCTGCCATGGGCATTGCCTCCTCTGGCTTTAATGATGCCATTAATTATCCTATACTTGGGCCTAATGATGCCTTTTTAGTAACCACTGGCTCTAATTTGATTGTAGGCACAGCCATACCAACTAAGGATATTAAGTTTATTGCTGGCACTGGTTTTACTACTGGTGCTGAACGCATGACAATTAGCGGCACCAGCGGCAATGTGGGCATTGGCACAACATCGCTTAATGCCAGACTAGACCTTAAACCAGCAACAGCCGATGCTTTAAGAATAGAGCCATATAGTACAGCCGCTGGCAATACTGGCAATTTGGAATTAATGGAGCTTGTGGCTAATGGTTCAAATTATGTGGGGTTTAAGGCGCCTGATAGTATTGCGGCTAATAAAATTTGGACATTGCCAAACGCTGATGGAACTGGTGGGCAGGTTTTATCCACTGATGGTTCTGGTGTCTTGTCTTGGATAAATCCAACGGGCATGTGGCAAAGAGTGGGTATTATATTATCTCCTACAAATGTTGGTGATGATATCACTACTTCAGGCGATATTTCAACCAGTGGTAGCGGCACAATCACTTCAGTAGGATTATTAACTGGTAGTGCGGGCTTAACTATTTCTGGCGCCGCAGTTAGCTTAAATGACAATAGCAATTTCGATACAACAATAAATACTGGCATTTCAACTGGCACAGTGACAATCGGCTCTGCCAATGCCGGCGCAATTCAAATAATCAGCGGCGCAGGCTTAACCCTAACTGGCGGAGCTGCTTCAAATATCAATACCACGGCCAGTGATCTTACTTTCCAGCCAGCTGGAAGTGGCACTACAGCTAATGTGCAAATTGGCGCAGGCCAACCCGGGTCAACAACCCCTGATGTATTTTCTCTAGATGTAAAATCAACTACTGGTGATCCTGCTGGTGCTGACGGGGCAATGTACTATAATGAATTTAACAATAAATTCCGCTGCCATATAAATGGTTCCTGGAGCGATTGTGATACTACTGCCGGTGCAACCACCTTACAATCTGCTTATAATAACGGAGCCAGTATCACCACAGCTGGAGGAACTGATATTGCTTTTAATTTAACCAATATTGGTGATGATTTTACTGTTTCAGGCGCAGGCGCAGTTAATTTAACGCCAACAGGCGCATCCAGTTTTACTTCTAGCGGAGCTTTAACCTTGACTGGCGGCGCTGGCTCAACCTGGTCAACCAGCGCAGGCGCTTTGACTTTAACTAGCGCAGCAGCCGCCACTTGGGGCACATCAGCCGGTGATTTGACTTTGCGAGCAAATGGCGGGGCAACTAATAGTGTAAAAATTGGCACTGGCGGTTCAGGCACTCCGAATCTTTTGGTCGTTGATGTGAAAAATACAGCAGGTGATCCGGCGGGAAGTCCTGACGGTGCCATGTATTATAGTACTACTTTTAATTCTTTCCGTTGCCATGTGAATGGCGGCTGGCAGGATTGCGGCGCGGCTGCGGCGGCGGCTACTACTTTGCAGCAAGCTTATGTTGCCGGCAATACAATCACAACAGCTTTGGCCGACGGTGACTTTAATGTTACTGGTACCCAAGCGGTTAATTTGACTCCGACAGCTGCCTCGCAATTTACTTCTGGCGCTGCTTTGACCTTAACCGGCGGCGCCACCTCAACCTGGTCAACCAGTTCTGGCAATTTAACAGTTGATTCAGCTGCCACTTTGAATTTGGGCACAACTAATGCGACCGCAGTTAATATCGGTCAAGCTGGAGTAACAACAACCAGTATCGGGCCTTTAGTAGTAAGTGGCGGCACATTGCAGACAGGCAATGCCGCAACAGCTGGCAATTTATTAGTTTTTGACGGAACAGCTAATAAAGTAACAATAACTTCACCGGCAATCAGTTCAGATTACACTTTGACTTTGCCAGTTGATGATGGGACTAGCGGCCAGGCTTTGATCACGAATGGTTCTGGCACTTTATCCTGGGCTAGCTTAATGACTGATCCCATGTCCACCAGAGGCGATATTATTTATAGAGACGCAACCAACACGACTGCGCGACTAGGCAAAGGCACTGTTGGTCAGGTTTTGAAATCTGATGGCACAGATATTGCTTGGTCAGGCTTAACCAGCACTGATGTTGGTTTGAGCAATGTGACAAATGACGCGCAATTAAAGCAATCAATTGGCACAGCTAAAGGCGATTTAATTACCTATACTGCCAGTAATACGCCAGTTAGATTGCCAGTTGGCGGAACCAATGGCTGGATCTTAATGGTTGATTCAGGGCAGTCTTCTGGTATGAAATGGACGGCAGCCGTCCCTCCAACTGACTCTCTAGACTTTACTGAATTTAATGATGCTATGACAGTTGATGCCAATACCTCTATTAATTTAGCCAATAAAAGTTTAACAATAAATGATTTAGTGGGCGGCGGTGCTGGCATTTTGAATATGTCAACCAATGGCGCGGCTTTGACTTTAACAGCTGGCGCAGCTTCAACCTGGTCAACCAGTTCAGGCGCTTTAACAATTACTTCAGCCGCAGCCGCAACCTGGGGAACTTCAGCCGGGAATTTAACTTTGCAAGCAGGATCAGGCACGGTTTCCCTAGGCACTTCAACAAATCTTACTGCAGCTGGAGCATTAACAATTGATTCTAATACAACAAGCGCGCTTAATTTCGGTACTGGCGCCAATGCTAAGACCATTACCATTGGCAATGCTACGACATCGACTCATGTTAATATTTTAGCCGGGACAGGCAATATTACCATGGGCGCATCAGATACAACAGGTACGCTATTGGTTCTTGATACTAAAACAGATGCTGGCGATCCGGCAGGCGCTAATGGAGGAATGTATTATAATGCCAATACTAATAAATTCCGCTGTTATGAAAATGGCGCCTGGAAAGATTGCAATTCAGCAGTGACTAATTTGCAGACAGCTTATAATGGCGGTGCAACTATCACCACGGCAGGAAATAATATTGCTTTTATTTTAACCTCTGGCAATTTTACAGCCAGCGGAGTAGGGTCAGTCAATTTAACGCCAACTGGGGCATCCAGCTTTACATCAGCTGGAGCATTGACTCTGACTGGCGGTGCGGCTTCAACCTGGTCAACTTCAAGCGGAGCTTTGATAATTACATCAGCCGCAGCCACGACTTGGTCAACCACTGCAGGCAATTTGATTCTGCAAGCAGGTTCAGGCACAGTTTCCTTGGGGACATCAAGTATTTTAACTGCCAATGATGGTTTAACGATTTCTGCTGGTCCAGCTTCAGCCCTGACTTTAACTTCACCAGTGGCAGCAACTTGGTCAACTACAGCCGGAGCCTTGACTTTAACTTCAGCCGCAGCCGCCACTTGGTCAACATCAGCAGGTGCTCTAACAGTTGATTCAGCTGCTGCTTTGAATTTAGGCTCAACTAATGCGACCTCATTGGTTTTGGGTAATGACGCTAATACTACTGCCACTACCATTCACACCGATGCTTTGACAGTTACAACTGACGGAACAGGTGACGCGGAAGTAGTTTTGCCCAATGATTCAATCAGCTCTGCTGAAATACTTGACAATACCATAACAACTACTGACTTAAACGCCACCTTAACATTTGCCGATGGCGATTTTATAGATTTATCAGGCATAAATATGAGTAGTACTACTGAAGGATTGAAATTGGGGCAGGCAGCCAGTTGCGCTTCAGCTACGGCCGAGGGACAAATTTGCTGGGATACGGACGATGATATTTTGTATGTGGGAACTAGTGCGGCTGCTAAAGCTATAAATCCAATTAATACTGTTTATAATGGCACAACTGCTAAAACAAAAGCTAAAATCTGGAATGGTACAGCGACTACTTCATCAGGACAAGCAACACTTTATCCCACTAGCGACGGTACTGCTGGAGGCACTGCACTATTTACAAATATTTACTCAATTCAGGCAACAGCAGTAAGAAATACAACCACAGCTACCCAATTTGAATTTGCCTCGGTAAATAATATTAGTGCTGATAAAAAAACCCTGGTAATAAATGTGGGCAATGGAACCACAGTTGTGTTGGGAGGAGCTTCCATTGTTGACGCTCCTGACGGCACCAGTGTTTATGTAACCATAATTGGAGACTAAAATTTTATTTAATAATTAAGTAAAATAATCATGGAAATGAAAATTTTTAAACCAAAAGACCAGCCTGCGCATAAAGCTACGGCTGGCATAAGCAAGAAAAAAATGTCCAAGGTTTTAAGAAATATTTTAATTGTTTTATTTGTTGTATTTGTGGGTTTTGGCATTTATGCGGCTTTGGACAATGCTGGCTATGTTAAGGCCTTAAAGCTAGCTTTACAGATTCAAAAACAGACAGCTTTAAGCAAAGAAGATAAGGCTGTTTTAAATCAGTTGAAAAAAATTATGGTTTTGCCTGAAGATATAAATCCGACCATGGCAGTCATTACAGATGTTGAAGCCCTGAAAAAACAGCAGCCAGGCTTTTTTGCTGATGTTAAAAACGGGGATAGATTAATAATTTATCCTACTCAAGCCATTGTTTTTGATGCTGCTGCCAATAAAATTATCAAAGTCGGCCCCATCCAATTTAATCAGGCCCAGGTAACACCTGTTAATTTTGCCATTTATAATAGTTTGAAAGACGATCCCACGAATGCCAAGAGCGATGAAATGGAAACTAAACTTAAAGCCGCCTTTAATAATGCAGTTGTTACAGTCAAGGCAAATTCCGCGAAATTTGATTATCCCAAGACACTGGTGGTTGATTTAGTTGGCAATAATAAAGATATTGAAAAAATCGCCCAGGCTATTGGCGCTAATCTTTCTGGCTTGCCAATAGGAGAAAAAGCGCCAGAAGGTGCTGATGTTTTGGTGATAATTGGGAAGGAGTAAATTGCTAAAAGATTAAACTGCTAAAGCGTTAAATCGTTAAATGATTAAATTGTTAAATTATATGGAGGGGGATAAGAGATATTTGAAATTGGACGATCTTAGTTCTTACAAAATAGCGTTTCCTTTATCGAATTATGTTTGGAATATTATCAAAGATTGGGAATATTTAGAAAAACAGGTCGTCGGCATACAATTTATAAAAGCTGTTGACTCAATTTCCGCCAATATCGCAGAGGGATTTGGACGGAGATTTAAGAAGGATAAAGTAAAATTTTACTATTATGCTTTTGGTTCTTTAAGCGAATCCATGGATTGGGTGGAAAAATCAAAAATAAGGGATTTAATCAATGAGGAACAATATAATCATATCAATGAGGAATTGCTGAAATTACCGCGCGAATTAAATCAACTAATTAAATTTACGCTAGAGCGAATGTCCAAATAATCCTTTATTCATTTAATGCTTTATTCTTTTTTAACATTTTTAGTGCTTAAATCATTTATTTATAAGATGCCAATTATTAAGAAAAGAAAATGTTTATTAATTTGCATAGTCGTGGGTATTTTATTAATTGTTCCTTTTTTAGCCCAGGCAGTCAATGATATGACCCTAAACGGCATTGTTAATATTGATTTATTAACCGGTGATACTGCTGCTCCGACCACCATTTTAGCCTCTGGCGGCGGCCAGGTAACGCAATTAGATGTTCAGGCAAATTATATTGATATTACATTGGATAATCTTTCCAGCGTGACTTTTAATACCACTGCGCCAGGCAATTATTTTAATATTCTTACTGCTCCGGATCTACGTTATACTGCAACTTTAAATTGCCCTCCCACCCAGTTGACTTTGACAGGCACTGGTGCAACTATTGTTGTTAGAATAGAGGTCAATACTACATATGCGCCTTGTGGAGGAGGTGGAGCTATTCATATTTATCCTTCGGATTTTTCTATTTTGATTAATAATAATAGTGCTAAGACAACAACAAGAAACGTGATATTAAATTTGCAAGCCAAAGATGCAGTTTGGGTTATTGTTAGTGATAATTCTAATTTTTATGGTTCAGACTGGGAGCCGTTTACTAATCCAACAGATAAAAACTGGATATTAGAAACAGGTAATGGAATAAAAACCGTTTACGCTATTTTCAAAAGCCTAACAGGTGAAATGACGCCAATTTTAAGTGATACTATTGAATTGCAATCAGCTGCTGCTCCGTCAACTCCGCCGCCAGCAACCCTGCCACCAGCAACTCCGCCGCCAACTTACGGACTAACTTTACAATATGGAGATCTTTTAAAAGGTTCGGCAGATACAATTTATTATTATGGCAGTGATGGACAACGTCATACTTTTTCCAATAGGGGCACTTATGATTCCTATTACAAAGGTGACTTTTCCAAAGTAAAGAAAGTATCTGACAGTCAGTTGAGCACCCTTCAAATGGGTTATAATATGACGTATAAACCAGGTATAAAAATGATCAAAGTGCAATCAGATCCTAGAGTTTATGCTGTGGCTGAAGGCGCTGTTTTAAGATGGGTTGCGAGCGAAGAAGTAGCTGAAAGTTTATATGGCGCAAAGTGGCTGACTTATATTGATGATTTAAATCCTGCCTTTTTTATGGATTATAAAGCTGGCGAACCAATTAATCAGGCAGCTGATTTTCCGCAAAACTTATTGCCCCAAATTAGCACAACCGAACAGGTTAGTCCCACTGGTTGCAAAACAGAGACAACCTTTACTGATTTTCTGGAATTTGGTAGTGTTAATGCACAAGTCAGACCGTTACAGGAGTTATTACAATGCTTAGGTTATATCTCTAAGTCAGAAGTATTAAGCGGTCATTTTGGCCCAGCCACAGAAGCCGCAGTTAAAAAAATTCAGCAGGACAATAATATAGAACCCAAGGGTTATGTAGGACCAGCAACCCGTGAAGCTTTAAATAAATATCGATAATTTTAGCTATCATTATTTAATAATATAATAATTAATAATTAACTTTAGAGAAATTATGACATTTTTACGTTCAGTTGGCAGAGCTATCCTAGATGCGCTAGTAGTGCTCTGGGACAAGCTCATTGCTTATCTGCCAAATTTGATTGCGGCCATCATAATTTTGGTTGTCGGTATTTTGATTGCCAAAGCAATTGAAAAACTAGTGCAAAAAATTATTGAGGCCTTAAAGGTCGATGAATTAATCAGAAAAATTAATATTGTCAAAAAAATTGAAGAGGCAGGCACCAGTGTCGTCTTCTCTCAAATTCTAGCCTGGTTAGTAAAATGGTTTTTATACATTGCTTTATTAATAGCAGTTTCAGATATTTTAAAACTCGGTCAATTTACTGACTTTTTGAAAGCAATTGCCTTATATCTGCCTAATGTGATTATTGCAGTTTTGATTTTAGTAGTTGGTTTAGTTTTGGGCTCTTTCCTGGAAGATTTAATTGTTAAAATTTTAAAAGGCACTCAAGCAAAATTGGTTTCTTTAATAGCCAGAGTAGCCAAATGGGCAGTGGTTATCTTTACAGTTTTAGCTGCCTTGATTCAATTAAAAGTAGCAACTGTTTTGATCCAGACATTGTTTACAGCTGTGGTTATGGCTATTGCTTTGGGAGCTGCTTTGGCCTTTGGCTTGGGCGGCAAAGATGCGGCTAAGGATGCAATTGATAAGATAAAACGCGATATCCAATAATTTCGTTTCAGATAAAAGACAAAGAGAGGCTTAAAAATTAGGCCTCTTTTTGGTATAATATAATTGAACCACTAAATTTTTTCACTAAAATACACGAAATATTATGAAAAAATATATTTTAAAATTTTCTGAAATTGGGATTAAAGATGTGGGTAAAGTCGGCGGAAAAAATGCATCTTTGGGTGAAATGTTTAATAACTTAACCAGGAAGGGAATTAAAATCCCTGATGGTTTTTGTACTACGGCCAAAGCATTCCAATATTTTTTAACTTATAATAATTTAGTTAAGCCTATCAAAGAAATTTTGCTAAGGTTGGATAAAAACAAGGTTAAAAGCTTGGAAGAGAGCGGAGCAAAAATTAGGGCATTGATCATGCGCGGGAAATTCCCTCAAGATTTTATTAAGGAAATTCTAAAATCATATAAATTGCTTTCCAAAAAATATAAATTAGAAAATGTTGACGTTGCTGTGCGTTCCAGCGCCACAGCCGAAGATTTGCCAGGAGCTTCTTTTGCTGGCCAGCAGGAATCATTTTTAAATATCAAAGGTGAAAAGGAATTGCTTTTGGCCATTAAACGTTGTTTTGCCTCTTTATATACTAATCGTGCGATCTCTTATCGCGAAGATCAGGGCTTTAATCATCTTAAAGTCTATTTATCAGTCGGTATTCAAAAAATGGTGCGCTCTGATTTGGCCAGCGCTGGCGTGATGTTTACTATTGATACAGAATCTGGGTTTAAAGATATTATCATAATTAATTCTGCTTATGGTTTGGGAGAAAATGTGGTTAAAGGCAGAGTGACGCCTGATGAATTTTTTATTTATAAACTCAAAGGTGCAATTATTAAAAAAGAACTGGGTAGTAAGAAAATGAAATTGATTTATACTAATAAAATTGATAAACCAACTAAAAATATTTTAGTATCAGAAAAACAAAGAAAACAATTTTCTTTAAATAATCAGGAAATAATGCAGTTGGCTAAATGGGCGCAAATTATTGAGCGCTATTATAAACGGCCAATGGATATTGAGTGGGCTAAAGACGGTAAGGATAATAAACTTTATATAGTGCAGGCGCGGCCAGAAACAGTGGAATCATTAGTTAATCCCAATATTTTAGAGCAATATATTTTACCTAAAAAAGGCAAGATAGTTTTAGGCGGGGAAGCCATTGGCCAGAAAATTGCCATAGGTAAAGTTAAGATTATTAAAAATGTTAGACAATTGAGTTCCTTTAAAGCCAATGAGATTTTAGTCACGGAAATGACTGATCCTGACTGGGAACCAGTGATGAAAAAAGCCGCTGGTATTATTACTAATTCAGGGGGCAGAACTTGCCATGCAGCCATTGTGTCACGGGAATTGGGTGTGCCAGCAATTGTAGGCACAAAAAATGCCACTAAAATTTTAAAAGACGGACAAAAAATTACTTTAAGCTGTGCTGAAGGTGAAAATGGTTATGTGTATAATGGATTTTTGCCTTTTAAAATTAAAAAAACAGATTTGCGTAAAATTAAAAAGCCCAAAGTGGATATTATGATGAATTTAGGCGACCCGGCTCAAGCTTTTAAATATTCTTTTTTGCCTAATGAGGGAATTGGGTTGGCGCGTCTGGAATTTATAATCACCAATTATATAAAAATTCACCCACTCGCTCTAATAAATTATTCCAAGTTGCCTCCAATTCTGAAAAAGCAGATTGCTGACTTAACTTTGGCTTATAAAAATAAGACAGATTTTTATGTGGAGCAATTAGCTTTTGGTATTGCCCAGATTGCAGCTGCTTTTTATCCCAAAGATGTGATTGTGCGTTTTTCAGATTTTAAAACTAATGAATACGCTAATTTAATTGGCGGGGAACTTTATGAACCAAAAGAAGCCAATCCCATGATTGGCTGGCGAGGCGCTTCGCGCTATTATGACCCTAAATTTAAGCCAGCTTTTGATTTAGAATGTCAGGCTATTAAAAAAGTGAGGAATGAAATGGGCTTAACCAATGTTAAGGTCATGGTGCCGTTTTGCCGCACCATAGAAGAGGGGAAAAAAGTTTTGAACATTTTGAGGCAAAACGGCTTGGAGCAAGGTAAAAATGGGTTAGAAGTTTATGTAATGGTGGAAATTCCTAGCAATATAATTTTAGCCAATGAATTTGCCAAGATTTTTGACGGCTTTTCTATTGGTTCTAATGATTTGACCCAGTTAACTTTAGGTTTAGATAGGGATTCAGAATTGATTTTGCAAATTGCTGATGAAAGAAATGAGGCAGTGAAGAAGTTAATTATTGAGGCAATTAAAATCGCTAAAAAGAATAAAATAAAAATCGGCATTTGCGGGCAGGCACCCAGTGATTTCCCAGAATATGCACGCTTTTTAATGGAGCAGGGAATTGATAGCATTTCTTTGACACCTGATACAGTTATTAAAACGCGCTTTGATTTAAGCAAAAAGAAGTGATAATATGGTTTTAAGGTCAAATTGTCTTGACAGAAACCCAATAATGTGCTATAATTAGGACATTAAAACTAAAAAGGAGGAATTAATGAAAAGGGAAATATTAAAAGAAGTGCTTCATGGGATGGTATATGTGCTCTGCATTTTTTTCATGTTCTGGTGTTATGCACAATGGGTTGATCCCTGTGGACACTCTCTTTTAGCACGGATCACCAATTACTACGCTTTCGGCTCAATAATTTTGGCAGCCATTTTATCAGGGCTTGCCTGGAAATTGGGCAGAGAGCAGAACATCCGGAAAATGAAAGACGGCCACAAGGCCTTCGTGAGAAATTAATTTCGTTACCGCCATACTTTGTTATTGAGACCCATAAGGGTCTCTTTTTTTTATGTTGAAAATTTATTATAATTTAAGTAGCCTATGACCTTAAGAGAATTAGTTAAAACAATTGATAAAAAAGAATGGCGGTTTGTCATTCTTTTATGTATTGTCATGATTTTGATTACTGGACTGCCTTATGTTTATGCCTATTTAAACGCTCCACAAGGTTATTTTTATAATGGTATTCATTCCTTGACTTCAGCCGATACGCCTGTTTATTTTTCTTATATAAATCAGATAAAAAGCGACCAGTTGATGATAAAAGATAATTTTACTTCCGAAAATCAACCCATAGGAATAATAAATTTGGTCTGGCTTATAGTTGGGTTATTAGCTTATATTTTAAATTTACAGCCATTTTGGGCTTTTTTTATTTTTAGGCTGTTTTTAATTCCCATTTGTTTAATAATATTTTATATTTTTACCTCTTATTTTTTTAGTGATCAAGTAAAAAGAAAATTAACCCTAATTTTTATTTGTTTTTCTTCAGGTATTGGAATTTATTTTGCCAATTTATTTAATGCATTTTATCCTAATATCGAAGATGGTAAGATTTATAAATGGCCGATTGACTTGTGGTTGCCAGAATCTAATATGTTCCTTTCTCTTTATCAGTCTCCGCATCTAATTTTATCTTGGACTTTGATGATATTATTTTTTTTATTCATGCTTTTAGCTTTGAGCAATAATAAATTTTTTTATAGTATTTTAGCTGGTTTAATTGGCTTCTTTTGGTTTAATTTCCATCCTTATTATTTTCCGGCAGTTTTTATTATTGTCTTTATTTATGCTTTAATTTTATTTTGGCCATTAAAAAGATGGTCGATGTGGCTGCATTATATATTAAGCCTAATTTTAAGTCTGCCTTTTATAATTTACCATTATTATCTAATAAAAACCGATTTTTTTATTGGCACCCGAGCAGCTCGAAATATTGCCTTGACTCCGCCTTTTATTTTTGTGTTTTTAGGGTTTGGTTTTTTATTAATTTTTGCCGTAGCTGGGCTTATTTATCAAATTAAAGCAAAAAATTTATTTAAGAATAAAAAAATTATTTTTTTAACTGTTTGGTTAATTATTGGCTTAATTCTTTTATATATGCCCTTTAATTGGCAAAGAAGATTTTTAATGGGACTGCAAATACCAATGGTTTTTTTTACGGTTATTTTTTTAGTTGCTCTAACTGATTTTTGTAAAAAAAAGTATAATAAATTATTTTTGTTTTTAAAGAAAAATTATTTGACGTTAACTTTTATTTTTATTTTTTTCTTTGGCTTGTCTAATGTTTTTGATTATGTCAGAGATTTTTACTTTTTTAAAAATCAACTGCCCCTTTTTTATTTGTCTAATGATTATTTGAACGCTGCTAATTGGCTAAAAATAAATAACCAAAACAATAAAATAATTTTAAGCCAAAATTTGAATGGTTTAATTATTCCCAGCCTAGTTAATCAGCGGGTTTTTTTGGCGCATGGTCATGAAACAATCGATTTTAATGCTAAGACAAGTAAGGTTAATGATTATTTTGCTAATAAATATTCTGAGAAAGAAGCCACGAAGTTTTTACAGGAAAATAATATTGGCTATATTTTTTATACTAATATTGAAAAAAATAAATTGGCAATTGATGAACAAAAATATTTAAATAAAGTTTTTTCCAGCGAGCAGATTCAAATATTTGAATTCATTAATTAAATATTTATAAAAATAAAAGTCTCTTTTTTTTATGCTCAAAATTTCGTATAATTGAATTAGCTTATGACTTTAAAGGAATTAGTAAATTCAATATCAAAAAAAGAATGGCGTTGGGTCATTCTTCTAAGTATTGTCATGATTTTAATTACTGGCTTGCCCTATGCTTATGCTTATTTAAATGCACAATCAGGCTATTTTTATAATGGACTTCATTCTCTAACCCCAAGTGATTTTTTTGTCTATTTTTCCTATATCAATCAAATTAAAGCAGGCCATTGGCAATTAAGGGATTATTTTACTTCTGAAGCCCAGCCCCATGGGCTTATTAATTTTTTCTGGCTAGCCGTTGGCTTAGTGGCTAGGCTTTTTTATTTACCAGCTGATTTTGCTTTTCATCTTAGCCGGCTTTTATTAATTCCTCTATTTTTTATAGTGATTTATTTATTTACTAGTTATTTTTCTGCTGAAAAAAATCAAAGAAAATTAATTTTATTATTTTTAACTTTTTCTTCGGGAATTGGCGCCTATTTTATTAATTATTTTCAAAAATACCCGGTGAGTGTGGATGATTTATTATATAATTGGCCGATTGATTTATGGGTTCCTGAATCCAATATTTTTTTAATTTTAAGCCATACACCGCATGAAATTTTCTCTTTAATTCTTTTGGTGTCTTTTTTTCTTTTTTGGCTTTTAGCTTTGGAAAATAATAATTTTTGGTATAGTTTTTGCGCGGGTTTGATCGGCTTTTTTTGGTTTAATTTCCATCCTTTCTTTTTTCCTTATGTGTTTATTCTTTTAGGTATTTATCTGATTTATTTTATTTTTAAGACCAAAAAAATAAATTTAATTTGGCATTATATCCTAGCAGCTGCTTTAAGCCTGCCTTTTGTTATTTATCATTATTATAAAATTAAAACTGATTTGGTGATTGGCGGGCGAGCGAGCCAGAATATTTTGTCTAGCCCTCCTTTTATTTTTATATTTTTAGGTTTTGGTTTTCTATTAATTTTTTCTGTTTTTGCAGTAATTTATCTGCTTCGAAAAAAGATATTATTTAAAAATGATAAACATGTTTTTTTAGCAATATGGCTTATAGCAGGATTGATTTTAATTTACTCGCCAATTTTTTTCCAAAGGAGATTTATAATGAGTGTGCAGATACCTATGGTTTTTTTAACTGTTTTCCTTTTTTCTAGCTTATCTTTTTATCATCAAAAATATAAATTTTTAGCCAATAAATTTTTGCTCATTATTTTGGCTTTTTTTCTTTTTGGTTTTTCAACTTTCTTTTGTCTTGTCAGAGACTGTTATTATTTTTATATTAATACCCCGCAATTCTATTTGCCTATTGAATATCGGCAGGCTATAAATTGGCTATCAGACAATAATTTAAACAATGGCATAATCTTAAGCTATGAAGTAACTGGCCAGTATATACCTGCTTTTATAAATCAACAAGTTTTTTTGGGCCATGGCATAGAAACTATATTCTATAAAGAAAAAAGAGATAAAGTTTATCTATTTTTTACTGATCAATATTCCGATGAACAAGCCAAAGAATTTTTGAAAGCCAATAATATAAAGTATATATTTTTTACCGAGGTAGAGAGAAAATATGGCCGAATAAAACCAGAAACCAAAGATTATCTGCAAAAAGTTTTTGCCCAAGGAGAGGCAGAAATATATGCTGTAAATAAATAATTATTTTTTATGTTTAATCTCTTGCATACTTTTATTCCCCAGCCAGTTTTAATTAGGCTTGGTTTTTTGCAAATTCATTGGTATGGTTTTTTGATTGCCCTAGGCGCTCTTTTGGGATTTTTAGTAGTTTTATATTTGGCTAAGCAATATGGCCTAAAAAAAGATGATATTTATAACTTAACTTTTTATCTAATAATTTTTGGCTTAATTGGCGACCGTTTGTATTATGTTTTTTATGCCTGGGATTTCTATTCCAAAAATTTACTGGATATTTTTAAAATTTGGGAAGGTGGTTTAGCTATTCATGGCGCCATGATTGCGGGTCTTTTAGTCATATATTTTTACGGCAAAAAACATAGAATCAATCCTTGGCTTTTGGCTGATTTGGTTGTAGTGGCCTTAGCTTTGGCAATGGCCATTGGCAGGTGGGGTAATTATTTTAACCAGGAGCTTTTTGGGCGGCCGACAGCGCTGCCCTGGGGAATTCCTATTTTGTCAGAAAAACGGCCGCCCGAATTTATGACTGATAATTTTTTCCACCCGACTTTTTTATATGAAAGTTTGGGTAATTTGCTGATTTTAATCATTTTATTGGCCTGGCATAAAATTCGTTTGTCTAAAAACAAAAACCCTGAAAATATTCAAGGTTTGGGTAATATTGCTTTAGTTTATTTTATTCTTTATTCAATTGAGAGGTTTGGGCTGGAATTTTTGAGAATTGATTATAGCCCTTATTTTTTTGGCTGGCGCTGGGCCCAGTTTTTCAGCCTAATAATCATTTTTATTTGCCTAGTAATAGTTATTTTAAAAATAATTTATGCTAAAAAAGCTAAAGCTTTAAAGTCTGGCTAAGTTTTCTAATTTTATATTCGTTATATAAAAGAATAAGGTAAATTATAGTAAATAAAATCGTGATCATTAAGTTAAAAACATCCAGGCGCTTTAGAGCGCTTACGCCATAAATAGCCAAATAAAGGATGATGGGCAGTTCTTTATAAATTTCAGCGGTTTGGGGCTTAAATTTATAAAGCCAGGCAGAGGCAAAATAAATAATCAAAGCAATTATCAGCCATTTTAAAAAGTTTTGATAGGCAATGGCATTTGGCTTGACTGACAAAAAGCTGATAGCCATCAAGAAAGAGCTGGTTACAATTAAAAATGTTTTATGATAAATTTTAACACTGGCTAAAAGTTTTATTTTCTGGGCAAAAAATAAGGCAGATATAAAAAATAGAGGAATAGTAATAACTGTAAAAAGACTGGTTAAAGTTACTGGCAGATTAGAGCGATCTAAAGTTAAATTTTTGAACAAGGGCAGGCTAGAAAAAGGCAGATGGTATCTATAATATAAACTTTCTAAAATAAAAGGCAGTGCTATAAAAATCAGGCCTGCAAAAATGCCGCGGCTGGGCCCTAAATAAACCGCCAAGCAGATAAAAGCCATTAAAAAAGCCAGAAAAATTACTAAGAAAAAAGGAAAAGGATCCAAGACAAATAAGGAAATAATTAAAAAAAAGACAAAAAAGATAAAAAGGATAATGGTAAATGTTCTCATATTTTTAGATTAAGTTATCATCTTTATTATAACACCTTTAGCAAAATATTTTAAGCAAATTGGTTTAATATGATATAATGAGGATAAGAAAATGAAAATATAAATAAAGATAAAATTATGCTGAATAGTTCAATCAAATATGATTATGGCTTTATGGCTGCTGACAAAGTCGGCAAATACGGCTTTAAAAAGGCAGAACTTTTAAAATTGGCTAGCCAATTGAAATTGTTCAATCAAAAATTAAAGCAAGAAAAAGATCAGCCAGAATTAAGTTTTAGAAAACTGCCTTATGACAAGAAAAATTTAAAGCAGGTCTTAAAATTGGCCAAGAAATTACAAGGGCGTTTTGATAATTTAGTGGTAGTGGGTATTGGAGGATCAGATTTGGGCGCTCGTGCAATTTATCAGGCTTTAACTGGCAGTTTTGCCTCTTTTTTGCCTAAAAAATGGCGGATGATGAAAATTTATTTTTGCGGCAATACCACAGATCCCCAGCCCTTGGCCGATCTTTTAAAGGTAATTGATATAAGAAAAACTGTTTTTTATGTTGTTTCCAAATCAGGCGAGACAGTTGAACCCTTGTCTTGCTTTTTATTTTTGCGGAAAAAAGTGATTGGTAAGGTTGGCTATAAAAAACATCAGGAGCATTTTATTGTTACCACTGATCTAAAAGATAATGCGCTTTTAGAAATTGCTAAAAAAGAAGGCTATAAAATTTTGCCGCATTTTCCTGGCAGCGGCCGATTTTCTATTTTATCAGTTAACAGCTTATTGCCGGCAGCTTGCGCAGGTTTGGATATCAGACAGCTTTTAACTGGCGCTAAAGTGATGGATAGGCTAAGTAAAAGTAATAATTACCAAAATAATTTGCCTTTTCTTTTTGCTGCCTTGCAATATTTGGCTTATAAAAACCGCAAGCAAAATATTTCTGTTATCATGCCTTATGCCTATTCATTGCGCGACTTTGCTTTTTGGGCCAGGCAGCATTTGGGAGAAAGTTTGAATAAAAAATATAATTTAGCCAAGAAAATCGTTAATATTGGCATATCTTATATTGCAGCTTTGGGGCCGACTGACCAGCATTCACAAATCCAGCTTTATATTGAAGGGCCGAATAATAAAATTATCACTTTTATAAAAGTTGCCAGGCCATTTTTTGATATAAAAATCCCAGAATATAAGAATTCTGAAATTGCTTATTTGGGCGGCCATAAATTCTCCAAAATTTTAAATATTGAACAAAGGACAACAGCGGTTTCTTTAGTGAAAAATAAAAGGCCTAATGGCACAATCATTTTACCCATACTGGACGAATATTATCTGGGGCAATTATTTTTCTTTTTTGAATTGGCCACGTTATATCTGGGAAAACTTTTACAGATAAATGTTTTTGACCAGCCAGGCGTGGAGCAGAGTAAGAGATATATGTATGGGCTTTTAGGGAGGAAAGGGTATGAAAAAGAAAAAAGGGAAATTTTAAGTCTCTAATGAACTCTTGCCAAAAATGTAATTTAATGTTAAAATAGACCTAAGGATTTAGTCCTTTTTTTGTTTCCACAAGTTATTTATTATTAGTTAATTTTGGAGCGGTAGTTCCCGCCTACGCTAAAGCTATGGCGGGCAGGCAGCTAAGTTTTTTAGTGTGTCTGGGTGCTAACCAGCTATTCTCCCAATTTTATAAATTTATCTTGGAGCGGTAGTTCAGCTGGTTAGAACGCTGCCCTGTCACGGCAGAGGTCACGGGTTCGAGTCCCGCCCGCTCCGCAGAAGAAACCGAGATTTATTCTCGGTTTTTTGTTATAAAACCATCTATTCTAACTTGAATGATTTGACTAAAATAACAATAATGATATAATTATAATATAAATAAAAACATTTTATGCTTGAAGATAAAGACATGCAAAAATTAATGCAGGTTTTTGCTACTAGAGATGAAATTAAAGAAATGCTTGCTCCATTGACCACAAAGGAAGACTTTTCTGATCTCCAGACCGCAGTTGATAGTTATGCCAAAAAAGCAGATACTTATTTTCAGGAATTAGCAGCTTTAAGGTCAAAAGTTAATCGTTTGGAAGAATGGATTACTAAAATAGCAAAAAAAGTCAACATTGAGTTAACTTCTTAATTTATTATTGTATAAGTTTATAATCCCGAGATTTATTCTCGGTTTTTTGTTATAATAATTATATGAAACCAAAAAGACCCAAAAAATATTGGTCAGGCAGGGTAACAAGAGAAAGTCATGCTTTGGCCTTGGCAGAAGGTGTTTTTACTTGGTCTGATCCTAAAAAAATTGCCCGATCATTAAAAAGATCAGCAGAAGAAAGTTCAGCTAGAAAAGCCAATCCCTTTCAGTCAGCCATGTCCATGCTTAATTTTTATCTTAATCGGGCAGGGAAGAATATGAAGCCCAAACAGAAAAAGATTTTGGAGCAAGCTAAGGAAGAATTGAGGGTGATATTTGGGAGAAAATAATACTACTGAAAATGGTTTGTGTTTAATGATATTATTATCGGCCTCTTTAGTGGCCGTGCGACGGCTAAAGCCGTCGATAATAATTTTGAATTCAAAATAACCCAAGGGTTGTTTTTTTGTTTAATTTTGCTATAATAATTTTATGCATAAAAAATATTATTTTATTTTAATAATCATTCTAGCCGTCTCTATTTCGGCTGGTTTTGTTTTTGCTAAAATTGAAAAAGACAGTGACAAAGACGGCTTATCTGATTTTGAAGAGCAGAAAATTTATCAAACCAACCCTAATAAAGCAGATACTGATTCAGATAGTTTTAAAGATGCAGAGGAAATTTATCATGGCTATTCGCCTTTAGCAGGTGGCCAGGTCAAATTAACCCAGCTTAATTTAGACATCCCCTATATTAACGAGGCTCCGGATGATAATTGGACTGGCCCGTGGAAAAATGCCTGCGAAGAAGCCAGCCTTGCCATGGTGGAGAAATATTATACTGGAGTAAAACAAGTTACTATTAAAGAAGCCAAAATTTTTATGATGGTCATGTTTAGCAAACAGAATAAAATCTGGGGTTCTAATGCTGATGCAGATGCTTATCGCATGGCTAAACTAATCAATGATTATACTTCCTATAATGCTGTAATTAAAGATAATCCTACTACTGAACAAATAGTCAAAGAATTGCAGCAAAAGCGCCCAGTTATCACTCTTCATTATGGCAAAACTTTGCAGAATAAAAATATTCCTTTTTTAGCAACTGGCTCATATTATCACACCATGGTTGTGATTGGTTATGATGATGCGAAAAAAGAATTTATTGTTAATGACACAGGCGATCGCAAAACAGGCAAAAATCACCGCTATGCTTATGATTTATTTATAGATTCTCTGCATGATTTTGATTTTAAAACCAGAAAGGCCAATGGGCCTAGCCGGGTAATTTTCACCTATCCCATGCTGGTGAAAATCACTAATAGCCCCAAAGTTTATTATTTGCATGATAAGGAAAAGCAATATATTCCCAATGAGCAAATTTTCAAAGCCAAGGGCTGGAAATGGGAGGCAGTTAATGTAGTTGATCAAGATTGGCTGGATTCTTTTAAACAGAGTGAGGATATTAAAATTTAAAAATTTTTTATGGAATACCATGAAGAACAATATGGTTTTGCCTCATTACTTTTTGATTCACTTTTTGGTTTGGTGATTTATTTTAGTTTAGATTCTTTTTTAGAGATTACAGAACCACTTCATTTAATATTTTACCTTTTTACTTTAGTGGTCGTAATTCATTGGTGGCTGATGTTTAAGTCAGCCAGTGAAATGTTTGGCAAAATAACCCAAAGATCAGCGACAAATATTGTTTTAAATATAATCTACATAATAGTAATTCAATATTATATTTTAATGGCAGCTGTCTTTGCCTATAATCAAGCTATTATTTTTGTTTTTATACTTTTTATGGTTGATTTGCTTTGGTGTTTATTATGGGCCAGGCTTTTGCCTAAACGCGCTCAAGGCCATAAACATTTGCCAACTATGTTAGTGGAGATTTTTAATATTATTAAATCAAATATGGTAGTGGTTTTTGTCTTGCTGTTTTTAATTATTGCTAATAAATTTTTGCCGACTTGGCTTTATGTATTTATTTTTATTGCTGATTATATTGTCTATATTGTCATAACTTTTAAATATAAAATTATTGACCTTAAAGTAGTTTAAAAAATATCTTTGAATTAAATTTAAAACCCCGTCTTGGCAGACGAGGTTTTTTGTTTTAATCTTTTTTAAAGTGACCAACAATAGACAGTTCATTTTTATTATGTATAGCTAAAGCGAGTTTTATCTCGGTCTTAAGTTTGACCCAATTTTTAGCGGCTACGGCTAGAGCAGCGGCGCGGTGCATGCCTTCAACAATTATTATTTTACCATTAATAACTACGCCGCTTATGATAGTTTGGGCTGGAAAATTTTTCAGCATAAATTGCACGCCAGAATTTTTTTCAACTTCAGGATCTAAAGCTAAGCTGGCAAAGGATGGCGTAGTTTGACCATGATAGTATAATTCTACCCAGGAACGAAAAGGTCCACCATGGCAAAAAGGCAGGGCAATTAAAGGTTCAGGCAAATAAAACAATTGCCATTTTAAATCAGATAGGCCTAGCGGCTGAACATAGGTTTGGCGCCATTCTTCCCAGGACTTAAAGCCCCGGCTTTGCCAATGGCTAATCCAGTGTGAATTGGGATAATCTTCATTTTTGCGCCAGATCTCAAAAACTTCTGGCCAAGTCAAATCCTTAATTAATCCTAGTTTAATTTGTTTGTCTTTTAAATTTAACATGTGAATTGCTACTTAGTTAAGGTTAATTTAACAAATTTTGAGCAAGTTATCAATAATGAAATAAAAAACTCCTCCGCACGCGGAGGGTTTTTTGTTTATTTAACTGCTTCAATGATTTTGGCAAAAACTTGGGGGTTATTGACTGCCAGATCAGCCAGAACTTTTCTATCTAATTCAATTTTTTTCTTATTTAAGAGATTGATAAATTTAGAATAAGTTAACCCATGTTCGCGCACAGCCACGTTGATTCTGATTTGCCATAGTCTGCGAAAATTTCCTTTTTTATCCTTGCGGTCAGTATAAGCATGCTGGCCAGCTTTAAGCATAGCAGTCTTGCCCAGACGCATAGTTTTTTTGCGGCCCCAACGATAACCCTTAGTGGCGCGCCTGATGGTTCGTCTTTTCTTTAAATGGATTTTGGCTCGTTTAACGCGCGGCATATATTTGGAATTATGAAATATGAATTATAAAATAATTTAGAATTTTAGCGTTTTAGTGCCTTAGAATTTTAGTACTAAAATTCTAAAACTCTAAAATTCTATAATCTAAGAATAGGGCATTAAGGATTTAAGCTGTTTAGTAATGGTTTTGTCAACATTTATCCGCCTTCTTTTTGCCCTGGTAATATTGCCAGATTCGCGGGCATTAAAATGATCTTGGCCTGACTTTTTTTTGATTACTTTTCCCTTTTTGGTTATTTTAAATCTTTTGGCTATAGATTGATGGGTTTTTAATTTGGGCATAGAGTTTGAATTATGAAATCTGAAAGCTGATATCTGAAATTTTGGTTTTTAATTAGAAAATATAAAATTAGCTGTTTGGGCTAATTTAAGATTAGTCTATCTTAATTTTAAATTTTCGTCAAGTGAAACTTTATTTTAAAGAGTTTTGCTGATTTTTTGTTTATTAATGTGAGTGTAATCCCGCACCGAACCGCACGGCGGGTCTGGTGCGGGGTGAATTAGCTCTTTTTGGCAATAATGGCAGAAAAATTAGCTCCCTGCCTTTTGATTTCTTGTTCCATTGTTATGGCAATTGTCTGGCCGATTGATTTAACAAAATTTTCAATCAATTCTCTGGCCAGATCAGGATGAGCTTTTTCTCGGCCTTTAAGTATGACCAAGATACCTACTTTGTCGCCTCTGTTTAAAAATTTTTCAGCTTGTTTGGCTCTGATTTCTAAATCATGCTTGCCAATGCGGGGAGATAAGCGAATTTCTTTAAGCTCAACCTCTTTTTGCAGGGCTTTTTGCTTGCGGCTGGCTTTTTCCTGCTGATATTTAAAACTGCTGTAATTGATAAATTTAGCTACTGGCGGTTCTGCTTTGGGTGAAACAGCCACTAGGTCTAAATCTTTTTCTTTGGCCAGGGCAATGGCCTGGCTAGTTGGCAAAACGCCAAGCATTTGCCCATTTTCATCAATAACTCGAACTTGGAGTGAGCGAATTTTTTCATTGACTGGGTAAATTTCCTGGATTTGTTGCCTTTGCGCCTGTCTGTGGCGGAAATGAATGCGTTTCAATTTGGTTTTATGTTAATAATTAGATTAATCGTTTATTTCTAAAAGCGATGCCTGAAGATGATTTAAGATATCTCTCAAAATTTAATGCTGTAACTTTATTTTCAAATGCACAATAGAAAATTATCTTCCAGGGCTTGAATTTATCAGTATAAGCCGAGTTACCTTTATTATGTTCATTTAATCTATTATAGGTGTTTTCTGAATAGCCAGTGTAATACTTTTTAGGAAATTTGATGCTTTGTAAAAGATATACAAAAAACATAATTTTATTTTTATTTTGTGAATTCTGAATAGTTCGTTTTTGTGGCGTGCCATTCGAAGCGCAGCGAGAAACCTTTATAATTTGCCCTTCTTCGCTTATGTTCTAGTAATTATCTAGGATAAAGCTTCAGTAATGAAGCTACGAAGGGCATTCTTCGCTGCGCGAAGAATGGAGATGGCGGGAATTGAACCCGCGTCTAGAAAGCCTTTTAAAATACTTCTACAAGCTTAGTTAAGATTAAAATTGTGATCTAAGATAATAATCTAAACAAAAATCTTAGACCCTGCCTTAAATTTTTAACTAAACAATTTAAGGCTAAATCATTTAGCGAGCCTGAATTTATGGCGCCCGATCTCTTCTATCAGACATGAAAGAGTCAGACGGTTGCGGTTTTAATTAAACTGCAACAGGAGCAAAGTTGAAAGCAAAAGCTGCTTTGACCTTGCTTAATAAGTTTGCACTTATTGGATTGCTATTTTTAGTTTTACGAGATTAAATAGCTTGCTCGGCTTGCTATATTATTAAAAGATCTTCCTATCGAGGCCTGTCATCCCCCGGGAATAACAATAACTATAACTATACCTTTTTAATTAATAAAATTTAGTTTTTAAGGCTCTTTGAATTTTCCTTTTTTCTTCTCTTTCTTTGATTGTTCTGCGTTTATCAAATTTTTTCTTGCCTTTGGCTAAGGCTAGCTCCAATTTGATATTCTTATGTTTAGTATACAATGAAAGAGGGATTAGGGTCAAGCCAATTTGCTGCAATTTTGAAGCTAAATAATGGATTTCTTTTTTGTTCAGTAAAAGTTTTCTGGAGTGAGTCGGATCATAATCTGGCAAGGGGCCGGCCATTTTATAAGGTGGTATATTGGCATTTATTAAATATAAATCATTTTGATGCAAGGTCACATAAGCGCCTTGCAAACTGGCATGCCCTTGACGAATTGATTTTACTTCTTGGCCAGTCAAAACCAGGCCTGCTTCAAAGGTTTCCAGGAGCTGGTAATCAAATTTCGCCTTTTTATTGTAAGTTAAAACCGGCATACTTATTACTTATATTTTATAATATCTTATTTTTAACAAATAAAGAAGGATTTGGTTCCTTCTTTATCTTTGGGGCAGCAAAATGCTGCTGGCAGAGCCTAAAATTAAGAAAGCCCTCCTCTGCCTGAAGCTTCAGAGGGCAAGGGGTAATAGATTTTGCTTAAAAGGCTCTATAAGCAGCATTTTGCTGCCCATCTTTTTTAATTGCTTAAATTAGCATTTATTTACCATCTTGTCAAGTTAATTGACCATTTTAATAAAATTTTCTATAATTAAAGCAGTAATCTTTAATAATTTTTAATAAATTTTATGGAAACAGGCAAAAAAATAAATATTGAAATCAGCAGTTCTTCAATTTTTAAAATTTTAATTGTAATTTTTTTAGTCTGGATTATTTATTTAATCAGAGAGGTGGTGGCAATCTTGATTTTTGCTTTTATTTTAGTCTCTATTTTAGAGCCAGCTGTTAATTGGCTAAGGTTAAAAAGAGTGCCGAAAACATTATCAGTGGTTTTAATTTATTTATTATTATTGTTAGTTTTTGCTGGCATAGTGGCATTATTAATTCCGCCAATATCTGATCAAATAGACCAGTTAATCAGCAATTTTCCGGTTTACTGGCAAAAATTCAGCCTAGAATTTAAAAATATCGGCCAATTTTTAAATCAATACAGCGTGGGGCAGGAGATTGAAAATGCTTTTAAAAATTTAAAATATAGTTTGCCCCAGACAACGACTGGTATCTTTTCCCAGGTCGGCCAATTTTTGGCTGGTGTATTTTCAATTTTTATAGTTATAGTTATTTCTTTTTATATTTTGGTGGAAGAAAATGCCACTAAAAGGATTTTCCGTTCTATTTTGCCTGGCCAATATTTGCCCTATACTTATCAGGTTTTTAGCCGAATTCAAAATAAACTTGGCTTATGGCTGAGGGGGCAGTTAATTCTGTGTTTGATTGTTGGCTTTTTATTTTATATCGGACTATTATTTTTAGGCGTTAAATATGCTTTAATTTTAGGCATTGTTGGCGGTTTACTAGAATTTATACCCTATGTCGGACCGACCTTTTCTGGAGTTCTAGCAGTTATTATTACTTTTTTCCAATCGCCAATTAAAGCACTGTTAGTTTTGTTTTTGTATATTGTCATCCAAATAATTGAAAATAATCTTTTAGTGCCCAATATAATGAGAAGAGCAGTCGGCCTTAATCCGGTAATTAGCATAACTGCTTTATTAGTTGGCGGCACTTTGGGCGGGGTTATTGGCGCGATTTTGGCCATACCGTTAGCCACGGCCTTGAGTGTTTTTGCCCAAGATTTTTTAGAGAAAAAAAGGGAACAAGAAATGACGCTTGAAGAATAATTTTTTAAAAATAATGACAAGAGTTGAAGATAATAAAATTGATCAAGTTGAAGAATTAAAAGGCGAATTAGAGGATTTAAAAAGAAAACTAAAAAGAAAGCAAAATAAGAAGATATTGACTTGCGGCACTTGCTTTCTTGTTTTTATTTTGCTGATATTAGTTTTAGCTGGTTTTACAGCGTTTGCTCTTTCCCAAAGCGGTTTGACCAAAGTGCCTCTTTTAAGCGAGAAGTTTTATCACGAACCAGAACCAAGTTATTTGGTAAGTACTGAAAATTTAACTTTGGCTGATAAGGATATTATGAAAATTTTAGGAAAAATTGCGACAGAGCAGATGGCAATTCAAAAGAAATCCGCGGATTTTACTATCAATTTGAAATTAAGTGAAGAGCAATTAACCGGCTTGTTGAGAGATCAGACAAAAAATATTAATTTTTTGAATAATAAGATAGATTATGTTCAATTAGCAGTTTTGCCAGATAATTTGGAGCTATTTTTGAAGCTAAAAGATCCTCAGCTCTTTTTTACCTTAAATTTTAAGCCCTTAATTAAAAATAACCTCGTAGATTTAGAAGCAGAAAATTTTAAAATCGGCAATTTAAAATTGCCAAAATTTAGCGGTGATTTGCTGCTCAAATATATGCTGGAAAAAAATATAAATAAAATTTTAAGCTCATTTGTAAAATTTTTGCAGATTTCAGCTGTAAATTTATCAGCAAAAGTTGTTTCAATTGAAATATTGATTAAAAGTTTTAAATTTTAAATATGCTTATAAAAAGATTATTGGTTTATTTCTGTCCTTTTTTGATTTTCCTAGGTTTGGAATTAATATTTTATCAAATAAAGTTAATACCTGTTTGTTTAATTTTTATATTTTTAGTTTTGATAACTTGCTTAAAAGTTTTAATTAAAGAGAAGCTTTTCAGCCTTAATTTCTTTTATTTAAGCATTTTGCCCTTTTTATTAATTTTTTTAGCCATCGGCTGGCTTTTTATACTGAATGAAATTTGGCTCAGGCAATTTATTATTTTGATTTTAATTTTTATTTTAGGCTTATATCTGGAAAATATCTTTTTGTTTTTTTATAATTCGGCACTTTACCAAATAGAATCTTTGGAAAATTTTTCAACTTTTTTAAGTTTATTAATTTTCTTTTTACTGTCAATAAACTTGAATACCTTGAATGTTTTTTTAAATTTCCAGCTTTGGCTGCTTTCCTTAATTTTGGTAGCTATCAGTACACTTTTAATCTTGCAATCATTTTGGGCTAATAGATTAAAAGGAAAGATGCAATTTATTTACCTTTTGATTTTGAATATAATTGTTTTAGAGATTTTTTGGGGTTTATTCTTTTTACCAACAAATTTTTATGTAAATAGTTTAATTTTAACTATTTTTTTCTATTTTTGCTGGGGGGTTTTCAAAGCAAAACTAAAAGATAAGTTAGACAAAAAAAGTTTACAGCGTTATTTTATAATCAGCACCATTTTATTGCTTTTGACAATTTTAACTTCTTCTTGGATTTAAAAACTAATATTATATTTATGGAAAAAGAAAAAAACAAACCCCAACTCAGATTAAAATTAATAGGTTTTATACTCTTAGCTGTTGTTTTTGGTTTTTTGGCAGGTATCAGCGGCGAATTTATTGCTCGCTTTTATCTTTCAAACTTTGCTTTTTTTAGAGATTTGTATTTTACTGAAACTGACAATTTGGGCCAGAATGAAATTATTATCAGGGAACCAAGGAAGGTAGTAGTGGAGCAGAGTTTACGGCTAGACCAAGTAAAAAATGATGTTCAGCCTTCAATAATGAAAATTTACAGCAAAAAAAGGACAGCAAAAAATCTTTTGGATAAAATTTTATTACCTGAAGATTATTTGGGTCAGGCCGTGGTTTTAACAAGCGATGGCTGGCTAATGGCAACCAAAAATCAGCTGGTCAGGCCTAAAGAGAGTTTAATTACTGGTTCGGCTCAAAAAATATATGAAGTAGAAAATGTGGTTACAGATGAGATAACAAAAATTATGTTTATTAAAATTAATGCCCAAAATTTACCAGTAACAAAACTAGCTGATTTAGAAAAAGTTACAAATGGGGAACAAGTCGTGGTTTATAACAGCAATTTGGACTGGTTGAATCTGGCCAATATTCAAAACAAAAGATATAAAGAAATAAATTATAAATATGATTTTGTTTCTAATACGCAGGTTCTGGATAAGTTTATTTTGCTGGATAAAAGTTTTACCTCTGATTTTAATGGCACTCCAGTTTTTAATTTCCAATCAGAATTGATGGGATTTTTAACAGGGCAAGATGAATCCATTAGCCTGGCTATTCCTATAAATTATATAAGCCCAATTATAAATCAGGTTTTAAAAGAAGAACCAATAAAAAGACCTTACTTAGGTATTAATTACATAGATTTAAGCAAGGCCTATGGTTTAGAAGATATTGAACGCCAGCAGGCAAATCAGGGGGCCTTGCTTTGGCCTAATGAAAGAGGCATAGCCATTATGTCTGATAGCCCGCTTTATAATAAATTAGCCAAGGGAGATATTATTATTAGTGTGGAAAATCAAACATTAGATGCTAATAATGATCTGACTGATTTGCTTTTACAATATAAAAGCGGCCAAGATATTAGAATTAAGTACTGGCATCAACAAAAAGAAGCTGAATTGAACTTAACTCTAAAATAAGTTATTAAGAAAATATAATTTTTTGCCAATTTTAGCCAAAAACTCTTATTTAATAAGGGTTTTTGCTGTCTCTGGCCTTGACAAATTTAAAATATTATGATATTATCTAGAATTAAGGAAGATCTAAAAATAACCTTTAATTTTTAGACTTAATTTAAATATTATGGAAAACTTACAATACTCAAAAATTTTAAGAACCAACTGGGATATTGTTGCTTTAATTACAGGCATTACAATAATTTTAACATTGATTATAAGCTTAGTTCAGCCATTTCAATATTCAGCTTCAACTAAAATTTTAGTCATTCAAAAACAAGAGTCAAATACTGATGCTTATACTGCTACTAAATCAGCTGAAAGAATCGGCAAGAATTTGGCTAATATTATTTTTACTTCATCTTTTTATAATGAAGTTATTGAATCAAATAGCAATTTTAAGAATAAATTTTCAGCTGATAGCATTGAAAGACGCAAAGAATGGGAAAAAAATATTAAAGCCAGCGTTACTCCAGAAACTGGTATCTTAGAAATAGATGTTTTTGATACTGATAGTGATTTTGCTTCTCAATTAGTTAAAACAATTTCTTATGTTTTGGTTAATAAAGGCGCTGAATATCATGGCGGCGGCAGCAATGTAGAAATTAAAATAGTTGATGATGTTTTTATTAGCAAATATCCAGTCAGACCCAATATTATTTTAAATAGCGTTTTAGCTTTAATTTTGGGACTTTTATTGGGTAGCGCTTATGTAATTTTAAACGAAGCCAAAGAAATAAAAAAGCTTATTGCCTTAAATCAAAGTCCAGCAGAAAATGAAGTTAAATATTTAAATGATAATGAGATTAATAGCTCTAATTGGCAAATGGCTGAAGTTAGCGCCCAAAAAGACTTTGGCTTTGTGCCTGAAACAGAAATAGCTGAAGAGCCAGCTGTAGAGCCAGTCATTGAATTAGGCAGAAAAACTGAAATAAAAACAATGTATGACCACTTAAAATAAATTAATAAGATACTGCTAAAAAGACGAGGCCAAAAGCTTCGTTTTTTTAGTTTTTAAATATAATTATTTAACCTTAATTTATTTGACAAAATTAAGTAAATGTGTTAAAATTTCAATATAATTTAATCAAATTAATTAGTTATGGCAAAGATTAAAATGCCAAATGATTTAGTTTTGGCAATTACCTATAATTGCAATTCAAAATGCCGCATGTGCAATATTTGGAAAATGGAGCAGATGCCTCTTTTAGATTTAATTGAATATGAAAAGTTGCCAGTAAATATAAAGGAAGTAAATATTACAGGCGGTGAGCCATTTTTAAGTCCAAATTTAATTGAAATTATTAAAATATTAATTTCTAAAAATCCAAAAGTTAGAATTATTATTTCTACAAATGGCTTTGCCACTGAATTAATAAAAACAAAAATAGCAGAAATTTTAAAAATTAAACCAGATATTGGTTTAGGTATTTCTTTGGATGGCATTGGCGAAATTCATGATCAAATCAGGGGCATCCCTGGCGGTTTTGAAAAAGTAATGGTAACTATTTCTACCTTGAAAGAATTGGGTATTAAAAATTTACGCTTGGCTTTTACTGCAGGTGATTATAATATTCATGAATTAAACAAGGTTTATAAGTTATCAAAAGAATTAGGAATTGAATTTTCTTTAGCAGCCGTGCATAATGCTGAAAATTATTTTAATACTGTTGATAATAAAATTACAAAAATAGATGATTTTAGATCTGAATTTAGCCGATTAATCAAAGAGGAATTAAATTCTTGGAATTTAAAAAAATGGCTGCGTGCTTATTTTGCTTATGCCTTGTTTAAATTTATAGAGACAGGCATAAGACTTTTGCCTAATTATTCTGGCTTAGATAATATTTTTATTGATCCTTTAGGCAATGTTTATCCAGCTGATGTTTCTGGCCATTTAATGGGCAATTTGAAGGATTTTTCTTCCTTTGCTGAATTATTTTATTCAAAAAAAGCGCAGGAAGCCATTGCTTTAGAGAAAATAAATCAAAACTGGATGATTTGCACAGCCCGCAGCGCCATGAAAAGACATCCCTGGCAAATTTCTGCATGGCTGATTAAAAATAAAATTTTAGGTGTTAAAATATAACTATGGATTTGTTTCAAAATAAAAATTTTTGGTTGATAATGATTTTAGCAAGTTTATTGACCCTTGGTTTTTCTTTTACTGATACTTGGGCCTTTTATTTTTTACTTGGCCTAATTTTTATTTTATTGATTATCTTTTTTATCAAATATACTGAAATTGGCCTTTATTTGATTGCTTTTTTGTATCCTTTTACTTATTTAGAATTTATTTACACAGATATTAATGTGCCTTATGTTGACTTCGTGGCTTTAATTTTATTTATAGCCTGGCTGATTAAGGCTTTATATTTGCATATTAAAAAAGAAAAAAGATTGAATTTAAATGATTTTCCAGGCTGGTTTTTTATGCTTTTATTTATCAGCGCCTGTGTTTTGTCTTTATTGAATGTTGATTCTGAATTAGTGTCCTTTTCTATAAAGTATATTTTGCGGCCTATAATTTTCTTTTATTTGATGTATGTTATTTTGCCCTTTAATATTATTGATAATTTTAAAAAATTTTATAATACCTTGAAAGTTATGTTTGTTTTAGGCATGGGGCTTTCTTTGATGGGTATTTGGTCATTAATCTTTCCGCCTTCAGAATTGGGTTTAAGAAGGGCAGTGCCAATTTCAATTTTCGGTCTTTATCCCTTGGGAACTAATCATAATTTATTAGCTGAAATTTTTGTCGGTTTAATTCCACTGGCTTTTATCTTATTTTGGCAGGAAAAAGATGTTTTTCTGAAAAATATCTATCTAATTGGCGCCTTATTGATGACTGCTATAAATTTATTAACCCTTTCCAGGGCTGGTTGGTTAGCTTTAGCAGTAGATTTGTTAATTTTAGTTATTTTAAAATATAGAGTTGGCGGTCTTAAAAAATATTTTGCAACTTATCTGCCTTATTTAATATTAATTTTAATTATCCCAATTTTATATTTAATGTACCAATTAATTAATTCCACATTTGTTATAAGCTCTAATTTAAACAGATTGAAATTAATTGATGTAGCTTTAACTCTATATAAACAAAACCCTTTACTGGGCACTGGCATTGGCACATTTACTTCATCTTTGGCCCAATTTAGATGGTATATTATGGAATATGGTGAAGTTTTGGATGCCCATAGTTTTCTTTTTAAAACCCTGGCTGAAACCGGATTTTTAGGCGCTTTTACTTTTTCTGCACTTTTGATTTATGTGGTCTATGCAATATTTAAAGCTTATAAAAAAGTAAAAAATACTGAAACTTCCTGGTTAATTTTAGGCATGCTTTTAACAGTAATAGGCACTATAATTTTTGAATTGTTTGGCACTGGCTATTTTTTGGCCAAGCTCTGGTTGCCCATTGGCTTAGCTTTAACTAGCCTTAAGCTTAGCGGTTTAAATTTTTTGGCTAAAAATAAAACTTATGGAAAATAAAATTAAAATTGTCTATCTTATTAATTCTTTGGCTTTAGGCGGAGCTGAAAAGCTTTTATTAGATATTTGCCGTTTAATTGATAAGGATAAATTTGAAGTTTTTGTTTGCACTGTTAATGGCAGCGGACCTTTATATAGTCAATTTGAAAAATTAGGAATAAATTTAAAAATTTTTCAAAAGAAAAGTAAGATTGGTTTAAATGTAATTGGGCAGATTTATAAGTTTTTAAAAGAAATTAAGCCGCAAATAGTTCATACGCATTTATTTGCAGGCGATACCTGGGGCAGAATTGCAGCTATTTTTGCGAGAACACCAATAATTATTGTGACTGAACACAATTTAAATTTAGACGAAGGTTTTATAAAAAAGCTAATAAAATTAATATTGTCTTGGTTTACTGATAAAATAATTGCTGTTTCAGAAGGAGTGAGAGATTATTCTATAAAGATAGAAAAAATAAAAGCAGATAAATTGGAAGTTGTTTATAATGGTATTGATTTAGAAAAATTTGCGTTCCGCGGCTATAAACCAATTGATCTGGCAAATGTAAAAGCTGGAGTTGTGGCCCGTTTAGAAAAACAAAAAGGCCATCAATATTTAATTGCAGCCCTGCCATTAATTTTAAAAAAATATCCTAATCTTATTTTAAATATAATTGGAACTGGCAGTTTAGAACACGAATTACAGTCCCAAATTGAAAATTTAAACATCAAAGATAAGGTTATTTTCAGGGGCGCCCAATTAGAACTGGATAAAATTTTAGAACAAATGGATTTATTTATATTGCCTTCTGTCTGGGAGGGTTTAGGCATAGCCATTTTAGAAGCGCAAGCAGTGGGCGTGCCGGTTTTAGCTTCTAATGTTGGCGGTGTTAAGGAAATTGTAATAGATAAAAAAACCGGCTTACTCTTTGAGCCAAAAGATCCGCAAGGGATTTTTGAAGCCGTTGATAATCTAATTTTAAATCCTAACTTGCAAAAAGAAATTGTAGATAATGCTTATAATCAAGTCATAAAAAAATTTAGTTTGGATCAAATGATAAAAGCATATACTGATTTATATCTTAATTTAATTAAAAATATTAATAATTCGTAGATTAGCATTTATTTGTAAATTCGCATTCTTATGAAAATTTTAATGATCAATAAATTTTTTTACAGAAAAGGCGGTTCAGAGGCCTACATGTTTGATTTGATTGGTTTATTGAAAGAAGAAGGCCATGAGATAATTGAATTTTCCATGCAAGACGAAAAGAATTTGCCTTCAAAGTTTACTGATTATTTTGTAAAAAATATTGATTTTTCCAAGCGCGAAGGCTGGTTAAAAGATTTGAAAAAAGCCTTTCATTTGCTTTATTCCTGTGAAGCAAAAAAGAAATTAGAAACTTTAGTTAAAATAGAAAAACCTGATATTGCGCATTTGCATAACTTTAATTTCCAAATTACTCCTGCAATTCTTTCTGTTTTAAAAAAGTATAAAATTCCAGTTGTTTGGACAATGCATGATTATCATTTAATCTGCCCCAATTACCGCTTATTTACGCAAGGTAAAGTTTGCGAAAGGTGTAAAATTAATAAATTTTATAATTGTTATAAATATAAATGTATTAAAAATTATAGGGCAATGAGTTTTTTAGCCATGCTGGAAATGTATTTGCACAAAAATCTTTTAAGAAGCTATGAGAAAATTGATTTATTTATTTCTCCCAGTAAATTTTTAGCTGCTAAGGTTCAAGCATGGGGGATTAGGCCAGAGAAAATTAAACAGCTTTATAATTTTGTAAATTTAGAAGAATTTAAGATGGCTGATGAAATTGGGGAAGGTTTAATCTATTTTGGCCGTTTGGCTGAAGAAAAAGGGCTTTTAACACTTTTAATGGCTATGCGAGAATTGCCTGATATTAATTTAAAAATTGCAGGCGCTGGCCCGCAAAAAAATGAATTAGAAAGTTTTATCAAAACTAATAATTTGACTAATGTTGAACTTTTAGGACATCAAAGCGGCCAAGAGCTTTACACTTTGATTAAAAATTCCAGGCTAGTTATTTTGCCTAGCCTTTGGTATGAAAACAATCCACTTACAATTTTAGAAGCTTTTGCTATGGCTAAGCCAGTCATTGGTTCTGATTTAGGTGGCATTCCTGAATTAGTAAAAGAAAAGAAAACCGGCTTTGTCTTTAAAGCAGGTGATTATCAGGAGTTAAAGAATAAGATAAAAGACAATTATTTCCAAATTGACCTTATTAGAAATATGGGTATTAATGCCCGCCAATTTATAGAAGCAAATTGCGGTCCAAATAAGCATTACCAGCAGTTGATCCAGATTTATCAAAGTTTAATAAAATAAAGGTTTAATCTTGACATTTTTATAATTTTTTAGTAAGTTTTAAGGCGGAAAGGTACAATTAATGGGGGATGACCCTTTTTTTGTTTGTCTTTGAAATTTGGCTATAATTGGCGATATTTTGGCATTAGGAAATTGCCTTGACAAAAATAGTTTAATATGCTATTATTTAGTATTAACTAAAAATAGCAACAAATATGAAAATATATTTTATTGGACAAAAAGGTATTCCAGCCATCTATGGCGGCGTTGAACGCCACGTAGAGGAATTAGCAACTCGTTTGGTCAAAGAAGGCAACGAGGTTTTTGTCTATGTTAGAAATCATTATACCCCTAAAGATTTAAACGAATATAAAGGCGTGAAATTAATTCATTTGCCCAGCCTTAAAACTAAGCATTTAGATGCTATTACCCATACTTTATTGGCTAGTTTGGATGTTTTAAGAAGGGAGGCTGATATTATTCATTATCATGCTATTGGCCCTTCTAGTTTGCTTTGGATTCCCAAGTTATTTAAAAGACAAGTTAAAATAATTTCAACTTTCCATTCTGATGATCGCAAGCATAAAAAGTGGGGTTATTTGGCCCGCAAGTTTTTGGGTTTAGGCGCTTACATTTCTGTTAAATGGCCTCATAAAACCATTGCAGTTTCTAGATATCAAAGTAGAGTTCATGGCCAAGAATTTAATGGCGAATTAGAATATATTCCTAATGGCGTGCCAGTTTTTGAAAAAGTTAGCCCCCAATTAATTACTGAAAAATGGGGTTTAGCTGGCAATGATTATATTTTGGCTGTTTCTCGTTTAATTAAGCATAAGGGTTTGCATTATTTAATCAGAGCTTATTCAATTTTGAAGAATGTTGATAAAAAGTTAGTAATTGTCGGTGATGGCAATTATACTGATAATTATGCGCAATATTTGAGAAATTTGGCTGGCGATAATAAAAATATAATCTTTACTGGCAATCAGACAGGCCAAGCTTTAGCTGAATTATATTCTAATGCTTATTTGTTTGTGCAGCCATCTGAAGCCGAAGGCCTTTCTATTGCTTTGCTTGAAGCCATGAGTTATGGCCAGGCTGTTTTATGCAGTGATATTGAACCAAATAAAGAAGCAGTGGCTGATTTAGCTTTAACTTTTAGAAATAAAAGCATTACTGATTTAAGTCAAAAATTAAGATATCTTTTAAATCATCCAGAGATTGTGGCTGAAATGGGTTTGAAATTGCAGGAAAGGGCAAGATTAGAATACAACTGGGATCATATTGCCAAAAGAACAATTGCGCTTTATGAATCATTGAATTCTCAAGAACCAGCCAAAGAAATGGTTCAAGCGGTTGAAGCATAAAATAACTATAACAATAACAATAACAAAAACCCCTCCAGTTTGGGAGGAGTTTTTGTTTTAGGAAAAATGTAGAGATTGTTGTTCTTTTTAATGCGCAGTTTTTATGGGGAATTTGGTTTGATAGTTTCTGGATTAGGGCTATAAAGTTTATTGTTAATTTTCCACTTTTCCACATACTGGCCAATGCCTTTTTGATTGGTTTTATTTTTGACAGTTGGCTTTTTTTGTGACCATTTAAGCAAGCTTTCAAAATTAAGCTTATATCTGCCTCGTACCACAATATAGCGCAATTCTTGATTTTTAAGCGCTCGTCTTATGGTTTTAGGGTCAATACCAAATAATTTAGCAGCTTCTGAAATTGAAAGACGGATAATATTTGATTCCATAAAATTATATATATTTGTCTACAATAGCGTGGACAAATAGAGTATATCAATATAATTTTTATTTGGCAAGATAAGTCTTTAATGTAAGGTAAATTAGATTAAAAAAGTTAATAAAAGGGGAAAAAGAGGTTCGGCCTCCAAAGAGGAAAAAGAGGTTCGGCCTCCAAATTGGAGGCCGAACCTCTTGGCAGACCTCTTGGCAGAACCCCTTGGCACAGAAGGCAATTTTTGTGTTATTTCGTGCTAATTTTTAGTGGTTTAGTCACATTTGAACAAAAAAATGATTCATGTTAAAATAAAATTGTGCAAATAATGTTATAGGTTCTTGTAACATTTTTTTAATTAAAACGTCTTATAAAATGAAAGCCAATTTTTTAAAAGAAAAATACTTATTATTCAGGGCGAAAAACAAAGATCCAGAAGCTTTTGCAGAAGTTTACGATATCTATATTGACAGGATTTATCGGTTTGTTTTTTTTAAAATAAATAGAACAGAAGAAGCCCAGGACATAACCTCTGAAGTTTTTTTGAAAACTTGGCAATATATTATTGATGGCAAAGAAATTAAAAATTTAAATGCGCTTTTTTACAAAATTGCCAGAAATTTAGTGATTGACCATTATCGCAAAGCCAGCCAAAAAGACGTTTCATTAGAAGGGCTGAAAACATCTGAAACTGAAATAAAAGATTTGCTAGAAGACCAAATAAATAAAATTGAGAAAAAAATAGAAATAGATAAAATTGAGGAAAAATTAATGGGGCTGAAAGATGATTATAGGGAAATAATAATTTTAAGATATATTGAAGGCTTATCCATTAAGGAAATTTCTGAAATAGTGGCCAAGAAAAAAGGCGCAGTACGCGTGATTTTATACCGGGCTTTAAATGCTTTGAAGGAATTGATGAAAAGCTCGTAAATAAAAAAATTACTACTTCTATAAAATGAAAAAGCCCTGAACCATTCACTTTGTTCGGGTTCAGGGCGCTTAGACCCTTAGAAAAACAATTACTCAAATAAAATGAATAAGAAACGCGAACTCTTAAAAAAACTTCATAATTTAAGAAATGAAATTAAACCTGATTTGGCCTGGCAAAAGACCAATCGGGAGATTTTGATTTCCCAAATAAAAGCCCAAACTAATGCTGAATTTGCTTTCAGCAATAAATTGCTTTTTAAGAATTTATTCATTGCTGCCTACAAGCCAATCGGAAGTTTAATTTTAATAATAGGTATTTTATTTGGCGCCTGGATAGCCAGCGTTGGCGCAACGAAAAACAGTTTGCCAGGAGATTTTTTATATGGCTTTAAATTAACAACTGAAAGAATGCAGGTTAATCTAACTTTAAATGATGAAAAAAGGACTACTTTGGAAATGGCTTTTGCTGAAAGAAGATTAGATGAAATTAAGAAAACAGTAGAAAAAGACGGCTCTGCCAAAAACAAGAAAAATATCCAAGTAACCTTAAAAAAGTTTCAGGAAAGCATAAATAATGTTAAGAGCAATTTAGCCAAATTAGAAGTTACCAATAAGCAGACTGCGATAAAGGTTGCTAATTTAGTTGATGAAAAGACCAAGGTTTATGTAGATATTTTAAAAGATCAACAGGCTCTTAATCCCCAATTAGCGACTAAAGATGCAGAGCAGGCTATTTCTGTGTCTAAAGCTACTGGAGACAAGGCTTTAAGCGTAATTTTAGAAGAATTTGAATCTGGCGGCAGTGATCTAAAAATAGATGATTTAAGGCAAAAAATAAATGAAAGAATTGATAATTTGACCCAAAGCATAGAAGCAGCAAAAAGCAATATTGATAAAATAATCATTAATAAGAAAATTGCTGATGAAGCTGCAGCAGCCAAAGCTTTGGCAGATAAAAAAGCAGCAGAATCCGCCGCCGCTAAAGCTTTGGCGGATAAAGAAGCTGCGGCTAAGGAAAAAGAAGAATCTGCGGCAGAAACAACAACCAGCAATGAATCAACTAATTCTACAACAACTGAAACTAAAACCGAAAATGCAACAAATAATAATACAAATATAGATATAAAAGATGAGGATAATACTGGTAGTGACACAGCCGCTTCGGAGGATACGGGGAATGATATTGAACAAGCAGAGACTCAACCAGAAGAAGTCTTGCCGGCTATTGAGGAAATCAAGAATAAACCACAGGAAGCAGAAGCTTTGTTATCCAGGGCTAAAGATTATTTAAAAAGCGGTTCAGTTTCACAGGCGTTTGATCTGGTGAAGCAAGCTGATGATATTATGACTTTGGTAGAAAAGGTAATAAAGGCAAATGAGCAGTATTTAACTGCTCCGGCTAGTCAGACAGAAAGTGAGGGCATGCAAACAGAAGCTAAAATTGAAGATAACAAAGGCTAGTTAATTAATAATTAAATAAAATAATGGCTGGTGAGCCGCAGTGGGGATCTAAGATTTCTAATTTCAACCTCCCCCTGCCCCCTCCTTAATCTAAGGAGGGGAAACTGGGTGAAAAAAGGATCTTGAAATTCCACTGCGGCTCATCCGCATCCGCCCATACGCCTTTGGCGTAAGGGCATCGCTTTAAATCCTTAAAGGGTTTAAGGCAAGCTAATTAATGCTCTTTGTTTGAAAGCTAGGTTAAGATAAAGAGTTTAAGTCCCTTTACCTCTAAAGTAAAGGTCGACTGCCAAGTAAAATTTGGCCGACTTTAAAGAGTGAAGGAAAATAACTTAACTTTTTATTCTAGCAATTGGGCAAGGAGTTTAAGAAAGGAAAAAGATTAATATGATTAAACGAATTTTTACTGTAAGTGTCGTAGTTTTGACCATTTTTTGGGCTGTAGGTTTAGCTGCTTTTGTGCCAACTGCTCAAGCAGCAGTTAGTTCTGGCGATTTGATCAAAGCATCTTTACCAGCAGTTTATTACTATGGCGCTGACGGCAAAAGATATGTTTTCCCTGATCAGAAAACATACATGACCTGGTATTCTGACTTCTCTGGCGTGAAAACAATCACTGACGGAGAACTTGCTGCTATTTCAATTGGCGGCAATGTCACTTCTAAACCAGGTGTGAAAATGGTGAAAATCACCACTGATCCCAAAGTATATGCAGTCGCTGCTAATGGCACTTTGAGATGGGTAACTACAGAATCAATTGCCGCTTCTTTATACGGCTCTAATTGGGGTAAAATGATTAATGATGTGCCAGATCCATTCTTTGTTAACTACACTGTAGGCACAGCCATCAATAATGTGACTGATTTTACACCATCAACTGCAACAGCTGGTGCCCAGTCAATTAATGTTGATAAGGGCTTAGCTGGCGCAACTGCAGGTGGCGTATTATCTGTAGCTTTAGCATCTGACACTCCAGCTTCTGCCACTGTCGCTGCTGGCGCTTCTGCTAATTTCACTAAAATTGTTTTATCTGCTGGCTCTGCTGCTGTTAAAGTTAAATCATTGTATGTCACCCGCTCTGGCTTAAGCTCTAATGATGATGTGCAAAACATCAAATTAGTGGCTGCTAATGGCGCAACTGTTGGTAGCGTGGCTAGTTTGGGTTCAAACAGCAAAGCCTTGGTCACTTTTGTGCCATCTTTGGAAATTACTGCTAATACTTCCCAGACCTTATATATCAGGGCAAGTGTTGGCGTCGCTGCACCTCCTGGCAATGCTGGCAATACAATTGCTTTAGCCATTGCTGCTGCTAGCGATGTTGTTTTAGATGCTGGCACTGCTACTGGCGCTTTTCCAGTGGTTGGCAATTATATGAGTGTGGTTGTTTTGGCTAATATTGGTGCTGCTACTGTTAATAAAAATGCCTTGCCACCAGACAGTAAACCAGATGCTGGTTCTAAAAGAGTGCAGGTTTCTCAATTTGAAATTCAGGCAGGTCCAAATGAAGATTTAACAGTTGAATCACTTAGCTTAATGGAAGCTGGTACTGCTGCCAATGCTGATTATGCCAACATTGAGTTATTTAGTTTGACTGAAAGCCGAACTTTGGGTACTGCGTCTACTTTTGATGCCAATTCTAGAGTTGTTTATGGTCCTTTGAGTATTGTTATTCCTAAAGGCAGTAAGCATATTTTCCAGGTTTATGTTGATTGTATTAGCGGTTCTGGCAACACTTTAAATGTTGACTTAACCGATGGCGCTGACGCCTTATTAGTGGTTAAAGGCAATGTTTATGGCTTTTATATTACCCCAGCAATTGCTGGTGGTTGGGATGGCAAAGGCCAAGACCAAACAATTAATCGCGGCATCTTAAATGTCACTAAGGACCCATCTTCTCCAGCTACTGGCAATATTACCCAGGCTGCAGAACAGGCTTTAACAACTTGGGCTTTTGAAGTGCGCGGTGAAGATGCCAAGATTACTTCTACTATGGTTACTTTTGATGGTGCTACTACTATTGCTCCTGCTAGTATGGTTAATGCTAAAATCGTTGATGAAACTGGCACTACGGTTGCTGGTCCAAAAGCAATTGCAGCTACTTACCCAACAGTGACCTTTACAGAAACCTATATTGTGCCAACTGGCACTCATAAATTTACCTTTAAAGTAGATGTTTTGAGTGCTGCATTAAATGGTGATATTATTAAAGCTGGCATTGTTGCTCCAAATACAGATATTACAGCAACTGGTATGAATACCAGAGATGCCATGACTATTTCTACAGCTGTTGCCAATGGCAATGCTCAGACTGTTTTGGCCGTAGCTTTGAATGTTACTACCATGACTCAACCAGCTGCTCGCTTAGTTTCTACTGGCACTGGCCAATTTGTCTGGGCAACTGTTTCATTAGATGCTACTGCTTCTGGTGAAGATGTCAGGGTTTCAGCTGTGACAATCCGCGATACTTTTGTTGATGATGCTGGTTTGCCAACTGCAAATGCTAATAACCTGCAGAATCTTTCCATCTGGGCTGATTTAACATCAGCTAGTTCAGGTCGCGGTGATGCTTATGAAACCAAGGTTTCTAACAATGAACAGCCTCTTAACACAGCTGTTTCACCAGCTGACAAAGCTATTTCTTTGACCCAGGTTATTACTGTGCCAAAAGGTACTTTTGTTAAGATTGCTGTAGTTGGCGATTTATCTACCTTGGCTGACCCAGGAGACACACACCAATTAAATATTCCTAATATTGCTGGATATGTAACTGCTACTGGCAAGTCAACTGGCAATACTCCTAATACTGTTTATGCTGGAGCTGGCCAGGTTATGACTATTTCTGGCGCTGGTACTTTGACTGAAACATTGGATGCTGCTTCTCCTTTACCCCAGATTTTAGTTAGTGGTGCGCAAAAGCAGGCAGTGGCTATCTTTAAACTATCTGCTAATAATGTTGAAAATTTGGATTTAGATGATATTATGATTACTGATGCAGGTGCTTCTGGTAGTCCTGTCGCTGCTGCTTGGTATTTATATTCAAGCAAGCGTGATGATGGCGGTTCAACTGCTGATCCAGTGGCTGTGGCTGCTGGTGGCTATACACCGACCTTTATCTTGGCTGATAATACAGTTATTATCCCAGCCAATGGCAGTGTGACCTTGACTGTAAAAGCTGATGTCTCTCCAGTTGATGGTGTCACAGTAGTTAATACAGATCCGTTGCAGGCTACTTTAGCCAATGCAGCTGATACTCACGTGACTGGCAAATCATCTGGCATCCAGACAACAGGTAGTGCTGTTGCTACTGCTGCTACTCACCTAGCTTTTGCTTCTAAACCAACCATTACCTTGAATGCTTCATCTCCAACCAGCCCATTAGTACCAAATGCTAATTCCTTAATAGCAATCTTTAATATTGCGGCTGATGCTGCTGAAGATGTTTCTTTCACCAGTACTGGCGCTGCAAATAAATTAGTTGTCACCATGGCTGCTAAATGTACAGGAGGTGATACTACCAATAAGCTGGTTTTGAAAGATGAGGGTGGTTTGACATTATCTACGGCTACAGAAGCTTTTGATGCTTGCACTGCTGGCGATAAAACATTTAGTACTTGGACTAATGACCTAATTATTGCTAAAGGCACAACCAAAAAGGTTTATCTCTATGGTGACACTACTGCCGCAATTGCAGTTGGCAACTCTCTCCAAGCTTATATCAAGGATACTGCTGCCAATGTAACCTGGAGCATCAATCTGGACGGCGGTAACTACGCAACTGGCGATATTACTGTCCGCGGCAATCTTTATGCTAATGCCTTAGCTAGATAATCTTTACTCGTTGAACTACTGAAATAAAAAGGACCCTCTGCCAAGGGGGTCCTTTTGTAATTATGGCATTTTTTTGATAAAATTAAGGTGGGAAAACCCCATTACTTTATAGCGGACTTTCCCAATGGGATCACTTCGTGATAGTCCGCGAAGAACCCTCGTTAGTTTACGGGGACTGAAGTCCCCTGTAATAAGGTTACTTTATAGCGGACTTTAGTCCGCGTAGGAGTTTTTTCTGACGGGGACTACCTGCACCACGTTGGGTGCAGGTTAAAAAAGTCCCCTGTAAATGCAAAAAGAAAAATAAAAAATTTATTTCCATGAAATTTTATCTGGATTACAATTATTTTTTTATAACTTGTCGCACCCTAGATCAAGAAAAATATTTTGCGGAGGATTATCAGAAACAAATCGTTTTAAATAAAATTTTAGAAATCGCGAAAGATTTTAATATAAATTTTGAAGCCTATTGTATTTTGTCAAACCACTACCATTTGTTTTTTTATTTGGCCAATGGCGAAGATTTAAAGGATTTAATGAAGAATATAAATGGTGGAATTTCCTATGAATTAAATAAAAACATGGAAGAAAAACGGAATATTTGGGACGGATACCATATTGTCAATATTTTTTCCGAGGAAGCATTTTACAGAGTAATCGGTTATATTATTGGCAATCCATTTAAACACGGGTTAGTGAAAAGCCTTGACGATTTGGAAAGTTATAAATTTTGTAATTATAATGAAAAAGCCAAGGAGTTTGGTAAAGAAGGTATTAACGAAATTATTGCCAGAGTTAAAAACTTGAATTGGGAAATAAATTTGGAGAAGAAATAATTTCAATAATTTAATTAACTTTATAGCGGACTTTCCCAATGGGATCACTTCGTGATAGTCCGCGAAGGAACCTTGTTTAGCTTACGGGGACTGAAGTCCCCTGTAAAATTTCCGAACCCCTCCTTGGTAAGGAGGGGAGGATGCAGTGGTATTGGTAAAAATATTTATTACAATTAATATTTAAAATTAACCATATTTTTATGAAAAAAGTTATTTTTTTAATAATTATTTTAGCAGTATTTTTACTTGGCCAAAATGTTTTGGCTTTTAATGCCAATGCCATTGTTAATTTAGAAGCTCCTTATGCCACTTTTTACCGCGGCACTTTTGATAATTTAATCATGGATTTTAGTCTGTTAGTCACTAAACCTGACACTGTCAAAGCCCTGAGTTTTAAAAATTTAGGATCGGCCACATATTTGAACCATATAAAATATATGAAATTATGGGCAGATTCTGGACCAATTGGTTTTCAAGGCATGAGTGTTGACCGGGAAATCGGCAATTTTAATTATGACATTGCTAGCCAAAGCTGGTATTTGGAAAATTTAGCTGAAAAGATCAATGATAGCCAAAGATTTTTTGTGGCAATTGAGACTTATACTAGCCTAACTACTGGAACCACGATTAATATGCGGATTCCAATCTTAGTTGATAATAATAGCAATGGGAGTTTTGATGTTGGCGATTTTGGTATTTTTATGGATTCAGGCAATAATGGGCCGACTGATGCCAATATTACCAATAATAATTCGCAAGTTTTGAACACTTCAAGCGTTGATTCTTTAAAACCAGTAATTATTATTACTAATTTAAAAGAGGGTGATGTTTTAAATGCTAACCATTTTACTATTCAAGGTTTGAACAGAGATCAGGGTAATAGTTATATTAAAGATTTTAATATCATTATTGATGATCAGAGCTACACAATAGATAATTATAATACGGAAACTTATGTCTGGAATTATAATTGGCAGAATATTAGTACTGGCCAGCATACTATCAGTGTGCAGGCCCATGATGCCTGGGGCAATTTTACGCAGACCGCCTTAATTAATGTTAATGCCAGCCCCCAGACATTATCTGTCAGCAATTCTTCAGTCGCTATTGATAAAAATACAATTAAAAATGATGGTTTGGATAAAGCTACTGTTACGGTTTTAATAAAAGATCAGAATAACCAGCCCATTAAAAACCGTTCAATTGATGTTCAAGTTGATTCTGGGGTAATTATTTCCAATCCCAATAATAATTCTGATGTCAATGGCCAGATTGTTTTTGAAGTACGTTCAACTGTTTTAGGCTCAAAAAGTTTGACCATCAAAACTGATAATCAGGTTTTGAAAATTTTAACCTTGGGTGTGGTAACGCCAGGAGCAGCAGTAGCTGGAATTAATTCCGGTGATTTAATTAAAGCTTCAACACCAGCAGTTTATTATTTTGGCGCAGACGGCAAAAGATATGTTTTTGCCAATAGCAAGACATATTTAACTTGGTATAATGATTTTTCTAATATTAAAACAATTACAGACGGACAGCTGGCCCAAATTCCAATTGGCGGCAATGTGACGTATAGGCCAGGCGTTAAATTAGTTAAAATTACGACTGACCCTAAAGTTTATGCAGTGGCTAGCCATGGCTCTTTGAGATGGATTAGTACAGAGCAAATCGCAGTCCAGCTTTATGGCGCAAACTGGACAAGTTTGGTTGAAGATGTGCCAGATGCATTTTTCGTTAATTATCAGATAACAAGCCCTATAAATTCAGCCAGCGAGTTTGATCCAGTCAGTATAAAGAACGAGGCCAGTTCAATAAATGTGGATAAAGGACTTTTATAAAATGACAAATAACAAAATTCAAATAACAAAAAAATTTCAAATCTCAAATTCTAAAATCCAAAACTAAAATCTAAATAAAAAATAAACACAAAAATTTATGAGGTATGATTTAGAAGAGAGGACTTTAAAATTTGCCAAAGATTGTATTGATCTTTACAAAAAGGTTGAGAAAAATGTAATTAATAATGAATTGGTTAAGCAATCAGTTCGGGCGACTTGCTCAATCGGTGCAAATTACAGAGAGGCAAATGACACGATTACTAAAAAGGATTTTCTACATAAATCAAGCATTTGCAGAAGAGAGGCAAAGGAAAGCAAGTATTGGCTGGAATTAATTTTACATGCCAATCAAAAACTGTCTAAAGAAATTGAACCATTGATTGATGAAGCATTGCAATTGGCAAGAATTTTCGCTTCAATTTCTAACAAGGGTAAAGTTAAATGATGATTTTGATATTTATCATTTATCATTTAATTTTGAATTTATTTTGATTTTTGGGATTTGACATTTGACATTATTAACAGTTTTGATTTATCAGACCTTTTTTATTATATGAAAATTAGAAAAATTGTATATGTTTTTTTATGTTTTAGCCTATTTTTAATAGGCAATTTTGTTTATGCGCAGGAATTATTGCCCAATGACCCTGATTATTTTCATCAATGGTATTTGCAGAATTTAAAAATGCCCCAGGTCTGGGCAGAGGCAACTGGCAATAAAAATGTGACTGTTGCTGTAATTGATTCAGGCGTGGATGTGGCCCATCCTGATTTGCATGATAATATTTGGGTCAACCAAAAAGAAATTTTAGGTGATAATATTGATAATGATAATAATGGCTATATAGACGATATCAATGGCTGGGATTTTATTGACAATTCTAATGATCCGTCCCCAAAATTTGAAATTAATTGTTTGGCCAATAAAACCTGCAATGAAGACGGAGTTTTACACGGTACATTTATTGCTGGCATTATTGGAGCAGTCGGCAATAATGGCCTGGGCATTACTGGCGTTAACTGGCAGGTAAAAATAATGCCCTTGCGGGTTTTAAACCAAAATGGCAATGGCGATACTTATGATGTGGAAAGGGCGATTGATTATGCCATCAATAATGGCGCAGATATTATTAATTTAAGTTTTGTCGGAGAAACTTATGATTTGTCCTTGCAGCAAGCTTTAGAAAAGGCGTTTCAAAAAGGGTTATTAATTTTTGCTGCTGCTGGCAATGAAGGATTGGGAGGTAAAACAATTGATTTGGATTTTTATAAAATGTATCCCATTTGCCATCGCGGCGCCAATAATGAAAAAATAATAATCGGGGTGGGTGCCAGCGATGAGGATAATAAATTAGCTGATTTTTCAAATTTTGGCTCAAGCTGCGTTGATATAATTGCGCCAGGTCAGGATTTTTACAGCACTTTGGTTTTTAATCCATTATCCAATAATTTTAATAAATATTATGGCGGTTCTTACTCTGGCACCTCTTTGGCAGTACCGCTTGTTTCAGGTTTGGCAGCTTTGGTTAAATCAGTAAAACCCGCACTCACCAACCGCGAAATAATGGATTTAATTTTAAATAATGCAGATAATATTGACCTGCAAAATCCTGCTTATGTCGGTAAATTAGGCAGAGGTTTGCTTGACCCAGTTAAGGTTTTTAAAGCTTTAAAATTAGGAACTTTCAAAGGCCCTTTAATAAAAGGTTCTAGTAAAGCAGTTTATTATTTTGGCCAAGACAGCCGGCGCTATGTTTTTCCAGATACCAATACATTTTTAAGCTGGTATGATAATTATAATGATGTTAAACAAATTTCCGACAGTGAATTGGCTAAGATAAGCTTGGGCGGCAATGTTACTTTTAGGCCAGGCACATTAATAAAAATCCAAACCGACCCTAAAGTTTACGCAGTAACCAAGGGCGGTATTTTAAGGTGGGTCAGTAATGAACAAATAGTCCAAGCTCTCTATGGCAATAATTGGCAAAACCTAATTTATGATATACCCGATTCTTTTTTTACTAATTATAAATTAGGCGAGCCAATTCTTAGCGCAAGTGATTACAATCCTTTTTTAGAAAAAAATTCTATTTTGTCCATTGATATAGATAAAGGTTTGATGTAATAATCCATGATTAATAATAAAATTTCAGAGAAAATTAAAAATTTATTAAAGCAGGAAATATGCAGGCAATTTTTGAAATTTTGTTTGGTTGGGGTTATAAATACGGCTGTTGATTTTTGCGTATATTTATTTTTCAGCCGGGTCATGGGCTTATTTTTTCTTTATGCTAATATTCTAGCAATATTAGTAGCTATGACTTTTAGTTTTGTTTTAAATAAATACTGGACATTCCAAAACCTAGAAAAGAAAATAAAAAGCCAATATCTAAAATTCTTTTTTGTTAATGTAATATATTTTTTCCTTAATAATTCCATATTTTATGCTGCAGTCCATTATTTGGGCATTTTTGATTTATATGCCAAAATGATTGCAATTGGCCTAGGCTTGTTTTGGAATTTTTTGGCTAATAGATACTGGACTTTTAAACAATATAATTAAAGGGAATTGGGGTACTTTATTTTTTTACGATATTTTGGTAATATAATAATAGAAAAATTATCACTAATTTTAGATAAATTTTAAATTCATATTTAATAATTTATATTTAAAAAATATGGCCAAGAATAAAGATGCTTTTGAGAAAAAAAACATTTTAGTTTTAGGGGGAGCTGGTTTTATTGGTTCGCATCTTTGCGATAAATTAGTGGTGGACAATAAGGTTATTTGCCTTGACAATTTCATTTCAGGCCGAAGAGAAAATATTGATCATTTGCTGCAGAATGAAAATTTTATTTTTATAAATGAAGATGTCAATAATTTAGTTGATTTGGAGAAATATAAGGAATTAGAGCGATTCCAGATAAAATTTCAGGGTATTCAGGAAATTTATAATTTGGCTTGCCCGACCGCGCCTAAAGATTTTAGCAAACAAACAGTCATAACAGCCTTGACCAATAGTATGGGCACAATCAGAGCTTTGGATTTAGCTGTTAAGTATAAAGCAAAAATTTTGCATTTTTCTTCTTCAGTTGTTTATGGACCGCGCCAAGATGAAAATCCTTTGATGAATGAAAGTAAATTTTATGGCAGCAGCCCTTTAACGCCCAGGGCCTGTTATGATGAGGGCAAAAGGTTTGCTGAAAGTTTAGTTTATACCTATCGCCAGTTTTATGGCATTGATGCTAAAATTATAAGAATATTCACGACTTATGGGCCAAGGATGCCCCTTTTTATGGGCCATATGATTCCTGATTTCATTGTTGCGGCTTTGGATAATCAGCCCTTGATAATTTATGGCGATGAAAATTTTACAACGACTTTATGTTACATTACAGATGTAATTGATGCTTGTTTGAAGATGATGGCTTCAGCTGAAGAAGGTCCTCTTAATATTGGCAGCCCAGAAGAATATAAAATTTCCGATATTGCTCAAAAGATAATTAAAATGACTAATTCAAAATCCGTGATGCAATATGCTGATGCTTTGCTTTTTATGTCGCGTTTAGGCATACCTGACATTAGATTGGCTAAGGAAAAATTGCTTTGGTTCCCGATTACTCTTTTAGATAAAGGTTTGGTTGAAACTATTGAGTATAGTAAGGCAAATAAAGTTATAATTGATTGGAGTAAAGTGGGAAAGATTAAAGATTAGATTAAATTAAAAAGTTTTGAAATAATAAAAGGGTAGAGCAAACTCTACCTTTTTAAAACTTATTTTTAAATTAAATGAAAAAAGCCGCAATTATAATTGTTAATTATAATGGTTTGGAATATTTGTCAGATTGTTTGACTAGTTTATTGAATTTGGATTACTCAAAAGAAGATTATAAGATTTTTTTAGTTGATAATGCTTCAACTGATGATTCTTTAGGATATGTTAAAAATAATTTTCCAGAAATTGAAATTATTGAAATTCAGAAAAATTTGGGTTTTGCTGGAGGCAATAATATTGGCCTAGAAAAAGTTCTGGCTGAAAATTTTGACTATGTTTGTTTGATAAATCAGGATACGATTTCTGATTCGGGATTTTTGAAGGAATTAGTTAAAACAGCAGAAACTGATGAGAAAATTGCTGCAGTTCAGCCCAGGATTATGCTTTATCCGGAAAAAGAAAAAGTTAATTCTTTGGGGAATTCCATCCATTTTCTGGGCTTTGGCTTTTGCAGTGGGGGTTATCAGAAATTTGCTGGCAATTTAGAGCCAAAAGAAATTGCCTATGCGTCTGGAGCCGCTGTTTTAATTAAAACAAGTGTTTTAAAACAAATTGGGCTTTTTGACCCTGATTTTTTTATGTACCATGAGGATTTGGATTTGGGCTGGCGTATGCGGCTGGCTGGCTATAAAATTTTGGTTGTGCCAAGCGCTGTTATCTATCATAAATACCAATTCAGTAAGAGCATAAAAAAGTATTATTTTATGGAAAGAAATCGCTTGATTTGCCTTTTGGAAAATTATAAAATAGGGACTTTAATTTTAATTTTTCCAGCTTGGCTGGTCATGGAAATTGGGCTGTTTTTATTTGCTTTCAAAAGTGGGTTTTGGCTTGAGAAATTGAAGGTTTGTGGGTATTTCTTTAAATTGGCTACATGGCGTAAAATTGGGAGGGAAAGAAGGGTAAAAAGAGCAATAAGGGTAAGAAGGGACAAGGATATTATTAAATTATTTACTGGCAAAATTGAGTTTCAAGAAATTGATAACTATTTATTAAACAAAGTTGCAAATCCGCTGTTTAATTTGTACTGGCTGGTTATAAGGCGATTGATTATTTGGTAATGTTACATATCTACAGATTTCTACGAATACTACGGATATACTTCTATTTGTAGATCTGTAGCTAATTTGTAGATTTGTATCAATAAAAAAATCGCCAATCCAGTTTTTGACTTGTATTGGCGAATAGTAAGTTTTTTTATTTTTTGGTGACGCTTTATTGATGTTTTTTTATCCTTTGCAGAATTTCAGGGAAAAATTTGGCAATGGTTTCTTCGGTAAAGTAAAAATCCTTGAAAGAAGACTGGCCGTTGGCGTCCAAAATTGGGGGCTTGTAAGAAAACATGACTGGGAAATACTCACCATCTTTTCTCCTGGTAATCAGATGATTTGCCGGAATTGACCCAAAACATTTGAGGCAAAGCCAAGCTGAATTTTGGGCAGAAGAAGAGAATTTTTCTCTTTTCGTAGGGATGAGATGAACTAGCACGCCAAAATGTTCTTCTTTAGCGCCTTGAAAGCCGCAATGTGCACATTTTGGTTTATCAAATCCTCCAGCTGAATAGACGCTCAGGCTCACTTTGTCAAGAGGAGTGAGACAAGGCCAAATTTCATTAATAGCAGATTTTTTTTCAGGCATTTTAACCTCCTTGAATATTTTTCTTTAAGTTTAAGTTAGAATTATTAAAATGTCAAGAATTTGGCAAATTAATGTAATTTTGATAAATTCTATAGTAATAACTTTAACAACCCCTCTGTGGTCTCCCCTTGGTAAGGGGAGACTTGCGGGTGAAAAATATTTATGAGAATTGCACAAATAATTTGTCGTTTCAAACCTTACAAAGGTGGCATGGGCAATATGGCTTATGACTATAGTTTAGGTTTGGCTAAATTAGGGCATCAAGTGACTGTTTTTACGCCTTTATTTAATGAAAAGGATAAGGAGTTTAAGTCCTCTGATTTTGAAATTAAAAGATTAATTCCTTTTGGCAAGTTTGGTAATGGCGCGTTTTTACCCCAATTATTTTGGTACTTAAAAGGCTTTGATATTATTCATTTGCATTATCCTTTTTTTGGCGCAGCAGAAATTGTTTGGTTCTTGAAACTTTTAAGAGGCAAAAAAATGAAACTGGTTATTACCTATCATATGGATGTAATGGGCGGGATTTTCCTAAAAACATTTTTTAAATTCCACACTAAATTTATTATGCCAGCCATAATCAAGTCAGCTGATAAAGTAATTGTTACCTCCTTTGATTATGCGCAAAATTCAAATATAAAGGAGCTGGTAAAAAATAATCCAGAAAAATTTATTGAAATTCCGCCCAGCGTTGATCTGACAAGATTTTTTCCCTTGGCAAAAGATAAGGAGTTATTGTACAAATATAGTGTTCACCCTGAATTTGATAAAGTATTGCTTTTTGTCGGCGCCTTGGACAAAGCCCATTATTTTAAAGGCATTAATTTTTTAATAAGTTCATTTAAGGTTTTGGATCATGCAATTGATCCAGCCGCTGCGTATAGGATTAAACTGCTGATTGTCGGCCAAGGCAATTTAAAAAATAGATATCAAAGCCAAGTAGCCGAAGCAGGTTTGCAGGAAAAAATAATCTTTGCTGATTCGGTTTCTGATTTAGATTTGCCAAAATATTATAACTTGGCTGATGCTATAGTTTTGCCGTCAATTGACCGTTCTGAAGCTTTTGGCATAACTTTAATTGAGGCCATGGCTTGCGCTAAGCCAGTGGTGGCTGCAAATTTACCGGGCGTGCGCAGTGTAGTAGAAAATGGCGTAAATGGATTTATTTTTGAAATAAAACAAGAAGGAGATTTGGCAAACCGGGTTAATAAGTTATTTTCAGATAAAACTTTAAATGAAAAAATGGGGCAGGCAGGCAGGCAAAAAGCAGAAAGGTTTTATAATTGGGATATTTTAATTAAGAAATTGGAAAATATTTATAAAGAGGTTTTATGAGGTTTTATGAAGTTGTACGAGGTTATATCCGCCTTCGCTCCTCATTACATTCGGAGTTACGGCGGACGCAGGTGAGGTTGCTTATTCGTTAATTAGAAAAATATGAAAATAGGACTAATAAATAGTTTATACAAGCCATATAAACGCGGAGGAGCAGAAGTGGTTTTTAGCAATATTGTTAAAGAGCTTAAAAAAGATGGCCATGAAGTTTTTGTCATTACAATTTCTGCCAAAAAGGAAAAAACAAAATTTTTTATCAAAGAAATGGATGATATAAAAATTTATCGCTTTTATCCTAAAAATATTTTTTCCTTCATTGACATTAACTCCCAGCCGACTTGGAAAAGATTGATTTGGCACTTAATTGACACTTTTAATTGGTCAGCTTATAGACAGGTCAAGAAAATTTTGAAAAAGGAAAAGCCAGATTTGGTTTTGAGTCACAATTTAAAAGGTCTTGGTTATTTGACCTGGCTAGCCATTCGCCAGCTTAAAATAAAAAACATTCAGACCTTGCATGATGTACAATTGGTTAATCCCTCGGGTTTAATTTTCAAAGGTCAGGAAAAACAAAGTTTTATTTGCAAATTTTACGCCAAGATTAGCAAAATTTTGATTAATAGCCCCACCGTGGTAATCTCACCTTCAAAATGGCTGCTGGATTTTTATAGACCTTATGGCTTTTTTAAAAGATCTAAAGAAATAGTTTTACCTAACCCCATAATTTTAGAAGAAGAGCATTTTACTAAAAAATTCAGCAATGAAAAAGTTAATTATTTATTTTTAGGCCAATTGGTTGAGCATAAGGGAATTTTATTTTTACTGGAAGTTTTTTCTGAATTTGCCCAAAAAAATAATTGTCAGCTTTTAGTTGTTGGCACAGGCAGCCTGGAAAAAGAATTAAAAGAACATTATAAAAATGAAACTTGGCTTGAGTTTTTAGGTTATGTGCCAGCTAATAAATTAGGGCAATTAGTTTTTAAGAAAGTTCATTTTACCATTGTGCCTTCGCTTTGCTATGAAAATTCGCCAAGCGTAATTTATGATAGCTTTAAATATGGCACGCCAGTAATCGCTTCGGCTATTGGCGGAATATCAGAATTAGTGCAGGAAGGGGTAAATGGCTATCTTTTTGAGGCAGGCAATAAAATTGGCTTGCTAAATAAGTTAAATTTTAGTTTACAAGCCATGGATAAATTTGAGAAAATGTCAGAAAATGCTAAAATTAAAGCAAAGGATTATGATATTAAAAACTATATCTATAAACTTTTAAAATTGTAATGCGAATGATTTTTTTAAATTGATTATTTAGGTAATTTTGGATGCAAATGCCACAAATCAATTCGCATCATTAGTATTTAATAAGATTCGCATATTATGTATTACTACCGCCGTAAAACCAGTCCGCTTAAATGGATAATAATCATTATTATTTTAATAGCCATTATTTGTTTTGGCTATTGGTTTTATATCAATTATTTTTCCAAGATAGAATTTCCCAAACAAACTGAAAATTTAAATCAGCCGGCTGAAGAATTTATTAAAACATTATCAGCAACCTTAAGTGCTAGTGAAGGCGATGTTCAAGCTGATCTCCAAAATAAAGGTTATGAAAAAGCTCTTTTAGATACGATTATACGGCCAGGGGATAAAATAAAAACAGGATTGCAAAGCAATGCCATTATTAAATTAGAAAATGGTTCAATTTTGCGTCTGGGTGAAAATACTGAAATCACCCTGCAGAATCTGGCTGAAAAAAATATTTTAATGGAACAATTAAAAGGCAGAACCTATCATAATATTAGCCAGACAAATAATTATCAAATAAAATATGCTAATGTTTTAGCTACTGCCTTAGGCACCAAATTTGAATTTATTACTAATCCAGATAAAAACTATGTAGCTGTGTTAGATTTTGAAAATAAGGTTAAGGTTGAAATTTTAGATAATCAAGAAATGCTCTTAGCCGCTCGTTTGGATCCCAATGAAAAAGCCTTGCTAGATTTAAATGCGGCCAAAAAAGATAAGCTAAAAATAGACAATTTTGACCTTAAAAATTTAGAAAAAGATCCTTGGTATAAATGGAATTTTGATGCTGATTTAGGTTTGAATGAAAAATTAATTGATCAAGAACCAGATTTTTCCACTACGACTGAAAGTTTGGAATTAGCTTTTAGTAGTAAGGATAATGGCGTTTATCTTTCCTGGTCAATTTATAATTTAGATGATTTCAAGAGTTATAAAATAGTGCGTTCAGAAAAAAATACTGAAGCAAAATTTTCTGATAATGAAGTAATTAAATCCTCAAGTTCAAAGGAATTAAATTCCTATTTGGATAGTGGTGCAGAAAAAGGTAAAAAATATTATTATCGCATTTGCGTAGTAAAAACCAATGATAAAATTGTTTGCGGCAACCTCGCCAATATTGAATTAGCCCAAACAGAAAAAGATATGATTGCGCCAGCAATGCCTCTGCTTTCAGGTGAAATTACAGTTAGCGGTGTTAATTTGAATTGGACACCCAATACTGAAGAAGATTTTGGCGAATATCGGGTTTTGAAATCTTTGACCAATTCCAATCTGAATTTGCCTAGCATTGGTTATCTGGCAATTAAAAACAAAGGCCATGAAAGCTATTTGGATAAAGAAGTAAATATAACCAGCGTGGGTAATGTTTATTACCGAGTTTGCAGTCTTGATGTCTCTGGCAATTCAGCTTGCTCTAATGTGGTGACTGTAGAAAATGGCAAAGTAAAATAAAAAACGCTCTGGCACAATATAAAATATTGTAGAGACGCATTGCAATGCGTCTCTACGTGTTTCACACGTGCCAGAGCGTTTTTATTTGGTATATTTAAAAATCATTATTTTATCTTCTAAGCTGTAAATGGCATCAGCGTCTTTTTGGGCTTGGGCTGAAAGTTCAGTAAAATGGCTCCAGTAGGTCGGTAAAACAAAATAAGCTGTTTTAACGCCCGCATAGTCCATGGCTTGTTCCATTGTCTGTTTGGTTGCTGATTGATAAATCATGGTTTCAAAATATTTATAAAGCGGTCCACCAGTGGGGATAGCATAAAAATAATTACCATTATAATATCTGCTAAAACCAAAAATTTTTAGAGCCGCCGCGCTAGTCATTTGATTAGATAAAACAATATAATTTTGGCCATGAGCATTTGTTTCAATGAAATTAACCGCAGCAAAATCTGCCTGGCTGACATTGATAAATTTGCTGTTATCATAATCATCAAAACGCGGATAGCTTAGGTAAAGAGCAAGAGTAAGAGCAAGTGCAAAGATAATAATTATAAAGGATTTATAAATAAAAGGTTTAGCTGAAGTTTTTTTTATCAGCAAATATAATCCGTAAATTACGATTGGCAATAAAAAGTAAAATGAGAGCTGAAAAATTCTATTGGCAAATTCACTTTGTTCATAATAGATAATAAAAGAAACTTGGATAAAATTAAGCAAGATTGCATTGATAATTAAAATAACAAAAGTATAGAGCGGAGCTAAAAATATTTTGGCCTTATGGTTTTTGTAAAGATTGTATAAGGTTAAGAGGGTAATGATAATGAATAGCCCATAAATTGAATATTTGTACAAATAAGCTAAATCCAAGAAATAATGATATTGTCTGCTAAAAATATCTGGCAGTTTCAGGAAAAAGCTTTGGGGAATTTCAATTTTGACTTTATAAATTGAGATTATGGAATTAATCAACAATGACAAGGGCAGGGCAAAAACAGAGGCCAAGATAAAAATTGGCAAAATAATTCTGGTGGCTTTATTTTTATTTTGTAAAAGCCAAAGAATAATCAGATAAATTAGAATTGGGATGCCGGAAATCGCATGAATCAATAAAGTGCACAGAGTTAAAAATATAAGATACCAAAAGGGAATTTGCCTGTCTTGGCCGAGCTTTGGCCCGGACAAGTCGGGGTTTGGCACAGCTTCGGCCGATGCGAGTCCAGACAAGCCAAGGCCAGGTTTGTCTTTTAGATATAAAAATGACAGGGATAGAATGATTATAACAAATAAATTTGCCAAAGCTTGAGGCGTGGTCACAATAAAAAGGCCAAAAGGTAATAATAAAAAAATAAAAGGAAACAATAAAAAACTTCCGCCTTCGCTAAAGCTTCGGCGGACAGGCAAGCTTAAAATTTGGCTAAGGTTTTTTTGCCCTGACCACGGCCAAGACGGGCAGTCAAATGACTTTTCTAAATTTTTATAAATAATGTAAGGCAAAAAAACCGAAAGTAAAATTGGCAAAAGCAATTTGTCAATCAGATCAGTTGAAATTTGGAATAAATACGCCAAAATAACTACAATTGAATATTGCCCTAAATAATAAAAAGGTTTGGGCAAAATAAAACCGTTTTTAAAAATGGCTGACTCGGTTACTTGGTGGATGAAAGGATCAAAGCCATAGCCGAGTTTGTAAATGATTAATGCAATTGATGTGGTGAGGAAAAAGTGCAGTGATATTAAGATAAGGTTATATGAGGTTATATGAGGTTTTATAAAGTTATATGAAGTTGCTTTATTTTTAAAGAGTAAGAGAAGTAAATTTAATGTGGCTAAAAAATAAATTATGAAAAAGGCTCGAGGGATGATTTGCCAGGGAGAGCGGATGGCTTCACTGGTTTGGCAGGCAAATAGGGTGTAAATGGCAATGGCGAAAAGGATGAGATAGGTGATGGTTAGAATTAGGGATTTGGATTTAATGAGGTTGATGAGGTTAGATGAGGTTAGATGAGGTTTAATGAGGTTAGAAAATGAATTCCGAATGCCGAATTCCGAATTCTGAAATCTGAAATCAAGGATAATGATAGTGATTGATATCACGGTAAATAGAATACTAACGCTTAATTGGTTTAGCTGATAGAAATAATAAATTATGGCACTGATCAGGGAGTAGACTGAAAGTAAAGAAAAGATACCTAAAATTATTTGCCAGTTAAATTCTTGGCTTTTAAAAATTATTTTACCCAGCAAATAGCCAAAGATTAGAAAATAAGGCAGGCCCAAAATTATGCCAGCAATTGGCGATTTTAGCCAGTTAAGATTTAATATAATTGCCAGAATTAGCAGTGAAAGTAAGATGATTTTAAGAATTTTATACATGCCTTAATTTTAACATATTTTAACAAATAAAAAAGACTCAGTAAATTTTACTGAGTCTGCGATGGGAAATTAATTAGTAAATAAACTCGATCTGAGTATAGCAATTATAGCCAGCTTCTTTGATTCTTTTTTCGCCGCCAACAGCTGGCAAACTAATGACAAAGGCGATTTCCATAATTTCTCCTTGGAGTCTGCTGATTAATTCAGCAGCTGCTAGCGCAGAGCCGCCAGTTGCCAGAACGTCATCAATCAAAAGTATTTTTTTGCCTGGCAAAATGGCATCTTTATGAATGGCCAAGGTATCAGTTCCGTATTCTAAATCATAAGTAATCTCCACTTTTTCTGCAGGCAGTTTGCCTTTTTTTCTTGCCGGAACAAAACCAGCTCCTAATAAAAAGGCTAAGCTTCCGCCGAGGACAAATCCTCTGGCATCAATGCCAACAACAATTTCAATACCTTTTCCCTGATATCTGGATTGAAAATCATTAATTACTTGATTTAATGCTTTGTGATCTTTAAATAGGGTTGTTATGTCAGGGAATATAATGCCTGGTTTTGGCCAGTCTTTTAAATGTCTGACTTTTGATTTGACATACTCTTTGTCCATTTTATGCTCCTTCCTTTAATTTTAATGTTCTAATTGCCATTAAAAATTTAACAGACCTATCTGATTTTGTCAATATTTTTCAAAATTTAAATCATTTTAATCACGGCATTATTTTATTACATTTTAGTACAAGAAAAAGAGAGCATCAATGATGCTCTCCATAAATTTTTAGGGCTCTTAAACCCAGAGAATATGATCCCCAATGACGGATAATATTGTAAAATAACTGGCGGTCATTTTTTGCCAAATAGGCAATACCAATTCTGCTTCTTTTTTGTTTGATATGCAGGAGTTGCTCCAGAGCTTGAATTTTGCAGAGGTAAATAACCTCTTCAACATTTCCACCTTCATTTTTACGAGTAATAATCAAATGAGCCAGAAATTTATATCTGCAGTTGGGGCAAGTAGTCCGTAATTCTTGGGGATCAGCTGAAAAACCTGCTTTGATTTGCTCTTCATCCAGTTGGAGTCCGCAACGTGGACATCTCCCTTTTGGCGTAGAAATAAAGTCTCCGAAGTGTAATTTTTGTTGCATTTTCAAAGATAAACTTTGTTTTAATCCCAATGCTAATCTTTGGGATTGTTGTTGACTATGGCCCATGCCCATTTTCATTATCCTGACCTCCTTTCTTTGATTTTAGATATTTGGACTTTAGCATAGATTTTTATATTTGTCAACTCTTTATTAAGTTAATTTTTTTTGCTAAAATAAAAGTAATTTAGGTTACTAATTATCTAATCGCTACTAATCTACTAATTTGAGTATATGAAAAATTATCGAGACGATTTGCTTTATAAGGAATTGAGCTATAAGATAGTTGGTGTGCTTTTTAATGTATTTAATGAACTTGGATATGGTTATCAAGAGAAGTATTATCAAAAAGCAATTGAACAGAGCTTTAATCTAGCTCGGATAAAATATAAAAAGCAAATATCTTTTAAATTAGCATATAAAGGAAAAATAATCGGGCTTTACCGTTTGGATTTTTTAATTGAAGATAAAATCGTATTAGAATTAAAAGTTGGGAAAAGATTTGCTAAAAATGATTTTGATCAAGTAAAGGGTTATTTGCAAGCGACAAATAAAAATTTAGCATTATTAGTAAATTTTACCCCAAAGGGAGTAAATTTTTTTAGAGTAGTTAATCTTCATAAAAGAATTGAAACTAAAACTGCTAATTTAAATATGATTAAATTAAGAAAGCTATTAAATTAGAAGATTAGTAATTAATTAGCAGATTAGTAGCTTTAAGAGAGATTAATCAATGCTTAGAAACATTAAAAATAGCCACTTCGTAATTCTCTGCACCATAGGGATAATTTTCTTTTTTATCTACTCTTTTTTAATTTTTGGTAATTCTTTAGCAAAATTTACCTGGCCAGATGAGACAGCCAATTATTTTTTTATTAAAAATTACATTGAACATAGCAATTTTAGCGTGGTGGAGCCTTTAAATGAAATTGGCAGTGATTTGATTAAACCTAGAAGTTTTAATGTTTATAACCATAATTTAGTGCCTGGCTCATTTTTAGGCCTGCTCTTGATTTATGGCCTGATTGGTAAAATTGTGGGCCTTGGCTTAGTGCAATTTTTAACGCCGCTTTTGGCGATTTTGGCGGGCCTGTTTTTCTATAAGCTAATGCTTAAAGTTTTTGACGCCAAAATCGCCTTTATTAGTTCTTTACTCTTTTTTATAAATCCTGCTTGGTGGTATTATGCCAATTTTGCCATGCTGCCCAATATAAGTTTTATAACTTTTATTTTAATTGGCTTGTATTTTTTACTGAAAGTTGATAGAGATAAAGAACAGAAAAATTGGCTCTGGGTAATTTTAGGAGCTTTTTTTATTGGTTTGGCCCTAATAATCAGGACCAATGAATTTTTGTGGATTTTAGGCAGTTTGATGTTTTTAGCAATTTGTTATTTTAGAAAAATAAAATGGCAATATCTGATTTTATTTTTGGCAATGATGCTTTTGGTCTTTGTACCGATTTTTTATTATAACCAAGCTACTTATGGGCACCCTTTGTCTTTTGGCTATTTGCGTTTAGAAAACGGTCAGAATTTGACCAGCCAATTGCCAACAGAATTTAAAACCAGCCAATCAAATGCTTTGAATTTTGTAAAATTTTTAATTTTGCCTTTTGGCTTGCATCCCCAAACAATTTTAAAGAATTTATACAATTATTATTTCCTTTTATTTTGGTGGCTGTTTTTAGGCGCTGTGTGGGGCGGGTTTATTTTTATTAAGGATTATCAAGATAAAAAACATGGCATTTATTTTTTGCTCGGCCTGGGAATTAGTTTGTATTTGCTGATTTACTATGGCTCTTGGAGTTTTGTTGATCAATTAACTTTGGCCTTGAATAAAATCGGCATTTCTTACGTGCGTTATTTTTTGCCAATTTATATTTTATCTTTGCCCTTGGTCGCAATATTTTTAAATTCTTTGCCAGCCTTATTTAAAAATAAAAAGATTAAAATATTATTGAGTTTATTTTTAGCTTTAATCTTTTTGGGTTTCTCAATAAACGTGGTCTATTTGGCTGGCAATGATAATTTGCTTAAAATTAAGCAGTACATCAAGAATTATAGTGAGTTTAATAAAAAGGTAGTTGGTTTGACAGAAAATGATGCTGTTATAATCAGTCAGCGCAGTGATAAGATCTTTTTTCCAGAAAGAAAAGTAATTGGCAAATGGGATATAAATGATTTTGAGACCTGGTTTAATTTAGTAGATGCTGGAGTTCCGCTTTATTATTTTGCTACGGAAAGTGTTGATTATCTCGATGAATTAAATAGCAATCTCTTTGAATATGATTTGGAATTAACTACTGAAACCCAGATTCAAGGCGATAATTATTTGTATAAAATAGAGGAAATAAATTATGGAGAATAATTTTTTAAAAATATTGAGGGTAATTATAATTTTTGGAGTTTGTTTAATAATTTTATTTTTCTTAAGCCAAGATTTTGCCTGGACTGGTCAGCTTGAATTTAAAACAGATTTTAAGAGATTTACGCCTTTTGTTTCAATTTTAAAACCGCAGGATTTGGTCGAAATTATTGATTTAGCCTATGTAAAACAAGCGCCGGTCTGGTTTGATGTTTATTTGCCGCGCGATTTTGATAAAATAAATTTGGAATTCACTTATAAAAATGATTTTAATTATGATATTGAAGTAGGCCCAAAATTATATGAGGAAAATAACCCATTAAAGCCATTGGAAAATAAAAATGATCAGACCAATTCTGCCTTGCAAAATACGCAAAATGGCTTTAAAATTAAAAGCATTGAATTTGATTTAAAGGAAATCCCCATTAGAAAAGGCAAATTGCGCTTTATGATTTCCATTCCAGATTTAAAGGATGGAAACAAGGGCGTTTGGATTAAGGAATTAAAAGTTGTTTTGCAAAGAAAAGCGATTTGGCAGGAAAATTTAAAAGAAAATATTTTTAATTACTTTAATTATTTTAAAAATGAATTTAGATAAAAATTTGAAGAATTTTATTTTGTTAATAATCCGCGATTTGTTTTTAGCCAGTTTTGCTTTGTTTGTGATTTTTTCTTTTCTGGAAATAGTTAAGCCCAAAATCATTTTAAACTATTTGAATTTGGACATTTTTCTTTTGGTACTTTTAGTTTTGGGCATAATTACTGTTTTATATTATGAGCCAGCAGAAAAAGTTGGCAAAAAACTGAATTTTTTAGATTATTCAACTATTTGTTTGTTTTCAATCTTAGTGGGAATTTTATGCCTTTATTTAACGCGGGCAATTGGCTGGTTAAGTATTTTGGTTGGTATTATCAGTGCAGTGATTTGTTTTAATTTAATTCTGAATTCTGAGAGCTGAATTCTGAAATTAGGAAAATAATTTTTAAATTTTATGATTGAGGAAGTTATTATTAAAAAATTGGAGAAATTTAATGATGAACGGGGTTGGCTGGCAGAGGTTTGGCGCAATGACGAATTAAAATATAAACCAGTGATGAGTTATGTTTCCATAACCAAACCAGGTGTTGTGCGTGGCCCACATGAGCATAAAGAGCAAAGTGATTTTTTTGTTTTTGTTGGGCCAGGATTTTTTAAATTATATTTGTGGGATAATAGAAAGCAAAGCAAGACATTTGGCCAAAAAGAAGTTTTGGAAGTGGGGGAAAATAATCCAGTGGCTATTTTGGTGCCAGCAGGCGTGGTTCATGGCTATAAATGCGTTTCAGTTGAGCCAGCCTATTCATTTAATTTACCTGATAAACTTTATAAAGGCGAAGGAAAAAAAGAAGAGGTTGATGAAATTAGATGGGAAAAAGATTTAAAGTCGCCTTTTAAGATTGATTAAAATTATATGCCTGAGAAAAATTTTGGGGAAACGACAGAATTTTCTGGAAAGACTCTTTTTGAAAGAATAACTGATGAAATGAAAGAGAAGGGTTTTGAGTTTTCAGGCATAGAAAGTTTAACTATTTGGCAAATGGATAAGGATTCTGTATTTGAGGAAGTGCCAACTCAGACCTTATCAGAAATTAGGGAAAAATATGAGAAACTGCCTGGCGTTCAGGAAGTAAAAATAATAACCAATCCAGAAAATCCTAATCTAGTTTGGGTCTTTCTTAAATCTAAATAACTTTATAAACTTTTAACTTTTTAACTTTTAAACTTATGCCAAATGGAGATTGCTTATTTTGCCAAATTGTGGCAGGCGAGGTGCCTTCATTTAAAGTTGCGGAAAGCGACAATGCCATTGCCATTTTAGATGTTAATCCTGTTAATCCTGGCCACACTTTAATTATTCCCAAAAAGCATTCAGAAAATATGCTCGATGCTGACGACGAAATCCTCAAAGAAATGATTTTATTTAGCCAAAGAGTGGCTAAGGCCGTCTTAAGCGGACTTGGTTATGATGCTTTTAATTTAGAATTGAATAATGGCAGGATTTCAGGCCAGATTATTCCGCATTTGCACTGGCATATTGTGCCCAGAATAGCTGATGACGGTTTGCAGCATTGGCCAGGAAAAAAATACAAAGCAGGAGAAGCAGAAGAAATCGCTGAAAAAATAAAGGCACAGATTAAATAATATTTTAAGTCATTAGTCATTATGCCATTAGGCATTGGCTATTGGAATAAATTTTTTGTATATTTGTATAAGATTTGTAATTTTGTAGTGATATGATTAAAATTCCGGAAAAAGAGTTAGAAATAACCTTTTCCCGTGCTGGGGGAAAAGGGGGACAGAATGTCAACAAAGTTGAAACTAAAGCAACTTTGCGTTGGGATGTTTATAATACCCATATTTTAACGCCTGAACAAAAGCATAAAGTAATTCATGAATTAGGCCATAGAATTACAGAAAAGGGTGATTTAATTCTCTGGTCGCAATCAGAACGTTCCCAGTCGCAAAATAAAGAGGCAGTAATTGCCAAATTAAATCATTTGCTTAATCAAGCTTTGGTGCCTGAAAAAATAAGGTTTAAAACAAAACCCACCAGAGCTTCCAAAGAAAGAAGAATACAATCAAAAAAAAGAGTTTCAGAAAAAAAGAAATTGAGAAAAGTTAAAATTAATCATTATTAAAAATGGAAACATTGGAATGCATAAAAACCAGGAGATCAAGACGGAAATTTTTAGATAAAAAGGTTTTTGATGAGATTATTGAAAAGTTGGTTGAGGCAGGCAAAAGCGCGCCGTCTTCTGAAAATTCGCAACCTTGGCAATTTTTTATCATTAGAGATAAAAATTTGAAAGAAAAATTTGCTAAGACAAATTATAAAGAAAATGAAGGTGCAATTTTATCAAGTGATTTTATTTTGGTAATTTGTGTTGATAAAGAAAAATCACCGACTAGATTTGTTGAAGATGGTGTTTTAGCTTCGCAAAACATAGCTTTGGCAATTCATGATTTAGGTTTGGGCTGCGTTTATTTATCAGGCTATAAATCAGATGATCTTAAGAAAGAGCAAAACATTCAGCAATTATTTAATATTCCGGTCAAATTTATGCCAATTTGTTTACTTTTGGTTGGTTATCCTGACCCTGGCGAAAAATTAGAAATAAAGAATTTAAGAAATAATAAGGATTTAATTGAATATAGATAGTATGATAATCACTATTTGTTCAACAATAAAATTTTGGCCCCAGATTTTAGAAGTTAAAAAACAGCTGGAAGAAATGGGGCACGAGGTTTTAATTCCGCCGCATGAAGTGAAAAATGAAGCAGGTGATTTTATTCCAGTTGAGGAATATTATGAAATCAGAAAGCAAATGATGGCCAAAGATGGCCGCGAACATGATTGGATTTGGCAGAGGAAAAAAGAAGCGATTTTTTGGCATTTTGATAAAGTTAATAAAGCAGATGTGATTTTGGTTTTAAATTATGAAAAAAATAAGATTGCTAATTATATTGGCGGCAATGTTTTTTTGGAAATGGGCTTGGCCTTTTGGTTAAATAAACCGATTTACTTGATAAATCCAATTCCAACTGAATTAAGTTATACAGAAGAGATTAAAGGCATGCAGCCGATAATTATTAATGGAGATTTGAGTTTAATTAAGTAATAATTTGAAGTTTTATTAAGTTATATGATGTTTTATTAAGTTTTATAAGGTTGCATGCATATAAAAGCAACCTAAAATAACCTCATATAACCTAATAGAACCTTATATAACCTTATGAAATTACTTGTCACCGGCGGAGCCGGATTCATTGGTTCAAATTTCATACATTACTGGCTAGAAAAATATCCCAATGACCAAATTGTAAATTTGGATCTTTTAACTTACGCTGGGAATTTGGAAAATTTAAAAGATATTGAAAATAAGCCCAATTATAAATTTGTTAAGGGTGATATTTGTGATTTTGATTTGGTTAATGATTTGGTCAGTGATAAGGTTGATTTAATTGTTAATTTTGCAGCAGAAACACATGTTGACCGGTCAGTGATGTCCAGCAAGGATTTTATCAGAACAAATGTTGAGGGTACAATGACTCTCCTCGATGCAGCGAAAAATAATGGGGAAGTCAGGTTTCATCATATCTCTACAGACGAAGTTTTTGGTGATTTAAGCCTTGATGGCGCTGCTTTTACTGAAAAATCAGCTTATAATCCGCGTAATCCTTACAGCGCCTCTAAAGCCGCTTCTGACCATTTAGTGCGCGCTTATTATAATACTTATGGCTTGCCCATTACCATTTCTAATTGTTCCAATAATTACGGGCCTTTTCATTTCCCCGAGAAAATGATCCCCCTGTTCATTACCAATTTGCTGGAGAATAAAAAAGTGCCGGTCTATGGCGAGGGAAAAAATATCCGCGACTGGATTTTTGTGACAGACCATTGCCAGGGAGTTGATTTGGTTATTAAAAAGGGCAAAATTGGCCAGACTTATTGTCTGGGAGGCAATAATCAAATAACTAATATTGATTTAACGAAAAAGATTTTGAACTTAATGGGTAAAGGTGAAGAAATGATAGAATTTGTTAAAGATAGGCCAGGCCATGATTTGCGTTATGCCATGGACTTTTCCAAAGCAAAAAAAGAATTGGGTTGGGAACCGCAAGTTGGTCTGGAACAAGGATTAAAACAGACAATTGATTGGTTTAAAAATAATCAGGCTTGGTGGCAAAAAATTAAATCAGGTGAATATTTGGAATATTATAGCAAACAATATAAAGAATAAATTATGTTTTTTAAAAAGATTTTAGAGCATCGGCACATAAAAAGAGTCATAACGCACCGCCACTTTGTAAAATATGAAAAATATGCGAGTTTAATAATCTGGCTGGCTGCTATTTTTTATTTATCAAACAACTCGCTTAGAGAATTTGTGATTATTACTGATTGGTGGGAATTTATTATTCGCAAATTGGCGCACCTTTTTGAATTCGGGGTTTTGACTTATTTAATTTTTAGGATTTTAGGTGAGACAGAAAAGAGACATGTTTACTGGAATTTGTTTTGGGCTTTTACTTTCACAATTTTATATGCTGTTTCTGATGAATATCATCAGTCCTTTATAGCTGGCCGAACAGGCACCTATAAAGATGTTTTAATTGATGGCGTAGGCAGCTTAATAGTAATTTGGCTGATTTATTTGAATTATCAGCATAAAAGATTTTTAAATAAACAAAAATAATTTTCAAATAAAAAAGAACGCCATTTTAACTTGGTGTTCTTTTTTGATTTATTTAAGTTCTGATCATTTTTTCCAAATCTTCTGCCTCTAAAATTAATACTCGATATTTATTGGCTAAGTTTTGGCTTCTTCTGACTTCTAATTCATTGCCTGATTCTTGCGCTGCCATTTCTTCTTCTTTTAATTCGTCAATTGTAGAATCAAACACATTTTTAACAGTTTTTATATTAATCAAACCTTCATTCGCAGGCAATTCTCCAGCAGCTCTCTTTAATTTTGTTTTACTTAAAAGTAATTCAGCAGCTTCTTTTCGCAGTTCACGATAATTTTTCAGATAATCTTTATCAACTGCCATGCCTTGTCCGCACCAAATAATAAAGTCTTTTAATCTTCCAATTGAGGCATTTTTCATTTCTTCTTTATATCGGTCAAACTTTTGTACTTTGGCAATGTGTTCGGTAGTTTTTCCAATTCCCATAAACCCTGGTAGTCTTTCGCCAGTATAAGTGGGTTTTATTGGCTTTTCTCCTGGTTCAAATGTTTCAATTCCTTTTCTTCGCTCTTCAGGTGTTTCTTCAGGAATAAATCCTGGAATTTGTTCTGGATTATTTGGTTGTATTTGTCCAAATGGGCACATATTCTTAATAAAAATTAAATTATTTATATTCAAATTATAGCATTTTTAAATTAAAAAGTCAACCCTTGACATATTTTAAATTTATTGCTATGATTAGGCATAAAACTTAAAAAGGAGGTGATTAAAGTGCCGAATTTGGCTTCCGAAATAAAGAATAGGTTAGAAATTGAATTAAATGAGTTAAACTATGAATTTGACTATGAGAGATTTCTAGAACTGTATACTGAAATGAATGACTTAATTCAAATGGGTTTTTTAACAGAGATTGAAAGCTTTTTACACCGGCTCTTAACTGAACACAAATTAGGCATTGTCAATGGCTTTCTCTATCTTATTTATTTTAATTTGGGGCCAAGGGAAAAATCAGGCGTTTATCGAGACGCTATAAAAAAGATTTTTCCTGATGATGATTTCTGGGATAATTTAGCAAACGGCTCACTTTGGGATGAATTTTCCCATAATAAAGAAAAAGATGTTTAGCCCTTTATTCTTTTAAGAATAGAGGGCTTTTTAATTTGCTAAAAACAAATTTTTAAGCTAAATTTATAATATGAATCCAAAGACAAAAATTTTAATTTTGGGCGCTGGTGGTATGCTGGGCCATGATTTGATTAAACTTTTAAATGGTTTTGATTTAACGGCCTGGGATAAAGAGGAAATTGATATTGCTGATGAATATCAGGTTAAAACAAAGATTGGGAATTTAAAACCCGAGTTTATTATTAATTGCGCGGCTTATACAGCGGTTGATGATTGCGAAACCAATAAAGATTTGGCCTTGCGCGTTAATAGCCAGGCAGTCGGTTATTTGGCGCAGACAGCTAAAAAAATAGGCGCAATTATAGTACATATTTCTACGGATTATGTTTTTGACGGTAAAAATAAAAAAGGATACTCGGAGGATTCGCAGGAGTTTGGGCCAGTTAATTTTTACGGCGAATCAAAATTATTAGGTGAGAAATTATTAAAGGATTTAGCTGATAAGTATTATTTAATCAGAACTTCCTGGCTTTATGGCCAAAATGGCAGTAACTTTGTAGAAACCATGTTAAAATTGGGCAAAGAGAAAAATGAGATAAAAGTTGTTAATGACCAGTTTGGCAAACCCACCTATACTGTTGACTTAGCTAAACAAATTTTATATATTTTAAATAATAATTTGCCTTTTGGCATTTATCATGTGACAAATGAAACAAAGGCGGGCTCGCTTCGCGAAGCGGGCGGAATCTCTTGGTATGAATTTGCAGTAAAAATTTTTGAATTAGCAAAATTGAACACAAAAATTACTCCTTGCACCAGCAGTGAATTTCCGCGCCCAGCCAGAAGGCCAGAATATTCAGCTTTAATTAATACCAAATTACCCAAAATGAGAGTTTGGGAGGAAGCGTTGAACGAATATTTATCTTAAGAGACCAATTAACTAATAAACTAATATACAAATAAACAGATTATGAAAGGCATAATTTTATCAGGCGGCACAGGCTCAAGACTTTATCCCTGTACAGCCGTAACCAATAAACATCTACTGCCGGTTTTTAATAAGCCCATGATTTATTTTCCATTGAATACTTTAGTAAAGGCTGGCTTGAAAGATTTTATGATTGTTTCTGGCAAGGAGCATGCGGATCACTTTAAGAGGCTTTTTGATAATAATGAACATTTTCCAAATATAAATTTTAATTTTGCAGTCCAAAAAGAGGCTGGTGGCATTGCTCAAGCCTTGGGTTTATGCCGTGATTTTGCTGGCAATGAAAAAATCATAGTAATTTTAGGCGATAATATTTTTGAAGATGATATTTCCGGGGCAGTAATTGAATTTCAAAAGCAGGATAAAGGCGCAAAAATATTTTTGAAAAAAGTGCCTGACCCAGAAAGATTTGGCGTGGCCTCAATTGAAGGCAATAGAATTACTGAAATTGAAGAAAAGCCGCTTTCGCCGAGGACTGATTTGGCTGTAGCAGGCCTTTACATGTATGACAGCCATGTCTGGGATGTGATTTCCAGTTTGCAGCCCTCTGGCCGCGGCGAATTAGAAATTACAGATGTAAATAATTTTTATGTCAGGCAAGGGACAATGACTTACGAGATTCTTAATCATGCCTGGTCAGATGCCGGCACTTTTGCTTCGCTTTTACGTGCGAATTTGCGCGTAGCCATGATTGAAGAATTTGATTTAAAAAATTTGCTGAAAGAAATTTTTGGCAATGACATTGAATTCAAATAAATAAAACTAAAATTTAAAAATCCCTGAATTTTTTAGGGATTTTTGTTTTGGAAAAATGTTTAAGTTGTTATTTTAAATTTAACTGATAGAGCCCTTTTTGTTTGCCAATTTTGCCATTGAAAAAGATAATTTCGCCCTTTTGACTAAGATAAAAGTTGCCCAGCTGGTCAAATTTGGCAATTTCGGTGATATTATGCATGCTTTCTGTTAAATCAAGGTCTGTAATTTGCAAATTATTTTCAAATAAAATAACTAGATGATTTAAATCAGGGTACCAGGCAGCTTTTTTAATGACCTGGCCATAGCGATTGATAAAGGTTTTTTGATCTGTTTCTGCATTATAGATATTGATTTCAAAATCATCATAAATTAAAAGCTGTTTTTCTTTTTCATCCCAAACAGCATCTTTGGCAGCAAATTCCTTAATTGGTTCTTCTAATTTTATGCTGATTTCCAATTCTGAATTTGTTTTCTTGATCAGATATAATTTCTTTTGGTCCAAATCCAATAAGCCAATAAAATTATTGGTGCTTTTTATAAAGCGGTAATTATTAGAGTTGCTTAGTTCTAATACTTTTTTAGCGGTATTGAAATTAAAATTATATTTGGATAAAATATTTTGATTATTGATTTTTTGCAGATAAAATAAATCATTGGCTTCAATAAAAAAATCAGGATTTATTTTCTGGTCAGCCTTAAAAATGATTTGGGCATCTTTGCTTAATAAATTTATTTTATAAATTGTAAAATCTTTTTGAGCATAGAGCAAATTATCGCTTTGGAGATCCCATTTGGTTTCAGCGGGTGTAAAACCCAAAATATCTTTAATTTCCAGGGCTTGTTTTAAATTTTGCAGATCAAAAACAAGAAAATCATTATCTACTTTTAATAAAATTTTTTTACTGCTGGCTGACCAAGTAGAGGAAATTTTTTCCTGGCTGGAAATCCTGTATATTAAATTTTCTTCTTTGGTGGTTAAATCATAATAATATAGTTCCAAAAATGGTTCAGCAACAATTTGATAAATTATTTTTTGGTCATCAGGCGCTAAAGAAAAATCATTTATTTCCTTGTCTTCAATAATTTGCAAGGGAACCTCTTTTTTAAAAAGAATAATGTCTTTGGCAAAGGTAGTTAAACTGCTATTAATAGTTAATTTTTTTTGCCAAGGGTGATAGCCATCTTTTTCCAGCTGGATTTGGTATTCGCCGGGCAATAGATTGTAGATATAAATTTTTTCGCTAAAAGGCTTTTTGTAAAGTTCACCATTGATTAATAAATCAGCCTTTTTCAGATTTTTTGCCTCCAGCATTAAGGTGCCGGTTTTCAAAACTTTATGGCGCTTCAAATCATAACGATAGCCAGAAGCATAAAAAATTAAAATTGGCCCTAAAACAAAAAAGGCCAAAATAAAGCCAAACATAATAATTCTTCTTGTTTTTAAATTCATATTTAGTCTTTTATTTGTTGGATGTCCGCACCAAGCTTTTGCAAGCGTGAAACTATATTTTCATAGCCTCGGTTAATTTGGTAAATATTTTCAATCGTTGTCGTGCCTTTGGCAACCAGGGCAGCTAAAATAAGGGCAATACCTGCGCGCAGATCTGGACTGACCACTTTTTTGCCATAAAGTTGGGTTGGTCCCAAAATTACAACACGGTGAGGGTCGCACATAATAATATTAGCTCCCATTTGTTTAAGAATATCAGTGTAAAAAAGCCGGCCTTCAAAAATTGTTTCATGGATTAAGCTTAAACCCTGGGCTTGGGTCATTAAGACTGAAAAAGGCGCTTGTAAATCAGTGGGAAAGCCAGGATATTCATGAGTGACTATGTTTACACCTTTGAGTTTGGCAGGATAGGTAGTAATATAATCTGGTCCTATCTCTAATTTGGCGCCAGCTTTGTCCAAAGAATAAAGTAAATTTTCAATATGTTCCGGATTACAATTTTTCAAAGTAATTTGGCTATTTGTGATTAAACCTAAAATAGTAAAAGTACCGGTTTCAATGCGATCAGGAATAATATTAAATTCGCCAGCTGATAATTTATCTACGCCTTCAATAATAATTTCCGGGGTGCCTGCGCCATTAATTTTAGCGCCTTGCTGGTTTAAATATTCAGCTAAAGCAGGAATTTCAGGCTCCATGGCCGCATTTTTAATTTGAGTCGTGCCTTCTGCTAAGGTGGCAGCCATCATCAAGTTTTCAGTTACTGTAACACTGACTTTAGGCAAAATAATTTTGGTTCCTTTAAGTTTTTTTGCCTTTAAAGTATAAGCTTCGCCATTTTCAACCATTTTAGCGCCTAACTTTTGAAAACCCTCTAAAAAAAGATCAATGGGCCGCTGGCCAATAATGCAGCCGCCAGGGTGAACCAATGATACTTCGCCAAAGCGGGCAAGCATTGGTCCGGCTAGCATGATTGAGGCGCGCAAGGATTTAGCGATATCAGGCCGGATTTCAGTTTTTTTTATGTTTTGAGTTGAAACTAAATACTGGCCCTTTTGTTTTTGGGTAATTTCTGCGCCTAAATCTCTCATGGCTTCAATCAGGCGAGTAATATCTTCTATTTCCGGAACATTACTAATTAGACAGTCTTTTTCAGATAAAATAGCAGCTGGCAAGATTTTTAAGGCTGAATTTTTGGCGCCAGCAATCCTAATTTCTCCACTTAATTTTTTCTGGCCATTGATAAGATATTTTTCCATAAAGATTAGCTAATGAGATTATTATAGCTTTTTGAGTAAAATTTTTCAAGGGCTAAATTTTGAAATATTTTTATCTTTCTGCTATGCTAATAATAGTTATAATAAGATAAGTTTTTAAGATTAATTTATGAATCAAGCCAGATTGTTTGCTATTAAAGAAAGAAAAAATCGCTTTTTTGGCAAATTTTTAAAATATTATTTTATCCTGCTGCTTATTTTTGTGGCTTTTATTGTGGGATTGGTCAGCGGCAGGCAAACCAATAAAACAGTAATTAAAGAGACTGAACAAGGCTCTGTTTATAATAAAAATGCCAGACCTGAATTTTTAGCCAAAGATCTTAATTTTAATCTTTTTTGGGATGTTTGGGATACGATTGAAAAAAATTATGTGCATCAGCCTGTTGGCGAGACAGATTTATTATATGGGGCAATGGCTGGTAGTGTGGCGTCTTTGGGAGATCCTCATTCAGTCTTTTTTGATCCTAAAACTACCCAAGATTTTACTGAAGAATTAAAAGGCAGTTTTGAAGGTATTGGCGCAGAAATTGCCATAAAAAAAGACCAGCTGACTATAGTAGCTCCTTTGCCTGACTCACCGGCTGAAAAAGCAGGCTTAAAACCTGGTGATAAAATACTGGCAATTAATGGCGAAGATACCGCGGCCATGAGCTTGGATTATGCGGTAAGCAAAATCCGCGGTCCAAAAGGCACGGAAGTTGTTTTGACATATAACCGCGATGGCTTTGAAAAACCCCAAGAAATAAAAATTGTCAGGGAAAAGATTAAAATTCAAAGCGTTAAGTGGCAAATGCTGGATAATAATATTGTTCATTTGCAATTGCGATATTTTAATGAAGATACAAGCGAAGCATTTAAAAAAGCTGTTTTAGAAATTGTTAATAAAAATCCCAAAGGCATTATTTTAGATATGAGAAATAATCCGGGAGGGTTTTTGGATACAGCAGTTGATGCAGCCAGTGAATGGGTGGAAAATGGCGTGGTGGTTTATGAAAAATCAAGCACTGGCCAGCTTAAAGAGCATAAAGCTCAGGGCCAAGCCAGATTAAAAGATTTTCCTACCGTAGTTTTAATAAATGAGGGCAGCGCTTCCGGCTCAGAAATAGTGGCTGGCGCGCTCAAAGACCATAAATTAGCAACTTTGGTTGGTGAAAAGACCTTTGGCAAAGGTTCTGTCCAAAGTTTATTTCCTTTGGAAGACGGCTCTTCAATCAAATTAACCGTGGCAGAATGGCTAACGCCCAATGAAAATACTATTGATGGCGCTGGCATTGAGCCAGATGTAAAAGTTGAATTGACCGATAAAGATTTTAGCGAAGATAAAGATCCGCAATTAGATAAAGCAATTGAGATATTATCGAAAAAATAATTATTAAATTGTTTAAAGATAAAAAAAGACCCCCATACCGTAATGGTATAGGGGTTTTTGAGGCAAAGGTTAAGTAGGAATTAGGGACCAGGAACAACGATACCCCGGGTATCTCCATCCTGGGTAACGCAATTCGTGGCGGGATTGATTCCAGTAATTATGGCATCGTACCAAAATCCAGGACCAAGATCAACGTCTATATAATGCCACAGTTGTGTGGTGCATTGGACAGCGCCGCCACCGACTGGCATGACATCCAAATATGCTCCGAAGGCGGCCATATAACAGCCAGGGGGTGCCAGCGGGTCACGGCAAGGATGCTGGATACCGAAATAGGCGCCTTGAGTCGTGGCTACGCTATAAAAGGTCTCTGTATAAGCGCTCATCCCTCCATCCCAGACAATGGTCTGCCAAACAGGCGGGACGCCTGGCCTTGGGAGCTCCCAATAGGAAGTCTCCAGTCGCATCTCCTCGTCGCCGTTATAAGGGACTTCGGAATCATCATAGGGCATATTATATGTGCCATTAGTATACGAGCCGATTCCGCTGCCGCCAGTATCGCCGGTTATGACCAGCCGGACGCGCCGTATTTGGGCAGTACAGTTGGGGTTAGGCTGAATTGTTATTGTGCCTCCTTGATCGCGTTGAGGGATGAAACAGGCAACGGCCCATTGGCTTGAACCCGTGCCCAAGACTCCGAATGACGTTAATGGCGTGTTATTAATTCTTATGCCGTCGACGCGCATTTGGTTTGCTAACGAATAAACAATATGGTATGGATCGCCAATACGTATGGTATAGCTATGGACAAGTTGTCCACCAGCAACTTCGTTTGAACGATCCGCCCAGCAAGCTAGATTCCTTGCATCCCAGCATTGGCCGCTTTCAATGGTTCCGGCAATTTTGATAGTGCCAGGCGGTACACCCGGAGTCACAATACATTGGGCGCCTTCGGGGCATGTGTTAACCCCAAGCGACATAGTAATTTCGTCGCAATCATCGCCATCTTGGCATTCAACAGGCGGAGGCGTGGGTGGCGTTGGGTTATCCGGTGCTTCCACTGTATTATTTCCTCCGCTATCGCCAGCTTGGCCGCACGATATCGCGCCGAATGCGAGTAAAAGCCCCAATACGATTCCTAAGAAAACCACTAATCTTGACCTACCTTTCATCTTTTTCTCCTTCCTTTTAGTTTTATTCTTTAGCCCAACGAAAGTCAGGCCTTTTTCTTGTTTGTTGGTTAGCCCTTTTTTCCTTACCTTTCCTTTGCCAATATAAAAAATTTAATGAACAACCTCGTTTCTTAACATTATAGTACCTTAGCAAGAATGCAAGATTTTGTCAAGAGCAATGCGGATTTTAAGCGAATTTTAGTAAAAAAGTTTACTAACCAAAAATTTTGGGTTCAAATTCCTAAATTTTTGTTTAATTTTGTTTTGCATGGTAAAATAAAGCTAAATCTTTTTAAATTTATGTCTGACGTGATTAAAACCTTTAAAGAACTCAACAAAACCAATACTCACATAGCTGGTGGTAAAGGCGCTTCATTGGGCGAAATGACCGTAGCTGGTATTCCAGTGCCGCCTGGTTTTGTAATCACGGCTAAAGCCTTTGACCAATTTTTGGCCGAAACTGATTTAACTCAAGAAGTTGAGGCGCAGTTGGATAAAGTTAATTATGAAGACATGGCTTCAGTTGAGGAGGTTTCAAAGACCATTGCTGATTTAATCCATGATGCCAAATTTCCTGAAGATTTAGGGAAAGAAATATTAATTGAATTTAAAAAATTAAATGTTGATTATGTGGCAGCGCGTTCTTCTGCGACAGCTGAAGATTCATCGGTCGCATCCTGGGCAGGAGAATTAGAAACTTATTTAAACACTGATCGCAATCATGTTTTGGGAAATGTTAAAAAATGTTGGGCTTCTTTATTTACGCCGCGGGCTATTATTTACCGAAATGAAAAAGGTTTAAGAAAAACAAAAGTTTCTGTGGCTGTTGTTGTGCAGGCCATGATTCAGTCAGATATTGCTGGCATTTGTTTTACTGTTCATCCTGTAACCAAAGATAAAAACCAGATGATTATTGAAGCTGGTTATGGTCTGGGTGAGGCGATTGTTTCCGGGCAGATTACGCCTGATTCTTATGTGATTCATAAAGATGATTTGAAAATTATTGATATTAATATTGTTAATCAGGAAAAAAAGATTATGCGTGATGACACTGAGGGTGGCGGTAATCATTGGGTTAATGTTGTGGCTGATGATCGGGGGAAACAAAAATTAACTGATGAGCAAATTATTGAACTGGCGAAAATTTGTAAAAATATTGAAAAACACTTTGGCTTTCCCTGCGATATTGAATGGACATGGCTTCGGCCAAGGCGAGCCATGACTAAAAAATTAAAAAAATGGGAGTTTTTTATTGTGCAGTCAAGGCCAATAACAACATTATGAAAATAAATTTTAACCAAAAATTTAATAAAACAACTGAATTTTTAATCCGCCGTTGTGGCTATGGGTTGGTGCGTGATCCGCGTGCGCAAGCGGTTAGTTATTCTCGCAGATTGGGCGGAGGAATTTATCCGAGATTCCATGTGTATATTAATTCTGAAGATCCCTTAATTTTGAATTTGCATTTAGATCAAAAGCAAGCATCTTATGAAGGGCAGACAGCTCATTCAGGCGATTATGATTCGGACTTGGTGAAACAGGAAGCGCAAAGGATATATAATCAGATTTTGATTGAAGGGGAAAAGGAGCAAGAAGAGCAAAAAGGGGAAGAAGGGATTGAGGAAGAAAAAGGATTTTTTGCCAGGTTATTTGGCAGAAAATAATTTTAGTAGTAAAATATAGTAATTAAGGGGTTAGCTTAATTTTTTTGTTTATGAAGGTAATTTTAATAAAAACAGTGCCTAATTTAGGCCAAACAGGCGATATTAAAGAGGTGGCAGAAGGTTTTGCCAGGAATTTTTTGATTCCCAGGAATTTGGTTAAAATTGCAACCGAGCAAACGATTAAGGAGTTAGAAAGTTATAAAGTTAGAAAGTTAAAAGCCGTGGAAAATAAAGGTAGAAAATATAAAGAAATTGCTAAAAAAGTTGATAATTTGAAGTTAATTATTAAAGCTAAAGCCTCCGCCTCCGCCCCGCAGAGCGGGGCTTCTGCGGACAAGGAGGATAAAAAGAAAACTTTATTTGCGGCGATTAAGGCAGAGAATATAGTCCAGGAATTAAAAAAGCGCAATTATGATATTGAGGCAAAATTTATAAAGCTTGAACAACCTATTAAACAATTGGGATATCAGGACATCTTGCTTGACTTTGGTTCTGGGGTAACAGCAAAAATTGGGCTAACGATAGTCAGAGAGGAGTAGTGTCCTCTCTTTTTGAAATAGGAAATAGGTAATAGGTAATAAGGATTTGAATATTTTTCCGTATTACTTGTTGCTTATTACTTATTTCATTCAATATGAATCCCAAATTCATTTTCGTTGCTGGGGGAGTGATGTCTGGCGTGGGCAAGGGTGTGGCTTGCGCCTCAATCGGCAAAATTTTACAAAGCAAAGGGTATAAAGTTACAGCCATTAAAATTGACCCCTACATTAATGTTGATGCAGGCACTATGAATCCGACTGAACACGGTGAGGTTTTTGTCACTGATGACGGTGATGAAACTGACCAGGATATTGGCAATTATGAGAGATTTTTAGAACAGGATATTTTGTCCACCAATTACATGACCACGGGCCGGGTTTATCAAAGCGTAATTCAGCGAGAAAGAAATTTAGAATATGGCGGTAAATGCGTGGAAGTTGTGCCTCATGTGCCTGAAGAAGTGATTAATCGCATTAAAAAAGCAGCTGAATTGGCTAAAGCTGATTTTACAATTGTGGAAATTGGCGGTACGGTTGGTGAATATCAAAACATTTTATTTTTAGAAGCAGCCAGAATGATGCGCACGAAAACCCCTGATGATATCATTGTAATTTTAGTTAGTTATTTTCCCATACCTTCTAAAATTGGGGAAATGAAAACCAAACCGACGCAATATGCTGTCAGAACTTTAAATTCAGCTGGTATTTTTCCAGATTTTATTTTATGCCGCGCTGACGTGCCTTTGGACGAGGTTAGAAAAGAAAAATTAGCCACTTTCTGTAATATTCCCAAGGAAAATGCGATCTCAGCGCCTGATGTGGATACAATTTATGAAATTCCCATTAATTTTGAAAAAGAAAAATTGGGGGATAAGATATTGGAAAAATTTTGTTTAAAACCAAAAGGCAAAGATTTAAAAGAGTGGCAGGAATTAGTAGCAACAATCAAAAAGACCAAAGAAAAGGTTAATATTGGCATAGTGGGCAAATATTTTGCCACTGGCGATTTTACTTTAGCTGATTCTTATATTTCTGTGATTGAAGCAATTAAGCATGCGGCTTGGGTTAATGATAGACAGCCGGTTTTATGCTGGATTAATTCTGAAGAATTTGAAAAAGATCCAAACAAATTGGCTGAACTGAAAAAATACGATGGTATTATTGTGCCGGGTGGTTTTGGCAGTCGGGGAGTTGAAGGCAAAATTTCTGCCATTAAATATTGCAGAGAAAATAATATACCGTACTTGGGTTTATGTTATGGCATGCAATTGGCTACCATTGAATTTGCCAGAAATGTGGCTGGCTTGGCCAAAGCCAATACAACTGAAATTGATGCCCAAACTCCATATCCTGTTATTCATACCATGGCTGACCAGGTTAAAAAGATTGAGCAAAAGAAAATGGGCGGTACTATGCGTTTGGGCGCTTATCCTTGTGTTTTGGCTAAAGATTCAGTGAGTTATAAAGCTTATGGCCAAAAAGAAATCTCTGAACGCCATCGCCACCGCTATGAGTTTAACAATGAATATAGAAAATTGCTTGAAGAAAAATGCTTGAGAATTGCCGGCACTTCACCTGATAATAAGCTCGTGGAAATAATTGAAGTGCCAAATCATAAATTTTTTGTGGGCACGCAATTTCATCCAGAATTTAAATCACGACCCTTAAAGCCGCATCCGCTGTTTAGGGGATTTATAAAAGCAGCGATAAGTTAGTTTAATATGAAAGAAAATTTTCAATTTCGATCAATTAAAGAAGGTATTTCTGAAAAGAAATTAAGAAAGGAATTTGAGCCATTAAGCTCTGAAGAAGCTCCAGGCTATACTCTGCGAGATACTTATTTAGATTTACGCCGGAGTTTGGATGAAGAAATAGAGGGCGAAGCTGAGCAAGAAAATGAGTTGCAAGAAGAAAGGGTTAAATTGCTTAAAGAACTAATTTCACCTGATTTGCATAAGCAATTTACAGATTTGCTTAAGGAACTAAATTCTAAAACTAAAATATCAAAAGAGCATCCCCAGAGGGAGTTCATTGATATTGAACAAGGGAGCTTTAAAGAGGATATTGAAAAATGGATTACAACGCTTGAAGATACCATCAAGGCCAAGGGAAAAGATTTTAATCAAGAAGATCTTGAAGAAATAAAAATTAAATCCTGGCTTTATTTTGATGCCATTATCAATGTTTTAAATGCCAAAAGTGTTGAAAAAGATATTAATGATTTTTATAAAGAAAAAGAAGAAAAGATATTAGATGAAAAACAAAAGAAAGAAGCAAAAAAAGAAATAGGGAAAGAACTTCAAGCAAGATATGGCTTGAGCGCTAGTGAGACGGAAGTGATTATTGATTTAGTGACAACAAAAGAAATAGATAAATATAATTTTAACGTCCTGATAAATACATTGAAGCAGGTCTGGGAGGATTACAAATTAGGCGAAAAAAAGAAAGAATTTCTTAAAATATCTGCTGGATTTTTATTGTCAACGGGGATTATGAGCTTTGCACCCTCTACTTTTAAGGGATTGGGGGCAGCAGGTAAATTTAGCGCCTTTAGCATAATTGAGTTTTTTGGTCTAACTCAATACGGTGGGGCGATGGAAAAATTGCTTGAAGTGGAGCTGCTAAAGGTTAATAATGAAATTAATAAAAAGCTAAATGAAAAAATATCTAATTCAATTTTTTTCCAAGAGTTTGAATTTATTCATGACAAATCACTTGGCCAAGTTTATCTCTCTCTAATGAGAGGCAAAGCTGCAATAAATGGCTTATTATCAGATTTTACGACTAAATTCATTCCTGAACTCGCAGGTATTGGTATGTCTTGGGGTTTTTTATCACAAATCAATCCTTATCTTGGCGCTATTAGTTTGTCAAGTATTCCTGTGATGTATCACCTGGCCAAAAAAGATGCTAAAAAAATTTGGCCAATACATGAAAGGGCTTCAATTGAAGAAGAAAAAATTGCTTCTGAAATTGGCGCGGTTAAGGAGGGGTTTGAACAGATTCGCACATCAGGAAGCACTCAAAATGTATCTGAGCGCTTACAAGCCCAATTAAATAAGGGCGATGTATTGAATTTAGAAAAGCAGGCAGAAAGAGCAAAAATGGAAATAAAGATGGGTATGCCATTTTTCTTTTCAGCGGTAACCGCTGCTTTAGTTGGAGGAGTATTTCAGCAGAAAGGACTAATTAGCGGAGGTGGTGTTTTAGCAACCGCTATTTATGCTGAACGTATGAATAGACCCATTCGTGAAATGGTCAATTTGTATTATAACCGTTTTCCCGAATATGTGCATGATATTGAAAAAATGAATAATACTTTAGGAAAATATGAGGAGTTAGATCTGCCCGAGGGTAGTAAGGAAGAAAAACGCAAGGCCGTAAGTGAATTAGAGAATTTTAATATTAAGATAAAAAATTTAAAATTCAGGGACGTGCTCCAAAAATTCAACTTGGATATTAATAAGGGCGAATTTTTAACAATAGCCGGGGAAACAGGCGCGGGCAAAACTACATTGTTGAGGAATTTAGTAGGTTTATTCAAGCCAGAAGAAGGAGAAATTGAAATCGGAGGAGAAAATATTGATAATATAAAAAAATACGGGTCAGAATCAATTTATTCAGTCATGTCATACAGCAATCAAAAGCCGATTATTTTTCCCCAAATGACAGTCAGGGAAAATTTACTTCTTTGGACACAAAAAGATATTCCAGACAAGGAAATTAAAAAAGTGCTGCAAGAATTAAATTTAGATGAACTAGCAGATATTTTAGACGGAAGAATTTCTGAATTATCAGGAGGCGAACAATCGCGTTTGGGTCTGGCCAGAACTCTTTTGAAAAAGCCAAAAATAATGTTATTGGACGAACCGACAGCCAGTTTGGATTCGCGTTCGGCCGAAGAAGTTAGAAATATTATTTCTCGAATTCATAAAGATCATCCCGAGACAACTATTATCTGCGTGTCTCACGATGCGGATTTGTTGAAAATGGGTGACCGTGTAGTTGAAGTAGAAAAAAGAAAACAAAGAAAAAGAAAAAGCTAAAAAATATAATATGCCTGAAAAATTTGTATAATATGAAATTAAGCAATTTGCATTTTAATAACCAAGATTTTAAAGTTTATACTCGCAGTCAGGCAGATAAAAGTATTATAAAAGAAATTTTTGAATTGCGAGAATATAAAGAAGTTGAAGCAATTATTAAGTCAGCCCATGAGCCGATTATTGATGCTGGAGCCCAGGCTGGCTTTTTTGTTTTGTATTGCCGGGCTTTAAATCCTGAAGTTAAAATTTTTGCGCTAGAGCCTGATGAAGATAATTTGGAATTACTAAATCAGCATTTGGAAATAAATAATCTGAAAAATGTTGAAGTGATTCCCGCTGCTTTGGCTGGCAAAAGCGGGTTGCGGGATTTCCATATTTCTACTGACAGTCATAATCATAGTTTGTTTAAAGTTTTGGTGCCTAAAATTAATAAGAATTTTAAAATTAAAGCTTTCTCCCTCGATAATTTATTAAAGGAGAAGGGGATTGAGAAAGTTGCCTTACTAAAGTTAGATATTGAGGGCGCGGAATATGAAGTGCTAGAAAATTTTACTGACTGGGAGAAGATAAAAAATATTGCCTTGGAATACCATGATTTTGGGGAAAATAATCACAAGCAGCTGGAAAATTTACTTTTTAAAAATGGGTATAAGGTAAAAAGCCGAGCTTCAAAATTTGATAAGAATTTAGGGTTTATTTTTGCGATAAAATAAAAACCCCGCCCTTTGCATCATACGGTAAAATAAAGGGCGGGGTTTTTATTTGAGAAGATTATTTGGTTGATGGTAAAACGTGGACAAATTTTGTTTTAATCAGATCGCCATTAAATTTTTTTACTTTTTTTTCTGTGAATTTAATAATGCCATTGGCAATAGCAAATAAAGTATAATCTTTGCCAGCCATAACATTTTGGCCTGGTCTGATTTTGGAGCCTCTTTGGCGGACAATAATATTACCGGCCTTGACTTTCTGGCCAGCATAAAGTTTTACGCCTAATCTTTTAGCTTGCGAATCGCGGCCTAAGGCTGTGGAGCCGCCTGCTTTTTTATGTGACATAGTATTTTGAATTATGAATTCTGATAGCTGAATTCTGAATTGAATTATGTAATTAGTTTAGCAGGTTTGTTTTACCTTGTCAATAATGACTTGACTTGGGGATAAAATCTGGTATAATGTAAATACCGACTAGTTTGGTTGGTTATTTAATTCCGAATGCCGAATTATGAAATTTTCTACCAAATCAGAATATGGGTTAAGGGCTTTAATTTCTTTGGCCAAACATCAGAAAGAACAGCCTTTTTCATTGGCTAAAATTGCCAGGGAGCAAAAGATTTCTTTGGCCTATTTGGAGCGTTTATTTGCTAAATTAAAAAAAGCTAATTTGGTAAAGAGTGAAAAAGGAATGAGAGGCGGTTATAGCTTAGTTAAGCCTGCCAGCAGAATTTCTGTTAAAGAAATTTTAATTGCTCTAGAAGGCAAATTGTCGCCCTACATTTGTTCTGATCTGAATAATATTTGTAAAGTTAGTTTTTGCTCAGTTAAATTTGTTTGGCAGAAACTAGAGAATGCTATGAATAAAACTTTAGAGTCAATTAAATTGGCAGATTTGGTCAAATAAGTAGTAAGTATTAAGCATTAAGTAGTAAGTTTGACTTAGTACTTAGTACTTAATTCTTAATTCTAGAACAATATGCAATACAGCGATATTTTAATGGAGCATTTTAAAAATCCGCGCAATCAAGGAGAAATTAAAGATGCTGACGGAGTTGGTGAGGTTGGTAATCCAGTTTGCGGGGATATGATGAAAATTTATATTATGGTAGGAGAAAATGATAAAGGCGAGGAATATTTGCGAGATATTAAATTCCAGACTTTGGGTTGTGGCGCTGCCATTGCCTCGTCTTCAATGTTAACTGAAATGGCTAAAGGGAAAACTTTAGAAGATGCTTTGAAAATCACTCGGGAACAAATTGCAGAAAAATTAGGCGGTATGCCTAAGGAAAAGATTCATTGCTCGGTCTTGGCAGCTGAAGGCTTGAGAAATGCAGTGGCTAATTATCGCGGACAGAAATTTACAGAAACTCATGAGGAGGAAGTAGTTGAAGAAAAAGAAAAGTGTTAATTATTAAAAAGAGTTTTAGAATTTTAGCATTATAGAATTTTAGTTCTAAAACTCTAAAAATCTACAATCTATAATCTAAACACAATATGAAAGAACAAATTCAAAAAATACTTGAGAAAATTAGGCCTTCATTGCAAATGGATGGCGGGGATGTTGAATTAGTTGATGTTGATGAGAAAAAGGGGATTGTTAAAGTTAAATTGCAAGGTTCGTGTTCTCATTGTCCCATGTCGCAAATGACTTTGAAAATGGGGATTGAGACGGAAATTAAAAAGGGGGTTAAGGGAGTGAAAGAGGTTATTGCGGTTTAATTCCGAATGCCGAACTTTGAATTCCGAAATATTATAATATAAAATCCAAATTTCGGGATTCGGCTTTCATAATTCATAATTAAAACATATGCAAAAAATATATTTAGATCATTCTGCGACTACGCCGCTTGATCCGCAAGTTTTGAAAAAAATGCAGCCATATTTAACTGATATTTTTGGTAATGCCTCTTCTTTGCATTCTTTTGGCCAAGAGGCGTTAAAGGGAGTTGATTGGGCTAGGGAACAATTAGCCCAGCTTTTTGGCTGTAAATTTAAAGAAGTAATTTTTACTTCTGGTGCGTCAGAAAGTAATAATTTAACTTTGCGCGGTATGGTTATGGCTTTTAGAAACGCTAAAAAAGATAATTTAAATAAAAAATTTCATATTATTACTTCTAAGATTGAACACCCCGCAATTTTAGAAGTGTGTCAGGCTTTAGAAAAGGAGGGCTTAGCTGAAATAACTTATATTGGCGTTAATAAATTGGGGTTGGTTGAAGTTGATGAGGTTAAAAAAGCGATTAAGGATAATACAATTTTGGTTAGCATAATGTATGTTAATAATGAGACTGGCGTGATTCAGCCGATTCGGGAAATTGGGAAAATGATTGAGAAGGTAAATAAAAAAAGAATTCCGAATTCTGAAAGCCGAAAGCCTGGCCTCGGTCAAGGCGGGCCGAATGATGTTTTTAATAAAATATATTTTCATACTGATGCAGTGCAGGCTGTTAATTATTGCAAAATGCAGGCTAATTATTTGGGCACTGATTTGATTACAATTTCTGGACATAAAATTTACGGGCCAAAAGGCATTGGCGCTTTGTATATCCGCGAAGGCACGCCTCTTAAATCAATTACTTTTGGGGGGCATCAGGAATATAATATCAGACCAGGGACTTATAATGTAGCTGGGATTGTGGGGTTGGGAGCGGCAGTTGAATTAATTAACAATGGACAATTGACAATGAACAATGAAAAAATTAAAAAGTTGCGTGATAAATTGATTTCTGGTTTGCAAAAAGCAATTCCTGACATACAAATTAACGGGGATTTAGAAAATCGTGTACCAAGCAATGCCAATATCAGTTTTTTAAATGCAGAAGGCGAGAGTATGCTTTTAATGCTGGATCTGGAGGGGATTGCTATTTCCACTGGCTCTGCTTGCGCTTCTGGCTCGCTAGAGCCGTCACATGTTTTGCGTGCTATGGGAATTTCTCCTGAAATTTGTCATGCTTCATTGCGCTTTACTTTAGGTAAAGGCACGACTGAAAAAGAAATTGATAAAGTAATTGAGGCATTGCCAAAAATTGTGGAGCGTTTGCGTAAGATGTCACCGGTTAAGAAAAAATAGTCTTACGAAATACGAACAACTTACGAATATACGAAAAGTCCCTCTTTAAAAGGGGACTTTTATTTTAAGTATATTTGTGCTAAAATACAATTAAATTCTTCCAATATTTTGAAATTTGCATTTTTAATTTTAAATTTTTTTCATGCTTTTTTATAACATTTCCAAGTTTTTAGAGCATCCATATACTGAAGATTTATCAGTTAAAATTAATTTTATTGTCAGTATATTGTTAAATTTGTTTACTTGGTTTATTCTTTGGTATAAATTGCATTCATTTGCTTATTCTACTGAATACGGCCAGATCTATTTGCATTACAATATTTATTTTGGTATTGATAATATTGGTTATTGGACAAAAGCTTTTATTATCCCTGCCTTGGGTTTATTTATTATTATCTTTAACAATATCTTAGCCCACAGTTTTTATTTACAGGAGAAATTAATCTGTTATTTTTTAATTGTAACCCAAACACTTTTGCAGATTATTTTATTAGCAGCGGCCTTGTTTTTAATTTTATTAAATATTTAAAATTATGGACACATATATAATTATAAAAATTTTCTTTTTAACTGCTTTAGCTTTTATAGTCACAATTTTATGGACACCGCTTTTAACTCATTTTTTGTACAAATACAAGCTTGGTAAAAAGATCAGAACTGCTGAAACCGCTCCGATTATGTCCCAATTGCATGAGCATAAAGCTGGGACGCCGACCATGGGCGGGCTTTTAGTTTGGGTGACGACTTTTATTTTGGCTCTTTTATTTTATTATTTAGCCAAGTGGACCAGCTGGGAAATGTTTGAAAAATTAAATTTTTTAACCCGTTCACAAACTTTACTACCCTTGGGCGCTTTGGTAGCTTCGGCAATAGTAGGATTATTTGATGATATTTTAAATATTAGAGGCATTGGCCCAAATGGTGGTGGTTTGCAAATGCGCTATAAATTATTGATTTATACGGCCATTGCTTTAGTTGGTGCCTTTTGGTTTTATTTTAAACTTGACTGGGATTTGATTCGGGTGCCGTTTGTGGGAGATTTTCAAATTGGCTGGTGGTATATCCCGATTTTTGTTTTTATTATTGTGGCAACTGCTTTTTCTGTGAATGAAACTGACGGGTTAGATGGTTTAGCAGGAGGTCTTTTGGCCTCAGCTTTTGCAGCTTATGGCATAATTGCTTTTACCCAAGGTCGTTATGATTTGGCGACTTTTTGCGGAGTGATTGTTGGTGCGCTCTTAGCTTTTCTATGGTTTAATATTAACCCGGCCCGTTTTTTTATGGGCGACACTGGCTCAATGAGTTTAGGCGTGACCTTAGGCATTGTAGCCATGCTGACTAATTCTTCTTTGATTTTACCAGTGATTGGTTTTTTATTTGTTTTGGAAGCTCTTTCTGTTTTGATCCAATTAACTTCTAAAAAGTTTTTCAAAAGAAAAGTTTTTCTATCTGCGCCCTTGCATCATCATTTGGAGGCAATTGGCTGGCCAGAAACAAAAATTGTCATGAGATTTTGGTTGATCGCCACGGTAATGGCAGTGGTGGGTGTGATTTTGGTATTGATGGATAAGATTTATTAATTCTGAAATCTGAAAGCTGAATTCTGAAATTTGGTTAAATTAAAAATAAAAAATAATATTCCAATTTTTTACTTTTTTCTTTTTAATTTTTAATTTTATCGCTTGTCTATTGACAAATTTTTTTATTTGTGTTAATTTTAAGTATCTATTCTTGGGATAGAGTTTCCGTGATGTATGCCCTGGGAAAATTCTTTTAAAGGAGGTGCAATATGGAAAGCGGCGATAAATATAAAATTGTAGGAGGACCAGATCGGTGGTCATTAGTAATTGACGCGTTATGTTTAGGTAAAACTGTGAAATTTGAATTTGAACATTGGGTAGAAACTTCTAAAGAATCTTCACCTCTTAAGCTCCTTAAAAAATATACTAAGGAGGTAAGAATTCTAAGATTAAGTAGGGCAAATAGGATGGATGTCGAGACTGATGATTGGTTGATATTGGCCGAGGAGGACCCACCACCTCTCAGATTTAAAGCCTACTATTCTTCTAAAACTCACACGGGAGAGATCAGAAAATTTAATGAGCCTATAGCTTAATTTTAGGAGTTGAGATAAAATACGATAGTGCCCTGGACCAACAAGGTTTAGGGCATTTTTGTTTGACAAGAATTTTTGTGCTATAATAAAATTATCTTAAATTTAAATATATGCATAAATTAGCGCGCAGTAAATTCTCTATATTTTTAAATATCATTTTGATTTTATTTTTAATCGGCTATTTTTTGGTGCCTTTTGTAAATATTGGCTTTTTAGTAAAAATTTATGCGCCATTTTGCAAATTAATTGAAAGATTCCAAGGCGATGTTTATTTGCCTCCTTGGTGCGAGGATTTTTTAATAGCCAAACCATTGATTAAAAATGAAAATGTAAATCAAAACGTTAATTTAAATCAAAACATTAACAGTGCAATTAATACTAATACAAATCAGAATGTTGGCTTGGCAAATCCAGCGTCAATTAAATGCGCGGCTGACGGAGGAATTTTTGAAAGTTATCAAACTGCGGGTGGTGAAGCTGCACTTTGTATATTTAAAGATAAAAGCATTTGCGAGGAATGGGCTTACTTCCGCGGCGAATGCCAAATTGGTAAATGTTTTAAAAATTGCCAAGCTATTGGCACAAAAAGCGAGGGATGGTATAATTCTTGTACAGATGAATTAATCGCTTATGCTAATTGCGGCACTAATCCAACTGAAGAGGCGAATAAAAGTATCATACTAACCTCACCCACAGCCGATGAACAATTATCCTCACCTTTTAAAGTGGAAGGGCAGGCTATAGTTTATCAGGATAAAATTTATATTAGAATCAAAAACCAAAGCGGTGAGATTTTAATTTCTGAAGAAACAGCAGCTAAACATAAAGCAGGTACAGAATGGGCAGATTTTTCCATTGAAATAAAATATGAATTTAGTACAAGCAAAGAAGGATTTGTTGAAGTTTATTCATTAGATCAAGCCGGCAAAGAAGTTAATTTGGTGAGTGTGCCCGTGAAATTTTAGACTATTATTAATAAATATAAATAAATTGACCTCTTTTTAGGGGGCAAAAACAAAAATTAATTAATAAAAATTATGCGCGTAATTTTAACCAATTATGTTTTAGTTTTAGGCTGGATTTTAGCAATTTCTGCTATCATGTCTGGCGGCATAGCAATTGTTGGCTGGCTTTTGCATTTTTTTTCCGGAGAATTGAATGTTTGGAAAGAATTGAGAAAACAGAATTTAGCTATAGGTGTTATTTTAGGCGGGACCATGATTGCCATTGGTATAATGGTTGGCCTACTTTGCAAGTAAAGTAAAAATTTCAGTAAATAAAGGTTCCTGATCTAAAATGGTTAAAGCCAGGCTAGACAGGGACTTTTTAGATTGATTCAAACAAATTTAAATGCTATAATGAGCTATATGTTAAGTTTTAAAGATAAGAAAGTTACAATCATGGGCTTAGGTCTGCATGGCGGCGGTTTGTCAGTCACAAGCTTTTTAGCAAAAAATGGCGCGATTTTGACAGTGACTGATTTAAAGACCAGAAAACAACTTCAACCTTCAATTGAAAAATTGAAGGCTTTTAAAATTAACTATGTTTTAGGCAAACATCGCCTGCAAGATTTTCTTCAAGCTGATTTGATAATTCAAAATCCTGATGTACGGCGCGACTCAAAATTTTTGCAGGCAGCCAAAAAAAACAAGATTATTATTGAAACAGATTTGGGCTTATTTTTTAAACTATGTCCTTCAGCTAATATTATTGGCATTACAGGCACAAAAGGCAAAAGTACAACTACAACTTTAATTTACGAAATTTTTAAAAAATATAAAAAAGATACAGTTTTGGGAGGCAATATTAGGATTTCGCCTTTGGAATTTTTAAGCAAAATAAAAAAAGACACTCCTGTGGTTTTAGAACTGTCCTCTTGGCAATTAGAGGGGCTGGCTGAACATAAATTAAAGCCTAATTATGCTGTTATAACCAATGTTTTAGTTGACCATCTGAATACTTATAAAAATATGGCTGATTATAAAAAAGCCAAGGAGTTGATTTTTAAATTTCAAACTGCCAAAAACGTCTTAGTGCTGAATAAAGATAATTTAGCCACCAAAAGTATGTCTTTGAAAGCCAAATCCCAGATTTTTTGGTACAGCAAAAATAAATTGGCAGATAAAGAAAACGGTTGTTATATAAATAATGGCTGGTTAATTTTTAAAGAGGCAAAAAAATCAACGAAAGTTTTGCAAGTTAAGGATATAAAATTAAAAGGAGAGCATAATTTGGAAAATGTTTTGGCAGCAGTGACCCTAGCAATAATTTTTGGAGTGCCGCTTAAAATTATTGAGCAGACTATAAAACAATTTAAGGGATTAGCCAGTCGTTTAGAATTGATCAGAGAATTTAACGGAATAAAATTTTATAATGATACGACAGCAACTGCGCCTGATGCTGTAATAGCAGCTTTAAATTCTTTTCCTAAAGAAGTTGTGCTTTTAGCAGGTGGTACTGACAAGAAATTGGTATTTAAAGACCTGGCTAAAACAATTAAGAAAAAAGTCAAAGCTCTAATTTTATTTAAAGGCACAGCGACTGATAAGTTGATAAAAGAATTAAAGAAAGTAAAATTCAATAAAGATTTAATTATAGTTGATTCAATGAAAAAAGCTTTTTTTGCAGCTGAAGATATTTTAAGTAAAGGCGATGTTTTCCTTTTGTCGCCCGGGGCTGCGAGTTTTGGCTTATTTATAAACGAATTTGACAGGGGAGAGCAATTTAATAAAGAAGTTAAACGTTTTAGTAAATAATTAAATTAGAATGAGATTTTTCTCTAAAACTTGGCATCAGCCAGATTACAAATTTATTATTACTTTGGCACTAATTGTGATTTTTGGCTTAATCATGTTGTCTTCAGCCAGCGTATCTTTAGCTTTTGAAAAATTTCATAATAGCTACCATTATCTAATACATCAGATTATTTATGGTTTAATCCCAGGTTTATTTTTTTTAATTCTTTTTTCTTTTATTGATTATAGGAAATGGAAAAAAATGGCTTTTGGTTTTTTAATTTTTTCAATAGTTTTACTAATAGCAGTTTTTATTCCTAAAATTGGCGCAGGCTATGGCACAGCCAGAAGTTGGCTTGATATTTTTGGCCTTTCCTTTCAGCCGTCTGAATTAGTCAAATTAACCTTTTTAATTTATTTAGCCACTTGGCTGGAAAATCGCGGTCAGAAAAAAGCCAGAGATTTGTCCGAAGGCTTAAAGCCCTTTATCTTTATCTTAAGCATAATTGCGTTATTATTAATTTTGCAGCCAGATTTAGGAACAATGACTATTATAATATTAGTTTCTTTAGTGGTTTATTATGTTGGCGGTGCAAATTTAATTCATATTTTTGGCATTGGCACAGCTTTAATCATGGGCTTGTTATTGCTGATAAAAATGGCGCCATATCGAACGGCGCGCTTAATGACTTTTTTACATCCAGAATTAGATCCGCAGGGCATTGGCTATCATATTAATCAGGCTTTTTTGGCAATTGGTTCTGGCGGATTTTGGGGCCGGGGTTTTGGCATGTCGCGGCAAAAATTTCAGTACTTGCCAGAAGTGATCGGAGATTCAATTTTTGCCATTATATCAGAAGAATTGGGCTTTATTTTTTCTGTCTTATTGCTTTTAGCATTTTTATATTTAATGTATCGTGGCTTTAAAATTGCCCAAAATGCGCCGGATAACTTTGCCAAACTGCTAGTGGTTGGTATCATGGCCTGGATTATTATCCAAGCATTTGTTAATATTGGAGCCATGGTTGGACTTTTGCCTTTAACTGGCGTGCCCTTGCCTTTTGTGAGTTATGGCGGTACGGCTCTGGCAGTTTTAATGGCTGCCTGCGGAATTGTAATTAATATTTCCAGGCAAACGAGGGAATAATTTTTGAATTCCGAAATCTGAAATCTGAAATTTTATTTTAGTAATTAAAAGAATTATAATAAATTTATGAAAGTTGTTTTTGCAGGTGGGGGGACAATGGGTTCTGTTGCGCCGCTCATTGGTATTTACGAGGAATTAAAAGAAAAAGAGCCTAATCTAGAGGTTCTTTGGTTAGGGACAAAAACCGGGCCGGAAAAAGATTTTTTAAAAACTTACCAGATTCTTTTTAAGCCAATCATTGGCGGCAAATTAAGACAATATTTTAGTTTGGCAAATTTACTAACGCCAATTTTAGTTTGCTTGGGTTTTATCCAATCATTTTTTATTTTGCGCAAATTTAAACCCGATATTGTCTTAACCGCAGGCAGTTTTATTGCTGTGCCAGTTATTTATGCTGCTTGGGTTTCAAAAATACAGCGTTTTGTTCATCAGCAGGATTTAGAAATAGGCTTGGCTAACAAGTTAATGTCAAAAGTAGCAACAATAATTACAGTTACATTTAGCGAATCTTTAAGCCATTTTGCTCATAAAAAAGCTTTTCATATCAGTAATCCAGTGAGAAAAGCTATTTTTTCAGGCACTAAAGAAAAAGCTTTGCAAATTTTTAAGCTTAAGCCAAACTTAAAAACAATTTTAATTTTTGGCGGCGGCTTAGGCGCGCAAATTATTAACCAGATGGTTTTTGAATCCGTAGCCAAATTAACTGAAAATTTTCAGGTTATCCATTCAACGGGCAAAGGCAAGGAAATCAAATCGCAATTTGCCGATTATTTTGACAGAGAAACAAATAAAAGGATTGAAGACCGTTACCGCTCTTATGAATTATTTTTAAATAATGAAATTTTTGCTGCTTATGCCTTGGCTGATTTAGTTGTTTGCCGGGCTGGTTTTTCCACTTTGACTGAATTGGCTGTTTTAAAAAAACCTGCTCTTTTGATTCCAATTCCCGGCCATCAGGAGATCAATGCCCAATATTTTGCCAAATATAATGCTGTTAAAATTTTAAAACAGGAAAATTTAAATCCCCAGACTTTCAGTGAAACAATTTTATATCTGATGAATAATCCCGGGGAATTAATAACTCTTTCCCGCAATATTTCTACTTTGATTGTTAAAGATGCAGCGAAGAAGTATGTGGATTTGATTTATAAGGTGGTAGGGAAATAGGAATTGGGAAATAGGAATTAGAGATTAGGAATTGGATGTGGGATTGGATAAAGATTATATTTTAAAGTTTATGATTTTATTTTTGAGGTTTTGGTTAGACCTCTTTTTTATTTGGATATAATTTGGTGTATAGCCGCAGTTATTGCCTTCAAATAAAACTGGCATGATTTTGCCTTTCATTTTTTTGAGGAATTTTTCTTTTTGTTGCTGTGCCAAAGCAGATAATTTCTGAAATCGTTCTTTTTTCGTTTTTTCTGAAATTTGGTTTTTAAATGTTGAAGTTTTTGTACCTGGGCGTTTTGAATAAGGGAAAATATGGATTTTAAGAAAATCTATTTTCTTAATCAAATTTAAAGTATTTTGAAAGTCCTTGTTAGTTTCGCCAGGGAAGCCGACGATAATATCAGTAGTGATAGAAGTTAGGGGGTTAATTTGGCGGGCTTGTTTAACCATTTTTAGATATTGCTCTGCAGTATAATGGCGGTTCATTAGTTTAAGGATTTTATTTGAGCCAGACTGTAGGGACAGGTGGAGATGGGGGCAGAGGCGCGGATTTTTTAGCAAAGCTAAAAAATCCGCGCTGATCATTCGTGGATCAAGTGAAGAAAAACGAATTCTGGGGATTTTTGTTTCATTTAAAATTTTATTGGCTAAAGCAACAAAATTCGTTTTCTTGTCTTGATATAATAAAATATTGACGCCGACTAAGATGATTTCTTGATAACCCTGTTTTTCTTTGGCTAAAATTTGGGCAATTATTTTTTGGGCTGGAATTGATTTTGATTTGCCGCGGAATTTGGTGATTATACAATAAGAGCAGTTGAAATTGCAGCCATTTTGGATTTTGACCAAAACTCTTGTTTTGGAAATCTGAAATCTGAAATCTGAAATCTGAAATTTTGGGGGAAATTTTTTTCGGATAAATTTTAAGGTTTGTTCTTTGGTCTTAAAGACTTTGGTAATTCCTCGAATCGGTTTATTTAAGCAGCCCATAACAAAGATTTGAGACACGGGATTTTTTCTTTTAACTTCACGGATTTTTTGTCTGGTGATTTGTTCAGCGCCGCTTGTGATGGAGCAGGCATTTAAGATATGCAAATCATGTTGTTGGTTTTTATCAACAATAAAATAACCAGCTTTTTGCAAGTCGTTTTTTAAATCTTGGATTTCGGCTTGGTTTAATTTACAGCCAATAGTAGTGAGGGCGATCTTCATAATGTTACAAATCAACAAATATTATACAAATTATTACAAATAAATTGAGTGATCCATTGTAGAAATTATAAATTTGGGTTAAAATAAATTATATATTAAATTTTTTGAATTGCCAAATATGCAAGCCATTATTTTAGCTGGCGGCAAAGGCAATCGCATGGAAGATGTTTTGCCTAAGCCTTTAGTCAAAGTTAAAGATAAAACCATTTTAGCTTATCAGCTTGATTATTTATTAAATTCCAAGCAAATTGAAAAATTGATTTTGTCATTGGGCTATAAAGCAGACGAAATTATTGATTATGTGAAAACTAATTATCCTGATTATTCCATTGATTTTGTAGTTGAAACCGAACCTTTAGGAACAGGCGGCGCTTTTAAACAGGCTTTATTAAAAACTGATTCTGATTTTATTTTAGGTCTAAATTGCGATGATATAACTGATATAAAAATAGAAGATTTATATAAATTAAATTGTAATGCAATCTGCGTTGCTCACCCACGATTGCCTTTTGGGCTGGTTAATGAAGAAAACGATTACGCAGTTTTTATTGAAAAGCCTGTTTTAAATGAATGGGTGAGTTGCGGCTGGTATTTATTTAAACGAAAAGAATTACTGCCAATCCTACCAGATAAGGGCAGCTTGGAATATGACGTGTTTCCCAAGTTGAAATTGAAACTTTATAAACATGAGGGGTTTTGGCAGCCCTTAAATTCAAAAAAAGATATTTTAGAATTTGAAAATTTGATTATACCCGAGAGTTTATCAACAGGCTAGCCAGATTATTGTTTACATTTTTTAAAAAATTTTTTAAAATTATATTAAGGCTAAAGATTGCCTTTTTAATTTACTTAATCTTTAATAGAATGAATAATTTGATTGCGCAAAAGATGTTTTTTGTTAAAGGCGTTGGCGTTCATAAAGCAAAATTAGCATCTTTTGAGGCTGCTTTAAGAAATGCGGGCATTGAAAAATATAATTTAGTTTATGTCTCCAGCATTTTTCCGCCAAATTGCAAGATTATCAGCAAAGAAGAGGGACTTAAAGTTTTAAAACCTGGCCAGATAGTTTTTTGTGTCATGGCCAAAAGTGAGACCAATGAGCCTAATCGTTTAATTTCAGCAGCGATTGGCTTGGCCATCCCCCATAGTAAAGAAATTTACGGCTATTTGTCAGAACATCATACTTTTGGCGAGAAAGGCGATGTTTCTGGAGAATTTGCCGAAGATTTGGCAGCGACTATGTTAGCAACTACTTTGGGTATAGAATTTGATTCTGATAAAAATTGGGATGAGAGAGAGCAAATTTATAAAGCCAGCGGTCATATTTTAAAAACAAGCAATGTTTGCCAATCAGCAGAGGGGCATAAGGCTGGGCTTTGGACAACTGTTATTGCGGCTGCAGTTTTTATTGTTAATGAAGAATAAAGATCAAAATTATTTTTTAAGATTTGTAACTAAAAAAGATTGCCACTCTTGGCAATCTTTTCTTTGTGATCCGGCTGGGATTCGGACCCAGGACCCTCTGCTTAAAAGGCAGATGCTCTACCAGCTGAGCTACCGGACCAACATGTTGCGGGGGCCGGACTTGAACCGGCGACCTCCAGGTTATGGGCCTGGCGAGCTGCCAACTGCTCTACCCCGCGTCAATTTGAAATAAAAAATAACCATTTTATGGTTAATAGAATTATAACAAAAATAATAAAATCTGTTAACTATATTGTAATACTTTTTAACAGACAAGTCAAGGATGGGTCTTGTTTAACTCATTAAGTTATGCTAAATTGACACTATGAAAGCCTTACTCAAAAAAGTAATTCCCCAAAAACTAATTTTAAAGTTCCATAAGCTAGAAGCTGTTTTAGCCAATTATCGCTATAAATTTCCTTCTAATGATTTGATTGTAATTGGTGTGACAGGCACCAATGGCAAATCAACAACCTGCAATTTGATTGCTAAGGTTTTGGAATACAATGGTGCTAAAGTTGGCTTAATGACCACGGTTAATTTTAAAATTGCTGACCAGGAATGGCTAAATGACACGCACATGACCATGCAAGGCAGGTTTAAATTGCAAAAAATGCTTAAAGACATGGTTAACGCTGGCTGTAAATATGCTGTAATTGAAACTTCTTCAGAAGGAATTATGCAATATAGGAATTGGGGCATTAATTATGACGTGGCAGTTATTTCTAATTTAACGCCTGAACATATTGAAGCTCATGGTTCATTTGAGAATTATAAAAAAGCCAAAGGAGCTTTATTTGCCAATCTTTTAAAATATCCGCGCAAAAAAATCAATGGCCGAGAAATTTTAAAAGCCCTGGTCGTTAATTTGGATGACGAGCACTGGCAATATTATTTTAATTTTCCGGCTGATAAAAAATATTGTTATGCTATAAATTATGTCAGTAAATTGCCTGAAGCAGTTGTATTTAAAGCAGGTGATATCAATCTATCCATTAATGGCGCGTTTTTTAGAGTTGGCACTGAAGATTTTAAAACCAATTTGATTGGCAAGTTTAATATTTATAATTGTTTAGCCGCGATTTGCGTCGCTCGCCATTTTGGTTTGTCCATGGAGCAATGCCAGCAGGCTTTGGCCAAGGTGACTGGGGTGCCAGGCAGGATGGAATTGATTAAAGAAGGTCAGGATTTCACTGTTTTGGTTGATTATGCTCATGATCCCGCTTCTTTTGAAGGCTTATTTAAAACTTTGAAAATGTTTGAAAAAAAACACATTATCCATGTCTTTGGTTCAGCTGGCGGGGTGCGGGATCATGCCAAGCGGCCGGTTTTGGGTCGTTTATCAGGCGAACATGCAGATATTACGATTATTACTGACGAAGATTCTTATGATGAACCGACTGAAAAGATTTTAAATGAAATTGCGGCTGGTGCGATTTCTGCTGGCAAAATTGAAAATGAAAATTTATTTAAAATTCCTGATCGCCGTGAGGCCATTAAATTCGCCTGCCAAATGGCGCAGCCAGGGGATTTGGTTTTAATTACTGGCAAAGGGACAGAGCAGAGTATTAAATCAGGCGGCAAGGAAATGCAGTGGGATGATAGGGTGGTGACAAGAGAAATTCTTAAAGAAATTTTATAAAGTATTTTATATCATGGGGGTAGGCGGGAGCATCTGCTCCCGCCTTAAAATTGCGCTTGGAGCAGATGCTCCAAGCTACCCGCAAAATATTTTTTAAAATAAAAAGAGCCAATTTTATTCTTTGGCTCTTTTAAAATTAGATTTTTCAAGTTAATGATTGTCAAGATATTTTTTAGCAATCATTTTCCATGTAGGATCTGCATAATGTGTGATTTTCTCAACTTGCGGCGCCCATAGTTCTATTGGATAGGCACCCCAGTTATGACCTGTTTCATCCGCGAGGGTCATTTGACAAGCTGTAGGTTTTTTAGCTTCACAGGCAATGTCAATGAATTTGATGATCATTAATCTGTCGTCTTTCAATTTGATGAAGTCGCTTTTTTGGGCAGTTGAAAGATCCTTGATGATGTAAGGATCATATTCTGCCTGAGGAGTGTTGCAGCCTATGAAAAGTAGTACGAAAACTATTGCTAAGAGTAAATAGCTTTTTTCCATTTTTTCCTCCTTTCAATTCTTCTTTCAATGCTGGTGAAAAATTTTTCCGGCAAGCCATGTTTGTTGATGAAAATATACCAAACAAACATAATAGTGACTAAAAGCCACAATGCTAGCCAGAGAAAGAAATTTATGGGCTGGATAGAAAAGAATTCGGCAAATGTCCAGCTGATCACAGCCGTGACATACCAGATTAAGCCAATAGGTGTTAAAAAAATTCCACCCGCAACCATTGCAGCAACGCCTGTGAATACTAGAGATCTTACTTCTTTATTATTCATTTTTTCCTCCTTTTAAGGTACTTTTTGAAATTATATTAAATAATATCACTTTTTCTAGTATTTGTCAAGGTTTGGTTGGGTCAAATCTTAGTCTGGCGAAAAGGGCTAAAATTTGATAGAATTATAACTAGAATAAAGCATTAAGCATTAAGTATTAAGTAGATGGAAAGGTATATAATTATTCACTATGGGGAAATTGCGTTAAAGGGCGGGAATCGCAGTTTTTTTGAAAACAAATTAATTGCTAATATTAAGTTGGCTTTGCAGGATTTGGGCGATATTTGGCTTAAGCAGGTGAGTGGTCGGATTATTGTTTTAATGGAAGATAATTATGATTGGGAATTGATTAAAGCCAAATTGCAAAAAGTCTTTGGCATTGAATATTTTGCCTTGGCCTGGAATTCTTCGCAGGATTTAAAAGAGCTTGAGAAAGATTTGTATTCTTTGATAAAAAGTAAAAAATTTAAAACTTTTCGCATTACTACCAGAAGAACTAATAAATCCTTTCCTTTGGATTCGCAAAAGTTAAGCGAGGAATTGGGTGCGATGGTAGTAAAGAAAATGAAGAAAAAGGTTGATTTGGAAAATTTTGATTTGAATTGTCATGTTGATATAGTGGAAAATTTTGTTTTTTTATATTTTGAGAAAATTGAATGCCGTGGTGGTTTGCCAGTTGGCGTTTCTGATAAATTGCTATGTTTGATTTCTGGTGGTATTGATTCGCCAGTCGCGGCAAACTTAATGCAAAAAAGGGGAGCACCCATTGTTTATGTCCATTTTGATTCTTATCCTTCCACGCCCAAGGAAAATCAGGAAAAAGTGAAAGATTTGGTAAAAGTTTTGAATGAATATCAGTTTAAATCCAAATTATATATTGTTCCTTTTTTAGAAATTCAAAAACAAATTTTACAAAAAGCGCCTGAAGATTACCGTGTCATTTTTTACCGCCGCATGATGTTGAGAATCGCTAAAAAAATTGCGCAAAAGGAAAATGTTTTGGCCTTGGTAACTGGCGAAAGTTTGGGTCAAGTGGCTTCGCAGACAGTGGAAAATATTCGGGCGATTTCTGAAGTAATTGATTTGCCGATTTTAAGGCCTCTGATCGGATTTAATAAAGAAGAAATAGTTAATTTAGCAAAACAGATTGGAACTTTTGAGCTTTCAGCCCAACCCTTTGGCGATTGCTGTTCACTTTATGTTCCCAAACACCCGGTTACCCGCGCTGATTTGAATTTGATTTTGGATACGGAAAAGGATTGGAAGTTTGAGAAAATGTTGGAGGAAGCGATTAATAAGACAGAAATTATTAATTTTAATTCCTAATTCCGAATGCCGAAAGCCGAATAATTTTATAATTCGGACTTCGGAATTCATAATTCAAATACTATGTCAGAACAATACTTTGCTAAAAAAATCAGCTTGCGAGCAGATGAGGAGCTGGTCGCGGTTTTGCACCATCATCCTATTACCTTTGCCAAACAAATATTTATTACAGCCCTTTTGATTTTAGGTTCATTTTTTTTAATGTTTTTTCTTTTTAGCCAGGGCTCTTTGGGCGTGGCTTTGTTTTTGGCTCTGCTAATAACCGGTATATTTTATGGCGGTCGGGAATTTTATATCTGGTATTGCAATGTCTTTATAATTACTTCACTGCGGCTTATTGATTTTGACCAAAAGGGTTTTTTAAATAAAATTGTATCTGAAGTTTCTTATGAAAAAATTTTAGATATTTCCTATTCAACTAAAGGGTTTTGGCAAACAATTTTAAAACTTGGCAACCTTAAAATTCAAGCAGCGGGCGCGGTTTTGATTATAAAAAACCTTAAAAATCCGGCTAAAATCAATCAGCTTTTGGCTGATTTGATTCGTGAACAAACTGGCAAAAAACTTGAAGTTAAAAAAGTTAGAACCTTGACTGCCAAAGAAAAAGAACAGGTAACTGCTGATTTTTTAAACCAGGAAGAATTTGAAGAATATGAGGATTATAATTTAAATGAATTAATTGATGAATATAAAGAGGCTCTGGGTGAATTACGATTGAAAAAATTATTGGTTGATGAACTTGATCAATATGAGGAAGAAGAAGTTGGGCAAGGGGAAAGAGCAAAAGGAGAAGTAATAAAAGAAGCTCAAGGGGAAGCGGAATTAAAAGAAGAATTAACAAGGCCAGAGGAAAATATTGCTGGCAATTTTAAGCAAAAAAAGCTATAATATAAAATAAGGATATGAAAGAAAGAAAAAGACAATTTCTTCCAGATTTATTTTTTTCTAAATTTTTTTTAATCTTTTGTGTGGTAATCTTTTTAGCCATTTTGTTTAGTTTGGCTAAAGGTACGATTAAAAATTATCGGGTAGATTATGAAGTCCAGGATTTACAAAAAGAAATTAGTAATTTGGAAAGGCAGAACGAAGAATTTACCCAGTTAATTAATTATCTAAAATCAGAGAATTTTATTGAACAGGAAGCAAAATTAAAATTAGGCTTAAAAAAATCAGGTGAAAATTTAGTAGTTATTCCGCAAACAGGAGCTACTATTCCGGTTAAAGAAGAAAATACAAATGAACAATTATCAAACCCAGCTAAATGGTGGGCTTATTTTTTTAAAAAATAATATAAAACTATGATTTTTAAATTTAAAGCTAAAAAGAAAATGCTTAAGAGACAGCGCAAAATTAAAATGATTATTTGGAGTATAGTGCTGGCTTTAGTTGTTTTGATCGTAATAGCTGGCGCTACAATTTGTTATGGAATTTATAAATTAAATTGGCGCAGCCCCTATTTTGATAAGATTTTACAAGTGGTTCCTCTGCCTGCAGCAGCTGTTAATGGTGAATTTATTTCTTATCCCGATTATCTCATAACATTACAGGCTGCCGAAAGATTTTATGAAAAACAAAAAGAAATGAATTTCCCAGGCATTCCCGGCCAGGAGGAAATAAGGAAAATGGTTATGGACAGATTAACTGAAGATGTTTTAATCAAAAAAATCGCCAGCCAGTATAAGATTTCGGTTACCAGCGAGGATATTGAAAATAAAACCAAAGAAATTATTAATAACAAAGGCAGTCAGGAAGATTTGGAAAAATTTTTAAATGATTATTATCAATTAGATTTAGCAAAATATATAAAGTTTTTTATTGAACCAAATTTATACTATAGCAAAACAAACGAGGCAGTCATAGATGATGAAACAATCAATGGTCAGGCCAAAAATAAAATTCAGGAAGCTTTAAGTAAATTGAGGAATGGAGAAAAATTTGAAGATATAGCCAAACAATATAGTGAAGATGCCAAGGCAGCAGAGAACGCTTCGCAAGAAAATTATTTAAGAGGTGAATTGCCCAAAGATATTGAAGACCAGCTTTTTGGCATGCAAGAAGGTGAAATCACTGATATTTTAACCTTGTCTAACCAATTGGCGATTTTTAAATTAGTTAAAAAGGATGAAGATAAGGGTGCATTAACTGTGGAAAAAATTATAGTAAAAATTAAAACCCTTGACGATTTATTAAAAGAACAAAAAGAAAAAGCGCAAATTAAGATTTACGCCGATTGATTAGGAATTTGGAATTAGGTATTAGGAATTAGTACGAGGAGAATTTTCAATTGAGCCAACGGTGGGGATCGAACCCACGACCCGCAGTTTACGATACTGCTGCTCTGCCAGCTGAGCTACGTTGGCACTTAAGCGGGATAGGAGAATCGAACTCCCGTCTCAAGCTTGGGAAGCTTGCATACTACCACTATACTAATCCCGCAGGATGGAATTTTCAATAACCAATAATCAATTTTCAATTATTGTATGAAAAAAATTTATAAATTACTTTTTATTTTAGCAGTTTTGGCCTTGCCAGTCAATTGTGTTTTAGCAGTGGAAAATCCTTTTGGTGATCAGGAAAATAACCAGCCCAATTTGAGTCAGCTAGAATTTAAAGAAGCTGAAAATCAGCCACAAACAGACCCTCAATTAGAATTAACAACTGCTGAAACTGCAAATTCTGATTTGATTATTTTAAATACAGCTAATTTTGTTATTAACCAGGCTGAAGCCTGGGCTGGCAAAAAAATCAGGGAATTTGATAATAAATTTGTTTTTCAGATTGAAGAAGAAATTTTTAAGGCAGACGCTAGCTTGGAATTAAAAGAAATGATTTTGACGCCAAGCAGTAAAATGGCGCCGCCAACAGGTTTACAATTGGCAAGCAGAATTTATGAATATAATTTAAAAACCGATCCGAATATAAAGTTTGCCAGTAATTTTTGGTTTTCTATTAAATATGACAGCGCTGATTATTTTAGAAAAAATATTTATTATTTTGATGAGACTAAAAGCAAATGGATTGGCTTGCCAGCCATAATTAAAAATGGCTCTAGCAAAATAGTTTCTAATTTCCCGCTGCCTTATGCCAAATTAGCGATTTTAGAAGATATAAGCATTATGACTGAAGGCACTGCCTCTTGGTACCGCTATAAAGGGTGTAATTGCGCAGCTTCGCCTGATTATCCCAAAGGCACAAAATTAAAAGTGACAAATGTAGATAATGGCAAAGAAGTGATTGTTAAAGTCAATGATTGGGGGCCTGACCGTTCAATTCATCCAGATAGGGTAATTGATTTGGACGTGGTGGCTTTTAAACAAATTGCCAAAAAATCCGCTGGTTTATGCCGGGTTAAAGTTGAACCATATCAGGAAGTGGTGGCATTAAATAAAAATTAGTTTTTTTATGATAAATTTCAAGAAAATCACTAAGATTTTTTATCCCAAAACCGTGGCGCTTAAAGATTTAAGCTTCCAAGTCCAGCCCCAAGAATTTGTTTCAGTTGTTGGCCGCAGCGGCGCTGGCAAAAGCACCATGATTAAAATATTAACAGCTCAAGAAAAGCCAGACCAAGGCAAGATCATTGTTGGCGGCTGGGATATTACTGATATTAAACAAAGCGAAATTCCGCTTTTGAGGCGGCAAATAGGCGTGGTTTACCAGGATTTTAAATTATTGCCCAAAAAGACCGTTTTTGAGAACGTAGCTTTTGCCTTGGAGGTTTGCGGCACCAGCGCCAATAAAATAAAAAATATTATTCCCCAGGTTTTAAAAATAGTTGGTTTAAAAGAAAAAAGCGATCGTTATCCGCATCAGCTTTCTGGCGGAGAAATCCAGCGGGCAGCCATTGCCCGGGCTTTGGTGCATCGGCCAAAAATTTTATTGGCTGATGAGCCAACTGGCAATTTAGACAGCATCAATTCCAAAGATATTATTGATTTGCTTTTAAAAATTAATGAATTTGGCACAACAGTTATGCTGGTTACTCACAATAAAGACATGGTTAATCGGATTAAAAAAAGAGTCGTGCTTATAGACGGAGGGCAGATTATCAGTGATCAGGAGGAAGGGAAATATGTGCTTTAGGTTAATTGGTTTAATAGTTTATTGGTTTATTAGTTAATAAGTATGGGAACTGATTTTACTTTAAAAAACTTAGAGGTTTATAAACTGTCTCGTGAATTGTCAGATTTAGCTTGGGATATTTATAAGAATTTAGATTTGGACCAGAAAATAATTATCGGGCAGCAGTTTATTAAATCAGTCGATTCTATTGGCGCTAATATAGCTGAAGGTTATGGAAGGTATCATTATTTAGATAAAATAAAATTTTATTATAATGCGCGTGCTTCTCTTTTTGAGGCCAAGCATTGGGCCGATTTATTGCACATAAGAGAAATGCTCGCAGAAAATAAGTATAATATTGTTATTAACCAAGCTGAAAATTTGCAGATTAAATTAAATGGTTGGATCAAATTCAATCTTGATAAGAAAAGATCTGTGTCATAAATTAACCAATAAACCAATTTACCAATAAACTAATAAACAAAAAGTAATGCTAACATCCATTTTTAGAGTAATAAAATTTTCACTTCAGGATTTTTTCCGTAATTTCTGGCTGTCTTTTGTTACGCTGACAATTTTAATCTTGGCTTTATTTTCTATAAATCTGTTAATTATCTTTAATGTGGTTGCCAAATCAGCCATTACTGCAATTGAAAACAAAATTGATATCAGCGTTTATTTTAAGCCCTCAATTTCTGGAGATCAGGTTAAAAATGTCCAGCGTTATCTGCAGGGCATAAGCCAGGTTAAAGAAGTGCAATATATTTCCCAAGACCAGGCTTTGGAAAATTTTAAAGCCAAACATCAGGATAATCCCAAAATTTTAGAGTCCTTAAAAGAAATTGAGCAAAATCCTCTGGGCGCCAGTTTAGTAATCAAAGCTAAATCAACTGACCAGTACACTTTAATTTTGGGGCAATTAGAAGATCCGCAGTATGGTAATTTGATTGAGAGCAAGAATTTTGACGACCATAAAACTGTAATTAACCGGATTACCACCATTACCCAAAAAGTAAATTACGGAGTTTTTGTCATTGCCTTAATTTTTACCATTATTTCCATTTTAATCATCTTTAATGCCATTAGAATGGCGATTTATACGCATCGCGAGGAAATTATGGCCATGAAACTGGTTGGCGCGACTAATTGGTTTGTACGCGCGCCTTACTTACTGCAAGGGGTCATTTTTTCTTTATTGGCTGTAATAATTACAATTATTATAATTTATCCCTTGCTGGGTTTTGTCCAGCCCTATCTGGCCTTGCTTTTGGAAAGCGATTTTAATATAGTCAAATATTTTAACCATAATTTTGCTTTTATTTTTGGCTTGGAACTTTTAGGCGCAATTGTCATTAATTTGTTGAGCAGTTATTGGGCAATAAATCGCTATGTGAGGGTTTAAGGAAAAATTTAAAAGTTAAAATTCAAATGACTCGTCTCGGCTTAGCCGAGCCGAAGCCGGACAAAATAAATTTTAAAATAAAAAAGGCGTTCTCGTGTTATGAGTCGCCTTGTTTTTTTTAAGACCCCGACTGGAATTGAACCAGTAACCTCGAACCGCTTAAATACCTATGCGCCTGTCTTATGCGCACTTAGACAGACTCGATGCTCAAGCAGTTCTCCAAAATATTATTGGGATATTTTGGGCAGCTTACCAAGCTGGTGCTCTGCCATTGAGCTACGGGATCATTATGCTTACAACTTAGCAAAAACTTTTTTAAATGTCAAGCTTTGGCTTTTTTTAGAATAATGGCGCTTAAAATAAAGGCCAAGGTAAAGAAAATCGCGCCGTAAAAACAGGGGGTTAAAAACGGGTTGACTAAGCCGATGGCACAGCCAGTTGTGCAAGCGCGTTTATTGAGCCAGTTAACAAGTTCAATCGTGAAATTAGTCCAGGCAAAAATAGTGCCGGCGAGTAGAATGATAAATTGAGCGATGATAATTTTTTTCATAAAATGTCTTAGTTCTTTTTTATTGGATTATTTATTGCAGTATTTGGTATTGATCAGGATGCCGAGATAAGCAGCTTGAGGGTTATTAGGATTTCCAATTGTTTGAATGCGATATTCTTTGTTATTTGTAATTAAAGAAATGTAATCACCTGGCTTTTTTCCTGATACGGCGCTAAAAAAAGAATTGAGATCAATAACTTTTTGTCCATCAGCCGTGACAATTATTTCGCCTAAACCAATCCCTGCTTCTTTGGCCGGCGACTTTTGGGCAAAGCCGGTTATTTCCACGCCGCAGGGCTGATTCATAGCATTAGTATTATATGAAATAATTGTCTGAAAGAGCAAACTATAAGTAATGGGATTAAAAATTAATACTGCTAAAATTGCAAAAATTAAAACCTTATTGTTTGATTTCTCTGTTTTATTAAAAATTCTTTTGTAAATGCAGACCAAGCCGTAAGCCAAGGGATAGTAGATAATCAGACTCAATAAAAAACTAATGATCAGGCCAATAATTTGCCATAATAGCCCATTGCTTAAAAATTGTTTTTGCAGGCCAAATGAGGGGACGGCTAAGATTAATATAATTAAAAAAACAGATAATAATAAATCAACGACCAGTTTTTCTTTAGTGGGTTTGAATAGATTTTTTAGGGCCATATTGTTTTTATTACGGCAAGGGTAATCAATTACCCCGCACCAGACCCGCAATGCGGGTCGGTGCGGGGTTTCGCCCGCACCGTAACCAAGTGAGGCCATGCTTCGCCTAGGCGAGCCACCGACTCCTGTCGGTGGAGCTTCACAAGCAAGATGTTACTGGCTTATTTCAATGGTGGTCGTATAAACTAATTCGTCGTTAAAATATACATTTAAATCATAATTTCCTGATAAGTTCTGGGGGATTATAAATCCTGTGCCAAAATGCCCGATCAGTATGGGCTTGGCATTTGGATCGCCAGTATTTGCCAATACTGTTTCGCCAGTAGTAGAATTTATCAAATCATAGGTGATCACGCCTGATGTGCCGGCCTTGCCAATGATATCAATTTCAACAGCATCAGTATTTTTAAATGTGGTGCTGGGTACAGGTATGTTATTCGGTCCTGGTGGCATTGGCTTCATTCTGGAAATTTGGATATTGCTAAAATACTTGGTATAGGAAGGGGGATTGGAGCAAATTGATTTTACGCAGTAGAGCCCTGACTGGCAATCCTTGTAAGTTTCACAGGTTGAATTTACCTTGCCAGAAGAACAAATATTTTTAAGGCATTTCAGGTCTGGCTGGCAGATTTTTTCCAGACTACAAGATTCTCCTTCCTTGGCTGGAATTATTTCTTGTTTTACGATGGGGTTTATTTTTTCACAGCCCGCGCTAATTAAGATTAAAATTCCGAACGCGGCCATGAGGAATAAAAATTTTTTCATAGGTTTGTTTAATTAATAATAGCTTATTTATTTGTTAATCGGTGGCATGTTACCAACTGGCTGATTGAGGTTTCTTTCAATATTATTTGACAGACCCCTTATAACTCCGAATAAGGGATTAAAGAGTCGGGTTTCTTTGAATTGATTCCAAGAATTTTCAAAATTCATTTGATCCATAGTATCATCTATTTCATTAATGGCTGCCTCAACTTTAACTGCCTCTTTTGATCCCACTGCCTGGGCTTTGATATCACCAGCATACATAAATGAATTGAGTACGGCATTTAAAGCCGCGCTTGAATGACGAATGACCTCTAGCTGGTTATTGGCAGCGCTTAAATTGCCCTCAAGTTTATTTTTATCTGTTTGCAACTGATCTCTTTCATTCTGACAGATGCCAAAATCATTCCTTAATGCCCCGCTTTGCCAGTATAAAAATCCAGCAAGCCCAAGAGCGCAGAGAGTAATGATGGTAATTATGATTGAATAGATTTTCATAATTTTTTTGATTTAAATTATTATATTAATATAATATCAAAAAATCGCCTGTTTGGCGATTTTTTTAGTACGAACTGAAGATTTACGCTCAAATTCGGACAGATTTTAGGTCTAAATACGGATAGGGCTGCCTGCGCCCGCACCCGCAGGCAGCCGCCTTTTTAGCGATTTCAAGTTTTTCTTGTGAGCTTCGCTCACTCCGCACTTCGTGCGGTTGGCGGAAAATTCTTTTGAACTTTTAAAACCTAAAAAAAAATAATTAAAATTTAAAAACATTGTTAGGATTAAATTTTGAAGGCAAACCTTCCTGATAATAAATTTTTGAAAAACCCTTATTTTTCCTCCACGCTTCATAAGGCGGTTTCATTGGCATAAAATCATCACCTCTAACGCCGTGTTCCCACACCATTTTGCTAATCCCTAATTTCTTAGTTATCATTTCTTCGGCTATTTTCCTTATAAATGTCGGATCTTCTTTTATTTTGTTAGCTACAACTTCTGCTAAAGAAACTGGTAATGGAATTCCTAGTTTAAAATACTTCATATAATCAGTTTTATCCAAATCTGAATCTTGAACTTCATAATTTAGCATTACTGCAGGCTCATTTTCACCGCCTTTTATTATTTCGTTATGATTAACCTGCCTTGATTGTTCCTCATAATATTGTTCTGTAGTATTGACTAAACCAAAAAGTCCTTTTTTCGGCCTTGTTTTAACAACCTTTTCCGAGCGAATCATAGGCTCAATACTAACAAATTCATTTATACCTTCTTGTTTTAATTTTACATCATTAATTCTCATTTTTTCCTGCATTATAAAAAATGTATCATTAATGGTTCTATCATGAATCTGTACGCTTCGCTCTGATGACCTCTCTCTAGCTCGTATAGCTGTTTGCATCCATTCATCATTTGTGGAATAAAGCATTGCTCCGCCTTCTTTTACAATTGTGTCAAGCATTATCTCAGATCGTTTCTCTTGTAATGCTTTTTCTACCCTTTGATCTTCCTGATTTCGCAAGGTTTGCAGATCCTGGCTAGGAATTAAACTTTCCGTTGTTTCAGTTTTTTCTCTTTTCTTTGGTATCTCTTTCAATTCGGGTTTATTAGGAGTATTTTTTTCAAAATTAAACATATTTGATTTATCTTTTATAAATTTTATGCTATTTTTATAATTGATCTTAGGTATGGTTTATATTGGTTGTTTTAAATAATTTCTTTAGTGCTAATATTTAACTAATAACCACATTTATAGTATAATATACTTAAGAAAATAAAATTAATCAATAAATAAATATATGCCTCTTACTGAACATAATTGGGAAAGATTTTTTCAGCAGGACGTTGAAAGAAAAGAAAAAATAGAACACGCAATTTCTCCTGAAAAAATCAAAGAAAAGGCTGATGATAAAATAAAATATGATAAAGAACCGCCTCGCAAAATAATGAAAATTCTGCCTAAAGATGCTCATCGGATAGCATTAAAATTAATTGCGAATAAATACTTCAAAAACAAATTGAAAGAATTTATTGCCGAGATTATTGTCCAAGGTCAAAATATCACTAGAATTGATGTAATAATTGAAAAAGGCAATGATAAACAATTACTCGATCTTTACGGCCTGACTAAAGAACATTTTAAAAATCTTACCAATGGCAATTTAACCTCTTTTGATATTGCGGCAGATGGACATGAATTGGCAATTTATTTTAAACGCGCTACTGGCGAGCCGGCGATCAGGCCGATTGATAATAATAAATTGGCCATGTTGCTAAATCTAATTCTGAATATTAGCCCCGATTTAGCTACTGACTTACGGACGTATATAAATATGAAATAAATATTTATGAAACTTTTAGGCTTAAAACTTTGTAATAACTTAGATGTTATAGTATAATATAATTAAATTATTATTAATTTAATTATTTAATAAAATTTTATGCCAAAACTTAAAATTCAGCCCAAAGATGCTCATAAGACAGCTTTAAAATTAATCAAAAACAAAAATTTTAAAATGAAACTGAAAAAACGAATAGCAGATGAACTTCGTCACAAAAAAGATATTACCCGAATTGATGTGTTAATAAGTAAAAAACATGACGTTCGCTTAAGAAAAATTTATGGCCTGACTAAAAATAACTTCCCTAATATTACCAAAGTTAAATTAACTTCTTTTAATATTTCTCCTGACGGAAAGGATTTAGCTATTTATTATAAACAAATTAATGGTAATCCGGCCATTAGACCTCTTGATAATAGCAAATTAGCGGAATTACTAAATATCTTATTGAAAGCTTAGTCTGATTAAGTGTAGGAATCAATCCTTTTTAGGCTCAAAATCTATCCTGATAAAATGCATGTTTTCTTCCTCGCCTTCTTGAGGGATTATTTCGCCTTCTGTTAAATTTAAACCTTTTTTCTCCAATATGCCCTGCTTTTGGGCATATTTTAATATGCCATAAACTGTTTTTTCTCTGGCATAAGCTTCAATCGGCAAATTTTTTTCTTGGGCAATTTCTAAAACCCTGTCAAAAATTCTTTCCAAAAATTCTAATCCCTTGCCGCGATGTTCAGGCAAAATTGCCAAATCATCAATAAATAAAGCCTCCTGTTTGGGATTGCTTATAGAAGGATTTTTAGCTAAAAGCAGATAACCGATTTTTTCTTCTTTATCTTCTATAAAAAATCCCGAGGGAATATTTTTTTCTCTGGATTTTTCAAGGCTTTCTTTTATTTTTATTGCCTGAAAATCCAAATTTAAACCCTCAATCATTTTGGCAGGAAATGAGGCATTTCTTAATCTTTGAATTTCAAGATAATCCTGCGGCCTAATTTCGCTTAAAATTACTTCTTTTTCGATAGATGGACTTTTTTCAAAATTTAACATTATTGTATTTATTAGCTTAAGATAAAAAAGTTGTAAAATGTTCGCCTTACATTTGATATTTTTTTCTTACCTCTTTGATTATTTGCGTCATTTTATCTTTTATCTCGTGATTTTTCTCAAATTCTTGTTGTATCTCTTGGTCATTTTTTAACCTTTCAAAAAATACTTCTTTCATCTGTTCCCTATATATTACATCGGGAGCTAACTCGCCAGGCGGTACCCCATAATCTTCCCCGTATTTGCTAATTGTCTGCTGTTTAGCGCCTTCTAAAGTAGAGCCGCTAGTTAAATAAAATTCGATCGCAGACTTTGGGAATCCCTGGCAAATGCCTAAAAGATAATCCCATTTTTTGCCTGCCTGCAAATTTTTATCCCACCAAGATTGCAAATCGTCTTTTTGATCATCCCATGGCAGCAAATCCGGAAATTCTTTAATTTTAGCTTTTATTTGTTGCTCATCAAAAACTCTAAAAAATGCGTCCTTTCCCTCCCGATGTTCGCTAACAATGCTTAATTTAAATTTATCGCGCAATAATGCCTGAAATTTATTTAAATCCCCTTCATTCCATAAACCAGCTTTTTCCCATCTCTCAACGGTATCTTTCTGGAAATGCAACTCGGTCATTGGCTTTAATTTGCTGAGTACCAATAAAAGATCGGGTTGACGCAATAGAACTTTGAAAGTATCTGATATGTTAGAATCCATTATTACTTCTAAATAACTATCTTTAAAGGATTCAAAATTTTTTCGCTGTTCACGGCTTTCCGGCGTTTCATTGCTTTCCTTAAGAATTCTTTCTTTGGTCCTAGCAATCATTTGCCGCTTTAACTCTTTTGTTTCCGAGGAATTTAAATTTAAATTTAAAAATTGGTTAACTTCCTTTTCTCCTAACTCTGCCCCTCCAAATTTCAAATCATTGCCAATATAGTAGATTGCTTTAGGATTAAATCCCCAAATTAATTTACCCTTCCCAGGCTGTGCAGTTTTAGATTCCAATTCTTTTTGCAAAGCGCTCATGGTATAAAAATCATCCAAACTGACCTCTGCGCCTGATTTGGTTTTATTTTTATCAGTAAACTTTACCATTTTTTGAACAAGTTCTTGTCCCCCCGGAACATTATGAGATGTTTCATATCCCTCATCCAAAATCATGACTGCATCAACATCGCTATCCGGGCGGGGCATTTTATCAACAACCATCTTACTGCCACATAATATCATCCCTTTAATAAAAGAGAATTCTTTCTGAAAATCAAATAGATAATCACGCATTTCTTTGACGGTTTCCTGAATTTCTGTGTTTCTTTTATCCTGGTCTATTGGTTTATCAAATTCATTTAAATTCAAGCCAAACATTGTTCTCAACTTGGCTTTATTTTCTTCGGGAATTATTTCAGGCAAATTAATAATATCATCAGCCGAGCGACACATAAATTCGTCAAGTTTATCTGGGTCAAGCTTGCTTGCCTCTTTAGCACTAATAATTCCCTGATTAACAAACTTATTTATTGGCTTAGCCATTATTTGAGCTGTATCAATATTACTTTCTCGCTCATTGAAAAAGGTGGGTTTTTCAAGCATATTATGATTTTACTCTAAATCTATTCCTTGCTTTTTGGCATACTTAATAATTTTTTCTCGGTCAATTTGATTAGTGCCGACTTTTTCTAATAAACCCTTTAACGTGTCACTATCTAAGCCTTTAAAATCATCTAAATAAACTAAAAGTGCAATATCTTTACCTACTTCAATTAATTTTCTAGCAACTAAATTATGATCAATATTTTCGAAATTTTTAATATTCCTAACCAAGGCATCTGTATCGCCTGATTTAATTAACAATCCAGCTATTTCTTGCGGATCGGCACCTTCAAATTGGTACAAATATTTTGCAACTGTTTCTCCCTTCTTTTTCTCAATCAACATTTTAGCTATTTCACTATCATACGGACCTTTTAAAACCTTCGTGGCATAATCATCAAAAGACATCGGCTTTTCCCCCCGTTTAATAGCATCTGGTATATAAATATCCTTATAAGCTTCACGAGCATTTTTATCGCTGGCTTCTATACTACCTATTAAGGGAATTGCAAATCCCTTTTCAATAAGTAATTTGGCAGGTTCACGGGGATCAATGTTTAATTCATGCATTTTCATAGCCATTTCAATCCCTCCCCCAGATTCTATAAGCTTATTTATGATTTCCTTTTTATCGGCTGCCAACCCAAATTTTTCTTTAATTTGATCCTCGGTCAACTTTAAATCATCAACTTCGAATTTTATTTCTGGTTTTTGTTTTAATTGCTCTGGCGATTTTACATCTGCAATTGGTGGTTTTTCAAAATTTGGCATAAATTTTAGATTAATAATTAACCAATTTTATTATAATAATTTTAACAAAAAAATTATTTTAAAAATTCATCAATATTTACTTTGAGAGCATTGGCGATTTTAGATAGAGTATCAATCGTAGGATTTTTAATACCCTTTTCTACGCGACTAATATAACCACGATCCATATCTAACGCCCTGGAAATATCACCTTGAGACATTCCTTTCTCCTGCCTGATTCTTCTTATATTGTCGCCTAATCTTTTAGAAATTTGAGTCATATTTGTATTAATATTTTATATCCTCTTGCATTATTTGACAATATTGTATTATAATACAATAGAAAACAAAAGGGGTGGTGGTCGGGGTTTGCGGTGGACATTATAAAAAAAGAAAAGTTTGCTTTTGGCCTAAAATAAAGTTCGAGTCCGATATTTTTTCAGGCTCTTTGGCAGTTTTTAAAAAGGCGGCTGCCTGCGGGTGCGGGCGCAGGCAGCCCTATCCGTATTTAGACCTAAAATCTGTCCGAATTTGAGCGTAAATCTTCAGCCAGTCGGGATTTTGGCTGTTTTGAACAAGCGCGCGCCAGCCAAAATCCGCTAAAAATTAAATCTTTTTATCTTTCTTGCCCGTGAGGGCAAAGGCCAAAAGCAAACTTTTCTTTTTTAAGGATTAATTAAAAAATATTATGGGGAAATATTTTATCTACGTTAGAAAATCAACAGACGAAGAAGACCGGCAGGTCTTATCAATAGAAGCTCAGCTAGCTGAGCTCAAAGAATTTGCCGCCAAAGAAAAACTTGAAATCGCTGCCTCGCTCTGCGAGGCAAAAACTGCCAAAGAGCCTGGCCGAAAAATTTTCGGCCAAATGATTGATTGTATTGAAAAAGGTGAAGCCGACGGCATCTTATCCTGGCATCCTGACCGATTAGCCAGAAACCCGATTGACGGAGGCAGGATAATTTATATGGTTGATACTGGAAAAATAAAATCTTTGAAGTTCCCGACATTCTGGTTTGAAAATACGCCGCAGGGCAAATTTATGCTCAATATCGCTTTTGGGCAAAGCAAATATTACATAGACAATTTATCGGAAAATGTGAAGCGGGGCTTTAGGCAGAAGCTAAGGCGTGGAGAATACCCTGGCTGGGCGCCAATCGGCTATGTAAACGATTTAAAGACCCATTCCATCATTCTTGACGCCCAAAAGCATAAATTGGTCAAATGGATTTTTGATTTGTATTCTAGTGGCGATTATACGTTAAAACAAATATCCCAAATTGCTGATGACATGGGGCTTAAAAGCTATAAGGATAAGCATATAAGCGTGAGCATGATCCAAAAGATTTTACAGAATCCTTTTTACTGCGGCTTGTTCAGATACAAAGGGGAAATTTACCAAGGCGTACACAAGCCAATTATGGCAAAGAAACTTTTTGACCGAGTTCAAGAGGTTTTAAAAAGGCGAAGCAGGATAAAGCCGCATAAGCATAATTTTGTTTTTACTGGCTTAATGAAATGCGGAACATGCGGCTGTTCAATTACCGCAGAAACTAAAAAAGGGCATATTTATTACCGCTGTACCAAGAAAAAAGGAATCTGTAATGAAAAATATGCCCGAGAGGAATTAATTTTAGAAAAATTAAAACAAATACTTTTTAAAGTTTCTTTGCCTGATGATTGGGCTGATAAAATGGTTGCCGAAGCTGAAAAAGAGAAATTAAGTTCCGCCCAATCATCAAATGCCCTTGTTTTTAAATATAGCGAACAATTAAAACAAATTGAAAATAAATTAGAAAAATTGCTTGACGCTCATTTGGAAAATGTAATTGAAAAAGATGACTACTTGAGAAAGAAAGAGCAATTTTTCAATGAAAAATTGGAACTTGAAGAAAAATTAAGCGGAATTAAAAATAAGGGCAATAATTGGCTCGAACCGCTTAAAGATTTTATTTTTGCTTCAAAGTCAGCTAAAAAAATCGCCTGTGAAGGCGATTTATCCAAAATCAAATCATTTGTAAAAAATATCGGCTCGAACTTTATTTTGAAAGATAAAAAGATTGAATTTTTAGCGGATTTTGGCTGGCGCGCGCTTGTTCAAAACAGCCAAAATCCCGACTGGCTGGGGAGAAGGGATTCGAACCCCTGAATGGCGGCTCCAAAGGCCGCTGCCTTACCGCTTGGCTACTCCCCAAAATTTTGCATGCAAAATTAGTGTAATTAGTAATTTGTAATTTGTAATTTGGGAAGCTAAATTTTCCAAACTACAAACTACTCACACCCAAACAAAAATAAAAAAATAACTGATTGCAGTTAACCTAATTATAGCGCAAAAAGGGGTTATTGTCAATCGTGTTTTTCTAAGGAATTTGGCTCTTGACAGCTAGAGATATCTACTGTATATTAAATTTCACTAAGCGTCCGGCTTTAGCTTGTGGCGAGCGCTGCTTTGAAAGCAATAAAAAATTGCTTTATCAATAGCAGTGGCATCCCAAGCCCTAAGCAGATAGGGCGCTTTTTAATTTGTCAAAATTTTAGCTTGATGTTAAAATTAAGGCAAATTAAAATTTTATGTTGAATTTAAAGGAGAAAATTTTTAGTAAAAAACATTGGGCTTTTGATCTAATCATTGGCTTGTTAATAATAATTGTCATTATTTTAATTGATGTTTTGGTTGTTAAGTTTAAATCAGCGCCCGGAGAATTTCAAGGTCTTTTTTTAAAAGAAGAAGAACCAGGGCTATTAGAAAATGAAAATATGCCAATTCAAAAAATTTCAGCTGGCGAAAAAGTTTTTATCCCGATTTTAAATTTCCACCATCTTGGCCAGGCACCGCTAAATTTAAGTAAAGTTGCTAAAAGTTTTTATGTTGAGCCGGAAAAATTTGAAGTGATTTTAAACGACTTAATTATAAATAATTATCGGCCAGTTTTTGTCAGCGAAATCGCAAAATATCTGGCAGCGGATGAATTGCCCCAAGAAAAAATAATAGCCATTACTTTTGATGATGGCAATGAGGATTTTTATTCCCAGGCCTGGCCGATTTTGCAAAAATTAAAAATAAAATCAAATTTGTATGTCATGACTGGAGTCAGAGGCAAAAATTGGGTGACGCCTGAACAAATTGTTGAGCTGGACAAAAGCGGCTTAGTGGAAATTGGGTCGCACACTGTCTGGCACCCTTATCTGACAAGGATTTCTGAAATAGAGCAATCAAAAGAATTAAAAGACAGTAAAGAATTCTTAGATAAATTATTAAATAAAAATATTGAAACTATTTGCTATCCATTTGGTTTATTTAATCAGCAGGTTGAAGAGCTGGCCCAGGAAGTTGGCTATAAGGCTGGTTTAACTTTTGACCAAGATGCTTGGCAAAAGTCAGATGAGCTAATGGAATTGAAACGAATTAGCGTTTACCCTGGGTTGGAGGTGATAAAATTTTTAGATAAATTGAAAAATGAGAAATAAAAAAAGACAAATCCATTAATGTTACAGGGCACTTCAGTATCTGTACGGAGACTAAAGTCTCCTGTAATTTTTCGAGGATTTGTCTTTTTTGTTAGAAAAAATTACAGATGCACTCTTTTTGGCCGCAGACATGGCATTTTTCCGGAAAGAGCTGATAAAATGATTGGGCAAAATTAAAGTCAACAGAATTAGCCACGCCCATTAAACAGGAAAAGTAATCAGCGGCTTCAATTTCCAATTGTTTAAAGTATTTTTTCTTATGAGTGCCTAAAAATAAATGCAGGGCTTCGCTTAATTCGCCTAATTCTTCAGCTAAATGCACGCCAGCATGATCCAAAGTGCGTTTTTCTGGCAAATAAATGTTTTTAAACATTATTTGAAATTCAGCCAGGGTTTTGGGCTGATTGACATTTTTATTATTTTTTAAATCTTTTTTTTCAGGACAAAGACAAGGCAGATTATTACAATAGGAGCATTTATAAGGAAAGCGGTGCCAGACCTGTTTTTCCAAATCAATGTGCAGGCGGTTTGTCAAAGCTAAAAACCAGGCAAAAGCTACCAATAAGTTAAATTCTATGCCGGCCGTGGAAAAAACATGGGAAAAGGATTCAGCAGGGGATTCAACTTTTTTTCTTTGAGGCTTGATATTTAGAGAACCTGTCTTGCCCTTGCGAATGCCCTTGAGCGCCCACATGGTAAACCTTTCCATATTGCTCAAAAGATCCCAATTTGAATAAAGCCGGTCGTCGGGTACGCCATATATATCCCAAATCATTTTTTGGAATTTGGTGATTGATTCATTAGGAAAAGCCATATTTTTTTGTGTGTTTTATACCTTAAGCTTAATCATTTTTTAGCAAAATTGCAAATTGGCTGGTATAATTATTATAATAAGTTTTATGAGGTTTTATGAGGTTATGTAAAGTTATATGAGGTTGCTGATTAAAAGATATAAGATTCATTTTTTAGTCTTGCTCGGCTTGATAATTTTGAATTTGGCGTTTTTCGGGTTTAATCTAAAGGATTTTTTTCTTTCTGATGATTTTGACTGGCTGAATTTGACTAAAAATAGCCAGCATTCTTTATTTGATTATTTCGGGGCAAATTATTATGGGGAAAGGGGAGTGGGCGGCAGTTATCGGCCCATGGTTAATTTGGCCTTTTGGTTAAATTATAAAATCGGTGGCTTAAATCCCTTGCCATATCATTTAACCAATTTTATTTTTCATCTTGGTGTTTGTTTCCTCGTTTATCTTTTAGTCCTAGTTTTACTTGAAGAATTTCAAGAAAAAAAGAGGATCGCTATTTTAGCTTCTCTTTTTTTCAGCATTTTGCCAAATCATAGCGAAGCCGTGATTTGGGTTTCAGCCGTGGCAGATCCAATAGCTGCCCTTTTTTATTTGCTGGCTTTTTATTTTTACATTTTATTCAGAAAAAAAGATAAATTTCCTTTTTTGTTAGTTTCAATCGTTGCTTTTGTTTTGTCTTTGTTAACCAAAGAAATCGCCATGACCTTGCCACTCTTAATTTTAGTTTGGGAGTTATACGAGGCGATTAGTAAAAACAAGTTTAATTGGGAAAATGTTATTCTAAAGCCATTGGGTTATTGGTTGTTTTTGATTTTATATTTTTTAATACGTTACTTATCAATTGGATTAGCCTTTGGCTATTATGCGCGAGAAACATTTAAATTAGACTTTAGCTCAATAGCTAAAATGTTTATTTCCCTAATCACTGATTTATTTTTTTACGGCAAGATGCGCATTTTGTTGACAAATTATTTTCAGGCCAATAAATTATTCTTTCTTTTTTTGTTTATTTTAATTTCGACTTTAATTTGGCTGGCTTTGAAGAACTATAAATTTAAAGCTCTGTTTTTATTTGATGCGTATTTTATTTTAATCCTGCCGGTTTTGCTTTTAAATTTTAATAATTTATCTGATGAGGGGGAGAGGTATAATTATTTGCCGTCAGTTGTTTTTTGTGTTTTGTTAAGTTTGCTAATTTTACAAATTAAAAAAGACAAATTTTTAAAAATTATAGTGCTAACTGGTTTATTGCTCTATTTTAGCTCCTTTTTATTTAATAAAAATTCTAACTGGCAGCAGGCTGGCTTGGCCTCCCAAAAAATAATAGAAAAAGATTTTCCTCTAGCAGTTAATTTAGAACAAACAAATCAGGATTTGCTTTTTATTGGTTTACCTGACAATTTTGAAGGTGTGCCAATTTTTAGAAATGGTCTTGAATTGGCCATCAATTTATATTATCCAGATTTTAAGTTTACGAGTGAGGTTTTAAATGCTTATTTGCGTTTAAATTGGCGAAATTGGGATCAGCAGATATTAAAATGGGCAGATTATCCATCTGGTGGTTATTTGGCTAAAACAATTGATGGCCGATATTGGGTGACTGGTTTTGACCGCCGCGAAACTGCAAATTATATTTTTGAACTGTGGAATTATAATTATTCAAACTTTACTTCAGATACTATTCGTTTAATTTTAAAAAGTGAGCAAGGTGAATTTTTAAAAGCAGGGGAGGAAAAGGAAAATATTTTAATTTTTGACCAAGGGGCATTGAAAAGTTTGAATAAATAATTTGATAAAAAATAACATATAAATAAAAAATCCCCGGTTGGGGATTTTAATTCACTTTAAGCGGATAATTTTTTCTGATCCATGTATGGTATCAAATCTGGGAGTGGCCAAGTTTTCATCAATATGACTATTAGCTTTATAGCATGACTCACAAAGCCAGGGATTAACAGCTGTCGGACAAAATTTTTTATCACATTTTAAACAACGCTTTTTTTCTTTTTTGATTAAATTTTTTTGGTTCATTTTTAAATCCCCATTTTGTGAGACCAGCCAATGCCTGCTGCTTGATGCGATATTTTAGAATTTGAATTAGTGCATGAAGGGCAGAGTCTGTTGTATTTATGTTTGGGTTTAAATTTTTTGTCGCATTTTAGGCATAATGGGGGGTCGGATGTTTTTATTTCCTCATTGTTTGTCTGTGCTGGATCTTTAATTAAACTTTTATCTTTTGTCATTTTTCCCTCCTTTTAAATAACCTAGATAATATTTGTTTATTTAAATTTAGCAATAAAATTTTAAAAAGTCAAAGCCAGAGGATTGACTTTAATAAAATAAAAGACTTCCCCTTGGGGAAGTCAACTGCGAATATTAGGGAAAGGGTGGTGATTTAAAAGAGCTTTTCGCTCTCTTACCATGATCATAATCTGGTTCTCTTAAACTCCTCCTTTTTTTGTCGCAGGCTTTGCAAAAATGCTCATTTTTTTCTGGCACAAATGTTTTCCCGCACCAGCCAAGACAAATCCTTTCTTTTGTTTTTTTTCCATCATTTTCCATTTTTCCCTCCTTTTTATTTTTTTGCTAAATCTAGTTTAGCAAATTTAATTTAAAAAGTCAAGCAAAAAGCCCCTCGTTGATTGGAGGGGCTTATAGTTTTAATTAAAGGACTTATTTTCTAGTTCAGTTTTTAATCTTGAGCAATTGAAGCGGAAAATTTAAAGTTTTCTGAAGGCGTTTAAGAGATGCTGGTCTGCCAAGAGCTTTTAGGAGATTATCCATTAGCTCTTTACGTTGAGCAAATAGCCGTAATTGACCTTCGGGTCTGATATAACCACGTGCTTCTGGGTGGCGGTTATACAATTTTTCTCCTAGATCTTTGTACATTTTCAAGAATCGCTGTCTTTTATCCAATAATGCCCAGGCAATCAGCGGCATGACTGTTGTATAATCTGTTTGGAAACTTTCCACTGTGGACTTTAGCGCTTCTTTAGAAACTTTGCCCCAGGTGTGCGCTTCTTGGCCTTTGCAAGAAGTAAGTGAGCCATCAGTAACTGGCGCGCCCACAATCTGCACATCATAATCATATCCGCTGATATTGGGAAGCAGAAGAATTTGCGAAAGAGTTGGCTCTGGCTGAAGTGAAAAATTTTTGGGCACGCCGCCGCCTAAAATCAGGATGGCTAGTTGTTTTGCCTTTGAATATTTCAGTCCCCAATAATGATAGGCGCAGCTCTCAAAAACATCTTCATGCATATCAATTTCAAACTTATGCTGTATTTTATCAAGCTGCTGCAAGGCCCAGAGTTTTACAGAATTTAGGAAGTTTGACCCATCGCCTGGCGCACCAACAAAAACAGGGATTGCATTGCGCCAGCAGGTTGATAGTAGTCCGGGCATGATTTTGAAAGCTTTTTCCTGGGCTGCATAATATTTACCCAGGAGATGGCGGAATTCTGTTCCTGCCATTTTGCGCTGGAATTCTGGCTGGCGTAGTACAGCAGTGATAAACTTATCCTGCATAAAGAGAATATCTTCAGAAAATCCGACGTTAGTTATTCTAATAACGCCTTGTTTACGCAATTCTTCGTCAAATCCTTCAATCGGAACTTCATAAAGCGGTCTTTCAATATAGGCCTTGAGCACATCATGGCCATCATGATAGCAAACTGCATCAGTGGTCGTAATATAGGCGATCCAGCCCGTTTCTAATAATGGAATAAACCAGGCCCGATGCGCATTAGAAGCTGTGAGCGGGCCAGCCACTGAAATAATCAGCGGGATGCCGCGACCAATAGCAGAGTCTAAAATAGAATAGATACGCCGGACATAAGCAGCCCCAAAAGCAGGCATGCACTCTAAAAGCAGTTGTTCTGGAGTTTGGATTTCTGTAACTGGAGTCACCTGGACTGGTTTGCCCATGAGTTTAGATTTTTTAATTTTTAAAGTCCTAACTTTTTTCCCACATGGATATGTTTTTTTCATGTTTTCCTCCTCTTCTTTTTTTTAAAATTAGCAGATTTTATTTAAATAGTCAAGGTTTTTTGTTATAATGTATTTATATGAGCACTAAGCATTAAGTATTAAGCATTAAGAAGTTTAGGAATTTTTATTCTTAGTACTTAGTACTTAATTCTTAATTCTAAATACTATGCCAAAATGCGGATGTCGCTGTTGTGCTCCAAGAAAGAAAAAAGTTGCCAAGAAAAAGAAAAAATAGGGGAGCAAAAATCGTTTCCCGCGGCGCGGGAGGCGATTTTTTTATTTGTTTTGGTAGGTTGCTGTGCAGCGCACCGAACGAGCTTAGCGAGTTCTGGTGTGGCTGTGGATAAAAGGGCTTGACGTGCGGTTTTTGTTCGGGTATAATTGGGATATGATTTCGGTTTTTGTTTGGTTGATAATTGGGTGATTACTGATTGCAGATTACGGATTTCGGCATTAATTATTAAATTAGTAATATGGATAAAATTGAGAAAATTGAGGATTTAAGGGTGTGGCAAAAGGCACATGAATTAGCAATTTTAACCTATAAAATAACAGTTAGTTTTCCTGATAATGAAAAATATGGATTGATTTCGCAAATGCGTAGATGCGCAATTTCCATACCATCTAATATTGCCGAAGCTTTTAGGAGAAGGGGTAAAGATAAATTTGTATTTTATTCTTATGCAGATGCATCGTTAGAAGAGTTAAAGTATCAGTTTTTATTAAGTTATGAATTGAAATATATATATGAAGATAAATATAATTCTGTTAAACAATTAGCTGGAGAAGTCGGTGGAATGTTAAATAAATGGGTAAAATCTTTAAAAAAATAATATGGGATAATCTTAAATCAGAAATCAGCAATCTGAAATCAATTATCTTACATCTTAATTCTTAAATCCAAACCAATGTTATTAACTAAACGACAAAAACAAATTATAGATTTTATTCAGAAATTTACAGAGGACAATGGTTATGCCCCCAGTTATCGGGAAATTGGCCAGCATTTTGGACTTTCCTCAACAGCTACGGTTTGTGAGCATATCCAGACATTGCAGGAAAAAGGGTATTTAAAAACCGACCCCAATGAGGCTCGTTCTATTGAAATTATTGATAATGCAAGAGCAGAAGCCATATTTTTAACATTAGCAGGTTTAATTACTGCTGGTGAACCAATTGAGGCTGTTGAACAAAATGAAAAAATAGCTATACCCAAAGAATTGGTTAAAGATGAATCAAAAGCTTATGTTTTAAAAGTTAAAGGCCAATCAATGGTTGATGAAGGCATTTTTGATGGTGATTTTGTGATTGTAGAAAAAAATCCTAGCCCTAAAAATGGGCAGGTAGTAGTGGCTTTGCTGGATAATACTTTTGCTACTTTGAAGAAATTTTATAAAGAAGCTAATAGAATCAGGTTACAGCCAGCCAATTCAGCCATGAAACCAATTTTCGCCAAGAACGTTATAATACAAGGCGTTGTCAGGGCAGTAATCCGTAAATTTAGTGTTATTTAATAAATAAATACACTCTGATCATTTGGGGTGGCTTGGACTTTAAGGAAATTATCCTTAAACAAAACCCACCCCAGGATTTGGGGTGAATTTTGCGCTCAGAAGAACTTATTTTGTCATTAAGCCTTCTTTTATTTATTATAAAATAATTTAAGCATAATTGGCAAGAAAAAATTGGCTGGACTGGCAACTCCAAGATATTATGGGTTCTTGGGGAGCACCTCGGCCGTCTAATTTCATTAGCGAATAATTAAATAATATAAAGCAATGAAATCTTAGCCGAGCCGGGGCTTTGCCAGCCCAGCCAAGAGTCAATTCTATGATTATTAAATTTAGCAACAAATTTGAATCAATTTTTTATGCTGTTTTATTATATAATTTAACTGGCCATTTTTTAGTAGCTAAAGCTAATGACATGGGACTTTTTAATGATGAAGAATTTATTGATATTGATAATTTAAATTGGAGCCAAATTTTAAAAGAACATGATTATAAATTTGGTCCTATTTGCTGGCTTGATTATAATAATTTAAATTTTCTTAATTTTATTAAAAGAATTGATCTAGAATTGCGGAATAAAAGTGTTTCTAAATATAATAGGGTAATTAAATTAATCAAGCAAGCTTTAAAATTTGGCCTGGCCTCAATTGAAACCGAATCATCTTTAAATAATGAAATACAGGAACCAAAAATTTCAGCTTCAATAGGTAATAAGCTTGAATTATTTCCTAAACTTGATAATCAGTTAATTTAAAAATAATAATCAAAAAACCGTCTCTGAATTTTAGAGGCGGTTTTCTATTTCAAGTTTTTAATTAATAGTGGCGTGATTGATAAAGTTTTTATCTTGGGAATTTGTTTTTCTTTGGGAATTGGGAAAGTATCAGTTAAAACTACTTGCTTGATCGGTGCTTGTTTGATTCTGGCAACGGCTGGACCTGAAAGCACCCCATGTGTGGCAAAAACATAGATATTATTAACCTTATGCTCAATTAATTCATTGCAGGTAGCTGTTATAGTGCCAGCTGTGTCAATCATATCATCAGTAATAATAATATTTTTACCAGCTATATTTTCTTTAAACTTAGAAATTTTAGCCACATCTTGTTTGGGTCTATATTTTTCCATAAGCAGAACTGGCAAAGGATCCAAAAGTTTGGCCAGCTTAAGCGCGCGTGGGATAGCGCCATTATCAGGTGCAACAATAATAGTATTTTTCAAGGAAATATTTTTTCTAATATAATTGGCAAAGATGGGGAGAGGATCCAGATTAATTAATGGTTTTAAATAATTTTGGTCACGTTGGCTATGAATATCAATCGTTATAAATTTATTCACGCCAGCTGTTTTAAATAAATCAGCCATTAATTTAGCAGTAATAGGTGCGCCTGCTTTATCAATTTTATCTTGGCGCGCATAGCCAAAATAGGGAATAATGGCAGTAATCATTTTGGCGCTATTTTCTTTAAGAGCATTGACTAAAATAAGCAATTCAATAAAATTGTCATTGGGCTGGCAAGTTGAACCCATAACAAAAACATTTTGGCCTTTAACTTTATTTTTAACCTGCAAATAAAGCTCGTTGTCGCTTAAGCGTTTAGTTTCATATTTGCCCAGTTTTAAACTGGTTTTTTGGCAAATTTGCCAGGCGAGGTTTTGGGTATTTTTTAAGGAAAAAAGATACATAAATTTGGCAATTTAATATTCTGCAAAATCAATTTTAAATATTGAATGGTCATTAAGTTCATAATTGCGCCAAGAGCAAAATTTATATTTTGAGATATCATCAGTTAATCCATGTTTTATTGGGTTATTATGAATGTATTTAAGTTTTTCTCGGAATTTTTTCTCGGTATAAATGTTAAAATCATAAAATCCTGTTTGCCAGATTTTTAAGCAATCTCGTGTTGAAATATATTTTCCCTCTCGTCTTTGGGTAGACAAGGCTTTTATGCCTTGTCTTAAATTAATTCCCGCCGAAGCATAAAAGCTTCGGCTACCCATTTGGGAAAAGATATATTTTGAAATTGATTGTGCTGTTCTACCTTTAACATCATGTATTATTTGAGAAATTGTTAAATTAGGGAATTTTTCCATATCAAATCGGATCATTTGATGAATATGTTCCCATAATATAGCATAGCTAAAAATTTTTAAATCATATTTTTTTCTATAAAAATTGCAATTTTCTAAAAATAACTCGCAATATCTTTTATCTTTAAAAATAGGCAGATTTTTAAATGTCCGAAATGTCACAAAATGGATATCTCCAGGCTGATTATATTTTTGCATATTTTTATTTTTGTTTTATTTTACTTGTTACGTCAAACTTTTCCAAAATTTTTTGATTTATTCATTAATTCAATGACTTCTTCATCAGTTGTCTGGCCAAAATCCTGATAAAAAGCGCCAACTGCGCCAAAAAATAAAGGCGCATCAAGATAAATTACTTCATCTGCTTCTTTTTGAATTATATCTAGAGAATCTTTAGCTGAAACTGGTACTGCCACAATAACTTTTTTAGCTTTTTTTTCTTTTACTGATTTAATAGCCGCGCGCATGGTTAAACCAGTGGCAATTCCGTCATCAACAATAATTACAGTTTTATTTTCTAAATTTAAAAGCGGCCGATCTTGGCGATAAGCTGTGAGTCGACGCTGGGCTTCTTTTTTTTCTTCTGCTACTTTTTTATTTAAATATTCTTTGGTGATATTGAGCGAACCAATCGCTTCTTGATTAAAGATTCCTTCGCCAGTTTCTGTGATCGCGCCAATTGCGTATTCTTCATTATCTGGTGCGCCGATTTTGCGCGGCACAACCAGATCCAAAGGTAAATTCAACTCTTTGGCAATTTCAAAAGAAGTAACTACGCCACCACGAGGCAAAGCTAAAACAATAGTGTCTTTTTGATTTTTAAATTCTCCTAATTTTTCAGCTAATTTTTGGCCAGCTTGTTTGCGGTCTTGAAAAATCATAATTTTTAAGCTGCTTTTAATCTTTCTTTGATTATTTCAGCCATAAATTGATCTTGAACTTCATTAAGGTTGGTTAAAATAATATTGTACAATTTCTTGAAATTCTCTTCTTCTATTGAGCCAAAAGACGCATCATACCATTCAACCAGATAGGGCACAAAATTTTTGTCTAAGATGATAGAGCCTCCGCCCCAAATAACACCTCTTTCAGCCGCTTGTTTAAGCGTATCTTTAATTTGAGAAAAAATTTTTTCCAGATTTTCTTTTGATTTAATTAATTCATTTATTTTTTCTTTTTGTTGTGGCGACTCTGGAGTAAAAAGTGAATATAAGTCAGGACCTTCTATAAATTCTTCATAAAGCGCATTTTTTTTCTTTTCAGTAATTGAGCCGTAAAGTCGGGGAATGCCAGAAATATCTTCAAGTTGCGCTAAGGCTTTAATCTCATTTTTAAAGAAATCAAAAACAAGCTCATTTGTTTTAGTTTTGGCTTTTTGCTCTGGCAAAGGATAGGGGCTTAAACCCACTGGTTCTCTAAAATATTGCCCCATGGCTGTTTGATGTTCTTGGAGAGGGACTTTTAGATATCTTGATTCTGGTCTAAATTCTTTTTCGCAAATTTTAAAACCATTTTCATCCTCAATTTTATTAATAAGACCCATCATCCCGCTACTAATTGTTTCACGATTTATTTTGCCTGAAAACAAATTTTTAAATTGCTCTTTAATTTTATTTAATGGGATTTCTCTGTCCTCTCTTGGAGATTCCTGTATTTTTTTGGTAGAGTTTTGCAGAGATTCTCTTTTATTTTTTAGCATACTTGACAAATAATTATTATTATGTTAACATAAAGTATTGATCTTTTAAAAGGAGGAATAAGATGATTATTGAAAATCCTACTAATTTAGATGAGTATTTAAAAAACGATTCTGTTATTTTAGTCTTTTCCACCCAATCATGCGGACCATGCCAGACACTCAAACCAGTGCTTGGAAAAATTGCTCAAATGCATAAAGACATAAATGTAATCAATGTTGACGCAAGTAAAAATCCAAAGTTAAATGTGAAATTTAAAGTTATGTCATTGCCAACCGTAATTTTTTTAAGGGCAGGAAAAGAACAAAAAAGATTAATTGGATTTCATTCTCAAGAAAAAATTGAAAGAGAGTTCAAACTCGAATAAAAGGGCTTTAAGATTTGGCCCTTTTTTAATTATAGCTTAATTTTTAAGCCATCAAAAGCTAAAAGAACTTTGGTTCTAATCTTATTTTGCCTGATAAATTTTTGAATTTCTTTTTGGGCAAGTTCAAAAGGTGGATATGAATGGCCAACCTGGGTTAAATATAAATTTTTTACTTTTAATTTTTGAGCAAGTAAAATTGAACCCCGCGTATTTAAATGACAAAAAATTTGTTTATTAAAATACATGGCTGCATCTAGAATTAAATTAGGTATGCCCTTAAAATGCTTTAAAGATTGAGCAGGAATTTTTTTGACATCCGAGCAATAGATTATATTTTTAATTTTAAATGCAAGGGTTGGGAATTTTTTTTCATTGATAATGGAATGTCGGACTAATAATGGTAGAATTGTTAAATTGTTAATTATTAAATTGTTAGATGGCTTAATTTCATTAAATTTTAAATTGGGCAGGTTTTTAAATTTTTTTTTGATTATTTGCCAAGTTTGTCTTTGGCAATAAAGAGGGAGAGGAGATTTTAGCCAATTATTTAATTGTTTAATTCCGCCATAAGCATCAAAATGAGGATGAGTAATCAAAACAGCGTCAATCTTTTTTATTTTATTTACTTTAATTTGTTCTAAAAAATCAGGAGAAGCATCAATAAGCACATTTGAATTATTGGAATTTAAAATTATAGAACTTCTGGTTCGTTTTGATTTGCTTCTCATTTTTCTGGCAGCTTGGCAAGTTGAATCATTATGCCCTTTCCTAGGAATTGATTCCATTGGGCCAGTGCCTAAAAAGGTTATAAACATATGTAATTTGACAATTTGATTTAGATTGAATAAAATATGACCAGAACCTTGACTGCGTTAATGGGCTATCGGTCGGGCCTCTGTCAAAATTTCGAGCAGTTAATAGGGTGCGCTATAAGTGCGCAGGGGAAATATCTTTCTGCTTGCCAAATGCCGGAATTATTCCCAATCCAATCTGGCATGTCTGCCCAGCTTTAACCACAATGTTAAAGTAAGATGCAATTTATTGCGTCACTGCATCTGCGCAGTTAAGGTTCTCATTTTTATATGCTCCCCGAGTATTTGCTTGGGGAGCTTTAAATTTGTCCTAGTTTTATTATATCACTTATTTAATGGTATAATTAAATTATGAAACTGACTCTAAAACATTTTTTAAATTTTAGTTTTTGGACAGAATTATTTTTTTTCGCCTTGAGCATGCTTTTGGCCATTGGCATAGCTTTAAATTTGCTGCTGGCTTTACCAGTTGAACAAAGAATAACCGTCAGTAGTGGTTATTCTGCCTGGAATTTTATTATCATGTTTATTATTGCCACGGCTATTTTATTAATTATCTTAAAATATTTCAAACGGCCCTGGATTATTAAAGGGCTATTTTATTTAGCAATTTTTGAAGGTTTATTAATCTTTAGCATAGCTTATTTTGGGGCTCCAAATTTTTTATTGGTTTTAATTATTATTTTAATATTTTGGCTTTTATATAAAAATGTCTTGATTCATGACGCAATCATCATTATGTCCACCAGTGCCATTGCCGTGATATTTGGCCTTAATATTTATCCCAGCACAGCAGTCATTATTTTGATTTTATTAGCTGTTTATGATTTTTGGGCAGTTTATAAAACCAAGCACATGGTTAGAATGTTTCGCGGCTTAGCCGAAGCTAAAGTTCATTTAGCCTTAATTATTCCTCAAACCTTTTTTGGTTTATTTCAAAAAGTAAAAAATGTTAGTCCAACTACAGAATTTATGTTTTTAGGCACAGGCGATATAGTTATTCCAGCTATTTTAGTCGTTTCAGCTTTGAAAATTAGTATTTTGAGCAGTTTTATAACTGGTTTAGGTGCAATTCTGGGTTTTATCTTGCTCTATGCTATTTTTGTAACCCAAGAGAAAAGAGAGCCAATGCCTGGTCTGCCGCCGATTATTTTAGGCACTTTATTTGGTTTTTTAATTTCCTTTTTGTTTTAAAAATATGAAAAAATATGAATATTTAGAACATACTGCTGATTTGAAACTGCGTTCTTTTGGCAAAACCAAAGAGGAAGCTTTTAGTAATATGGCTTTGGGTATGTTTGAGACAATAACTGATCCGCTGGCGATAGATAAAAGTGATGAAATTTCTCGGGAAATTGAAGCTGATGCTTTGGATTTGCCTGCTCTTTTGGTAGATTTTTTAAGCAAGCTTTTAACTTTAAGTGATATTGGCAATGAAATCTATGACCGATTCGAAGTTAGTTTTATGCAAACAGATACTGAAACCTGGTGGTTAAAAGCTAATGTTTATGGCTATGGAGTTAATAATTTTAAAACAGAAATTAAAGCTGTGACTTATAATGAATTAAAATTGGAGGAAGATAAAGCGGGAAATTGGGTGGCAGAGGTGGTATTTGATATATGATGCTAATCTACGAATTAAATACGAATCTACGAATAATTCCCCACAAATAAATATGATAAACTGACAAATCTTAATGCTTGGTCTTGAGGTCGTTGAGATGCTTGACATTTAATTTTAAAAATATTAGTTTTAAAGCAGAGGTTCTTTTCATTAAAATCAAAAAAAAGAAAGGAGGAGGAAATGAGTCAGTTAACTGTTATTTTAATAGGAGTAGCAATATTGTATGTGTACTCATTAGTAGTAGAAGCGAGTGATAAATTTGTTACTTGGTCCGTGTTATTCGGTATTTTTTTCCCACCAGGCGCATTTTTTCCTATGCTTTTTATTGACAAAGTATGGGGAACAAATATCATTTACCGAATTTTGAATCAACCAATCCCCCCGCACCCCCCGCCCTTTTAAAATGTAAAATTATAAGGCTCCGAAAAATCGGGGCTTTTTTTATTTAAGTAAAAAGTTTATAATAACATTATGATTACTAAGCAAAATCTTAAAAAAATTAGTGATTATCTTTATGAAATTCCCAAGGATTTCCGTTCTGACATGAGAGTGCCGGCTAGGATTTATACTGACGAAAAATTATTAGAGGCAATTTTACAAGACAGATCCTTGGAACAGGCAATTAATGTGGCAACTTTGCCTGGAATTTTGAAATATTCGTTAGCCATGCCAGATATTCATCAGGGTTATGGTTTTCCTATTGGCGGTGTAGCAGCGATTAAGTGGGAAGGGGGGGTAATTTCACCTGGCGGGGTTGGTTATGATATTAATTGCGGGGTTAGGCTATTAACTTCCCAAATTACAAAGCCAGAATTAGATCCCAAATTTGAACATTTGATAGATACGCTTTTTCAGACAATACCTAGCGGGGTTGGCAAAGGCGGGAAATTAGTGGTGAGTAAGCAGGAAATAGATTCTGTTTTAGCTGAAGGCATTGACTGGGCTTATAAAAAGGGTTTTGCCCAAAAAGAAGACAAAGAGCACTGTGAGGAAAATGGCAGGATTTTAACGGCAAATCCAGATAAAGTTTCTGATAGCGCAAAAAGAAGAGGTCAGGACCAAATCGGCACTTTAGGTTCAGGCAATCATTTTTTAGAAGTACAATTTGTCAGTAAAATCTTTAATGAAGAGATTGCCAAGATTTATGGGCTTTTTCCTAATCAGATTGTGATGATGATTCATACTGGTTCGCGCGGGTTAGGACACCAAACCTGCACTGATTATTTGAGAATTTTAAATAGAAAGTTATACGAATGGAAGATAAAATTGCCAGATAGGGAATTAATTTACGCGCCATTAGATTCTAAAGAAGGCCAGGATTATTTTAATGCCATGAGCGCTGCTGCTAATTTTGCCTGGGCTAATCGCCAGTATTTGACTTATTTAACCAGGCAGGTATTTAAAGATGAGCTGGGCAAGGTTTTGGGGGATAAGGTAAATTTGAAATTAGTTTATGATGTGGCCCATAATATTGCTAAAAAAGAAGTTTATGAAATAGATGGCCAAAAGATTGAGGTTTGCATGCACCGCAAAGGCGCAACCAGGGCTTTTGGCCCTGATAATATTAATATCCCAGCAAAATATAAAAAGGTTGGCCAGCCAGTTTTAATCCCAGGCAGTATGGGAACGTCTTCGTTTATTCTGGCTGGTACCCAAAAGGCTGAAAAAGAAACCTTTGGTTCTGTCTGTCATGGAGCTGGCAGGAGCCTGTCTCGTTCAGCAGCCAAAAGAGGGGTGTCTGGCCGCCAAATTAAGGATGAGCTGGAAAAACGCGGGATTTTGGTGCGTTGCGCCTCATTTGCAGATATTGCTGAAGAAGCGCCTTTGGCTTATAAAGATATTGAAAATGTGGTGGAAATAGTAACCAAGGCAGGTTTGGCTGTTAAGGTTGCCCAGCTGCGTCCTTTAGGTGTTGTGAAAGGTTAGTTATTGAGGTATAATTTAACTATCAAATAAAATAAAAATAAAACATTAAACGAATCTAAAAATAATTGATTTGTAATATTTTTATTGTATTAGTAAATTCATATTTTTATGAAATTTGCCCCATTACATGTGCATTCCCATTATAGTCTGCTTGATGGCATGGCCAAAATTGATGAACTCGTAGCCAAAGCAGTGGCTGATTCTATGCCAGCAATGGCTTTAACTGACCATGGCTCAATGTATGGCATTATTGAGTTTTATCAAAAAGCCAAAAAAGCAGGCATAAAGCCAATAATTGGCGTGGAAACTTATGTTGCGCCATTTGGCATCTTAAATAAGCGCACAAAAATTGACGAGGAGAATTATCATTTGGTCTTGCTGGCCAAAGATAATCAGGGTTATCATAATTTATTAAAATTAATTTCCAAGGCGCATTTAGATGGATTTTATTATAAACCAAGAGTAGACTGCGAAATTTTAGAAAGGTATAAAGATGGTCTAATTGCTCTATCTGCCTGCTTAAAAGGCGAGCTGCCTAATGCAATTTTAACTTATAATGATTTGCAAAAAGCAGAAAAAGTTTTGGAAAAATATTTAAATATTTTTGGCAAAGAAAATTTTTATTTGGAGTTACAGCACCATCCCAATGAGCCAAAACAGGCAATTGTCAATCAAAAATTAGCAGAATTAGCCAAAAAATATGGGCTGGGACTGGTTGCCACCAATGATACGCATTATTTAAATACAGAAGATGCCAAAGCCCAAGATATTTTATTATGCATCCAAACCAATAGGAAGATTAATGAAACCAACCGTTTATCAATGTTAAATGATGAGTATTCTTTGCGAACAACCAAGCAGATGATCAAGGATTTCCAAGACTGGCCAGAAGCCATTGAAAATACTGTTAAAATAGCAGAAAGATGCAATGTTAATATTGAATTTGGTAAAAATATCTTGCCTGTTTTTGAAGTGCCCGAAGGACAAACTGCAGAAGATTATTTAAGAAAATTATGCTATAACGGCTTGGTGAAAAGATACGGCGGTAAGTTAGTGGATGTCGGGGAATGGCAAATTGATGAGAATAAGGTTTTAATAAAAAATAATAAACAAGAGTTTAAGAAAAATGATATTTTGGAAAGATTGAATTATGAGCTGACAGTTATAGCTAAAACTGGTTTTGCTTCGTATTTTTTAATTGTGGCAGATTTTATTAATTGGGCTAAAGACAATGGCATTGTAGTAGGCCCTGGCCGCGGCTCGGCCGCAGGCAGTTTGGTGGCATATCTAACCAGAACAACCAATATAGATCCCTTGGCTTATGATTTACTTTTTGAAAGATTTTTAAACCCGGATAGAATTTCTATGCCTGATATTGATACGGATTTTGCTGATGTCAGGCGCGGCGATGTTATTAGTTATGTTGAAGAAAAATATGGCAAAAGACACGTAGCCCAGGTCATTACCTTTGGCACAATGGCAGCTCGAGCAGCTGTGCGAGACGTGGGCAGGGCTTTGGGTCTAGCTTATAGCTATTGTGACAAAGTTGCGAAAATGATTCCTATGAATATGAATTTAGATCAAGCTTTGGCGAAAATCCCAGATTTAAAAGAAGAATATAAGAAAAACAATGATTGTAAAGAATTAATTAATAATGCCAAAAAGCTGGAAGGGGTTTGTCGTCATTCTTCTACGCACGCTTGCGGTGTTCTAATTACGCCCGAACCTTTAACTAATTATGTGCCCTTACAATATTCATCAAGCGATGATAAAGCAATTGTTTCCCAATATTCTTTGCACCCCATTGAAGATTTGGGTTTATTGAAAATGGACTTTTTGGGCTTAAGAAATTTAACTATTATTGAAAACACATTAGAAACCATTGAAAAAATTCATGGTCAGAAAATTGACATTGATTTAATTCCGCTAAATGATAAAAAAGCTTTTTCTTTGCTGCAAAAAGGCGAAACCATGGGTATTTTTCAATTAGAATCAGGCGGCATGAGAAGATATTTAAAACAATTAAAACCCAATGATTTGGAAGATATTATTGCCATGGTGGCTTTATACCGTCCAGGCCCAATGGAATTGATCCCGCAATATATCAGCAATAAACACGGCCAGTCAATCCCCAGCTATTTACATGAAAAATTAGAGCCAATATTAAATAAAACTCACGGTGTGGCAATTTATCAGGAACAGCTTATGGAAATTGCCCGTGGTTTAGCTGGTTTTACCTTGGCTGAAGCTGATGTTTTAAGAAAAGCAGTTGGTAAAAAAATAAAATCATTATTAGACGAACAAAAACAAAAATTTGTTTCAGGCTGTTTAAAAAACGGGGTTGATAAAAAAACCGCTAATTTAGTTTTTGCTTTCATTGAGCCATTTGCCGGTTATGGCTTTAATCGTTCACATGCTGCTTGTTATGCCATGATTGCTTATCAGACAGCATATTTAAAAGCCAATTATCCTGTTGAATTTATGGCTTCTTTATTAACTTCTGATTTGGCTGACATTGAAAGGATTGCCTTAGAAGTTAATGAATGCCGCAATATGGGCATTGAAGTTTTGGCGCCTGACATCAATGAAAGCTATACCCGTTTTACAGTAGTAGCAGAAAGTTTAAAGGAAGAAAGACCAAGGATAAGATTTGGCTTGTCAGCCATTAAAAATGTGGGATTGAGTTTAACCAAAGCCATAATCCACGAAAGAAAAGATAATGGGACTTTTCAATCTTTGGCTGATTTTCTCGCCCGTGTAAAAGACAAAGATTTAAATAAAAAATCATTGGAAAGTTTGATAAAATGCGGGGCCTTGGATCAATTTGGCGATCGCTATGAAATGTTAATGAATATGGAGAAATTATTAAGCTTTATAAAAGAAGTTCATATTGAAGAAAATGCCAGTCAAAACAGCCTGTTTGCTTTAACTGAAACAAAAATCAGGCATAACTTACAATTAGAAAAATTTGCTCCAGCAAGTAAAAAAGTCAAATTAGCTTGGGAAAAAGAATTATTAGGTCTTTATCTTTCTGATCACCCTTTTAGTGAATATCAAAAAGAATTAGATGGCTATGTTTATACCACTCAAACAGTTAAAAAAGGTAAAATTGGCGGGAACATCAGGGTGGCCGGAGTTATTAATAAAATTAAAAAGATTATTACCCAAAAGGGCGAAATAATGCTTTTTGTAAAGCTTGAAGATACTTATGATAATATTGAAATAATTGTTTTTCCCAGCGTTTATAATGTCACCAAAGAAAACTGGCTGGAGGACAATACTGTCATAATTAGCGGCGCAGTTTCCACCAAAGACGGCGAATATAAAGTAATTTGCAATGAGGTGAAAACATTAAGCTTGGAAATCATCAATGATTTGAAAAGTAAACTGCAAAAATTGAATCAAAAGATGCAAAAAGAAGCTAAAAATTTATTTATTTTCTTTAAAAAAGTAATTACAGCCCAAACTATAAAAAGATTAAACCAAATTTTGGGAACAGCCGCGGGCAATAACAAAGTTTATTTGGCTATTCCTATTGATAATAATCGTTTTAGAAAAATAGAAACAAATTTTTACGCGGATTTTAATAATCAGGAATTGCAAAAAGAATTAAATAGTTTAAGCGAAGTCAGGTTTGTAAAATTAATCTAAAACTGCTATAATATATGTGAATTCTGAAAGTTATTTCAGCTATTAGTTTTAATAATTCATAATTTAAAAATTATGTTAAGAAAACACCATGTTAATCCGCCTTTAAACATTTATAAAAAAATCGCTTTGAGCTTCATTATTTTAACTCTGGTTTTGGTTGGGGTAATTTTTTATTTTTCTTTATCTTATGCTTATATAACTATTAACCCCAAAGCCGAGGAAGTGAAATCGGATTTTAATTTAATAATTACAGAAAATGTTACGGCTGAAAGCCAAAAAGAAGGTATTTTCCTAGGAAAAGTTATAAATCAGACCTTAGAAGGAGAAAAGACATTTCTTACAACTGGCACCAAGCCTTTAGTCGGCGATTTAGTTGGTAAAGTTAAGCTGACTAATGAACTGGCAAAGAGCCAGATTTTAATACCCACTACTAGGTTGCTAACAGCAGATGGCATATTGTTTAGATTAAAAGATAGAGTGACTATTCCAGCCAAAGGTACAATTGAAGCTGATGTTTATGCTGATGACCCTGCCAAGCCCTTGGCTAAGGCTGGGACAAAGTTTACTATTCCAGGTCTAAGTTCGGCTTTACAGAAATTAGTTTATGCTGAAGCAATGGTAGATTTTAAATCTAGTGGCCAGGAAATTCAAGCCATTTCCCAAGATGAACAAACCAAAGCCTTGTCTGAATTTTCTGATGAATTAGCCCAGCAAATTTTTAAAGAAGAAGATAGTAATCTGGTAAAAGTTTTAAATAAAGAGGTCATGGAAAAAAGCTTTGATCATAAAGTTGGCGATGCAGCCCCCAGTTACAAGCTGACATTAAAAATAAAAGTAAGCGGGGTGATGTTTGATGAGGCGCCTATTAAGACATTTGCTAAAGATACTCTGACTAGTTTAGTGCCGGCGGATAAACAATTAATCAATGATAATAGTGATAAATTAATTTATGAAATAGTTAAGCCAGATTTTGTCAATAAAACAGTCCAATTAAAAAGTAGTGTTGCTGGAACTGTTGTTTTAAGCGAATTAAGTCCTATTTTTGATAAAGAAAAATTAGCCAAAATGAATGTTGATGAAATAAAATCCTATTTAAAAACTTTTGAAGAAATCGATAATGTAGATATTACTTTTTTCCCTTCTTTTTTGAAAAAAATGCCGTATTTCAAGGATCATATTATCATTAAAATTGTACAATAAGTTTATGACAAAAAAATTTGGATTTGGGGGTATAGTAGAATTACCAGGTCATGGCAAAGAGGAAGAGGCATCTTTAGAGGATTGGGAGTATCCTGAAACAGATAAAACTCCCAAAAAAGAAATCGATGAAATTGTTGCCAGAGAATCATTTAAAAAAGTACAGCGTTTTTGTAACGAAAAAAAAAGAGAGAATATTAATATTCATGTTTTACTAAATGGCAATTATATAGCAGAAATCTTAGACCAGAAAGGCGAACAAGAAGAAGTATATTATTTTGATAAAAATGGTGATTTAATGGAGTTTGTTGATCGAAGAAAATCCCAAAAAGAATTAGAAAAAGAATTAAAAGAAACGGCTAAGAAAATTATGGAAAATTTTCAAAAAATTCAAGCAGCAATGGTTGATATGCTAGTAAATGATCCTGTTTATTCGAAAACAAACAAACATTGATTCTTGACTTATTTTATTATTGGTTTTATTATATAAGTATCTTTAAAAGCGATTGAAATGGCTACCAACCATTTGCCTTTAAGGGCTAAGTTTAACTTACTAAGCTTTAATGATAAATAATTAAGTTGGTCTTCGAAGCCTTGGCGTAGGAGACAAATTGGGTGGAACCGCCCTAAAAATGGGTCCCAAGACGATGAGTTTTTAGTAATTTGTCGTTTTGAGACCCATTTTTTAAATCCGGAATTCAAATATTTTAATTATTAAATTTAAAAATATGAAAGAAGAAAAATTAGACATGATGCGCCACAGCGCCAGTCATGTTATGGCCGCGGCTGTTAACGAATTGTATAAAGATGTGAAGTTTGCCATTGGGCCAACAATTGCAGAGGGTTTTTATTATGATTTTGATTTGGGCCAGCAAACTTTAAGCGAAGAAGATTTGCCAAAAATTGAAAAGAAAATGCAAGAAATTATCAGTCAAAATTTGAAATTTGAAAAGACAGAAGTTTCTATTAAAGAAGCTTTGAAGAAAGTTTCTAATCAGCCTTATAAAAAGGAATTAATTGAGGATTTGGAAAAAGAGGGCGAAAAAAAAGTTAGTTTTTATAAATTAAGTGATATTTTTGAGGATTTATGTAAAGGCCCGCATGTTAAATCAACCAAAGAAATTGGCGCTTTTAAACTTCTGCGCGTTTCCGGGGCATACTGGCGTGGGGATGAGAGAAATAAAATGCTGCAAAGAATTTATGGCACTGCTTTTGCCACGCAAAAGGATTTAGATAATTATTTGAAAATGATCGAGGAAGCGGAAAAAAGAGACCATCGCAAAATTGGCAAAGAGCAGGAATTATTTTTAATTGATCCAACTGTTGGTATGGGTTTGCCAATGTGGTTCCCCAAAGGAGCTTTGATTTGGCGTATAATGGAAGATTTTTGGTATCAGGAACATTTAAAAAACGGATATGATTTAGTCCGCTCTCCGCATATTGGTAGCCGAGGACTTTGGGAAAAATCTGGGCACTGGGGATTTTATAGCGAAAGTATGTATCCACCTCTGGAAGTCGGTCAAGCTTTAAGTGAACTTCAGGCAGGTAAAAAAGCAGAAGTAAAAGATGAATATTTATTAAAACCAATGAATTGCCCGTTTCATATTACTTTATATAATTCTCGCCCAAGATCTTATCGTGAATTGCCTATGCGCTGGGCAGAATGCGGCACTGTCTATCGCTATGAAAAATCTGGTGAATTATCAGGATTGACTCGGGTCAGAGGTTTTACGCAAGATGACGCGCATATTATCTGCACAGCAGATCAAGTTGAATCTGAACTTAAAAAAGTTGTGGATTTTATCTTGTTTATCTATAAATCTTTTGGTTTTGACATAGAAAGCATAAATGTCTATTTATCCATAAGAGATCCTGAATCGAAAAAATATGCAGGCAATGATGAAGGATGGGATTTTACTGAAAAGATATTAGAAAAAGTCGCTAAAGAAAAAAAATTAAATATTAGCAAAGATGTGGGTGGCGCAGTCTTTTACGGACCAAAACTTGATTTTAAAATTAAAGATGCTATTGGCAGAGAATGGCAATGTTCCACCTTGCAGTTTGATTTTAATTTGCCTGAAAGATTTAATATGCGCTTTGTTAATGATAAGGGCAAAGAAGAACAGCCCTATATGCTGCATCGCGCTTTATTTGGTTCATTTGAACGCTTTATAGGAGTTTTAATCGAGCATTATGCTGGCGCTTGGCCAGTTTGGTTAGCACCATTCCAGGTGAAAATTATAAATATTGGTGCGGCGCATGAGAAATATTGCCAGGAAGTGGCTGATAAATTAAAAGCCGAGGGAATTAGAGTAGAATTGGATTTAGTTAATGAAACAGTTGGCAATAAGATTAGAAAAGGCGAGAGGGATAAAATCCCTTATATCTTGGTGGCTGGTGATAAGGAAGTTAAATCTGGCCAAGTGGCTGTCAGACAAAGAGGCAAGGGTGATTTGGGGCCGCAGGATTTGGATAAATTTATTAAGCAAATTAAGGGAGAGATTTTAAATCGTAAATAAATTCCGTAACATCTAAATTGAAGAAGCGATTAATTAATCGCTTCTTCGTCGGTTAATGATTTAAAATTTTAGTATGAAATATTTTATTAAAATCTTTGGTTGCCAGATGAATTACTCTGATGCTGAACGGGCAGCTTTTAAATTGGAAGAAATTGGCTATAAACAAGCTTCTAATGATAAAGATGCTGATTTAATATTGCTCGTAACTTGTTCAGTCAGAAAATCAGCAGAGGATCGGGTTTATGGCGCTATAAATAATTACCATAAGAAAAAGCTGTATCCTAAACTCAAAACAATAATTTTAACAGGTTGTATGGCTAATCGGCCTGAAGTAGTTAAAAAAGCTGACAAAGCAGATATTTTTTTAGATATTAAGGATTTGAATAAATTGCCAGAATTATTAAAAAAGAAAAGTGTACAAGGCGAAGTTGAGACCTATTTTTCTCTGAAGCCAAAATACCGCAGTAAATTTACAGCTTATGTGCCAATCTCAACTGGCTGTAATAATTTTTGTTCATACTGTATTGTGCCTTATGTGCGGGGTCAGGAAGAATCTCGTCAGCCGCAAGATATTATTGATGAAGTACGCAATTTGTTGGCGCAGGGCTATAAAGAAATAATTCTGTTAGGACAAAATGTTAATTCTTACAAACCACCGGCAGTTCAGAACAATATTGATTTTTTAATTAATGATTTTGCTGATTTATTAGAATGTTTGGCTGATTTGCCTGGCGATTTTTGGCTAAGTTTTATTACCAGCCACCCTAAAGATTTGTCAGATAAATTAATTGGGGTTATGGCTAAAAATAAAAAGATTTGCGAATATATTAGTTTGCCAGTGCAGTCAGGCGATAATGAAATTTTGAGGCAAATGAACCGTAAGTACACAGTTTCGCAATATAAAAAATTGGTTAAAAAGATTAGAAAACAAATTCCTGGGGTAGCAATTTCTACTGATGTAATTGTCGGATTTCCAGGTGAAAGCAGAAAACAATTTTTAAACACAGTTAAACTTTTTGAAGATATTAAGTTTGACATGGCTTATATTAATCAATATTCAACTAGAGAGGGAACTGCTTCGGCTAAATTAAAAGATGATGTGCCAAAAGTAGAAAAGAAAGAAAGAGAAAAGGAATTAAATCAGATCCTGGCTCAAACTGCTTTAGAAATTAATAAAAAATTAATTGGCAAGGTTTTAGATATTTTGGTTTATCAAAAAGGAAAAAACGATATTTGGCTCGGCAAAACCAGAACCTTTAAAGTGGTAAAATTTAAGTCAAAAGATAATTTAGTAGGAAAATTTGTGAAAGTAAAAATATTTAAGGCTGAAAGTTTTGGTTTGAAAGGATTTTTAGATTGACAGGCTAAAAGCAGTTTGTTATTTTAATAGTAGGAGCCTAAAATTATCCGTTTAAACTAAACGGAGAAAGGAGGAGATAGGATGTGGTTCGGAATTGCCATCTTTGTAATAGTGCTAACTCTTATGGTAGTAGGAAAAATTTTTTTTGGTGACGCAGGATGTGGCTGGACTGAAGAAGATGAAAAAAATTGGGAAAACCAACCCCGTACAACAGGCAACGGCTGGTGATCATCTACATCTGTTTCCACCTGCCTCGCGTATAATCTATGCGAGGCTTTTTGTTTTTAGAAATAATTAAAACTGAAAGTTTCGGCTTGACAGGCGAATTGATAAGCGATTAATTATCGGCGACTTTAGTCGCCGTTCGGCCGCTAAAGCGGCCGATAATTTGCTTGCTTGACTTATTGAGATTAGTTGTTTAATATTTAACCAAGTACATTAACAAAATTCAAAGGAGGAACTCATGAGAAATTTTAAAGTAAAAGTATTAAAGAGAATTAAAAAAATCATAGAAGGCTTTAGCCTTAAAATCGATGATATGTTAAAGCAACTGGGTGAATTTAATAAACCTGAAAGCTTAGACAATGATCAGGATTTTGATTTGGGCATTGCTTATAGAGAAATGGGCCTTTTTCGGGACGCCATTCAATCATTTGAAACAGCTATGAAAAATGGGTATTCGCCCACTGATTGTTTGGATATGATTGGTCTTTCTTTTATAGACCTGGAGGAATATGACAAGGCGGAAAAAGTATTCAGGGAAGGGCTGATGCGGAAAAATTTGCAAGAACATGAGAAGCTGGGATTGAGTTTTGATTTAGGGCTGGCGCTGGAAAAACAGGGTCGGTTGGAAGAAGCTTTGCAGGTATATTGCGAAGTCGAGAAACTGAATCCGAATTTCCGGGATGTAGCCCTGATCATGAAAGAAATTGAGGCAAAATTAAAATAAGTAAAAGACAAAGCGGTCTGATTTATGTCGGGCCGTTTTTAAAATAAAAGAAAAAAGCCCCGCGGTGCGGGACTTTTAAAGTTTAGCTTAAGGATTTCAATCGCAGCCAGTTGCATGGCCATATCTGATGATTTCATAGCCAGAAATACAAATGTACATAATGCCAGCAAGGATGATGAATCCCCAAACGAACGGTATTCCCACGCTAAGGAGAATTAAGTAAACCAGAACTCGTCTGATAGGAGATTCTTTAATAAGGCGCTGAAACCATTTTTTGTCTTCCAGGATATCCCAGCCAACCGCGCCTGAAATTCCTCCGAGAAAGAATAAAACCAGCATTACTCCAAATGCTACACCGAGTGTTTCCATTTTTTACCTCCTTTTGTATTTAGGTTATTTGCCACTGCATTTTGTTGAGCCTTCTTCCTGCCAAGTATTCACTTATGCATAAGTAGGCGACTAGCGGTGAAGCGGCAATTATTGCAGGCACATAGAATATGTAGCTGATTGCCACAACAGGTGCCAAGATTAGCAGGCATAACACCTCAAGAAAAGGATTTTTTTGGACTGCCGGAGAGAGTTTGTCAATTGTATTTTTGGAAAGGACATGGACACTCATTGAAATGAAGTAGCCGATTAAGGCTGGTAGTCCCGCAGCTACCGCTACTAACAGCAGTAGCACTAGCACAGGAAGCGAGACAATGATTCTTAGACCAATTTTCAGCTTTTCAACCATTTTTCCTCCTTTACTCTTTGTATTTTGTTAATCGCGAATATCTTCTTTTACAAACCAAATCCAAATTGGGAAGGTTATTATGACCAGACAGATAATTTCACCGACAAATAAATTTCCCCAAAAAGTTCCTGGGAAATCATTGACACTATCTTTTTCATTCAGGGCGTAAGAAAATGCGCCAATCTGCCAGACCAGAAAAATTACTATTATTGAAATGTAAAAAAGAACCATTTTTTCCTCCTTTAAATTTTGATTTAATTTAAACTTAGCTTATAATTTAAAATATGTCAAGCCAATTATCTGAAATATTAATAATTGTCGGTCCAAATTCCAGCGGCAAAACCAGCTTGTCCATAAAACTGGCGAAAAAGTTTAAGGGGGAAGTGATTTCTGCTGATTCACGCCAGGTTTATAAAGGCATGAATTTGGGGACTGGCAAAGTGACTAAAAAAGAAATGCAAGGGATTAAGCATTATCTTTTAGATGTGGCTTCGCCTAAAAGCCGGTTTAATGTGGCCCAGTTTGTGAAATTGGGGGAGAAGGCGGTTAGGGATATTCAGAAAAAGGGGAAGTTGCCGATTGTCTGCGGCGGCACTGGCTTTTATATTGACGCATTACTTTATGGATTGCCACAAACTGTGGCGCCTGATTGGAAACTGCGTCAACGCTTCGACAGGCTCAGCGCAAGCGCTCTATTTATGAAATTAAAAAAAATAGACCCAGCGCGGGCTAAAAATATTGATAAAAATAATAAGCGGCGTTTGATTCGCGCGCTGGAGATTGCGCAGAAGACTGGTGCGCCAGTGCCGCCGCCCACGAGGACTTTAAAGTACAATGTTTTAAAAATAGGAGTTAAACGAGGCAAAAAGGAATTGAGAAAAAGAATTCATGATAGGCTTTTGGCCAGAATGAAACAGGGTATGGTTAAGGAAGTTGAGAATTTACATAAACAAGGAGTGTCATGGCAAAAACTTGATGACTTTGGCTTGGAATACCGTTTTATATCGCGTTATTTAAAAGGGGATTTAAGTAAAGAAGAGATGTTAAAACTGCTGGAAACAGCGATTTGGCATTATGCTAAGAGGCAAATGACTTGGTTTAAGCATGACAAAGAAATATATTGGGAAAATAAAGAGAAAAAAATAGAAAAAATAGTGAAAAAATGGCTATTTGACAAAATATAATATTCGTGTTGTATTGCATTGACAGTTAAGAAATTTTATGCCAATCTATAAATACTAAAAAGTTCTTTAAGAAAGGAGGCAATCATGACTTCTCGTCCAAAGATAGCAATAGAAAAGATTTTTTGGCGGGGAGCTTGGATCCTCGTCATGTTTGCAGACCCAATTAGTCGCTACCTTTTTGATGAAGCTGAAATTGAAATCCATAATGATCTAGGATTTTTAGCCATGGGGAAAGCTGATAGCTTTTATCAAACTGCAGAAAAAGAAAATGATCGCGTCATGGTTGACATCGCTGAATTTTGGCAGGAGGGACATCCCCCAACTCTGCTTATCGTCAAATTTGAGGGGAAAAAATTTAATGTGCCCATAACACTCCAGAGCAGAATTGTAGAAGAAAGCGAAATCAGGTTAGCGGCTAATCCTTGTTAACTTAAAGAGCCCGTTTAATAAAACGAGCTCTTTTTATTTTAATTTTTAAAATTTAAAATTTCTGATTACTTAGCCAGGCATCAACCGAAGCAAAATAATTGGTCATTTCTTGTAATTTCTTTTTATCTACTTCTGGTTGATTATTGATTAATTGAATTTCAGCCCATGCTTTGCCCAGCAACTTTCTAACTTCCGGGCCAGTTTTGGTAGAAACAACACCAGGTTTTAATGTTTCTTTAATCTGTAAAACAATTTGATTTAGATAATCAAAAGATGTTAATTCTAATTTTTGGAATGCCTCTTCAATGTCTTGGAGAGTAATTTCTTCAAGATTTTGTTCAGCTTCAAATTCTGCTCCCCATTTTAACACGTCAATTTTATTTGATGGTTTTTTTTCAGGAGTAATTGTCATAAATTTTTCTCCTTTCATAAGATTAATTATTAGTTATTTAGGTATTCAGGATATTTATATTATAGCATGCATATCAAATTTTGTCAAGTTTTAAGCATATCCTTTAATATTTCAGTTACTTTTTCTGGGTTTGCCTTTCCCTTGGTTTTAGCCATAACTTGGCCTATAAGGGCCTGTAAAGCCCTTTCTTTGCCCTTTTGATAATCAGCTACTGGTTTAGGGTTTTTAGCAATAATTTCCTTAATTATACCTTCTAATTCTTTGCTGTCAGAAATCTGGGCTAAATTGCCTTCTTTGATCAGATGGGAAGGATCTGCGCCGGTTTTTATCATGTTAGGCAGAATTTGTATGGCAGTATTATTAGTAATTTTTTTAGTAAATAACCAGGTGATTAATTCTGCCATATTTTCTGGTGTCATTTGCATTGTTTCAATATCAAGATTGTTTTGCGCTAAAAGGGGAATTAAATTATTAATAATTAAATTACTGGCTAATTTGGTTAATTTAGGCTTATTTTCTTCCCAGATATTTTTTTGTTTTTTGGCTTCTTCTAAACTTTCTAGCCATTCTTTAAGCTCGGAAATGACGTCTTCATAGAAAGCGGCATTATTTTTATCTTCAGTTAAAATTTTAACATCATCATAATTTAAATCAAATTCAGCCATAAATCTTTTTCTTTTGGCATTAGGCAATTCTGGCAATTTGGTTTTTAAGCAGGTTATGTCAATGGCAATTTCTTTTTTATCGCAAGTAGTATCTGGGCTAGTTAGAAAATGAATGGGCGGTATATCAGGTTCGGGAAAATAACGATAATCATGGGCTTCTTCTTTGGTCCTTTGTTCTTCAGTTATGCCTTGGCTATCATTCCAGCCGCGCGTTGTTAAATCTTTGGGAGGATTGCCTTCTAGCCAAAGCTTGGTTTGCCTTTGCATTTCATATTCCAAGGCCTTTTCCACCATTTTAAAAGAATTAAGATTTTTAATTTCAGTTTTAGGATATAATTTTTCTTCGCCAACGGGTTTAAGCGAAATATTAGCATCACAGCGTAAATGCCCTTTTTCCATGTCAGCTTCAGAAATATCAAGATAGCGCATGATCTGGCGCAGTTCTTGTAAAAATAATTTGGCTTGGGCCGGAGTTCTAATATCTGCTTCAGTAACTATTTCCATTAAAGGCGTACCGCCGCGGTTAAAATCAATTAAGCTATAATTCTTTTTTTCCGGATGTAAAAGCTTGGCCGCATCTTCTTCCAGATGAATGCGGTTTATGCGGATTTTTTGTTCTTCGTTGATTTCTGGATTTAAGATATACAAATAGCCATTTTTTCCGATGGGCTGGTCATATTGAGAAATCTGGTAGGCCTTGGGTAAATCAGGATAATAATAATGTTTGCGGTCAAATTTGGAAAATTCAGCAATAGTGCAATTTAGAGCCAAAGCAGCCAAGGCAGACCATTTTATTGCTTGTTTATTGACAACTGGTAGAGTGCCAGGGTGGGCCAGGCAAATTGGGCAAACGCAAGAATTGGCTGGTAAATTTTCACCGCTATTATCGCAAGGGCAAAACATTTTGCTTTTAGTTTTTAATTGGACATGGATTTCCAGACCAATGACTGGTTCTAATTCCATATTATTTCAGAGATTAATACGAATTAAAGTGTTTCTTGTTTTGTTTCTTTTAAACTATTATAAAGAATAATGGAAAAAGAGATAAAAAGGGGTGAAAGCAAGATAAAAATGAAAGTGGAAAGGCTATTTATTAGCAGATTTTGTTCAATTGAAGCATTATTGATTTGACCACCCGTAACCATGAAAGTTAGGCCAATTACAATTGCCATGACTATTAAATAAACCAAAAGTGGCGGAACAATCAAGCGCCAGCAAGTAGCAAACCAGCGTTTTTCAACCAATTCTTTACTAGCTTTCAAAGCGGTTATGCCTTTTTTATTTTCCAAAACATTAGCATAGGGAGCAAAATTAAACCAAATAGTAAAAATTATGCCCGGAATAATTATAAGGATAAGTCCGGCTATTATAACCAAGGCCATCAAAACACAGACCCAAAAATAAGAAGCGATTTTTTTAAAAGCTTCTTCCAAGAGTTTATTGGTGTCAATTTTTTGCTTATTGTAAATTTTATCAATCATTAAAATAAAGTAAATCCCCAGCCAAAGTTCAATCATGATAATTGAGACAAAGACAATAACAATAAAAATTGCGGCCCAAGTTCGGCCATAATATTGGAGTAAAAATAAAATAGCATAGGGCAAGGCCATAATTAAAATGGGAATTAGGAACTTTTGGAAATTTTCAGTATAAAGCTCCCAGCCATTTTTTATAATGTCTGCAATAGGAATAAGTTTTGTTGGCATAAGTTTGATAGCTTATTTGGTTAGATAAAATGGTTATTTATTCTATAATGGTAATTTTGCGTTTAATAATATCTAAAATTTGCTCTTGGACAGCTTCAATTGATTGCTTGGCATTAATAATATGCCAGCCAAAATCCCTGGCAATTTCAGCAAAGGCCTGATTTGCTTTTTCTAAAGTTGCCAAATTGACTTCATGAACATTGTTTTTATCAAGGTTCTCTGGGAAAGGTTCACCTTGAAACAGGATACCAAGATCTTCTTTTAGTAAATGAGAATTTAATTTATACAGCAGTTCTTTATTGACGCCAGATACCATGCCCCAGGCAATGCCAGTCCCTTCATAATCTTCTGCCACAACCCAGGTCCCTTTGCTTAATTTTTCTTCTAATTTTGGTTCATATTGGGTTCGGTTTAGGACTTGTAAGAGCTGGAATTCCCGCGCGGAAAATTGATAAGGATTACCTTGCCTTAAATAGGAATTTATCAATGGCCCTGTAGGTTCAAGGTTATAAATCGCAAATTTAAGGTATTCTGCGTTTCTATTAAATTTAATCATTAAATTTTCTACTAATAATTTGGCTTGGGTAGTTTTACCTAAATTATTACATCCATAAAGGACGATAAATTTGCCTTTTTGATTTTTTGCCATAATATTTAGAATTATGAATTATGAAATATGAATTATGAAATTATTGATTTAATTTTAGCATATTTAGAAGGTTAGTGGTATGTGACGTAAGTGATAATTCTACAGATTGCTGATCTGTACAGATATACAGATTTAAATTAAGAGATTAGTAAATCTGTAAGTATCCGTAATCAGTAGAATTCAGCCTGTTGAGCCAAACCCGCCTCGAGTTTTGGTTTTTATTTCTTCAATCTCCTGCCACTTGGCTTTGTTTATTTTAACAAAAATGCCTTGGCCGATTCTTTGGCCTTTGGAAATTTTGACAATATTTTCTGTAAAATTATAAACTTGCAGATGAATTTCATCTTCAGGCCCGCAAAAATCCTGATCAATAATACCAATGCCATTTAGAACTGATAAGCCAAGTTTTAACGGGGTAGAGCTGCGAGCCGCAATTAAAAGCATGTAATTTTTTGGCGTTTGAATTATAAAATTAGTTGGCACTAAAATGATTTCTTTAGGTTTAATTTCTAAATCAAGACGTGAATATAAATCAAAAGCGACAGAACCGTTGGTCTGATAGGTGGGACAGGGAAGGGATTTATCGATTAATTTTATTTTGACTTTCATTTATATTTCCTTGAATTAAATTAAATAAATTATATATAAAGTTTAAAAATGCGCAATAAGCAAAATAAATTAACGAAGTAATTATAGAAATAATGAAGATAATAATGGCAAAGTTTGGGAAGAGAAGAAATCCCGGAATATAAGCAAGAGTAAAAAATCCTGCGGATATTAAAAATTTTTTCTTGATGGTAAATTTTGGGATTTGAAATTTAATATATTTTTTTAATAATTTGGCAATTAATTCAATTAAAAGAACGCTATAGAAATAAATTTTTGCTATTTTTTTACTTATAGCTATTAAATCCCAAGGTTTTTGACTTGTGTCATATGTTTTGTTAATATGAAGCTCTTCAATTTTGAAAAATTTAAGTAGAGAATTTATAATATCAATGGAATGGCTCTGATTTAAGATAAAACTTATAATAATTGCCAGTATCTGAAAAATAGAAATAAGAAAGCTAAAAAGGGCAAATATACATAAAGAAATAAGAAAAATTAGAAGTGAGTATTTGGGAAATTCTAAAATAAAAATAAGAATATTCCGAAAAATAATTAAAATAAGCGTTGCATGATCCTTGTCGCTTTTAGTTTTATTAATCATATTTACAAAATTTATAGATTTAATATTTAAAATTGCAAAGGCTGATCTTGGGTATATTTTAATCCTTGTTTAATGGCGATTTCTGCTTTTTGGATCTCTGCGCCAAGGTCAAAAGCATGAGGAATTAATGAAACAACATCAGCCAAAACGAGCTGGTTATAAAGTTTCATTGTAGCTTTATCTTCTTTACCGTTTTGGCAAAATTCTTGTAAAAATTTACCATTTGGCGAAACATGCTTGGCAATAATTTCCTCGCTTTCGGTTGTTAAAATAATATAGCCGCGCGGATCAGGAGTGCAGTCAAGCTCATTGCCATATGTTTTGATAATTTCTTGAGCGATTGGCCAGTTGTTATCATAAATGTGGGCGCAATTGGAATAAATAGTTAGATTGCCTATTGGCCAGCCTAATTTATCAGCAATGTATTTTTGTAAAGTTCTCAAGCCAAAAGCATTTAAAAGCCAGCCGCCAAAAATATCATGTGAACGGAAATATGCAGTTAAATCTAATTTGTCCTCAACGTTGGTGGCCTGAACAAAGCACATACAGGGTGAACTTTTGGCTGTATGATCCTGAATGCCAAAAATTGCGGCGCAAGCAGCTCGGTCAGTAGGATAACGTTTTAGAAAGTCCACAATTACATCATCAACTTGTTTATATCTATAATCTTGATTTTCAATTTTAGGGAAATTCCACAATCTTTCGCCATAAGTATAATCAGCTGTGCCGCGTTCGCCAGTCATGAATTTTGGCAAATAATCTTGAATATCTTTAGCAGTAATTTGAAAATAGGGGAACATTTTAAAATTTGTGGGATCTTCAGCGGTTATAACTGTAGTAATATTAAAAAGTTCTTTGCAATTATTGCCATGAAATGATTCGCGGATGGTGCCGAATTTCATGATTTTTTTGATTATTTCTAGCCAGGCCTCGCCAGCATATTGTTTGCGAATTTTAAAAACTGACTGGTCAGTGGGCATGACGCCGTCAAATTCTACTTTAGCTTCTGGGAAAATTTGCGGTTCTGCCCAGGCTTTATTTTGCGGCTGGTAATTTTTTATTTTGACAATAATTTTTTCTAAATCGTAAACTCCGATTAAATTTTCAAATTTAACATTGTTTCTAAATTGGTCAATCGCACCTTTCGGTATTTCTTTATGGATTTGGCAAAATTCTGTATCAATAACTTCATTTTTTTCATTTACTCCTTTGGTAAATAAATTGATTAAGGCAGATCCGCTGCCAACCCTTTCTTCCCCGCAAATAATTAAAAGCCGGATGCTGGGATTAGCCCAAATATTTCTGATAATATAATTAATTCCTTCCTTAGAATAAAGCTGGCCAGCCAAAGCAAAAAGGTTTTTATCAATTTGATCAACAATTTTATTGACTGGCGTCCATAAAGTAACAATCCCGATTTCTGAATCGGGGTTGCCAAGAATTAGTTTGTCTTTAAAATAAGTTGGCCAGTTGGACATAAAAATTTAATTGATATTTAGAACTTTTTTTAATTCAATTTCCAGCTGTTGCATGGCAGAATCTCCATTCTCATAAATAATTATAGATTTGATAGCAGGATTACCTCGTAATAAACGGGAAATCAGCCGTTTCTCTAATTTTTCTTTTGGGCATAACAAAATGATCGGTATATTTTTAGCATTTGCCATCTCAACTTCTATGCCACTGCCCCAGCTAGGAAAAAGCGCTACGGCGATTAAACATGAAGATAATTCGCAGACTTGTCTCCTTTCAGATTCATCAACCTGGGCGGGTGTCCAATTAGCGTGAAGTACTGGATCATAGTGTTCATGCGGCACAAAAGCGCGTATGCCAGTTGTTTTTTCACAAAGGTCAGCAATCTTTTCATAAAATTTTTTAACTTCTTCTTTTTGTTCTGCTGGTACTTCAGTTAAAGCGCCGCAAACGTATACTGTTTTTTTATTTTCCATAAAGTTAATAAATAATTAAATTAACCGATTGGGAAAATTACAACTTTAGCGATTTTTTTATTATGTTTTAATTGGGGGACAATGAGCTGAAAATGCAAATGTCTGACAGTGGCGCCAGTGTATTTCTGTTCGCCAAAGCGTAAAGTTAAGCCAGCACCTTTTAATTTGTATTTTTCAATTAACCAATTAACTAGATATTTGACTGTCTGAAAATCTTTATCATTTAAATCAGAAAAATTACTTTTGTGTTTTAAAGGGATTAAAACAAAATGATATTGCGTATTTTTATAAGGCCAGGAATTGGTAGTAGCTAGCCAGCCCTGATATTTTTTTAAAATGGGTTTTTTATGGTATTTAAAATTATCCGGACAAAACGGGCACTTGTTGGTTTTGATGATTTTTTCTAGAATTTTTTTATATTCTTTAGTTTTAGCAAATCGTGATTCCACGCCTGATTTGTTGTTTTTCATATGTTATATGAAGTTATATTAGGTTGTATGGGGTTTTATGAGGTTAAAGGTCAATTTTAATTATTTCTACCCCTGCGGCTCGCAAGACTCGTTCACCGTCAAAGTTGGCCCAGCCCTCATTATAAAAACATTTTTTAAAGCCTGAAACAGCAATCAATTTAGCGCAAGCAGGACAGGGGAAAGTCGTGACATAAATTGAAGCATTTTCTAAGGAAACGCCGTCTTTGGCTGCCAGCGCAATACAGCGGGCTTCAGAATGGATAGCAGAACAAACCTCTGTTTTAGTGCCTGGCTGTAAATTGTCCCTAATACAGCCGATTTTATAGCATTCGTCTTTATTAGGCAGCATTTCATTGTAGGCTGAATAAAGAACTTTGCCATCTTTGACAATCAAAGAAGCGACTTGTCGCCAAAAACAGCCGCTTTCGCTAGCTAAAATTTGGGCTTGTTTCATGAGGTCAATTTCTTGTTTGCTATAATTTTTAACCAAATTAACATTATTTTCTGTTTTAAAAACTTGGTCTGCTGGATGATAGTAAAAGCCATTTTCAATAATTAAATTTGGATGGTTTTGTAAATATTTTTTCTTCAGTTCTGCAATAACATCATCTTCAATAAGCACAATTTGGTCAGCCTTAATTATCTCTTGAAGATTATCTGCTGATAATATATTAACATTGCGATTTAAGGCTGAAAGCAGATTTTTTACTTTGGCAATCGGCATTTTGCGCAAATCAATTTCTAGTTTGTATAATTCGCGCGCCAGATCATCGCTTAAAATAAAAATCTCGGCATCTTTGTATTTATCTAAAATGTCCAAATACCCCCTGTGGATTATGGCAAACGTGCCGATAATTATCATATTTTACTTATTATTTTTCTTCATTTGCTCAAGTTCGCAAAGATGAGTTTTTAGAGTTTTTTCAATAATATCAGTGGTTGAGGTTTTTTCAGCTTGGCGGGGCAGTTCTATTAATTCGCAGACAAATTGCTTAATATCATTTTTTTGGTCCACGGGGTAGCTTTCATTAATGCAGACAAAAACATGGGGGTTTATTATTTTAATCAATTCATAACTCCATTTGCCTTTTTCATCAATATCATCAATTAAAGTGACATAATCAACACAGTGCTGGTAAGAAAGCATTTCCATTCTTTCCTCATGTGGGATAATTGGCCGAAAAGGATTTTTATAGAGTTTAATGGCTCGGTCAGAATCAACGCCCACGACTAAAATATCGCCCTGCTTTTTGGCATTATTTAGATATCTTAAGTGGCCAATATGTAGCATATCCCACGAACCAATAGTACAGACCACTTTTTGTTCCAAGGTTTTGTGGGCATCAATATACTTTTTTAGCTCATTGTAATTAAGGATGATTTTGGCAGGCATGGGAAAAATTTAAAGTTTAAAATTGAAAATTTATCAACGCCTATGGCGTGATGCCGCCCGACCTTACTTAGGATTGTTGAAGCGAATAACGGCATGGCGGCAAAATTTTGGGATTTTCTCTTGGGTTATTTCATTTTAGCAAAATGGCTATAAAAAATAAAGGGGATAAAAAACAAAAAACGCCTCCGCTATACGGGGCGTTTTTTAATTAAATTTGTACCCTGATGCCAGGGCCCATGGTTGAAGAAAGTGTAATGTTTTTAATAAATAACCCCTTGATACTAGCTGGTTTGTATTTATTCAAGGTTTCCCTGAAGGTCTGATAATTTTCAATAAGTTTTTTATCATCAAATGAAACTTTGCCAATAGCCAAATGAATGTTGCCCGTATCATCATTTTTAAAACTCACTTTACCCCTGGCTAATTCTTCTACTGTTTTTTTAATATTGGTGGTGACGGTTTCAGTTTTAGGATTAGGCATTAAACCTTTAGGACCTAAAATTTTAGCAACTTTGGCTAGCTCCTTCATCATTTCCGGCACTGTAACCAAAATATCAAAATTAATTTTTTGGGTTTTGGCAATTTCTTCAATCAGCTCTGTCCCGCCGATAATATCAGCGCCAGCTGTTTTGGCTTCTTTTTGCTTGTCTGGCGGCGCAATAACTGCAATTTTAATTTTTTTGCCAGTGCCATGCGGCAAAAGCACAGTTGCTCTGATTTGCTGTTCACTTTTAGCTGGATCAATGCCTGTTCTGATAGCCAAATCAACCGAAGAATCAAATTTGGTTGTAGCTGTTTCTTTGACCAATTTAATGGCTTCTTCAATTGGATAAGTTTTAGATTTATCAATTTTGCCTCTTAAATCAGAAAATCTTTTAGAATGGGGTGTGTTTTTTGATTGTCTTCTCATAATTTTGGAAATTAGATGATTAGAAATTAGAAATTAGGGATTGGAAATTTTAAAATAATTTGCATTTCCCCAATTTCAAATATCCAATTTCTAATATCAAATAAAAAATGACATGTCGCAATACACATCATTTAATAATAGGGTAGTAGTATTGCGTGGTTTTAGCGCTCTAAAGCTACCACACGTAATAAATTTAAAATTAAAAATTAAAAATTTTGGATTAACCTTCAACAGTCAAGCCCATTTGTCTAGCAGTACCTTCAATGATTTTCATGGCTGATTCTAAACTGTCAGTATTTAAATCCGGCATTTTTTTCTCTGCAATTTCGCGAATTTGCGCTTTGGTTACTTTGCCAACTTTTTCTTGTAGCGGTTTGCCAGAACCCTTTTGAATACCCGCTGCTTTTTTTAATAATTCAGCGGCTGGCGGTGTTTTTAAAACAAAATCATAGGTGCGGTCTTCATAAACTTTAATTTCCACTGGTATAATATCACCCATTTTATCTTTGGTAGCTTCATTAAACCTGCTGCAAAATTCAGCTATATTTAAGCCATGCTGGCCCAAAGCTGGTCCAACTGGTGGTGCAGGATTTGCAGCGCCTGCGGGTATTTGTAATTTAATTATGGTTTTTACTGGTTTTGGCATAGTTAATTGGGTTAGATGAATCACGAAATTAATTCACGAAAACACACGAAATCTTTTCATTTAGTGCTGTTTAGTGAAAATTTTTAGTGGTTGAGTTCTATTATATCTTTTTTATTTGTAAAAAGTCAAGTTCAACTGGGGTTTCGCGGCCAAACATGGAAACCAGGATTTTGACTTTGCCTCTGGCTTCATCAATGGCAGTGACTTTGCCTTCAAAATTTTTAAATGGGCCGTCAATAATTTTAACAGGCGAACCTTCTGAAACATCAATTTTAAATTTTGGCTCTTCCTGGCCCATGCGCTTTAAAAGGCCCTGGACTTCGGTTTCTGAAACTGGGGTGGGGGTTGTGCCCGAGCCGACAAAACCAGTGACATTGGGCGTATTGCGCACAACATACCAAGAGTCATCAGTCACAATCATATTAACTAAAAGATAGCCTGGGAAGATTTTTTCAACCACAGTTTTTCGTTTGCCGTTTTTAATTTTAATCTTCTTCTCAATGGGGATAATGACATCAAAAATTTTATCCTCCATATCCATTGATTGAATCCTTTGTTTTAAATTGTCCGCAACACTTTCTTCATAGCCAGAATAAGTGTGAATGACATACCATCTTTTGCCGCGGGAAATTTGTTTTGCCATAGGTTTTGAATTATGAATTCTGAATGACGAATTCTGAAATTTTAATTCGTAATTGTTCCTTGTATTTTTATCTAATAACTTGTTGGATTCCTAAAGATAAAATATAGTCAATAATACCGATGAAAGCAGCTAAAGCTAAACTAATGCCAATAACTAAAAGAGTGTAATTCGTGGTTTCTTTTTTAGTCGGCCAGGTGACTTTTTTCAGTTCAGTAATGGAATCTTTGATATAAGTTGTGATTTTAGAGATTATGCTCATGATTTTTGAATTACCCCGAAGGGGTCCCTTTGGGATGAATTATGAACTATGAAATATAAGATTATGATTTTAGTGGTTTTTAAAAAGACCCTGGGCAGGTCTTAGATTGATATCTATAGTTTATACCATTTATCCTAAAGCTGTCAAGTTCTTGACAAAAATACGTTTTTCACCTATAATTTTAATATAAATCAATTTATCCTGCTGCAGTCAGCGGATTTTTTATTTTTTTATGAACAATATAAGAAATGTTGCGATCATTGCCCATGTTGACCACGGCAAAACTACGCTGGTGGATGCTTTGTTGCGCCAATCAAAAACTAATTTAAATAAAGATGTTGCTAATACAGAATTAATTATGGATAGTAATGAATTGGAACGCGAACGCGGCATTACTATTTTTTCTAAAAACGCTTCAGTGGTTTGGCAAGATGTGAAAATAAATATTATTGATACGCCCGGGCACGCTGATTTTGGCGGAGAAGTGGAGCGTGTTTTAAATATGGCTGATGGCTGTTTGCTTTTGGTTGATGCCAAAGAAGGCCCTATGCCTCAAACGCGTTTTGTTTTAAAAAAAGCATTAGAAATGGGCTTAAAAATTATTGTAGTAATTAATAAGATTGATAAACCCGATGCCAGGCCAGATTATGTTTTGGATAAAACCATGGAATTATTTATTGAACTTGGCGCTGATGATCAGGCTTTAAATTTCCCAGTTGTTTATGCAGCTGCCAAACAGGGTAAAGCCGGTTTAGATAAGAATTTAAGCAAAATGACAGATATTAGTCCTGTTTTTGAAGCAATTTTAAAACATATTCCTGCGTCTTTGGGCGATCTAAATCTGCCTTTGCAAATGCTGGTTACCAATGTTACTGCCGATAATTTTAAGGGCAGGATTGCCATTGGGAGGGTTTGTAATGGCAGAATAAAAGCTAGTCAAGAGATAATGCATATAAACAGGCAAGGCCAAATGGCCAAATATCGTTTAGTTTCACTCATGACTTTTAAAGGTTTAAATAGAATTGAGGCTGAAGAAGTTTTGGCAGGTGATATTGCTGCCTTAGCTGGAATTGATGATATTAATATTGGCGAAACAATCGCAGATGCTGAAAATCCCAAAGCCTTGCCGCTTTTAAATATTGACGAACCAACAATTAAAATGGGCATTATGGTCAATGATTCGCCTTTTGCCGGCAAGGAAGGCAAATTTTCTACTTCGCGCCAAATCAGAGAGCGTTTATATAAAGAATTAGAAACTGATATGGCTTTAAGAGTTGAAGATGGTCAAAAAGGGGATTGGATTATTTCTGGCCGTGGTGAACTGCATTTGGCGATTTTAATTGAACGCATGAGGCGCGAAGGCTATGAATTTCAGGTTTCTCGGCCGCAGGTTATTACCAAAGAAATTAATGGCCAGAAATTAACTCCTTATGAAAGAGTTTTTATAGAAGTGCCTGAAAGCTATTATGGTTCAGTGATGCAGAAATTGGGCAGTCGCAAAGGGGAATTAAAAGAAATGCAAACAATTGACAAGATTGTTTATTTAGAATTTATTGTGCCGACTCGCGGCTTATTTGGTTACCGCAGTGAATTTTTAACTGATTCTCATGGGTTGGGTATTATTAATACAACTTTTTACCAGTATTTGCCCGATCCTAATAATTGGAAAGATAGGGAACAAGGTTCTTTAGTCGCTCATGAAAGCGGGACAACCAATCTTTATGGCTTGATTAATGTTCAGGGCAGAGGCGTTTTATTTTTTGGGCCAGGAATTCCTGTTTATGTGGGCCAGGTTGTTGGTCAGAATTCGCGCAGTGGCGATATCCGGGTCAATGTCTGTAAAACCAAACAGCTTTCCAATATGCGTTCTAAAGGTGAAGGTTCTGATGAGCATTTTAATGCGCCCAAAATAATGGATTTGGAAGATGCTTTGGAATATATTGGTGACGATGAATTAGTGGAAGTGACGCCGAAAAATATTCGCATTAGAAAAATTATTTTAAATGCCCTGATTGCCAAAAGAATGGCCCGCGCTGGTCAGGATTAAAAACCTTAAAATGTTTTCTGCTCTCTAAAAATATGCTATAATATTTTTATATGATTAATTATCAAGAGCTAAAAAAATTGGGCTTATCTGACAAAGAAGCAAAATTATATTTGACTTCTTTGCAGCGCGGGCCAGAAACAGCACCCACTTTGGCTAAGTTGTCTGAAATTGTTCGTCCGACTGCTTATGTGATTATTGATGGCTTGGTTAAAAAAGGCCTGATGAGCTCATCTATCAAAGGAAAAAAGACTTATTATATGGCAGAAATGCCAGAGCATTTACTAAGCTTAATCCGTTTACAAAAAAGAGAAATTGAAGAAAAAGAAAGAGAATTTTTAAAGCTCATTCCTCAATTAGAAGTCATGGCCAATATTAAAGGGGAAAAGCCCAAAGTTAGAGTATTTGAAGGCAAAGAAGGATTAAAAGCTGTGATTGAGAGCATTTTGAAAAGTAAGACTAAATTAATTTATAGTTTCATTCCAGCTGACCAATTATTTCAATTATTTCCAGCAGAGGAGCATAAGGAATTAATGGCCAGTCCGAGAGTGCAAAAGAAAATCAAGGCCAAAATTATCTATACTAGCAAAAAAGGACAAATATATAAGCGCAAAGATCAAGAGAATTTACGAGAAGCGATCTTTATTGATGAAAAGAAATTTCCCTTTAAATGCGGTATTGATATTTATGACAATAATCTGGCTTTTTATTCCTATAAAGGAGCAATTTTAGGTGTTATTATTGAAAATGAGGATATGGCTGCGACATTAAGAACAATCTTTAATATGCTTTGGGAAAAATATAGCAAATAAAGTGATTTTTTAATAATTTAGGGAAGATGTCAATCGCTATTGACATCTTTTTAAATTTATGATAGAATATTAGATTAAAGAACAATTTGGGAAAGGAGGTGAAAACAATGGGTGGCGGATGATAAAGAACAAACCAATCCCAAGTTTAGTTAATCAACAATAAATTAGTAGGTAAAACCAACAGTATTTTCAAAAGAAGAATCAAGGAAATGCGATTTTGTCTGTTTTGAAAAAAAAGATGAAAAAACGCTTTGCGTTATTATAGATTGAGGCGGTTTGAATATTCAAGAAAGTCATACTCAATACTTGATTACTTTCCAAAAACAATCAATTTTTATTAATCAAATTAATGGCCCTTAGTGCATTTGCTAAGGGCTTTTCTTTTTTATGATAAATAAAATGTTAGGTCTAATAATTTTTGACTGAATTAGATAAGTAGAATATGGCTAATTTTAAACAAAATTTGGAGATTGTGATGTTTCTGCTTATAACAACTCTTGACAAATTTTTTTAGATATGCTAAGATGTTATATTAACTTGCAAAAAGTTTGCATGTTTTTGAAAAAAATTATTAGGGAGAATAATGCTAATAAGGCAGGAGCTTGATTCCCTTAAGTCATAAATTATTTGGAATCACTAATCCTTATTTCCATTATCCTCTTTAATAAAAGAGATCCCATGCTTATCATAAAAACCCCGCATCCTAGATGCGGGGTTTTTATGTTTAAGTATTTATAGAGCCACAAGTAGCGGTGAAGCTCCACCTGCAAGAGTCGGCCTCTCTTGGTTAGGGCGTGGGCCCGCTTCGTACGAGGCGAGCGAAACCCCGCATCGGCCCCGCTCCGCGGGAATCTGGTGCGGGGTCGGATTTGGTGAGTATAAGAATTTAAAATTTTGGCCTGTGGATATAGTTATTGATAACTAGTTGTAGCTTTGCTATTGATTAAATCAATAATTGCTTCTTTTTGGAGAAGCTCCGAGAACATCGATCTCATTTGAGACCGGCGTTCGTTTTTTATAAAAAACTTTTAAAGAATATCATTTATTCTTAATTCCGCAATTCTATCAATTTCATTATTATCATAATTATCTATATGAGTTTTAATGCACAAGAAAGCTAAATTTTCTCCTTTCAGAGCGAACCAAAGCCGCGGGGATTGATTGGATTTAAGATTTTTTACAGCCATTTCCACTTTCCAAATACAGCAACTATCCTGATTCTTTATCCTATGCAGTTTGCCTGGAGCTATAACCTGTTGAGGGTTTATGGGGTCAAAATGCACCTCACAGATTCGTTTAAACGCCATGAAACTTTCCTCAAAACTACTAAACCGCCGTTGGATATCGGCGGCTTCTTTTTCAAATTTTGGGTGGTTAAAAAAAATTAAGCATACTGGCTAAAATCAGTACCCCGATAAAAAGCAAGCTCGTACATTATTTCTTTATTATTTTCAGTGCCGATATAAGGGGCCTCTGCATGAGTCAAGTTTTCCAAATCTTTGCCGTTTAATTGCCCGTATTTAAGCGCTATCCTGTCCAGCATCTCTTTTTCCTGCGGCTCAAAAACCGACTCATCCGGACTTTTTAAATTCTTATAGATTTCAGTCGGCAAATAATTTTGATATTCTTCTGTTAATTTAATATCCAATTTGCCTTCTTTAGAAAGGTTTTCCAATATTGCTTCCAAGTGTTCGGGAAAAGGACCCATCGGCAATTTTTTATAGATTTCGCCAGTTAGCATTTTTTCGTATTTTTCAAAAAAATCAAAATCAACAAAATATAACAATTTTGCTAATTTTTTCTTGCCACGAACTTCTCCTCCCAATTTCTGGGCGAGATAAAGTATGGCGTTTTCGTATTTTTTTTCGTTTAAACCAGGCATATCTTATGTTTTTAGTATATCGCTTATCAACAAACTATGCAAAATGCTGGCAAATCATAGAGCCACAAGTAGCGGTGAAGCTCCACTGGCAAGAGTCGGCCTCTCTTGGTTAGGGCGTGGGCGTAAACCCTGCACCGTCCTGCTCCGCGGGGGACTGGTGCAGGGTCGGATTTGGTGAGCATATTTTACTTATTGATTGCTTTCATTTAATTTATCAAAATCATCTGCCGGCTTTAAGTAATTTCCATTGCTGACAACTTTTTTGCCGGTTTTTTGTTCTAATTCCAGCCGCGCATTCTTAGCAATTCGTCCACCTTTTTTTGCGGGTATTTTGTTTTCTTCCAACCCTTTTGCTTTAACAGTTTCTGCAATTTGGCGGGTAGAAAGTTCAGCCAAGGCGGTAAAAATCAGTTCCGCGTCAGTCATGTGGTCGCGTAAATTTTCTGCCTTGATTTTTTTTAAACTTTTATGATCTTTAATTGATAAATCACTCCATTCTTGATGAATTATATTTGTCAAAATCGCGTATTCGTCTTTTTCTTTAACTTCGTTATTTTTCCAATAATCCGTTAATTTATTTCTGATTTCCTGCCCCATCATTCTCTGCTGAATCCATTTTTGGCTGCGGCCCATTTTTTGCCAATAATCTCGACCGCGAATAAACGCCTTTTCAGGATCGTTTATTTCCTCTATTCTTTCATAACCCACCTTGGCCAGCCAAAGCTTTATTGGCTCGGCTTTTTTGCTCGGTACCGATTGAATAATTCTAAATAAATGCTCGGGGTTTCCTGCTAAGGTTTTTCTACTTTTACCTGTTTCTGTAATCATTTCTAGCTGGGGACAATTTGTCCCTATGTACCTGGCGAGTTCAGAATCTCTTTTCCTTAATTTTTTCAAATAATCAGTGGGGTTGCTGCTTTCAGTAAGCGCAAAAATAATATCAACAACTGAAAAATACCATTTTTCGGATTTTTTATCATAAACCCTGCGGATTTTTTTGTCTTCAAATAGGGCGATTTTTATATTTTCTTTTCCGCCAGAGGCCTGGCTGCGGCCAAGACGGGCGGATCCCGCTTTGCGGGACATAGTCTTTTTCATAATGGATTTAATCTTTATTGTTTATAGATACATTCTATAATTAATTATATCCCGAACAAAAACCGAATACAAGTTGGTTTATCCATAAGCTTGTCAAGTACCCCTTTTGTTAGACACAAATTCTACGAGCTGATATTGCCTGCCGTAAACAACGGGGGGCATTTTTAATTTAGTATGAATGCGGTTATGGTTGTATTTGTGAATGGAGCGATA
>Ga0315277_10000063_pt1 | contig 164924 bp, 143 predicted proteins | sample YL17G05_15_MG_FD_203695 | JGI IMG/M metagenome (GOLD analysis project Ga0315277, IMG submission 203695) | Sediment microbial communities from Yellowstone Lake, YNP, Wyoming, USA - YL17G05_15 | ecosystem: Environmental > Aquatic > Freshwater > Lake > Sediment | place: USA: Wyoming | collected...
TTGACGGTCAACCGCTGCGTTATTGCCAACTGTGAAGGCGGCGGTCTGTCACTGTCTTACGGAAGCAATCTTGATATGCAAAATTCCGTGATTCGCTATTGCGGCTATAATGGTCTGCTGCTGACCGACAATCTTGCGACCACCATAACAAATAACTGGATTCACAACAACGGGACCAAACATTCTATATACCCCGGCGGCGCAGGGATTATTTTTTATAGCCAAAGTTCTGTGCCGCTTGTTAGAAACAATACCATTTATGATAATGATACCTACGGTATAGTGGCTACTGACCCGGGGGCGGACCCGAACATAATCAACTGCATCATATCCGGCAACGACACAAACGACCTTAACAGGGAAACCTGGAATTTCAATACGGTAAATTACTGTCTGTTGCAGCAACCGCATCCCGGCGCCGGAAATACCACGGGCGAACCGTGCTTTATGAACGTCGCCGCCAATCCAAAAGATTTGCATATTGGCGAGACGTCTCAGTGCAAGAACGCCGGCGACCCGAACGGCAGTTACGGCGATGAGACCGACATAGACGGCGAATCCCGTATAGCCTATGGTCGGGTGGACAAGGGCGGAGACGAATATTACTGGAGTAAGGCCGACTACAACAAAGACGAGATTGTCAACTTCATCGACTTTGCGATTTTGGCAAAGGTCTGGATGATGCAGGACCCCAACATTACTCTCGATGCCGACGCTGATGTGGATATTGCCGACCTGAAACTTTTCTGCGACGACTGGCTATGGAAGGCGGCTTGGGGTGACAACCAGTGGATGAAAATGGCCGGCGGTTCAGGGCAAGACAATATCATTGGCGCGACAAGTGAAGCGATGCTGGCTGAAATCGCCGCCAAAGATGTAATCCAAAACAAAACCAGCGTCGGTTTGATGCTGCCCGATGCGAGGGCAAGCTTGCTGGCAAGGCCGGCGCGATTGTGTGTGAGGACTGACAAATTCTACGAAATCAGACCGAGCGAAACGATATCAGCTATACGTGGGATGCAGCAGTTGCGAAAAACCAGGAGCAAAGAGTGCTTGAGCCGAGAATTTATTGAAGCTGAGCAATCGCCTATTATCGAACCGCTTATGGTTGAGAAGTTGATTGACTGGCTTGATAACGCCTGGCTGGCCGGAGAAATCACAGAGGCAATGACCGAGCAGGAGTATCTTGACTTCAGGCAATCGTTAGCCGAATCAGCAGATTAAAAGTTGGTAAGCTAACTATCAGGCCAAATACAAAAGGGCTGGTCACATTAACCAGCCCTTTTTCGTCCGTGCCACCGGAAATCCATTTTTTACCTGCAATCTCGAATCGTACCATCTTCGACTGTTGCAAGTCGCGCTGGATTATAGCGCAAATCTATCATAGAATGTTGACTGAATCATTTTGTCCTGGTGCGGTATGAAGGTAATAGTTGCGGAGAAATGTGGTTTTTGCCCGGGCGTGAAAAACGCCATCAGTATAGCAGGGGAGATACTCGCCAAAAAGGGCAAGATTTACAGTTTGGGACCGATTATCCACAACAAGGACGTTGTAGAGCGGCTGGCAAAGCAGGGTCTGATGACGGTTGAAAAGGTCGAGCAGGTCAAGCCCGGAAGCACCGTTCTGATTCGTTCTCACGGCGCCGCCCCGGACCAGATAGCCCGGCTGCGGGAAAAGGGCGTCGAAATCATAGATGCGACGTGTGTACTCGTAAAAAGATTGCAGGAAATTGCTTCCGAGCTGCAAAAAGACGGCTATAAGGTCGTGATTATCGGGGACAGGAACCATCCTGAGGTGCAGGCAGTCGTTGGTTGTGCAGTGGATGCTGTGGTTGTCGCCGATGAATCCGACCTGCAGAGAATTGATAAAAACTCCAAGTTGGGAGTGGTTTGCCAGACCACCCAAAGCCCCGAATTTTTCACCAGAATGGTCAGTGCCATCGCAAAAACCAGCTTTGTCGAGCTGAGAATCGTCAATACCCTGTGCAAAGAGGCGGTAAAAAGGCAGCAATCCGCTGTTGAATTGTGTAAACGTGTTGATATAATGTTCGTTCTAGGGGGCTTGGAGAGCGCCAATACCAGGAAATTGGCGGAATTGTGCAAAAAATACAATAATCAGACGTTTCATTTGCAAAACTGGCAGGAATTTGATAAAAGGAAAGTTTTGGGCAAAAAGATAGCCGGCGTGACCGCGGGCGCTTCGACTCCTGAATGGATAGTCGATGAGTTTGTCGAGAATCTTTCTGCCGTTGACAGCGGCGCCGGCGCAAACGACAAATCGGCGAAATGAGCGTTTGCTGTGTGGGCAAGCGCATTGTTTATAGGTGAACAACTATAAAACTTTTTTTAGTTAGTGCAGCGTTGCACGAGGGCTTATCGGCGTAACTGTGGGGCGCCGCTGGGCACCAAACCAGGCATCCACAGAGGAAAATCAGGTTTATGGTAGATAGAAACATAGTCAACAAATTAGGCCTGTCGCAGCAGATGCTTGAGCAGCAGGTCGGTGAAATGTTCGGGGTAGAGGAAGACCAGTATTTGCAGGATGCACTCCGCACGAAGGTCGATTCGCATCTGCCCGGAACGATTCTGAAAGGCAAAATAGTAACGCAAATCGGCAACGACGTCATTGTCGAGGTCGGACTCAAGAGCGAAGGCGTCGTCGATGCCGGCGAATTTGATAGCGCCGAAGACGTGGTCGCAGGCAGGGACATCGAGGTGCTCATCGAGGAAACGGACTCTGAAAGCGGGCTTATCCTTCTCAGCAAGCACAAGGCGGACCGCATCAGGGGCTGGGAGAATATCGTAAACACCAAAAAGGAAGGTGATGTTGTCAAAGGAAGAGTCATCAGGCGCATCAAGGGCGGTCTGCTGGTCGATATCGGCGTGCCGGTCTTTTTGCCCGCGTCACAGGTCGATATCAGAAGGCCCGGCGACATCAGCAGATTCATAGGCAAAGAGGTCGAGTGCACCATTCTTAAAATAGACGTCGAAGGTCGGAATATCGTCATATCGAGACGTAAGCTCATCGAAGACGAACGCCGGCTCAGCAAAGAAAAAATTCTGGCGGAAATCGGGCCGGGCCAGTTGCGAAAAGGCATCGTCAAAAACATCGCCGATTTCGGCGTGTTTGTGGATTTGGGCGGCCTGGACGGCCTGCTGCATATATCAGATTTGAGCTGGGGAAGAATATCGCATCCCTCGGAAGTCGTGCGGCTTGACGAAGAAATCGAATGTGTAGTTATCGGCGTTGACAAGGCAAACGAGAAGATATCGCTCGGCCTGAAGCAAAAGTCGCCAAGTCCGTGGGAGAACGTGGATGAGAGGTATCCTGTTGGAACGAAGGTGAAGGGGCAGGTAGTCAATATTATGAACTACGGCGTTTTTGTCCGGCTGGAGGACGGCATCGAAGGGCTTGTCCATATCAGCGAAATGAGCTGGACAAAACGGCTGAATCACCCAAGCGAAATGCTCAGTTTGGGACAGGACATAGAAGTTGTCGTCCTGAACGTCAATAGGGAAAAGCAGGAAATTTCGCTGGGTTTGAAGCAGACGGAGACCAATCCCTGGGCGGTAGCGTCGCAGAAGTATCCGCCGGGGACGATTGTCAACGCGATTGTTCGCGGCGTCACCAACTACGGAGCATTTGTCCAGATAGAGGAAGGCATCGACGGGATGATACACATCTCCGATTTGAGCTGGACGAGAAAATACAGTCATCCGAATGAGGCGCTGCAGAAAGGCATCCAGGTCAAATGCCTGGTGCTTGATATCGACCCTGAGAAACAGAGAGTGTCACTGGGCGTCAAGCAGCTTTCTGAAGACCCGTGGGTGCGTGCAATTCCCGAAAAGTACATACCCGGCCATATTATTAAAGGCAAGGTGACGAAGCTGACCAACTTCGGGGCTTTTGTCGAGCTTGAGCCGGACCTCGAAGGTCTGCTGCACATCTCGGAATTGGCGGACCACAAAATCAAAAAGCCGCAGGATGTCGTCAAGGTCGGTGACGAGGTCGAGGTCAAGATTTTGAAGGTTGATTCAGAATCGCGTAAGATTGGACTGAGCTTGCGAAGGGCACAGTGGGCCGCAGAGGAACACGGCGGCGGTTCAGCTCCGACAGCCGATGCCGCTGACCAGGTAGTCACCGATACCGAGGCACAAAATCTTGTTGGATCTGATGCAGATGTCAAGGGCGAGCAAAGCAGTGTGCCACAGGCCGAGGCGGATAAGCCGCCGGTCGAGCCGCCCGCGCCCGCTACTGATATACAGGGACCTTCGGAGCCGGTGGCGTAGAAACGACTGCAGCCGCCGGTGCAGGTGACATAAGAAGCCGAAAGCAGGCAGGCCAAATACCGATAATAACAGCCATATCAAAATGGCTGCGCTTGGCCTATTTGGGCCTTGGCAGGTGTCAGTTGGTTTTTCTGACGCCGAGCCGGCTCTTCTAAGTAAACCCCCTCTCAAAACTAACCGATACAACTCTCGGCTCGGGCAAAGCACCGGCAGGTATCGGGTTTCGTTGAGCCGGTGAACGTTAAATCAGATTTTTTAGATGGAGCGGAAGGACTTTTTCAGGCAGGAGGGCATAAGCCATAGTTTTCGATACGACCATAAAAGAATATTTGCACGAGATAGACGAGGCGCCGCTGCTCAATGCGGAAGAAGAACGACGCCTCGGCCGGCTCGTCATCGAGAAGAACGACCCCAGGGCGAGAGACCAGCTTGTTCGCAGCAACCTGCGACTGGTGGTGAACATCGCAAAGAGATTCGCCAACCACAGCACGATGAGCTTGGGCGATTTGATTGAGGAGGGGAACCTCGGCCTTATAAAGGCAATCGATTATTTCGACCCCGAGCGGGGGACGCGATTCAGCACATACGCCGCCTGGTGGATACGGCAAAGCATAATGAGCGCACAACTGGCAGATATTCGACCGGTGCACGTCCCCAGCTATATGATAGGGCTGATAAACCGATGGCGACAGGCCGCTGCCGAGCTGGAGACCAAACTCGGCATAAAGCCGGATGTCGAGACAATGGCCGAGGTGCTGCGCCTGCCGGTCAAAAAGGCAAAAATCATTTACGAAACCGTCCAGGTGCTCGGCTCGGTCAGGGAAACGTCGGACGTTGACGGGACGGATGAAAATCAGGTCTTTGAGTCGGCTTCGCGGACTCATAGTATCGACAATCCGGAAGAGGTAATCGTTAGCGACGAGGAGGAGACAAAGGCGGTGCAATTGTTGCGCTACATCGATGCCCGCGAAGCCGAGGTGATGCGACTGCATTACGGGCTTGGCGGGCAAAAACCGCTTTCCTTGAAGGAAATCGGCGCCAAAATCGGCCTTACCCGCGAGAGAATCCGGCAGATTCAGCACGAAGCACTCACCAAGCTCTATGAGCTTATGTACGAAGAGTAAGACCGGTATTGCACAAGTCGCTATTGCATTTCTTTGGTAATCTGCTAAAAACAGTAAACTGTGGCCTGGGGCTTTATCCCGGCGAAATGTGTGCAGAAATGAGCAGTAACAGAATCGAATTGAGAGAATATATCCGCGATGTGCCCGACTGGCCGAAGAAGGGTATTCTTTTTCGTGATATAACGCCTCTTTTGGCCGATGCACAGGCGTTTGAAGCGGCTGTCGAAGCCCTCTGCAGCGGCTTTGTCGGTGCGAAAATCGATTATGTTGCCGCCGTAGAGGCGCGTGGCTTTATATTCGGCGCAGCAACAGCGGCCAAACTTAACGTTGGCTTTGTCCCCATACGCAAAAAGGGCAAGCTCCCCCACAAAACGGAAACCATCACCTACGACCTCGAATATGGAACCGATACGCTCCAGGTGCACAGCGACGCTGTCGGCGGGGGGGCGAATGTGCTTATGATTGATGACCTGCTTGCGACGGGCGGTACTATGGCCGCTGCGTGCAAGCTCATCGAAAGAATAGGCGGCAAAATCGCCGGCATCGTATTTCTTGTCGAGCTAACTGAGCTTGGCGGGGCGGCGAAACTGGCCGGCTACAACGTCAAGTCCGTTATTCGCTATTAGACGACCTTGCAGGCCGCTTGTCCGGAGAATTCCAATGAGTGAAATCAAAGTTACAACATCGGCTGTTCAGACCCAGGGCTACAGCATAGCAATCGGCACGGGCCTGCTTTCTTCGGTGCTTTCTGATGTGGAAAAGCAGTTCGGCAAAACCGGCAAATTCGTCGTCACGGATGAAAACGTCGCATCGGCAGGGCATCTGGAGACACTGCTGTCGGGCAGGACTATCCCCACGTTCGTCATACGCCCGGCGGGTGAAACATCAAAGAATATCAGCACGGTTGTCGAAATCGTTGAGGAAATGGAGAGGGAATATCTCGGAAGAGATACCGTTGTGCTCGCTCTCGGCGGGGGTACGGCAGGGGACATCGCCGGTTTTGCCGCGGCGATTTTCAAAAGAGGCGTCCCTGTTATTCAAATACCGACTACCACTGTTGCGCAGGCGGATTCAGCGGTAGGGGGCAAGACCGGCGTTGATTCAACGGTCAGCAAAAATGCCTTTGGCGCTTTCTGGCAGCCGGCGGGAGTGCATATTGATGTAGCGACGCTGAAAACGCTCGACGACAGGCAGTTCAGGGCGGGACTCGTAGAATCGGTAAAGCACGCGCTTATTGCCGATGCCGAATACTTTGGGTTTCTTGAAAGCAATCTCGACCGAATTCTGCAGCGCGAAATGGACGTGCTTGAACAGGTTGCGTATTCCAATTGCAGGATAAAGGCAGCCATTGTGCAGGCCGACCCGACGGAGAAAAATCAAAGAAGAATCCTGAACTACGGACATACCATAGGCCACGCAGTGGAATCGGCGAGCGGTTTTGAATTGCTGCACGGCGAATCGGTCGCAATAGGGCTGATGGCGGCGGGGCTGATTGAAATCGAGTTGGGATTTGGAAGCCGCGAACGGCTCGAAAAAGTCCGAAAAATACTGAGCCGGCTGGGTGTGCCGACCGCTTTGCCTGAAAATATAAGCAAAAATTCGCTAATAGAGACAATCAGGCACGACAAAAAGGCGATAAATAAGTGGCCAAAGTTTGTTCTAATTGATATAATAGGCGCTGTTCATTGCCAGGAGGGGCAGTGGGCTGTGGATGTCCGACAGGAGGTCGTTGAAAAGGTCTTAGGTAAACTTTAGCTGAGAATTGAGGTTGGATTGTGTATCGAGAAAAAATAAAAGTGCTGGACTGCACCATCAGAGACGGCGGCCTGATTAACAACCATTATTTCACTGATGCGTTCGTGCGAGAGGTCTATAAGGCGCTTTCGGCCAGCGGTATTGATTATATGGAGTTCGGCTACCGCAACAGCAGGGACCTTTTTCCGCCGAGCGATTACGGCGAGTGGAAATACTGCGATGACGACAAGATTCGTGAAATCATCGACGGCGTTGAGTCGGAGCTGAAAATCAGTATTATGGTTGATGCCCATCGCGTCAAGGACCAGCAGTTTGCCCCCGCCGACGAAAGCCCCGTCGATATGATTCGCGTTGCCACCTACGTCAAAGATATGGATAAGGCAATTGCACTGGTCAATCGCAGTCACGACCTCGGCTACGAAACCACGGTCAATATTATGGCCATCTCGAAAGAGATTGAGCCGGATATGATTGAGGCGCTGGACCAGCTTGCCAAGTCGCCCGTTGACGTGGTCTATGTGGTCGATAGCTACGGCGCTTTGTACTGCGAGCAGATTGAATATCTCGTTAAGCTCTTCAGAAAGCATTTGCCTGAGAGCAAGGAAATCGGTATCCACTGCCATAACAATCAGCAGCTTGCGTTTTCCAATACAATCGAAGCGATTATTCACAACGCCAATTACCTGGATGCGTCCCTGTACGGCATTGGACGAGGCCCAGGCAACTGCTGCCTTGAGCTGCTTATGGGTTTCCTGAAAAATCCCAAGTTCAAGCTCTCGCCTATCTTGAAGATTATCGAAGAGCAGATGCTGCCGATGCAGAAGGATATTGAGTGGGGATACCTGATACCGTATATGATTACGGGCATCCTCAATGAGCACCCGCGGGCCGGCATCGCGATGCGCAAGACCAAGGACAAAGACAAATACGCAAAATTCTACGAAGAGATACGCGAAATGGTCGGTTAATACCGATTGCCTGAAGGTTGCTATTTCTTAATCGCTGTGGCGATTCTCTCATTATTAGCGAAGTCCTTTTCAATTTTAATTTCGATAAAACAACCTGCCTGTTCTATAAGCTTGCGGATGGCCAGCCCTTGTTCCTGGCCGATTTCGAGCATCAGCGCTCCGCCGGTCTTGAGAAAGTCCGGTGCTGAGCCGATTACCCTTCGAAGTATGTCAAGGCCGTCGTTCCCGGCAATCAGCGCAATCCTTGGCTCATAGTCCTTCACGTTTTTTGCAAGCGTCTCATACTCGACGGTGCTTACATAAGGCGGATTACAGACAATCAAATCGAATTTTTCAACGTCGAGATGGGGGACAATCGGCTCAAACAAATCGCCGCACAAAAGCCGGATACGATTATCCAGGCCATACCTTTCGATATTCCGCGACGCAACCTTAAGGGCGGCGTCACAAATATCGGTTGCTATTATTTTGCAGTCGGCAAAATTCCCGGCAATCGCAACCGCCACACACCCGCAGCCCGTGCACAAATCGCAGATAAATGAATTCGACACCTCGACTGCGCTCGGGCCAGGCAAGCTCATCTCGTGTTGCCTTTCGTTACGCGCCCGCAGAAATTCTATTGCCCGCGCGACCAGCATCTCCGTTTCAGGCCGGGGTATCATACAGTCGGCAGTAACGTCAAATTCCAGCGAATAAAATTCGCATTTGCCCGTTAGATAGCCAATCGGCTCATGCTCGCCTGCTCGTTTAACAAGCTCGCGCAGTTTGTTAAGCTGCTCTTTCGCAGCGGGCTTATCGAATTGCGTGTATAGCTCAATTCGCTTTAGGCCAAGTACGCTCGAAAGCAACAGTTCAGCGCTCAGCCGAGGCGAATCGACTCCTTTCTCGGTAAAGTATCCAGCCGTCCAGTTGAGCAACCTTTGTATCGTCCATGATTCCATTAAAATTATTTTTGGGCCGATACTATTTGAGAAGCGGGAAATAGCTTCTTCAATTCTTCCTTCGACGGCTGCCTGCCGTATTCGCAAAGCTCGAACGCCTCGACGAACTTGATGCCTTTGGCCTTTTCTTCGCCGTAAAGTTCAATCAGTTTGCTGCGATACTTGTTGGCGAATGAGCTGTCTCTCGATGTGATTCGTTCTTTCGCCTTCTTCTCATATTCTTTCCTCGCCTCGCCTTCTTTGGGAACGGGAACTACCTTTTCAAAGTTGCCGGTCGCCCAAAGCGACTCAACCTGCGACTCCATTTGCCAAAGGGCCTCCGCCTTCTGGTCAATCACCGAATCGGTGACGACAATGATGTCCGGCTCAAAGGGATTGGGCTTGCGGAAACCATCGGATGAGTAGAAAAAGACGGGATTCTTTGCAAGCTGGGGGACATCGGGGCACAAATGCGGCACAATCACCATAAAGGCCGCGTCCTGGACAAGGATTCCCGTGTAGCGATGGTCTGGATGATAGTCGTAGGGTCGTGGCGCAATTACGATATCGGCCTTCCATTCGCGGATGAGCCGAATGATTGTCTTGCGGTTTTCCAGCGTCGGCATCAGCTCGCCGTCGTGTATGTCCAGCACCTGTGATTCAACGCCTAACACAGCATCGGTCTTTTTTGCCTCCGCCATACGCCGTTTGGCAAGCGGGCCGCCTGCCATTGTCGCATGGCCCACGTCTCCGTTTGTTGTCGAAACGAACTTAACGTGATGTCCCTGCTTTGCCCACATTATCGCAGTGCCCCCTGCGTCATACTCGCAGTCGTCCGGATGCGCCCCAAACGCTATAATCCTCAGTTTTCCATCACCTGCTTGATTTGGCTCCTCCGCCGCGGCGGTGCTCATTATCCAAATTGCTCCGACAAGGAGTGTTGCTGCCGCCAACCTTAAAACACCTCTTTTTCCTTCCATCTTTTCATTTCCTTAAAAATTTTTCCTGAATGATAATTAGACCTTGTTACAGCCGGCCGCACAAGCACCGGCTCATCACAAATCCATTAAAGTGCATCTTATCCTTTTATTCCACCGGTTATTGGAAAACGGATAGAGCGGTTTGAATGCTTCAGCGTACTGGCAGCGGTTCATTCTTCCATACTCTTGAGCGCTGGTTTCGGCCATTTTTCCCAAAGTTCCGTCATTATGAAGTTCATGAATGGCAACCAGTTTTACCTTCTCTTGCCAGACCGCCGTTACATCTACATAAACATCCGGGTCAAATTGATTGGTTGTGCTTCCGCGTCCGACCTCGAAAAAATATATTTCCCTGTCGTGCATCATACCTGTTTTACTTAATGCCATTAGCGCCATATTCGAAGCAGCGATATGGTCGGGCTTGTCAATAGGCCAATGCAAAAACACAATGGCAGGGTCAAGCTCTTTTAGAAGTGTTACTATCTTTTCAACAGCATCTTTGTCGGCATAAATTTCCCCGTCGTTTTTCTCCAGGAAATGGACTTTTGCCTTGAGTATTTCCGCCGATAGTTCAGCGTGCTTTGTGCGAAGAGCGGCGGTATTCGGGTCCGGCTCTTTGCTAAGCCCCCGCTCACCTCTCGAAGCGATTGCGGTATGTATATTGTATTTGTCTTTTAGCAGGTATGCAGTTCCTCCCATACCGATTTCCACGTCGTCAGGATGGGCCGTGATAATCAGGATATTCCTGTGTTTATCGCCTTTCGCATTATCCTGTGCGTAACCGGTACACGGCATAAGCAAAAAAACAAATAAGAACATCCATAAAACTTTATTCCCGCACGTTTTCTTTGTGGTCGATTTCTTCATTTTGTCATCACCTGCCACTAAAATTTCACATTTATATTGTTTGTTCGCACCGCGCACAACACAATACGTGCGCCTATATATACACTTTATCCATCATTCTTGGAAATGCAATGCACTGTCGTATATGCGGCTCGCCTGTGAGCCAGGCGATTGTCCTCTCCACGCCTAAGCCGAAACCGCCATGCGGCACAGACCCGTACCTTCGCAAATCCAAGTACCATTCGTAATTTTCCCTTTTCAGCCCCTGCTCTGCGATTCGGTTCAAGAGCAAGTCATAATCATCTTCCCTCACCGAGCCGCCTATGATTTCGCCGAAGCCGTTCGGTGCGAGCATATCGAAGTTTTCGACAACTTTGGGATTGGTGCGATCTGTTCTCATATAAAACGCCTTTGCGTGTTGTGGGTAATGCGTGACAAAAACGGGCTTATCGTGCATTTGCGAGATAATGGTCTCATCCGACCCGCCCAAATCCTTTCCCCAGCGAAACTCCGCGGCTAATTGCGCGTGCTTTGGATTGTTCTCAAGATGGATTTTGACCTCCTCAATCTGCGACCGCAGCTCAATAAGCTCCGCCGCGTTTTTGTCCCGCTTCCACTGTTTGATTTGCCCCTTCTGCTCCTGTTCAAGTTCGGCGATTCGCTTTTCGATTTTTTCTTTTTTGGCCTGTATCTCCTGCAACTGCTTGGCCATAAACTCCTTTGTCTTATCGCCCGTCAAAATCTCGACTGCCTGGGTATAAGTCAGCCGATAGAAGGGGGGCTTAATCTTTTCAAGTGCCGCGATGTCCGCTCCAAGCGTCTCAAGCTGGCTTCGGTTTTTCTCCAAAACCGCAGCGACTATAAAGCTGACGAAATTTTCAGCTAATTCCAATAGGCCGTCAAGTTCAATAAACGCGACCTCCGGCTCGACCATCCAGAACTCCGTCAGATGTCTCCTCGTCTTGCTTTTTTCCGCCCGAAATGTCGGCCCGAAGCAATACACCTTGCCGAAGCTCATCGCCGCACACTCTACGTGCAGTTGGCCTGTCTGTGTCAGGTACAGTGTGCTGCCGAAATAATCAACCTCAAAAAGCGATTGCTCCTCTTCGCCCGCCGCCGCCATCAGTATCGGCGTATCGACAAGCGTGAAGCCGTTGTCGTTGAAAAATCGCCTGATGGCATCGACGACGGTATGGCGGACCTTGCCGATGCACCACTGTCTGCTGCTGCGCAGGTGCAAATGTCGGTTCTTTAATAAAAAATCAATCCCGTGCGATTTGGGTGTAATCGGATAATCGCTTGTTTGGTGTATCACCGTGGCGTTAGTGACATCGAGTTCATAACCGCCGACGCTGCGGACTTCCTGCCGCACTATTCCTGTAACCGTCAGCGACGATTCCTGGCCTAAGTGTTCCAACTGCTCAAATAAGGCGTCGTTGACTTTGCCCTTTTCGACAACGCACTGACACAACCCCGTCCCATCCCGCAGGATGATAAATTGTATTTTCCCGCTCGGCCTCGCCTGATGCACCCACCCCGCCAACGTCACCTGTTGACCGGCAAAATCCTTCAATTGTGAGATACACACCTTATTGTTGCCTGCCATTTCAATTACCCTTTCGACATTATTTTACCTTCTCGGCCAAATCGCAATATCGTCCGCCTTGTTCGGCCATAGAATATACACCGTAAATTGTTTCCCGAAAAGCACATATTTGAAAGTTCCGCTACCTGCGATGTTTCTTATTCGATCTGCTTGTTGACAGGTTCCTGAGGATGTGATACCTTTAATCCATCAGAAGACCAGTAACGATAAGCTATCAACTCGCATCAACATCCGGCAGGAAATGGGCACATGAGTAGAGTAGCCGTGAGTAAAAAGGTCTTGGACTGGGCATTAGACCGTTCTGGTCTGACCTTGTCTGATTTAGAGGGTAAGTTTCCGAGATTGCGCCAATGGGTTGATGGTCAAATACAACCCACGCTCCGACAGTTGGAATCTCTGGCAAAATCCACTCTGACACCGTTTGGCTTCTTTTTCCTCGATGAACCGCCTGAAGAACGGTTGCCTGTGCCATACTTCCGAACACTCGGTGATGAGGCATCTTACGGCCACAGCCCTGATCTTCTTGAGACCATTCATACGATGCAGCGACGGCAGGACTGGTTACGCGAGTTCTTGGTTGACCAAGGTATGGAAGCACTGAAATTTGTGCGGTCCGTACGACCTAATGAACCACCTGCATCGGTTGGCCAACGAATAAGAGATGCGCTCCATCTGAATATGGGATGGGCTGCCCAACAGACCTCCTGGACGGAATCGCTGCATGTCCTTCGCGATGCCATGGAAAACGCAGGAATCATAGTGGTTGTTAATGGGATTGTCGGGAACAACACCCACCGCAAGCTCGATACAGAAGAATTCCGTGGCTTTGTTCTAGTTGATGAGATATCCCCGTTGGTGTTTGTCAATGGCGCTGACGGCAGGGCTGCACAGATGTTCACGCTTGCGCATGAATTGGCACACGTGTTCTTTGGCAGCAGTGCAGCATTCGATTTACGAGAGATGTCTCCGGCAAAAGACCCGACTGAACAGGCGTGCAACAGGGTTGCGGCGGAGTTCCTCGTTCCAGAACAGCAGATTCGCCGGATATGGCCTTCCGTCAGGGACGATTCTGAACGTTTTCAATCAATTGCCAGAGAGTTCAAGGTCAGTGAGCTAGTCGCTGCGCGCAGGGCTTTGGACCTGGGCCTTATCGCAAAAGTGGGATTTTTAACATTCTACAATGACTACCGGAACAAAGAGCGTCGTAAGATACCCCCGGAAGGTGGAAATTTCTACGCAACTCAGAATCTGCGTATAGGGCGGCGGTTCGCCTCGTCCGTGGTTCGTGCAGCCAAGGAAGGCAAACTTCTTTATTCTGAAGCATATCGCCTGACGGGGTTGTATGGAACGACCTTCGATCGCTATGCGGCTTCTCTTGGGATGGGAGGCTCGTAGCGATGGACCGCTCTGTGTATATCCTCGATGCCAATGTATTCATTGAAGCCGCACGTCATTACTACGCATTCGATCTTGGCACTAAGTTCTGGGACATCTTGCTACAGCATGCTAATGAAGGAACAATCGAAAGTATAGACCGCGTTCTTAAACAAGATTTGGATAAAGGAAAAGACGAACTTACCAGATGGGCAAATGCCGCCTTCATTCACGCATTTCGTTCGACAGATGAAAAAGATGTCATTGAATCCTACGTTAGGGTCATAACTTGGGTACGTGGTCATCCCCAGTATACCGACGCCGCTAAAGCTGAGTTTGCCAATGAGCCGGATGGCTGGCTGGTGGCTTACGCTGCGGCCAAAGGGTGTGTTGTTGTAACCCATGAAGTTCTGAGGCCCGATGTAAGGACAAGAGTCCCGATCCCAAATGTATGTGAACCATTCAATGTAAGATATGTTGATACGTTCGCAATGCTGCGAGAATTGGGGGCGCGGCTTTCATAAAAAAGGCATGGTTCTGCTTCTTAACCTGTCTTTTTCATTTAATAGAATTTTAATTACAACTTTTTGGATCTCCGCTGGCCCCGCAACCTGGCAGCCGGGGAGGTGGGCGTCGTGGGGGAAAAGGATGCGGAAAAGCCCCGTCTCTGATATCACCGTTGTCATTTTCTCCTGTTGTTTTTTTGTCTAACTGTTCGTTAGCCATTCTTGTCCTGCACGGCCTTTAATTTTGCTGGCCTTGGCCAGATTAGCTGGTCGTCGGGCGAATCTTCCTTAGGCCAGTTACTCTTGTGCTCGCCTCCTTCGTCGATGTTATTCTTGCCTTTGCTGTAAAGGGTAAAGTCCTCGTCAGTGACTCTATAAACAAACGAATCGCCGTTTATCGGGTCAACAAAAATTTCCGCCGGCGCAATTCCTTTAAGTGCATCCAGATTCTCCGGCCAGTGTCCGTTTGTGTTTTTGTAACGTCTCAACGCTATTATTAAGCGTGTTGTTCGCTGCTCCATCAGTGCTCTTAGATAGGAATCGTGGAGTGCAAAGTATATTGTCTCGTCGGACCGTGCCATTACTTTGGCGACCTGCCGAAAGTTCGGCCTTAATTGGAAGAGCGCCTCCACAGGCATATTCTGCGGCTGTTTCGACCAGTCGGCGTCGGGCCTGGTCATCGCATAGTATTTCTCATAGCTTTCATCGATAATCCGGCCAAGCTCTTCAGGCGAAGCCGGTGCAAAAAACCATTGCAAAATGGCCTGCACTCTTGCGAACCTTTTCCACCAGTAACCCTGGCAGGCCCACTTTTCCTTCGCCGCTTTGACTTCGGGATCGTCTTCCGTGCTTCCGGCAAATGTTTTTTTAACCTGTTCTCTTATCATCGCCCACGGGTCGCGGCTCAGCCGGACCTTGCCCTCGGAATTGACCTCGTAGAAAAGTCCGCCCCACATATTCTTGAGCATCAGCTTTTCGGAGTCGATAATCCCCGGAAGGTCGGTAGCCCAATCGTGCCTGATATCCGTCACGGCCTTTTCTATGTTGTTTAAATACGGCTCTATCGCATCGTTGTTGACGACAACACCATTAATGTAACCAAGGGCAATTGCTTCACACGCACGACCGACCAGCACGTCCAGAGTGGTCGGTTGTTGGCACACGTGTTTACCAATTTTAAGCACGGCAAGGAATTTTTCTACTGCTTCGTTAGTGCCGCCTTCAGCCAGGGCATTATTCGCAGCGGCAATGAGCGTGTACGCCCAGTGCCGCATTGCAGAACCGCGGTTCATATCGATTCCGAGATTAAATGTGTCGGCAACAATGGGAAATGAGCATTTCTCAAGTCGCGTTGCAAGGAGAATCTTGTCGATTGTATCTTCGTGATATTCCAGCCAGGCCGCGATTTCGGGCTGGTCTTTGCTTGACCAGGGCCCACTGCGCACCAGGTCGAACCAGCGGTCGGGCAGATTCGGCTCATTGGCTTCCTTTTGCTTACAGGTTGCGAGGATTTGGTTATAGATAATCGCCGCGTTATCGGCATCGGGGACGGCGTATCTTGCCTGCAGTTGGGATAATTCCTTATCGAACGTGTATGGCCGCCAGCCATCGTTATTGCTCGGCAAGAGAATCCAAACGATAACTGCCAAAACAACAACGCCCACTCCTGCCCAGAACCATTTTCGGCGGCGTCTTGGCAGGATTGTGGCAGCGGCAAGGAAAATCGCAATCAGGACTATTACCTTCCACGGCGCCTGCATGATGATTCCAGCCGCCAGCAAAATTGCCAGCAGCGTCGCCCAAATCACGTGGAGTATGCGAATTGCCAGGTTTGGTTTTTTTATTACTGAATCGCCTGCTGTGTTAATATCCTGCTCGTTTTCCATTATCTTTCTCTCCGCTATTCTCCTCGTTTAATCGAATTTTAATTACCGCCTTGCGAACATCCGCCGGCCCCGCAACCTGACAGCCGGGCAGGTGCGCATCATCAGGAAAAAAGACACAAAACAATCCCGGCTCAAGTTTTATTGTTGTGATTTTCGCCGGCGCCTGAAAGAACGCAATATCCTTTTCCGGATTGTATTCTTCCGCGACCGTCAGGTCTTTTAATGGTGCGTAAGCGATAAGTTCTTCACCTGCCAATAAAAACTGGATGTCGATATATTTTCTGTGGGCTTCGAGTTTGCCCTCACTTATCGGCCTGGTTGTGTATTGCTGAATCGTGTAGTAAATTTCATCGCCATCAACCTGGTATCGCCCATCTTTTTGCTGCGTCAGTTTGCCACCGGCCAGCACCTCAAACGCCTTTGCGAATCGCGGATGCAAACCGGCATTGTCGATTCGGTCCAGAATCATTTTTTTTAGCCACAGAGAAAAAGTATAAAAACAGTGTTAATCAGTGTAAATCTGTGTCTAAAAAACCGTGTTAATCCGTGTCTTCATTATTATTTATTCGCGGTGCTGAAATAACTTGAACACGTTCCGCAATCGGTTGAGGATACCTCCGATCCTTCATGTTGGGGTTGACCGACAAAATCAAATCAGTAAAGCTGTAGAAGACCTCTATGCGTTCGGCCATAGATAATGACCTAAACCACATGGTTTTCGCCTCTATCGACTCCTGCTGTCTGTCATGCCAAATTGCTTGTTTCATATTTTATATTTTACCATATTCGGCCTGTCATAGATCGAGTTTTTCTCGCAGGTAGCCCTTTAGCTGGTCGGTCGAGACCCGCACCTGCTCCATCGAGTCGCGTTCACGGACCGTTACGGTCTTATCCTGTGTGGTCTGGCCGTCAATCGTGATGCAGAAGGGCGTCCCCGCCTCATCCTGCCTGCGGTAGCGTCTGCCGATTGCGCCTTTGGTGTCGTATGCACAATTGAAGTATTTCTTCAGGTCATTATAGATATTCCGCGCAATCTCCGGCATACCGTCCTTATTGACCAACGGGAAGACGCCTGCCTTTATCGGCGCAATCGCCGCCGAGAACCGCAATAGATTCCGCGTCTCGCCGCGGACCTCTTCTTCATCGTATGCGTCAACTAAAAACGCCAGCGTGCTCCTGTCCATACCTGCACTCGGCTCAATCACGTATGGGATAAACCGCGCCTTCTTTTCGTCGTCGAAATACGACAGCGGCCCCTTTATATAGTCCTCGGCCTCCTCTTTTAACGTAATCTTTGACAGGTCGCCCTTGTTCTCAAACCAGGCATTCAGCGTCCTCATCCCCCGCTGATGCTGCCTAAGGTCGTAATCAGTTCGATTGGCGATACCTTCCAATTCCTGCCAGTCGCCGGAGCCGAACGGGAACTTGTATTCGACATCGACACACGCCTTGGCGTAATGCGCAAGCTCATCCTTTTCGTGCTCGCGGAAATGCAGGTTCTCCTTTTTTATTCCGAGGTTGATATACCAGTTGAAGCGTTGTTCTTTCCAGTGCTCGAACCACTGCTCATCGGTCCCCGGCTCGCAGAAAAACTCCAATTCCGCCTGCTCGAACTCGCGCGTCCTGAATATGAACGCCTTTGTCGTTACCTCATTTCGGAAACTCTTGCCGATTTGCGCAATGCCGAAAGGTATCTTGACCCTTGTGGTATCGAGTACGTTGCGAAAGTTTGCAAAAATCCCCTGGGCCGTTTCTGGCCGAAGGAAAAGCGTCATCGAATCATCGACGTTCGCGCCCATTTGCGTCTCGAACATCAATTTGAACGGCATCGGCTCGGTGAATTGCCCGACCGCCCCGCACGAAGGGCACACCTTGCCCTTCAAATTGCCGGCCGTCGTCTTCGCCGCATCGAGGGCAATGTGTTCGGTATGCTCCTCGGCCGCCTCGCTCGCCTTATCCTTCAAATGGTCAACCCGTGTCCTTGTATTGCACTTCTTACATTCGGCGATGAGGTCTGCGAACTGGTCTGCGTGGCCGGATGCCTTCCAGATAAGCGGGTGCATCAGGATACTGCAATCGACGCCCACGACGTCGTCTCGCATCTGCACGACCGCCTTCCACCAGGCCTTCTTGACGTTGTTTTTCAGCTCAACGCCCAATGGCCCATAGTCATAGCAGCTCGCAAGTCCGCCGTATATTTCGCTTGATTGAAATATGAATCCCCGCCTCTTGCACAGCGACACAATATCATCCAGCTTCGTAATCCTTGCCATAATATCCTCTTTAGAACATCCAACAAAAAAGTTTAGCCATAGAGGACACAGAGCACACAGAGATTCTGAGTATAAACAGTGTAAATCTGTACTACAATATTTCAACTTCTTGTTTTTTCTGCACGTTTCCTGTGTCACTCTTTCATAACGTTATTATTTACAACGCCTTATCTTTTATTTTTGCCCTTGAGTTTTTTCGTCTATCTTTTCATGAACAGTGTAAATCAGTGTTAATCTGTGTCTAACATTTTTGGTTGCGGCCTTTGGCCGCGCCAGGTTAATCCGTGTCTAATAATATTGGACTTACAAAAACAGCATTATACAACGTCCCTCGCCGATTGCAAATCCGCTCCGAATTAACCCCGAAAAGTTGTAGGTCGGGGTTTACCCCGACATTTCAATGCCTATTATCCTGATAACCACAACCTGATATCCTGCTTTCCTGATTCCCCGCCCCCTGATTGCCCGATTCCCTGATTGCCTTTATCTTTCCAACTTTTGCCAGTGCCGCCTTATTGGTGAAAAACAGGGTTGACCCGCCGTCAAAACACGTTAAAATACCGGAGTATAATGGAGTATAATAAGGACTTGTCCGCCGTAGCTTGGAAGCAGATTGCCCACTGGGCGATTAGGTTCTTGATGAGAGGCACCTAGGGAGGAACGCAACAAAAAAGCCGCAGGATGTGGGTTGCACGCGCTACGGCGGTCGCCCGAAGGCAGGTGCCTGCGAATTTTGCATCTTGTTGTGGAAAACCCGCAGACACGGGTTGTTTCGAAATAAGAAAGGAGGATTATTGAAAAGGGAGCAAAAAGTGCGATTCATTAGATACCCTGGAGGGAAACAGCGGCTGTTAAGTTATTTGATGCCTCACCTGCCGACAAGAGAGTCGATAAAGGGAGTTTATGTCGAACCCTTTGTTGGAGGCGGGGCTGTTTTTCTTGCTTTGGAACCCCAAAAAGCACTATTAGCAGATATCAATCCCGTCTTAATAGATCTCTACCGCGGCTTACGCGCTTATCCAAAAATAGTTTGGAAAATATTTAAAAGTTTTCCCCATACCAAAAAGGGGTATTACAAAATTCGAGACACAAAAGAAAGAGATGATTTGGCATATCGTGCGGCTCGAACTCTATATCTGAATCGGACATGCTTCAAGGGGATGTGGCGAGAGAACGCAGATGGAGAATTTAATGTCGGTTACGGCGGACAAGAAAGAAGATGGGTTATCAGTCAAAATACATTATCATCAGTTGCAAGATCATTAAGGCGAGCCAAATTAGTGATTAGCGATTTTGAAGAAGTAATAGGCTCTTGTAGTAAAGAAGACTTTTTATTTTTAGATCCACCTTATCGGCCGGGCGAGAGAGAGCTTCAACATGAACACTATGTATATTCGAAATTTTATTACGACGATCATAAACGTTTGGCAAATAGCTTGAAGATGGCAACTAAACGGGGAGTTCGATGGGCAATGACAACTTCTAATCACAAAGACATCGTTAGTTTATTTCACGGGTGCCACATTGTTGCACTTACAATAGGTACAGGGAATCGCCCCGGTTTGTTAACAAACAATTCAAGTGAAGTCCTTATCCGCAATTACGAGGAGACATCCCAATGAAAGATTTTTTCGAGAAGGCCGCAATGCAAAACCACCCGCTCAGGGTTTTAAAAACATTCCTTGAACGCGAGAAAGCTAAGGAGCAGGCAAAAAAATATGATGACATGCGCTTCGTCGGGTATGTGCTCGATATTGGGTTTGACACCGTTACGATCATTACATCCGACCCTTTCAAAATTGCTGTTGGTGGAGTGCCCCGGAATTCATTGCTGATAATGGTACCATCGAATTATGACACACTACCACCGCATTTTACTTTGTTGCGTGTGTTGGAGGCAGCGCCTACCCCACTATCCAAAGAGGTTCAGCAAACATATTTTGAGTTGCAGAAAAAATCGATGCCAGAACTCGATATTTTTACCCAGAGCGAGTTGCAATGGGGTGCACTCAAGACCGGCGTCCTAGGAATGTTTTATCCCCACCCTGAAAAAACTGATGCAGTGGAGTTCTCAGGCGATTTGAACAACTTCGTCAGTGCTCACAAGTATCGTGTCTACGCGTGTGATGACGACCTATTGAAACTTATCACCAATTCGATGGTGCCAAATGAAAGCCGCTTTCCCATAGGAGATTTACGGTTGACTGAATGCAGGCTTCCATTGCCGAACAAACCTCAGCCTAAAGTTGAAATTTTTGTTTCAACAAAAGATTTTATGGGCGCGCGAACGGCGATGTTCGGCAAAACAAGGCTTGGTAAAAGCAACATTGTGAAACTCATTGCCCAGAGCCTAATAGAAACAACAGAACAAACTAAAAATGTAGGGCAAATTATATTTGATATAAATGGCGAATATGCCAATGACAATCCACAGGATGATAGTCGTTCATTGAAAAGTGGCTATCCTGATCGTTGTGTTGTTTATGCTCTAACTCCGAAACCAGCCACTCCATCTAAACCACTAAAGCTTAATTTTTACGAGCATCCCGAGCGATCTCGAAGGGTGTTGGCAGATCTGTTAGAAAGCGAAGGACGAACCTCTATTTATATCAAAGCATTTATAGGTGCAGAAATTCCATCTTTAGAAGTTTTAAGCAGTTTACCTCAGAACGAAAAAAAGCGTGCAGGACGGCGGGTTCTAATGTATTGGGCTGTTCTAAAAAAGGGTGGATATGATGTTGACGAAGCTGTGCTTTCTAGAAAATTGCATCTCGACCCGGGTTACAACGCAAGCTTGCGCTCCACCGTATATGCTGGAAATACGCCGCCAACTATTAATTCTTTAAATGTTTTGGTTTCTGAATTTGAAAGAATTGCTGATTTTATTCGTAATAGACTTGATAATGATCCCATTTTACAATCAAGTAGTGGCAGGCCCCTGTTTGAACGCGATGAACGCGCAATACTTGAGTTTCTCAAACCATCTATCGGGGCAGGACCGGCAATGATTCAACGGTTCAGAATTTATCACGACAGAAATGCGGGGGATTTTGCAAAAGAAATAATAACCCTTGTTGATCAAGGTCAAACAGCTATTCTTGACTTAGGAAATGCCAACCCAGAGGTGATGGAATATTTTTCCTATGAATTATCGAGCGCAGTATTCAATCATCAAGTTGAAAAATTTACAAACAATGCACTTGGAAGCCACTTTGTACAACTTTATTTTGAAGAAGCTCATAATTTATTTCCTGCAAGGGATGAGGGCATGGATATCTACCGTCGCATTGCCAAGGAAGGAGCAAAATATCACATCGGGATGGTTTATTCTACGCAGTCTGTTACAACCATCAACAAAGACCTACTTGCCCAGACAGAAAATTTCTTCATTGCCCATCTTTCATCTCAAGATGAGGTAAACGCACTTGCTAAGGTGAATGTTGCCTATGAAAGTCTAAAGGGCGATATCCTTCAGGCAAAAACGGTCGGGTACATAAGAATGCTTACACGCTCACATCGTTTTGTCGTATCGGTGCAGGCCAGGAAGTTTACTCCGCCTGCTCAAACAAATGGAGGAACATAAGATGCCTTACAAGGCTGGAGAACGGTTACCGGCAGAACGTGCTAGCCGGTTAGGACATCTTGATGTCTTAAAGAGCGAATTGGTCAAAAAACTCTGCAAGAGTTTTGAGGATACTGTCCAAAGTCCCATTTCCACTACCGGTTCCTGGAGAGCCATACCGTCGAGTGAAAAACCTCTGCCTTTAGTATTTGGTGTTGATGGTTCCATTCAAGTCATTGAATCAGACACTCCACCCTATAAGGCACTGGCATTTGTCAAGACCGCTCTCTTGAGGGTTGATCAAGTTGCACTTTCTTTGATTGATAAGGAGACCCCCCATCCACTTGCGTTGCGAGACATATTAGCTGATTCTGCTTTATATCATGCGACAGTCCTTCCACTAAGACACGTTGTTGTCCCGGGGATGTCTGTATATGATGCAGTTCGCGAGATAATCTTTGAATCAATAAAAGATGCTTCATTAGATGGCGAACCGTTTGAAACCCTCAAGTGGATAGTTTACGAAAAGTGGGATGGGAAGAAAAAAAGTCTTCCTCCGTTCGAGTGTCCTCACTGTGAGGGGAAAGATGCTGCTACCTTACCTTATGATGCTGACGAAGGAAACTGCCCAGTTTGTAAAGGAAAATTATTCCTCACCGACATGCTTGGTTTCCATCAAGAAATGGCTCCAGATTCGGCGCCTGAAACTGTCGCAACAGCTTATATGAATATTCATGAAACATTATTGTTGTTTACAGGGGTTAGATACTTCTGGGAGAGAAAGAAGGAGGTGCTTTCTAATTGCCTGTTTGTAAAAGATGGACCTCTCTCAATTCGAGCACAGTATTCAAAGCTCGTGGCTCCAATACGCCGATTCTTGGCTTTCTCAAGGGCTCAAGGTTATCCTGTGCACCTCATCGGACAAGAAAAGACTGGAGCATTCGCTGATCATTTGCAACTGATTGGGAACAATGCCCCCCTCCAATCGCTGTTTATCCCTGGTAATCAATATATCAAGGAACAGATTCAACATAGGCCCAATAGAGGGGCACCCTATGGCAAGGATACAAACTATGGAGCCAAAGTTTTTGTCCGGATTAGTCATTATCATCAAATGGTAATAAATATTCCTACCGGCGAGTACGTTGAGGATCCCACGCTTTCTAATCTCATCGGTGCTGAAAGAATCTTTGCGACATTACCGACAGTTTTGAGTAGCCGCTTTGAGGGAGCCCTTTTACCCATCGAATTGGCTCATGGCGTTGCATCTCTCTCAACATATCCTTCTGCCCAAATTCTCAAGATATTTGCAGAAGCACAAGGACAGAAGAATAGATGAGGCGAGGAGGGACTATAAGCATTTTCGCAAGGGTTTGCACACTTGGAATTGTAACTGACCTGTGCCTGCGTGCAAGCCACAACTTATGCTCTCCAATCTCTCGAACATCACGGATTGTAACTGACCTGTGCCTGCGTGCAAGCCACAACAATGTCGTGGTAATGAGTCAAGGCGCCGCCATTGTAACTGACCTGTGCCTGCGTGCAAGCCACAACTTTCTACCGGCGTTATTGCCGATTAGTGACATTGTAACTGACCCGTGCCTGCGTGCAAGCCACAACAGATTTTTCAGAACTCATTTTTCTATCCTTATTGTAACTGACCTGTGCCTGCGTGCAAGCCACAACCCGGCATCAATACGATCTTGGATAGTTTTGATTGTAACTGACCCGTGCCTGCGTGCAAGCCACAACTCAGCCAGGGCAATGACCTTTGTTCCTTTTATTGTAACTGACCCGTGCCTGCGTGCAAGCCACAACAGCAGTCAATCGGCTGCCGGAAAAGGCAAAATTGTAACTGACCCGTGCCTGCGTGCAAGCCACAACGAAACACGGATGTATAAATGCCAGGCGGACATTGTAACTGACCCGTGCCTGCGTGCAAGCCACAACATATAGTAGGTATATTGAGTAGAGGTCGGAACGGGGGGGGGGGGGGGTAGGTCCAATTGACTCGGTAATCCCCTTTCCCAGTCATTTTTCCACCACCAAGACCCCAAGACACTAATAAATTCTTTTTTTAAACAAAGCATTTGTAATCAGTGTAATCTGCGTAATCTGCGTCTAATTTTCTTTGCTCGGCTTCATTCAGCACTTTCGGCCACACCGCCGTTCCCGGCGGTGGCAGTACCACTGCCCGGCGGACGAGAATGAGACCTTTACATAAGCTCGCTTCGAAAAAGGGCTTACTCGAGTATGCCTCACCGGCTGACTAAAACAGTGTTCATCAGTGTAAATCAGTGTCTAATAAAGTCCGCGTCCGTCCGTGTCAAAAAAACCGTGTAAATCTCGTGTTAATCCGTGTCATAAAAAGTCCGTGCCAGTCCGTGTTAACGTCAGTGTCAGTCCGTGTCCAAATCAAGATTTCACTTGACACAAAACATTATATATTGTATAATACCCACCCAACAATGAGAAAGTGAATACTATAGCAGGCATTCGGAGGATTCGAGACCGCAGTTATGCGTATATTTAACCATAATTCACGCATTGGAAGGAACTTACATCGTGTTTTGGTTTTCAGTCATTCGTGCTTTGAGCTTGTTTTGGATCTTGAGTTTTGGTGATTTTGATTTGTTTGGGATTTCGGATTTCGTGCTTGGGATTTTATCTGTGGCCAATGGCCGTACCATGTTCCCTGCCCTCTGCTTGCCTCGGCGAAGCCCCTTGGGCGAAGCCGGGTCCTCTGCTTGCCTCGGCGGAGCCACTTTGGCAAAGCCGGGCCCTCTGCTTGCCTCGGCGGAGCCACTTTGGCAAAGCCGGGCCCTCTGCTTGCCACGGCGAAGCCACTTTGGCAAAGCCGGGCCCACCGCTTGTCCAAATTCTTCCTGCTGGCAAGGTGTAATTATGCAAAACAAAGCCAATTTCCAAAAAACCAAAATGAACCTAACCCTATATTCCAAAATGGCTTATGAAAAAAATATCTGCTCCGATAACCCGAAAAACAAAGCCAATCAAACCCAATTCTCATTTTCCGTCGGGTTTGGGATTTGGGTTTTAGATATTGGGATTTGTTTGTGGTTTTGGATTTGGTGCTCGGGATTTTATTACTTGGTGACTGCACCCACGAGACACGATTTTGCAAAACAAACCCAATTTTCAAAAATGCGAAACAAACCGAAACCTATGCCCAGAAAGGACTTATGAAACAGCTACCGCTCGCAACAGCCGAAAAAACAAAGCCAATTTGCAAAAATGAGAAAACGAACCCAATTCAAACTCGAAGCGCAGCGGAGACCCCTGCGGGTGAGCTTCCTTGAAACCGCAAACCAGGGGCCAATTTTCAAGCTCGGCGTCGGCTATTTTTCCTTGGTCTCGGCGAGGTAGTTTTTCATTCGCGCGTTGATATCGGGCATAGGCGGCAGTTTCGCGCTGGGTATCGGCTCATACCAGAAGGCAGAGCAGCTCCAGTCGTCCTGGCGTTCATAGAGTCCATCGCGCCAGCCGATTTGCTGAATGGTTACGCGGATGTCTTTCTTGTAGTAAATCGGGTCCTTGATGTGCCAGCGATAGAACGTATTGAGCTTGCCTTCTTCAAGCAAACTCGTCCCGCCGTAGAGATACGTTACCGGCTGCAATCCCCACGATTGGCCGATATAGTCCTCTGTGCCCGTGCCGCAAATCGTCGGAAAATCCTTATCGCCGTCTAAATAAACCTTGACCTCGCCCTCGCCCCACCAGTTTCCTTCGAGTGGCCGGATGCCTATCACACAGCCCACAAATCGTCCGCTGCCTGTTCGCTGGGGGAAAATCTCAAAATCCTGTTTCAGCGTTGTCGGATTTTCCCGCCGATACAGAACGTGCAGCCGGCCGAATTTGCCGGGCAGCTTATCGCCAAGCGTGTAGTCGATGTAATAAAAAAGCGGCGTCTTCTTGTTCGATTCGTTGGTTATCGTTATTTTTGCCTGCTTTGCAAACGGCATCTCCAGCCAGATGTTCATCCCTGCTGAAGGATTTACCGAGTGTACTGCGCTCTGATATGCGCCTAACTTGCCGTGCATAATCCCAAAGAATGCCCCAAGAGGCGCCTCGATGCTCGGATGCTCCTGCCCATCCCAGTATCCGCGCACGACAATCCCCTGAAGCGTCTCGACGCTTCTATCCACCGTTACCCAGATATGGCGAATCACGCCCGGGCCTTTGATATCGCAGAGCGTATATGTCTGCCTCGGCATAAAGTCCTTCGCTGGGCTTCCCTTTCTGCCCACGCCGATATTGCTCGCAGCCATACCGGCCTTGCCTTTTTCGCCGGTGGGATTTTCAAAACTAATTGTCCGCGATTCGACGGGCACTGTAACCTCATACATTTTTACTTCATTTGCCGCAGCAATTGTCCCCGCCAGCATCACAATCCCAATCACTTTTAAAACAGACCATTTCATTCCAAATCTCCTTTACTTTTCCGTATAAGCGATTCGCTCGAATGGTATTTTGCCGTTCACGACGTTGCAGAACGGTTTGCCGTCTTTGACGCCGACTGTGCCATACCCGCCGGCTGTTGACAGAAATGCCTTAAAGTCGCCTTTCACTGCCGGGGCAAGATAAAGCACCTTCTCGACCGCATCGTATCTTGCGCCGCTAAGCGCCTGCAACAGCGCGTATGACGACATTGCCCTTGCGTACCAGTGACCGCACTCGTATTCGTTGAAGGGATTGCGCATCCTGCCGTCGTATCTGTCTCTTGCTATCCGCACGACCTCCTGCCCTTCGTCCACCAGCCCTTTCATTATCATATGCGATGCCGCCTGATACTCGATTCCCGTCCAGACCTCGTTGCTATAGACAAACGGCAAACTGAGCTTGCCGCCTTTAGGCCAGGTGCAAATCAGCAGCCCGCCGTCGTTGCCCATCGCATAGCCGGGCCTTTGCGGATTGACGTGCTCCGACAGGTCCTTTTTCAGGTTATACTTGTGAACGCTTCGCAGGTGGCTGGTCACCTTCTGCTGGTCAAGAACGTCGCCGACCCCGCTTACCTGTGCAAGCCATTCGCCCAGGACGCCGTCTGCCAGACATCCTTTGCCGTACTGATATTTCGGCCCTTCCTTCTTCAAAAGCTCCATCGCTTCCGGCGTATAACTGCCGCCTAAGCTTTGCACATCTAATGGGCTTTTTGCCCGCAGTCCTTCCCACTGCACCTTCTGAATGAAGTACTCGCCGTCGAAAAGGTCTTCATTAACATACTTCTCGCCCTTAGCTAATAGTTCCTGATATGCCGACACGTCATCGCCTGCAACCTTGCCCATCGCAGCCGCCGCCTTGAGCGCCCCCAGGTAAAAGCTGCTGCACATCCCATCCGGCCCCCAGAATTCGATGTCATAGGTGTTGTGGTGCGGCTCGGAAAGAACGCCGTTGTGGTTCGGGTCCCACGTCTTTATGCAGTAATCCAAACTGGCCTTGACCTTCGGCCACAATACCTTCATCCACTCCGTGTCCCCGCTAATCCGCCAGTCCCGATACACCTTCATTACGCATCCCAACTGCCCGTCGCTGGCCGCGTGAAAGCTGTGACCCGGCTCGCCGATAGGCAAAGGACAGCGGAAATTCTGATGTCCCTTATCGTTCTGGCATACACAAAACTCGGTTTCTCGCAGCGTCCGCTCTAACGGTGCAAACAAATGCGGCACGGCCTGCGCATAATTCCACACGTGCGTGCACGAGCCGTGGCAGCATCCGGCGCCATCGTGGCAACCTTCCCACGACCACATCCGGCCGTCCGTCTGCCGCAGCACCGTAGGCGATTTCAAAATTGCCAGATTCGCCCCGACCGCCTCCATTACCTCCCCCGGCAGTGTCGTATCATAAAGACAATCGCTAAACTTCACGCTCCTATCTTTCAGGTCGCTATAATTCTTTCTCCAATAGGAAATGACCTCGTCAATCGACGCAAATCGCTTCGAATACCACGGACTGTACGTCATCTCGTTGGCGTCTTCGCCCGCCTTTGTTATCCGGTCGCCGGCTCGAACGTTGCTCTGGGGCACGTACCAGCAAATCTTTAGCGCTACCGTCTTGCTCTCGCCCGGCTTTAATTCCACAGGCACGAATATTGTCGCACCCGGACTTGGCGCCCCTCTGCTATATGGCTCTGAGTCAGCGCATTTGCCCTGCTCAATATCCTTCCAAATCATCGTGAGCGGGTCAAACCATCCCCCGCGAAACCACCTGCAATTTGTTTTTGCTTTCTCATCGTCAACAAAGGCGGCAAAATATCCTTCCTCCCACTTCTTTATCTTGCTGCTCGGCGCCTGTGCAAGGATGAATCCTCCTTCAATCTTCTTTACTGCTCCTTCGCCTTCCTTTGTCTCCATAAAGTTCTTGGCGTTGAACGACCACACCGCCTCAATCTTTTTGTCGCTGGTGTTAACAAACTTGTATTCAAGGGCAGCCACCGGCAGCGATGAATCGTTCGGCTCAGGCGGCGTAAAGGGACTGAAGCCCGTGATTTCCACCTTCAATGGAATCTTGGCATCTTCCAGCGTCACCGTCGCAAATGGAAACTTTGCTTTGAAGGTCGCCTTGCCGAATCTCGGCAGCCCATAGGTCTTGCCGCCAAGGCCGTTGCCAGGCCCGCCATAACTAACTTCTCCGGGCGGCACCGCAAGTATTTTCCACTTAGGCACAGGCCCTTCCAGCACCCGCGCGATATTTTCCTTCTCGCCTTTTACGCATACCGCCGCAAATACCAGGTGCTCTGTAAATATCCCCGGCTTATTGTGCAGCGACCAACTGCTCAACATCCCCGCGCCTTCTAAGCATACCATTCCCGCGCCGATTCCCCCCATCGGGAACCCTATCCTGTCCAGATTCGCCCCGCTGTACTCCCCGTTATACTTGTGCTCGCCGGAAACAATCCCGCACACTGCCGACAAAACGAGCAAAAAGGGGAGAAATTGCCGATTGCCTGTGGTTTTCATCTCATTTTTCCTTTCAAAGATACGAAAATCAGATGTCCCAATTGTATTGAATTGTGTCGGAATTGCAACAAAACAGCTTCTGCACTCTGTGAAATTGTTTGACATATATGCCAATTATGATAAGATTTATCTTACTGCTGGGGGGCGGCAGACATTTGATATTTGTGATTTATGATTTTGTATTGATGATTTAAGGAGAAAGCGATGGAGACGGAGAAGTACGGCAAAGTGCCTGTCTTGATGTTCGAAAACAGTGTAAATCTGCCTGCCCTGCGTAGCTTCAGCGAAGCGGGGTGTAAATCAGTGTCTGAACTTCTTTTGCCCTGTGCCCTTGTGCTCTTTTGCCTTTTGCCTTGTGCTCTTGGAAAATACTCCGGCGGGACAGGCACGGCCGGAGACCCATACCGTATAGCAGACCATAACGATATCTACGCTTTGGCCGATGATGTTAACGATTACAACAAATGCTTCATCCTGACTAACGACATCGACCTCAACCCGAATCTGCCCGGCCGACGAACCCTGACCGCCGCCCTTATCGCCCCTGACACTAACGCAAAATATGACTTCCAGGGCACGTACTTCACCGGAATCTTCGATGGAAACAACTGCAAGATTCTCAATCTTAGAATCAACGGGCAAGATTTTATTGGCTTGTTCGGATATATCGGTTCAGGCGGTTCTGTCACTAATCTTGGCCTCGAAGATGTCAATATCACCGGCACGGGTTCGTGTGTCGGCGGCCTGGTGGGAAGTGTCAGCGACGCCAATGTAATGAACTGTTATGCGGGTGGGGCGGTTAACGGTGGTTATGGCGTCGGCGGGCTGGTGGGGTATGCCTATTACGCTAGTGTGATGAATTGCTATGCCACCGGTTCGGTGACTGGTATTTGGTTTGTCGGCGGCCTAGTGGGGTATAGCGATGTTGGGAGCTTAACTAATTGCTATGCGACCGGTGCGGTTAAAGGTGATTGGTATGTCGGCGGCCTGGTGGGAAATGCCGATTCCTACGCGAGTGTGACGAACTGCTATGCGACAGGCACGGTTAACGGCAACCATTTTGTCGGCGGCTTGGTAGGATATTCTTACTTGAGCAGGGTAACGGAAAGCTTTTGGGACGTTGAGACCTCGGGTGTAGCTGTAAGCTCCGGAGGCATTGGCTTGACAACATCGCAGATGCAGCAGGCATTCTATTATCAGGCCAATAATTGGGGAGGGACAACCTGGACGATTGACGAAGGCAATGACTATCCGCATCTCGCCTGGGAAAACACACCTGATGAATTCATTACCGACCCTGTGGTTTCAATGGCAGGATCAGGTACTGCTGAAGACCCCTGGGTCATTGAGTCGAAGGACAACTTCCTTCTTGTTTGTGCGGGCACTTTTTTCTGGGATAAGCATTATGTTCTCAATACCGATATTGACCTGTCCGGAATCACGTACAGCCGTGCTTTAATTGGTAATGACACTGAAAACCTCTTCACCGGCTCATTTAACGGCGGTGGTCATGTCATCAGCAATCTCAAAATTGAGGGCGGGGCTTATCTTGGCTTGTTCAGCCGTATCGACTCAAACGCGTCTGTCTGTAATCTTGGCCTGGGAGACGTCAATATCACCGGAGGTGATCATGTCGGTGGGCTGGTGGGGGTTGCAGAGGAATCCAGTGTGATGAACTGCTATGCGACCGGTGCGGTTACAGGCAGCTCTGATTTTGTCGGCGGTCTGGTGGGATATGCAGAAAAAGTTAGTTTGACGAACTGCTATGCGACCGGTGCCGTTAGCGGCGATTATTATGTCGGCGGACTGGTGGGGTATGCCCACGGCGATATAACGAACTGCTATGCGATCAGCGCAGTTTCAGGTAGTGGCTATGATGTCGGCGGCCTCATGGGGTTTGTTGATTACGCCAGGGTGACGAATTGCTATGCGAGAGGTTCGGTTAGCGGTGTTGATAGTATCGGCGGCCTCGTGGGGTATGCCTTTAACGCCACTATTAAGAACTGCTATGCAACCGGTGCGATTAGCGGCGACGGTAATTACGTCGGCGGTCTGGTCGGGGGTACAAACGCTTTTCCAGTTACGCGCAGTTTCTGGGATGTAAACACCTCCGGCACAACTGTAAGCGCCGGCGGTGTAGGACTAAGCACTCTCCAGATGCAGACGCAAACCACCTTCACCGATGCTGGCTGGGACTTTGTGGATGAGACCATAAACGGCCCGAATGATATCTGGGCGATATGTGAGGGGACGAATTATCCGCGGTTTATTTGGCAGATACCGGCCGTGGATTTTGTTTGTCCCGATGGCGTGACATTCCCGGATTACTCGTTCTTCTCAACCTGGTGGCTGCGCGACGACTGCGCGCTCAACAATGACTGTGAAGGTGCTGACATTGACTTTTCGGGGGCTGTTGACATCGCCGATTTGCAGGTGTTCTGCAACTACTGGCTGGAAGGGGCTTCCGATTGATAATCGATGATTGATTATTTGATTACGCGGGGGGAGTGTTATCTGGGCTTGGTGAGTACGACCGCTTCGTTACCGCAAGGTAAGAGAAGCGATTGTTTCCAGTTCGCCAGGCCTGATTCGAGAGAGCGCATAAAGCCATAATCGGTATCCCCGATTTTGTAGAAAATCTGCTTGCCGTCGTATCGGTCGTTGGGAACGTATTTGCCCAAGACCGTTGCCGGATACCAGTAACGGGGAAACTCGTGGTCTTTGACGCCGGGAGTAATATCGCCGATATCGACGTTGTGTGCGTGCGTCAGCCATCGTTCGGTCATCTTGAGGGTGACATCGCGGGTAAAATAATGGTCGGCCCAGCAGACAAGGTTCGGCTCATTAGTAAAATCGCCAAGACCGTCCTCTTTCCACTGCGGCGGCACATAAGCATCCAGAAATGTCAGGTGTATCGAGGCGTTCGTTTCTTTTGCAAGCTGTTTTGCGGCCTCGCTTATAAGCCAGCAGCCCGCCGAGTGACCAATCAGATGAATGTGCCTGGGATTCTTCGAGACCTGCAAAATCTGTTTTGCAAGCATCGGCCCTGCGGTGTCGCGGGCGTATTTTGCTGCATCGGTCGGATTGATGACTCTCGCCTCTGAACGCCAGTCGAACCAGCCGCAAGCCCATTCATTGGCATCGACCTTGTCCTTTATCAGAATCGCCAAATCCCTCGGCCAAAGCTCTCGCTCAAACCAGCCGTGCGTTGCGACAACGATATTTCGCCCCTGAGACGATGGCAGGTTGCCGTCATCGAATCTAAGCCCCAATTTGTCGGCGCTGTTAGATTCAGCGGGAACGATAAACAGGGTCGGCTCAGCAGGTGGCTTTTCGCTACCCTCTGTAAATGGCCAGGCGGCCTGCGCCGATGCGCTGACCTTCGCCATTGCAAAAAACACTGCCAGAATGAAAAAACTACTTTTTGCCGCTGATGCCATTTCCTTGAAGTATAAGTCCCCCGCCCTTCGGCTTCAATTCCAAAGCGACTGCTCTTATACTCTTTTGCCCTGATTTCCTGGTATCCTGATGTCCTGATTCCCTGTTATCCTGGTATTCTGCTTATCTATATTACCCATCTTTCGCATCTTAAAGGCATTGAAGAAGTATATTGAGATTGTTGCATTTGGGGCTTTATTGTCGAAGGATTCTTGTTTATAATATCAGGCCTGATTGGTGGAGTGGGTCGAGGTGATGTCTCTATTTACTGCTGATTGTGGATTCTTGTAGTATTTTGATATGGAAGAGAAGCAGAACGGAAAAACAGCGATAGTAACATCGAAGACGTTCCTGGCTGTTGGGCCGACGCTTCATTACAGCCATAGTTACGTCAACAGCTTCTGGGCGGCGGCAGTGATTGCCTTCGCGGCAACGTGCCTGTTCTGGTCAAAGATACTGACCGGAACATTGGTTTCATTTGACCCGCAGTTTGTGGCGTCTTTGGAGCATTGGCGGCTTGGCAGGTTTCTGGTCTCAGGTACAAGCATTTTTGAATACCCCTGGCAGATATTGGTTTTGGCCTTATTGATGGGTATTTTGGCGATTGCGCCGGTTTTAACAGCGCAACTATTGAGCTTTGCTTACAGCTTGCCGTTTATAGCCGCAGTTTTGTTTGTTGCGAATCTGCCGGGTTTTGCGGCCTGCCTGTTTGTAAGCTGCATAGCGGTTGCGTGTCGTCCGCTGCGTTTTCGCTCCCGCTTTATTGCGGTTGCCCTTTGTACGCTGCCGCAACTGTTGTATTGGGGTTTTTTCGGCGGTCTGCGGGGCGTCGAACCAATCAAGTGGGGGTATTCTATAACTCCCTGGATTTCCGCGTGGCTGATTTGCCTCGGCATAGCCGGCCTAGTGCTCGGCATCGGGCATTTCACGCGGTATCGTCCCGGCTTGATATGGTCCTCAACAACGGTCGTGCTTCTGATTGCCGCCGGCCTTTTCAAAGCAAAAGTGGGTTTTGATGAGCTGGACTATCAACTGTACATTGCACGCAACAATCCTGAGAAGATAATCGAATTCCAGGACCACAGTATAACCGAAGCATTGAATACAACTCTCGCCAGCCCTGCAGTGGACAGGTATTTGGGCGACTTTTTTTATCCGACCGACCCTAATTTGCGGCGGGCGGAGCTGAAGCGGGAGATTCAGGATAAGCTTACCCAGGACCGCTGGCCCGGCTTTTTTCTCACCCCGCAGGAGCTTGACTTTCAGAATAAGCGCCGAGAGCTGGTCGAGCAATACGACTCGTTCATAAATCGCAGGCCGAAAAGCAAACGGATGCCCATCGCGCTCTACTATCAGGCCCTTCTGAGCGAATATAGTCCTGACCTCACTCTGCTTGGGCAGAAGGAGACGCTGCATTTTTACAGCGATTATCCTTTTGAGCGCTCGCGGAGCACCTGGTATCAGCTGTACAGCGAGTTTGGCGATAGTCCCGAAGCAATTGAGGCACGCTGGCGCATCGCAATGCACTGGGCGGGACAGGGACGGTTTGAGCAGGCCGATGCTCTTGCCATTGCCGCAATGGACCGGCTCGACCAGCGACTGAAGCTGCTCTCAGACAACCACGCTGCGCCAGATACCATTTTTGCACCCTTTCAGCCGCCCGCCGATTCGGTGATGACTGCCTCCAAACTGGTCGAGTTGCACAGGCGGCTCAATCTGCTCCGAGCACTTACAGGTCCCGAAAATCGCACGAATGACCGCGAGGCGGTAAAACGCCTTACAAGGTTTGTTATGCTCGACCCACACAGCCGCGACTATCCCGACCAGCTTGCTCAATTGCTTGAACGCCTTGGCAAGAACGACCCCTTACGCGATAACGTCCTTCTTGCGCAGGCAAAACTTGTTGCCGATGCACGCCAGCGCGCCGAAAAATTTGCCGAGCTGCACAAGAGATTCCAGAATACAGACGGCGGAATGCAGGCCTTGTATGAGCTGGCGCTTTTAAGAATTCAGTTCTGGCGACAGCAGGACCAGGCAAACGCCGGGCAAAAGAAACAGCTCCTCGCCGACGCCAAGTCCGCGTTATCGACCTTTGTGAACTTATATCCTGACAGTTTCTGCGCCGACCAGGTCAAAAAGAACCTCGCCGACCTGCCCGCCGCCGAGTAGCAACGTTACCAGGCCTGGCGGCAAAAAAAAGAGAGAATGGATTTCAATTTTCCATCTGTGGCGGAAACCCATCATTTCTGTTATAATGTCCATCGCTGTGTTTGATTAGGGTGATGATATGGATATGTCTGAAGTGCTGTTGATAGGCGAGCCGGGGAGGGTATTTTCCGATGCGGGGGCGTTATCCTGGCGGGTATGCGCCGATACCCTGGGCGGAATCGAAGCAGCGGCAAAGACCCGATTTGACGTCGTGGCTGTTGAAATGAATACCCCGGCTGTGAAGCTGCGCCCCGTCCTTGCAACACTTCGCAAGCACAGTCAGGGCGCAAAAGTAGTGCTTGTCTCACGGATGTACGATGAACCGGCGGCTATCCGGCTTGTTGCCGACAGGTCGTACGGCGTCATTCTGGCGGATGATTATGTTGTCTGCCCTTTGCGCGTAGAGCAGTTCTGCCGGAGCGTTACCGGCAGAGAGCATTTGCGTCAGGATGCCGCTATCCCCGGCGAGGCGGCTGATATCGACTTGGAGGCGAAGATTAGGCATCTGGAGAAGCTTGCCACAGAAGACGATTTGACGCGCCTCAAAAACAGAAGATACCTTTGGGAGTTTGCCGGACAGATTATCGAACGGGCCAGGAACGACCACGGCAGAGTGACATTGCTTATCTTTGATATCGACAATTTCAAAAACTACAACGATATCTACGGCCACTCGGCGGGCGACGAGGTTTTGCGGCAGGCGGCCGTTATGATGAGGCACTGCTGCCGCAAACACGATGTTGTCGCTCGAATCGGGGGAGACGAGTTTGCGGTTGTCTTTTGGGACGACCCCGTATGTCCCAGGACTGCCGCTCAAAAGGAAAGACGTATTTCGTCGGCAGACCATCCGAACGAGGTCCTGGCGATAGCCAGGCGATTCAGAAAAGAAGTGGAGAATACTGAGCTGCACCTGTTGGGCAGTGAAGGCAAAGGGCTGCTGACGATAAGCGGAGGACTGGCGAGCTTGGGCAGGGACGGCTGGACGGCACAGGAGCTTTTCAACCAGGCCGACGGCGCCCTGCTGGGCGCCAAACGCAGCGGCAAGAACAGAATCTATCTGGTCGGCCAGCCGGAAAACGATATCGACAAAATCGAATAACCAATCATCGTCGAAGCTGCAGCAGGGCCGAGCCGTTCGGCTCCATATTCAATGCCAAAACAAGGTTGCCTTTTTCTCGTCTTGTGCGCAGCCGTTTCCCCTGTGCATCGCGAATCTGCGAGTAATTGTCCGATATGACGACGTTTGTGTCGCAGGCGGTCCGGTCATAATTGACCATAATACCCCAGTCGTCACTATTTGCAGTCGAGCGAAAGATGGCGGTCTCAACCCAGGGCGAATCAACATCGAGCGTCGGCCTGCAGCCCGCGATGTCACGGATGGATTTCAATACGTTCACTGCAAACAGGGAGTTCTCACCTCTCGGCTCGCCCAAGTCAAGACGAAGCGGGAACGGAAACGTCGCTAAGTACGCCTTGCCTTTCCCCAGACAGTTACAGAGCAAAAACGGATACCCGTCATCGAACGAGGCGATTGTCTCTGCCGCAGTTGCTTTGACCCACAGCCGCTCAATCTTGCAGCCGAAGGCCAATTTGCTGTTCTTTCCGAGATGTCCCCATTGTCTTCGGAAATTCGCATTTACCGACCCCGGGCGCAGACCCTCGATGGTGACGCCGAAAAGTTGCGGGAAGATTGGATTCAGGGCAAAGAACTCATCGGAAATCATAAGAAGATGTCCGCCTGATTTGACAAAGTCCCGCAGTTTCGCCCAGGTGGAAAGCCGCAGTCGAAATCCGGGGACTATCAGCAGCCGCATATCAGAAGACAGCCGGTCTTCACGCACAATGTCGATGTTGAGATTAGCGCCTTTTGCGACTGTGAAATGCCGCCAGAGCTTGTTGTGAAGCTCGCCAGCCCTTTCGTAATAGTCCATCGGATAAACAAACGCCGCGCTGGATGGTTCAAGCTGCAGGTCATCGAGCGGCAGAAGCCGCACATCCTGCGCAAATCTCAAAAATTCCTCGCCTCGCTTCTTTAACTTCCGGTCGGCAAAACATATACCGAAGCTCGGCTCCTGCGGCTTATCATCTAAAGGCCACGTGTAGTGCTGCTCCTGCTCGTAGTCGGTGTAACACCATGGCAGCACCCCGATATTGCCGTTTGCCAGCGACGAGTACATCCAGGCGCGGAATCGGTCCGCGATTACATCCTCCGATACTGCCGATGATGAAACGCCGGGTCCTTCGTGCAGGAAGGGGGGCTTGCCTGCTGCAAAGATGCGGGCTTGAAATGCCCCGTAAGAAATCAAGTCAAGCTCAATACCATACGAGGGCTGCGGGTAAATGCAGTACGCCATAACGTCAAGGTGCTCTGCCATTTCCTCAAGTGCAAAACCCGTATCCTTTCTTGTCGGCTCCGGGTCGCTGCCTAACGTAATCAGGTGGTTCGGGTCAACGTCACGAATGGTCCTGCAAAGGCGGGCAACCCAGTTTGTTGCGATGTCCCTTCGTGACTGTGGCAGACCGTTTGCCTTTCTCGCAGGCGAAATCGGTATCTCCTCAAGATACCACGGCTCGTCGCTCAAATCCCAGCAAAGAATTGCCGGCTCATCCACGAAGTGACGCACAAATTCTGCAATGTGTTTCGCCTCAAGCTCTAACATCCCGCCCTGATACATACCGGGCGGCTTCCAGTACGGCGCATCATACATCCCAGTCCACGTGCCGATGAGAAAGACCGGCATCACAAGTATCCGGCGTTCTTTGCACTCGGCGAGAAATCTCTTGAAGGTTGTCAGGAATCGCCGGCTGTATTGTCCCTCTTTCGGCTCAAAGTCCGCCCAAAAGACCGCTACGCGAACGCAGTTCATACCCAGTCGGCTTATGTGGTCCAGGTCGGCGATAATATGCTCGGCGCGGTAATCCTTGAAGTGGTTCCCGCATAGGTAACCCGGCAGGTAGTTTATGCCGATGGGGAAGAATCGTTTCCCGTTACGCACAAAGTATTGACCGTCACTTGATACAAATCCTGTTCCGTTGGTCTTGCGTTTTGCCATTTTCGCCTCACCTGTTTCACCTTGTATTGTTGTTGAGTCGCAACAGTTTATAACGTATATTCTCGGCTGTTGCAATCGCCGGTTGTTGTTTTGTTTATTGGCCAAGGAGGTTTCTTTATGGCAGCCGATTTTGCGAAACTTGCGAAACTTTACAGGGACACGCTGCTTAACGACGTGATTCCATTCTGGGAAAAGCATTCAATCGACTGGCAAGCGGGGGGGTATCTTACCTGTATGGACCGCCGGGGCAACGTCTTCGACACCGACAAGTTTATGTGGATGCAGTGCAGGCAGGTCTGGACCTTCTCAATGCTTTACAATGAGGTTGAAAAAAAACCTCAGTGGCTCAAAATCGCAAAAAACGGCGCCGACTTCCTCGCCAGGTATGGAATGGACAAAGGCGGCAACTGGTATTTCTCATTAGACCGTTACGGCAGACCCCTCGTTGTCCCCTACAATATCTACTCCGATTGCGACGCCTGCATCGGCTTTAGCCAGTATGCAAAAGCAACCGGCGACGAAAAGATGCGCCAGATTGCCCTGAAAACGTTCCGCAATATTATGCGGCGCAAAGACAACCCTAAGGGCAAATGGTCGAAGGCCGCCTCGGGCGCCAGAGACCTGCGGGAATTAGGCCCCGCCGTGACATTGATTATCACGACCCTCGATTTGCAGTGGATGCTCGATAAAAAAGAGCTTAACGACACGCTCGATATGTGCATTGGCGAGGTCTTCGATGCGCTCGACCCAAAGCTGAATCTGCTTTACGAATGGACGCCGAGAAAAGGCCCTCGCCCCGACTGTTTCGAAGGTCGAATTGTTCTGCCGGGCCACGCCATCGAAGGTATGTGGTACGTGATGGAGGCCGCCCGGCTGCGAGGAGATAAAAAGCTTATCGACAAATGCGTTGATATTATACTCAGCGAAATTGAGTTCGGCTGGGATAAAAAATTCGGCGGCATCTTCTACTTTATGGATGTCAAAGGTAATCCGCCTCTCCAGCTTGAATGGGACCAAAAACTCTGGTGGGTACATCTCGAAACCCTCGTCGCATTTGCCCTTGGCTATCTGCTGACCGGCCGAAAAGAGGTCTGGAAATGGTTTGAAAAAGTCCACGACTGGACCTGGTCGCATTTCCCCGACCCCGAATTCGGCGAATGGTGGGCCTACCTCGACCGACAGGGCAAGGTCTTCATCCCGCTCAAAGGCGGCAAATTCAAATGCTGTTTCCATCTGCCGCGCGCCTTATACAAATGCTGGCGAATCTTCACCGAGCTTGCCGAGACGAAAACAACCCTGACCGGGAGAAAAACCGCCAAATGAAAAAAGTCATCGAATCTGTTTCGAGATTGTCTCTCTATATCTTTTTCGCCCTGGTCGTCTCGACCGTTTGCCTGCTGACGCTGGGTTATCGTTCACGGTCGGGCCCTGCGGTAGTGCTGCTGTTTGTATCTCTGGCCTCGTATTTTACGGGTCATAAGGTTCTCAAGGGATTCGCATTCACCGTATGGGTTTTTGCTTTTGTGGCGGCCTCTATGATTTACCCCGCGGCCTTCGGCGCCTGGTTCGGCTTCGACCTCAAGGGAATCATTATACCCCTTATTCAGATAATAATGTTCGGGATGGGGACGACACTGAGCGTGAAGGATTTTGCCGGCGTGGTCAGGATGCCCTGGCCTGTTTTCGTGGGGTTTGTCCTGCAGTTTTCGTTGATGCCCCTCGGCGGATATGCAATTGCGAGTATGTTTGGTTTTGAGCCCCAGGTCGCTGCGGGGATAATCCTTGTCGGCTCCTGTCCGGGCGGAGTGGCCTCTAACGTTATGACCTATCTTGCCCGCGGCAACGTGGCCTTGTCCGTGACGATGACCAGTTGCTCTACGCTTATGTCGCCCGTGATGACCCCTTTCCTGATGAAGGTTCTTGCGGGTCGGCTCATCCCCATAAACTTCGTAGAAATGATGGTCTCGATATTCGATATGATTATTGTGCCGATTGTCGCCGGCCTTATTGCAAACAGAATTCTGTACAGCCGGGCCGGCTGGATGAACAAAGCCGGACTGTTGATTATCGTATCGGCAGCAACAATAGCCCTTGCCGTTGCCGCCGGCTTTGTGCCTGATGTTTCTCTGGGGCCGTTAAGCGCCGTCAAGGGCGGAATCATCATCGGATTTTTGCTCATTGGCGTCGTGGCGATATCGAAGTGGATTGTGCAAATCGTCTTAAAGGGTCCCGAACGATGGATGGATAGGGCGCTGCCGATTGTCTCGATGGCCGCTATCTGTCTCATTATTGCCGTCATTACCGCCCGGTCGCGCGAAAAATTGCTGACCGTCGGCCCTGTGCTTATGGTCGCAGTGATGATGCATAACATAGTCGGCTATCTGCTTGGCTACTGGCTGGCCCGGCTGATTCGGCTTGACCAGATTACCGCAAGGACCATTGCCATTGAAGTCGGTATGCAAAATGCCGGTATGGGCTCCAGCGTCGCGATGACCGTCCTCAACAGCGCCAACGCCGCCCTTGCCCCTGCGATATTTGGGCCGTGGCAGAACGTGTCCGGCTCAATCCTTGCAACCTGGTGGCACAGAAAACCGGTAAAAACGGATAGTTCTAAGTGACATAATTTTGTCCTTTTCGAAAGGATGTCGATATGAACAGACGCGACTTGTTCAGAAACGGAATCGGCGCAGGCCTTGTTGCAGGCGCTTTCGGAATACTTTCAAGGCCGGATGAGGCGATTGCCCAGACGTATGCAAAGGCGACAAAGGGATTACCCCCTTTGAAAATCAAAAAGGTAAAAGCGATAGCAACCTGCCCGGAAGGAATCGAGCTGATTGTGGTAAAGGTCGAGACGAGTGAGCCGGGCCTCTACGGTCTTGGCTGCGCCACTTTTCGCCAGAGGGCAAGGGCCGTTGTCGCAGCAGTTAATGAATATCTCGACGACTTCTGCAAAGACAAAGACGCCGACAATATTGAGGATATTTGGCAGACGGCATTTGTAAGCTCGTACTGGCGAAATGGTCCCGTGCTCAATAACGCCCTTAGCGGGCTTGACCAGGCGCTCTGGGACATAAAAGGCAAACGCGCGAATATGCCCGTATATCAGCTCTTAGGCGGCAAATGCCGCTTTGCTGTCGATACATACGCTCACGCAAGCTCTCAAGACCTGTCAGAGCTTGAACAGCAGGTCAAAAAGCGCATCGAGCAGGGCTACCGGCAGGTTCGCATCCAGTTGGGCCAGTATGGTTCGACCCACCTCTCGAAACAAGCGGACTTCAAAGACGCCGGCTTTGGCAGCCCCGCCGATAATCTTATGAACGTCGAACCTTATGTCCGCGGCACTGTGAAGATGTTCGAGCATATCAGGAAAACCTGCGGCGACCAAATCGGCCTTCTGCACGATATTCACGAGCGGATACCGCCTATTGACGCCATAAACCTCATAAAGCAGTTGGAGCAATATCACCCGTTCTATATCGAAGACCCGTTTGCGCCCGAGCAAATCGGATATTTTAAGATGCTTCGCGAGCAAACGTCCGTCCCCATCGCAATGGGTGAGTTATTCAACAATCCGAACGAATGGGTGGAATTGATTGCCAATCGCCTCATTGATTTCATTCGGGTGCATATCTCGCAGGTAGGGGGGCTTAGCGTCGCGCGCAAAATTGCTGTTCTCGCCGAGTGGTTCGGCGTTCGCACCGCCTGGCACGGGCCGGGTGACGTCTCACCTGTCGGTCACGCTGCAAACGCACATCTCGATTTGGCCAGTCACAACTTCGGAATCCAGGAGGCCGTCGTCTTCTCCGAAAAACTGCGAGAGATATTCCCCGGCTGTCCGACAATGAAAAACGGATATATGTTCATGAACGAAGCGCCGGGACTCGGCGTAGAGATAAACGAAGAGCCGGCGGCAAAGTACCCGCTGCCCGAATTCGATTATAACTGGACACAGGTCAGGAGAAGTGATGGCACGGCAGTTCGACCGTAATCGGCACGCGCCTCCAAAATCGAGGGCGTTGAAATGGTTAGCGCCTCTTGCTGGACTTTTAGGACTGGTGTGGTTTGTTGTAAGGGTGATACCAAAGCCGAGCAGAGCAACGTATCCTTGCCAGCGGGTGGCATTCCCCCTGGCAAGCGGTTTTGTAATCTGGCTGGCGGCGGCACTCGCCTCGATAGGGGCGTATCGCAGGGCCAAAGAGTATCTTCATCGCTGTAGATATTTGCTTGCTGCGGCCTGTTTAATGCTTGCAGTCGGGGGCCTGTGGCTTGCATTGAATGTCACCGCCGATGTGCGTGCTCGCGCCGATGAGCCGGAAAGAAATGTCCCCGTCGGTATCGGAAAAGGGATTCATCCGGGTCGTGTGGTTTGGGTGCACGACCCCAACGCGACCGATTGGAAAGGCCCGTACGAGAATGACGGCCACCCGTGGGAGCCAAATCATACCAAGCAGGACGCCGTTGATAAAATGGTCTCGCAGGCAGTTCAGTCCCTCGCGGGTAAAGACAGCGATGAAAAGGCCTGGGACGCGATTTTCAGCTCCTTCAACGAAAGCCGCGGCAGGGGAAATCGCGGCTATAAGCGAAACGAAAAAATCGCAATTAAAATCAATCTGACCACCTGTAATTTCAACGCGGAATTCTGGAACGTTGATTCTTCGACTTATGAAAAAATGGATAATCTTGACGCCTCGGACACTTCGCCGCAAATAATAATCGCAGTGCTTCGCCAGCTTGTTAATGTAGTCGGCGTCAGACAATCCGACATCGCCGTCGCCGATACGCTCGCCTACTTTCCCAATCACTACTGGCGGATTTGTCACGGCGAATTTCCAAAGGTCCACTATGTCGATTCGACGGGCCGGCTCGGCAGGGCAAAGCCCGCCCCCTCTAATGTTCAATTGCACTTCAGCGACGCCCAGGCCTCCGAAAATGAGAAGGATTATCTGCCGAAATGTTTTGCCGAGGCCGACTACCTCTTGAATATCGCCGTTCTGAAAAGTCACGACATTGCGGGCGTCACGCTGTGCGCCAAGAACCACTACGGCTCGCTTGCACGACGCCCCATCGAGTACGGATTTTATGACCTGCATCAATCGCTGGCCGGCTATCACTCCGCCAAAGGCAGTTACAGGGCACTGGTTGACTTGATGGGGCACTCGCAGCTCGGCGGCAAAACGCTTTTATACATCATCGACGGATTGTACGCCGGATACAACTGGGATGGTGAGCCGCGAAAATGGCGGATGGAACCGTTCAATAACGACTGGCCCTCAAGTATATTCGTCTCACAGGACCCCGTCGCCATTGATTGTGTCGGCCTTGATTTTCTGTGGGAGGAATGGCCCGACATCGTTCGTATCGAAGCCGTTGACGACTACCTTCTTGAGGCCGCCCACGCCGACCAGGCCTTCTACGACCCCGACGGCTCCGGAAAAAAACTAAAATCCCTCGGTGTTTACGAACGCTGGAATAATCCAAAAGACAAAAAGTACTCCCGCAACCTCGGCACAGGCGCCGGAATCGAGCTTCTCTATCTTGGACCGGCCAAATGAAGTTTGCCCGGTTGTCGTTGAAGTTCACGTGGTCGCGATTATTTCGCTCGTGATTACCTAATGCTCAAAGCTGTTCTTTCAATGAGTCGAGGAATTCCTGCATATCGGCTTCGGTGATTGCCTCGCGCACTTCGGCGTCACTTTCCCAAACCTGCTCGAACCACTCAATCAATTCCTCAATCTGCATCTCGGTAAACACCGGCTGCTCGGCCTGTATCGCTTGCGACTCATCAGCCAATAACGGCATTAAACTAATCGATTCGCCGAACAACATCTCTCCGCTGGCCATACCCATACCGCTGGCGGGCTGGCTCATCAGCGTTTCGTACAAATCCGACCAGGGAGCTACCCACAGCCAGTCGGCGCAAAAGGCGGCAAGGTCATCCATCTCAATATCAAGGTCACCGGCCAGGTTCACATCGGCGTTTTGGGTATGCCAGTGCGGGGCAAATATCACGTAATCAACGAAGTTGACGACACCATCCCCATTCAGATCAGCCCTCGACCAAAAATGTTCATCACATCCTATATCTACAATTGCGACATTATCGTGGTCGCCGTCTATTATCCGGCATTCACCGTCGATGTCGGTTTCGTTGAAGTCGTTAAACGCCGGGTCGCCCGCGTCAATGCACAGAGAATTCGGGCTTAAGTGATAATCATTCGGGTCATTCGAATCGATAAAACACGGATCAGAGTGAATGTTGCCGATGCCAGAATCGTCATCTTCAATACAACTGTATGTTGCGGTGCAGCCGTCCAGATCATTGGTATTGTTCCACACGATGCAACTTGTGACGACAGCATCTCCACCGTACCAATCCAATATCCCGTAGCCGGTGTTAGCGACTATAGTGTTATTCCTTATTATCACAGCAGGGCCGGCCCAATCCACAAAAATGCCAGCCTCATTTTGGTAATACCAGCAGTTGTGGTGAATCCGGTTGTTTGTCACCTTGAGGTCTGAACCAATGTTTGCACAATAAATGCCGGCGGAGCCGTTGTTGCAGATTATGTTTTGGCTGAACAAGCTGGGACCAAGCGATGAATTATTGTTGAAATTTGCGTTAATGCCGCGATCGTGGTTATTGTGAATGTAGCAGTTGGCGATAGTTAACCTCGAATTAAATGCGTCTATCCCACGATACGCATTGCCGCCGATTAAGCAATTCGTAATTATGAGGTTGGCGTCTTCGGCTTTTATACCGGCGGAGGATGCGCCCGTGACTGTAAAACCGTCAAGGATAGTTGCCGCATTCACGTTCGTTGCGGTTACGACGTTGTAGGCGTAAACAAGCAAACCCGACAAAATGGTTTCGTTATTTGGGTTATGCAGGTTTCGCTGGTTAGGAGAGGTCTCGTTTCCTGCGAAGTGGCCATATAAAGAAACGCCATTGACTAATTGAAATGTTGGGTCATAATCTGGCACAGATGGCGTATATGTCCCCGCAGCAACCCAGATTGAACTACCAAAGCACTGACTCGCCCTGTCGAGTGCAACCTGCAGGTCTCTATAGGCATTCTTCCACGACATACCTGTAATTGACCCTGCTGCATTTACATCAACGTAAATAACCGGCGGACACCAGGTGTTCACATCAGTGACCTCGGTTGCAGAAACGGTCTGAATCTCATCGGCTCCGAGCACACAAAGATTGGTGATTGTCCCCAAAGGCTCTGCCTGTTGGTTGACCTTTACCGTCAGCTTAACCGAATTCGGCTCGCCCGGGGAAAGAGACTCGATGCTCCAGGTTATGGTTCGCTCGATTGCGTTGTAAGTACCCGGGGGCGAGGATGAATTATAATCGACCTCATCGGGAAGATAATCGACAATGTTCACGTTAGTGAGTGTTCCAATATACCTTGGGTTGCAGGGATCAGTGATAGAATTGATGTAGCTAATGGTATAAGTTATTACGTCCCCGGGAAGCACAGAATGCCCATCATTTACGTCATCGACCTTGCTTACAACCACACTCGGCGTATTCATAAGGGCATTGAAAAGATTGAGCCGCCCGCTTGTAACGCACCGCTCATAGAGGTCCGGCACAAAATCAACTGAGTTTAGAATGATATTCTTCACAGTTAGATGGTCCAAATCCGGACGAAGCGACCAAATAAGCGCACAAGCTCCGGCTATGTATGGTGCAGCCACTGATGTACCGTTATTATAGGCGTAGCTACCTCCAAGCCAGCAACTCAGTATATTCGAACCAGGAGCAGCCAAGTCAACAGAAGTGATACCATAGTTCGAGCTATACCCACCTCCCCACACGGATCGTTGGTCTTGCGCGTCAGTGGCCATAGCCGTAATAATGTTGCTGCATTCATAACTGGCCGGGTAAATAGGATTGGAATCAATATCCCATCCAACGTTGCCAACAGCAGCAACTATTAACACTCCTTCTTCATTGGCAGCATAAATCGCATCCTCGAGAGAAGAAATGTTTCCATTGTTCCCCCATGATGCGTTTATAATCCGTGCTCCATTGGCAACAGCATATTCTATTGCCTCGACCGCGTTGCTTACAAATACCTCCCACCCCTCCAAGTCATAGTGCGTAACGCTTAGCGCCATTATTTGCGCGTGCCAGCAAATCCCCGTTACCCCTTGTGCATTGTTGCCCACCGCGCCGATTATCCCTGCCACGGATGTGCCATGACCGAGGTAGTCCATCGGATTATTAACCTCCGCGTAGAAATCCCACCCGAGGACGTCATCTTTGTATCCGTTCCTATCGTCATCTGTCCCGTTACCTGGGATTTCGCCGAGATTTCGCCACATGTTTGGTGCCAAATCAGGGTGGGTATAGTCAACACCCGAATCTATGACCGCCACAATAATGTCGCTCGTTGTGGCTATATCCCACGCTTCCGGCGCGTCTATATCCGCGTCGGGCGTTCCGCCGCTTTGGCCGATATTGTGAAGTCCCCAAAGCTCATTGAATCGTGGCTCATTCGGGAACGTTGATAGCAATTTCATTTTGTAATCGGGTTCTGCGTACACAATCGCACGCGTACCCTTAAGTGACCTCAGGGCATTCTCAACTGATTGGCCGTGAGGAAGTGTGACCAGAGTGAGACCTGGCACGAGCTTGTACTCTCTCTTTATTTCACCTAATCCGAGTGATTGGACGGTAGCGTTTTTCTCGGCAGCAGTAAGCTGTTTGCCATCCTGCCTTCCTGCGAAACGAATCAGCAAATGTCCCTCTCTGAATGTTTTATCAGCCGCAACATTGGGTGAAGCCCAAGTAGTGAAAATTATCGCCATGAGCGATATAGATATGGTCTTTGTCATACTCGACTCTCCTCTTTGATTAAGTTGGCCTGTTTAAACCAAAATTATTCCTACCAGCGATTGCTTTGTCGTCTTCGTCTAAGCCCAATTGCACCGAGTGCAAGTGTTAAAGCTGTCGCTGGTTCTGGCAGCACCTCGAATGTCATTGTGTAGTCATCGGTGATGTTTCCCGACTCGATGGTCTGCACATACAGGTCATACATTCCCCCCGCCAAGGTCCCGATGTCCTCAGAATGTGACCACGGAGTCACCATCTGGAAGGAACCGACGTTAAGGAAGAGATCGAGGTGTAGCGTGTTTTCATCCATCCAGAAGTCGCTATTCGTCACAAACACCGGCCCCGAACCTTCCATGCCGGAGGTAGTAATCCGTATCTCATCGAGAATGCCTGGTGAACTCGGTGCAATGTTGACATCTATGATTGTGGCGTCGGCTGTGTCCGTCATAAAGCCAATCACCGTTCCTACCATCATTAGTGCGAGCGGCACAATTACTCCCACTACCCCCATTCTTAGTTCTCGCATAAGCCCATCCTTTCAAAATTACCCTTAATATATGCTCATTATACCACAAATACGCGCGATTTACGCAAATAATTACCTATCTTGACCTTTTCAGCCGGCGGCGCAGTCAATACAGGCATTGGCCACCCATAAGATGCAAAAAAGCTCCAAACTGTTCCCTGAATTTTTCAATTTTTTTGAAAATCTTTTTCTCGTCCTCTCAACTACTTTTGTTTACCTAACTTACAGACGTTCATATTTTCCTTTCACGCCCTGGCTCCTAAAAAAATAGGACGCCGCAGACGCGACGCCCGCTCTTGGTTCGCCAGAACCAGTCGAAGGACATCACCGCAGCGCCCATCTTGGGCGCTGATAGGCACATTCCTTCGACTTCAAATCTGGCGATTTAGAGCAGAATGCCGCTAATCAGCAAATTTCATAAATTGGTCTATTTTATCTCGATTAAGCCGAACTTCTCCTTTCTCAAAAAAGAACTTGAGACGAATGTGTTTTCCTCGTCTTCATTTTACATTATAGACCCTGCTGCTCGCTTGTCAAAGGATTTCTTCAAAATTTTCCGGCTAAATTAAAATTTTTATTTGCGGTATCGTTTTTCTCTAATCCTGAGGGCTACTGTCCGAGAACGATTGTTTCGGTTGGGCCGAGGAGTTTATATCGGATGCCCCGCCAGCGGATGGTTCTGCCGAAGACGGAGGAGAGGATAAACATCAGCAGCAGTAGCGACCAAATCCAGAACAACAAAACATCGGCGACGGCAGCGATTTTCATTTTGGCCCAGTGTTCCCGGAGCAGTTTGCTGGCCATTCTCTGTCGCAGCAGGGTTGACACAAATTGTCTTGAGAAGACAATGATTGCGACGGCGGCATAAAAGGAGGCGTTTGGGTCGCTTGTTTTGGCTGCGTAGATTGCCAGTGCCGCCGTTACCCATAAGCTTAATACCGAATACAGCATAGTAAGCAATCCGAACCACCAGGTGCGCGGTGCGGAAATTCTGGTAATGATGAATTGTCTTCGCGCAAATTCAAAAAGTTCCGGCCAGGTGGTGTCCTCATACGAGGCCACAAGACAGCCGGGGACAAACTCGACTTTTTTACGCGCGCTCTTGACGGCACAGCCCAGCGACAAGTCATCGCTGAGTGTCTTAGGCCAGATTTCATCGAGCTTCAGCTCGCGGAAGGTCCGTACTTTTATTGCCATTGACCCGCCCCACGATTGATTGAACGGCGTGTTGCCGAGCAACTGCGCAACCCTGGCGTTTATCGCCGATACAACCAGAGTGGCAGAATTGTTCTTCTTGGGGACGAACCAGCGATATCCGCTTGATGCACCGTTTTTATCCAGCCGAAGAGGATGGACAAGATGTCTTAGCCAGTCGCTGCGAACGCAAATGTCAGAATCGGCAAAGGCCAGCACTTCAATGTCGCTGGGAATCCTCTCGTAACAGTACAGTAAATTGTGAACCTTCTGACTGCACGATTGTCCCTGGCCTGAAATGAAAATCCGAACATCTTTGGTCTTTGAAGTAGGCGCCAGCTTCTCTTTTAATTCGCAAAGCCGATGGTAGGCAGGGTCTTCTTTCTCGGCGACCACAAACCAGAGAATATAGTCATCATAATCCTGACCGAACAACGACGCGATATTTTTGTCGAAATCCTGGTCGAGGTCTTTGCACGGGACAATAAGCGCCGTTCGCGGTGTATAGTGCTCGCGTTTTTTCCTGTATTTGGCAATTGCAAAGCGATAGTTGTGAATCGCAAAGACCAGAAATGGTATCTGCGAGATGATGACCGCCCAGCCAATATAATAGTACCAGTCCATATTGCTTGATTATTGTGCATCGTCTGCCGGTTTGTCAATCAGCCGCTGCAATTTACGCAATGGAAGCCACCGGCACCATCAGTCCCATCAGGTCGTCGATGGTATATGATTTGGCCAGTTCAATTGGCAGGATACAACCGTGGTTGTGGTCTGTGGCGAGGATTATCAGGTTGGTTCCCGCCTTGGAGCAACCCTGCTCCTGCCTTTGGTGGCCGAGCACGAAGATGTCCGTATTGAGCGTTTCAGCCATTTTGTCGAGAAGCTTCTGACTGTGGCATCTGCCCCAGGTGAGCAGATACGCCGAGCCGGGGCGCACCACGTCGTTGATTCGCAACGGTCTGTCGAAAATCATATCATCGAATTTGTCTGCGTAGCGGTCTGCCGGCAGCGAATGCGACGCAAATATCCTCTTGGGAAACCTGACAGCCAACGGCTGCGAAAACAAAAATTGTTTTATCGCCAATTTAACGTCCTCGCTCACCTTGCCGAATTCCCTGTCGAGCGCCGCACGCATCGCAAAGTTCATCTCTTTTCCGTTCTTCATTACCTTGCTGTTGTTGATAAAGGCCGTGTCGTGGTTTCCCATAATGATATGCACGCGGTCGGGAAATCTCAGTTTGTATCGGGCGACGTCAAACAACAGCTTGTAAGACAGACACCCTCCTTCATTATCCTCCGGGCCGCCGTGTATTATTTCCTGCAAAATGACGTGCCTGTCCGGATTGTGGGCCAGGTCTGCAAACGTGAATATCCGTTCAAAGTTGCGCCGGTAGCCGTGTATGTCCCCTGTTATCAGGCAGGTGCCCTGCGGGGGCAAGCGAACCAAACTGCCCCGTCTGAATTTGTCCGCGTTGTTGGCTTCTATTCCCTTCTTGAGCAGGTCGATTATCTCTTTAGGCATATCTTCCGTCCGAACAGCCGGCACTGTCTATAGTTGAACCCTATGTAATTAGAATATCTCAAAGCCCGTGAGCTGTCAATCCCTGTTGGGAATAAGTTCATCATAGCATCCGAAGTCCATCTCGGCTTGCTCCCGCGAGGTGCTATCCGCTGTTTCGAGTCCGCCGTCAATTCGTTTTGGCGAAAGAAATCTGCCGAGACCTCTGAAAAAAAAGATTGCTTTGTCCTCCGATAAACAACATCGGAGTCCTCGCAATGACAAAGAGCGCGTCTTTACGTTATTGCGAGGCCTGTCGTTCAGGCCGTGGCAATCTATTATTTTTTCGTAGTGGTTTTTCAGAGGTCTCTGCCGGTCAAACGACACTGGAAATATTGCTTTTTGCATCTTGACATTATAATGCTATGATGTTATAATGCCGATAGTGAGGTGATATTATGAAAACTGATACAAAAAGAACCACGATTTACCTGGATAGCGACCTGCATCACGCACTTCGCATCAAGGCCGCCGAAACCAGCCACTCGATGTCGGACCTCGTCGAGGAGGCAATCAGGACATCGCTTGCGGAAGATGCGATTGACCTGGCTGCATTCGAGCAGCGCAAAGATGAGCCGAACTTGGCGTTCGAGAATGTCTTAAAAAAGTTGCGGAAAAATGGCAAAATATAAAATTACCATCAGGAAATCCGCCGCAAAGGAGCTTGAAGGCATCTCGGGAAAAGACCTCCGCCGAATCGTAAAACGCATCCAGAACCTCGCTGATAATCCCAGACCGCCCGGCTGCGAGAAACTTTCCGCCCGCAGGTGCTATCGAATCAGACAGGGCGACTACCGAATCATTTATTCAATAGACGATGACGACCGTATCGTTGACATCTTCAAAATCGGCCACAGAAGAGAAATCTATCGCCTTTAATTCGCCAAACTCAATAAGCGCAGCACAATGTGCAACTATACGCTATCCGCTGATTAAATAAACCGAGAGGCGATTTTAAGAAGGAGGCGTTTCAAAAACGGCTTGGTGTATGACGTGGCGACGAGGGTTTGTTTGATGGCGTCCGATGAGCCGGAGCGAAAGGCAGGCAGAATGGTGTTGGCGACATTAGCGGTTTCGTTTGTTTCATATTCATAGCCGCGGATTATGGCGACGGGGATGCCCGCGCCCGTCTGCCCGAATACAAGGGCGCTGGCCGAGCACAGCTCGTGCGCCGTCAAATCAATCCCGCCGAACTTGGGCTTGCCGAACAAATCCTTTATTCCGAACTGCTTTGAGACCGGCTCGATGCCCGATGAGCCGACCGCAAAATCCATCGTCCCGAACGGTATCATTTCGGTGTCCGCCAATATGACCGCAAGCGTTTTGCCGGAAAGTTTTTGAAGCTGCTCTCTAATTTGCTTGGCCGTTGCATCCGTGTCTTTCGGCAATAAGCTTAATATGCCTTTCTCGTGGTTTGACCCGTCGATACCAGCGTCGCAGGTATGAAGCCGGCCGTCTTTGCTCATTGTTATACATATTGCCTGCTCGTGCTCGACAAGCTCTTCGGTGCATTTTGCATCCAGCGATGCGCCGAAGATTTGCTTTTCAATGGCTCCCCGCAGCGGCATAATCGCCAGGATTTCGTCGCCCTCATCGAAAATCATTTGCAGCCATTTTGCGTCCTTGCCGGTCTTTTTGGATATATATAATGCCCTTTTCGAGGGTACAACATCATCCATTCGTCTCGTTAAACCAAGCGCCTTTGAGACAACCTTGCTGGTCAGTACAACGATGTCTTTTTCCCGCAAGCCGCCGAACTCGTTTTGTGCACAGCGAACGATAATCTCAGCGAGGTTGTCGCCTGCCTTGATTTTCGGTATCGTTTGCAGACCCAGTACTTCGATTTTTTTCATACCCTGACCCCCATATTATTCAATCGCCACAATCCACACGTTGCGGAACTTAACGGCGCTGCCATGTTCCTGCAACTTGATTGGCCCCGGCTGCGGCCCTTCGGGTTGTCCTGCCCCGGTCTTATTGGGAATATCCACGTTGTTGTGAACCATAACGCCGTTGTGCAAAAGCGTTACACGGGCATTTTCAATCTTCTTGTCGTCCTGCCACCGCGGGGTACGGAAGAAGATGTCGAAACTTTGCCACTCGCCCGGCTTCTTGCAGACGTTTTTGTCCGGCGCTTTTGTTTTATAAAGCGACGCGCAGCCGTCTATCACTGGCTGTTGACCCAATGAGTCCAGAATCTGTATTTCGTATCGCCGCTGTATGTATATGCCGCTGTTGCCTTTGCCTTGTCCTTCTGCGCTCGGCGGCGAATCGGGGATGTTGAACTCAACGTGCAGCCGGAAATCCCAAAAGTTCTGCTTTGTGACGATGCTGCTTGTACCCGGCACAACCTTCATTGCACCATCGACAATCTGCCATTTGACGTTGTTGCCGTCCTCGCCGACCCATTGCGAAAAGTCCGTGCCGTCAAAAAGGACTATCGCCTCGGCTGGTCGCACGCAGCAGCCCGATGCCTGCACATCCATTGTTAAATCGGAGATTTGAACATTTACACATCCCGCCGGCGTCAATAGACCAAGTAAAATCACATTTCTTATCAACAACGATTTGTCGAAGTTCTTCATTTGCCTGTCCTTTCTCCTTTAATTGCGATTTGTTCAACCGCTTTTTTCGTAAAGCCGCTTATCCGAACATCATTACCGAATCGCTTGATGTAAACACAGTTAAGTTCAATACCCGTATTCAGATTCTTCGTCGCCTTTGCAATATCTGCGTCGCCCCTTGCGCCAGGAATTTTCGGCGCGATATAGACAATAATCTCATCGGCCAGATTCTCCTCTAAAAACGAGCCAATCACAGTCGGCCCGCCCTCAACGAGCAATCGCTGAATCCCGCGTTTACTCAGCTCACCCAATAAAAACCTCAGATTTGATTTTGCTTTCTGTGGAAAACCGAGCAGCTCTGCACCGGTTTGCGTGATTTGTTCCGCCTTCTTTGCTTTGGTCTTGATAACGCTGTCTCTTGCCGCGATGAGGACGGGAAAATCTTTGGCCGTCAAAAGCAATCGGCAATCCAAGGGGATTCTCAATCGGCTATCCAGAACAATTCGTAACGGCTTCCTGCCCTTACTTGGCCGAGGCGTCAGCAGTGGGTCATCTTTCAAAACAGTTTTAATGCCGACTAATATCGCCCCCACGCGCCTGCGCAGCTCGTGCACGTCTTTTCTGCTCTGCTCGCACGATATCCACCTGTTTATACCATTTTTATACGTTAGTTTGCCGTCTATTGTCTGCGCCCATTTGACCGTCACCCACGGCTTTCCGGTTGAAGCGAACTTCATAAACGCCGCATTAACAACCCTCGCCTCGCCTGCACATTCGCCCACATCGACCTTCATCCCAGCCCTTTTAAGCTGTTTTATACCCCGCCCGTGTGCGTGCCTCGATGGGTCAATCGTTGCAATAACGACCCTTTTCAATTTCGCCGCAATCAAAGCGTCTGTGCAGGGACCTGTCTTTCCATAATGACAACACGGCTCAAGCGTCACGTACATTGTTGCGCCTGCTGGATTGTTTCCTCGTTTGCAACAGTCGTCAAGTGCTTCTATCTCTGCGTGGGCCCCGCCAAATTTTTTATGCCAGCCCTTACCGATAATCCGCTCGTCTTTGACGATGACCGCCCCGACCGCTGGATTCGGTTCTACATTGCCAATTCCCAGCCGGGCAAGTCGAATCGCCAACTGCATATATTTCTCGTCGGAGGTCACAGCATCTCCACAAATTGTTTTTCGTTTATCACCTCAACACCCAATTTCAACGCCTTGTCTAATTTGCTTCCCGGATTTTCGCCTGCCAATACGAAATCCGTATTTCTACTGACGCTCGAGCTTGCCTTGCCGCCCGCTTTTCTGATTGCCTCTTCGGCTTGCTCTCTACTGAAACCGGCAAGTATGCCCGTGACGACAATTGTTTTGCCCGTCAACTTGCCTTTGGCTTTGGCCTCTTTCTTTGGCGGCTCCGGCTTAACGCCCGCCGAAAGCAATTCATTTATGACCGCAATGTTTCTATCGTTGTGGGAAAACTCATATACGCTCTCAGCGACCTTCGGCCCAATTTGCTCAACCGCTTGAAGTTCGTCCTGGCTTGCCTTAATAATCGCATCCAGCGAGCCAAACTGTTCTGCCAAAACCTGTGCGGTCTGGCTGCCTATGTGCCGAATACCCAGCCCGGCGACAAGTCGCCACAATGGCCTGGTCTTACTCGCCTCAATTGAATCGATAACGTTCTGAGCGCTTTTCTCCGCCATTCGTTCAAGCTCAACTACGTCTTCTTTTTTCAGTTTATAAATGTCCGCAACATTTTTGACTAATCCTGTTTCAGCCAATTGGTCAATCAGTGCCTCGCCCATGTTCTCGATATCCATCTGCCCCCGGCCTGCAAAGTATCTGATTCGCTCCTTCAGCTTTCCCAGGCAATCCGGATTCAGACATCGAATATAGACCCCGTCCTCATCTTTTTTCACGTCCCCGCCGCAATTCGGACATTTCTTAGGCGTCTTAAACGGCGCTGCGCCGGCCTTTCTTCGCTCTTTCTTGACCTCGACCACCTGCGGTATGATTTCCCCTGCCTTTTCGATGACCACCGTATCGCCTTCCCGCACATCCAATCGTTTCATCTGGTCGAAATTATGCAAACTCGCCCTTTTAACAGTGGTCCCCGCAAGAAACACCGGTGTCAGGTTCGCTACCGGTGTCAGCGTCCCGCCTTTTCCCACCTGAACATCAATTGACTCGACAACCGTTTCCGCCTGTTCGGCGGCAAATTTGTAACTGATGCACCACCGCGGTGCTCTGCCGGTATAGCCCAGAATCTCTCGCTGGTCCAAACGGTTGACCTTTACTACCATTCCGTCAATCTGGTATGGCAGGTCTTGCCTCTTATTTTCCCAGTCATTACAAATCTCGATGACCTCGTCTATATTCTTCGCTTTTTTGATATGCGGATTTACCGGCAGCCCCAGTTTCTTGAATGTTTGCAGCGTCTCGTAATGGTCTTTGCCTAATGGCTGGGGCAGTTCCCCGGTCGCGTATGCAAAGAACGACAACATTCTTTGCGCGGTGATTTTGGAATCTAAAAGCTTCAATGACCCTGCTGTTGCGTTTCTCGGATTTGCAAAGAGCATCTCACCTGCCTTTTCCCGCTGTTTGTTCAGCTCGGCAAACGCCTTTGTCGGCATATACACCTCGCCGCGAACTTCAAGAATTGCAGGAATCTTTCCGGCGTCGCCCAAAAGAATAAGCGGGATGGCCTTTATCGTCCGCACGTTCGCGGTGACATCGTCGCCGACGCGGCCATCGCCGCGAGTAGCACCCGTGGCGAGGATGCCGCGTTCGTAACGCAAACTTGTCGCAACGCCGTCGATTTTCAGTTCGACAACGTAGTCATAGTCCCTGTGCCCCAGTCCCTTCGCCACCCTCTCGTCGAACGCACGCAATTCCTCGGCGTTGTAGGTGTTATCCATACTGAGCATAGGCACTATGTGCCGAACGGTTGCAAAACCCTCTAACGGCCGTTCCGATACCCGCTGAGTTGGCGAATCGGGCGTAATAAGCTGCGGCTCCTTCTCCTCCAGCCCCTTTAGCTCGGCAAACAGCTTATCGTACTGCTGGTCGCTGATTACCGGCTGATTCTGCACATAATACAAATAATCATGCCGCCGTATCTCCGCTCGCAACTGCTCTATTCGTTTTTTCGCGTCCGCCGTCATACAAGGGTAGTTTATAAACTTCGCCGTGTGATTTTGCAATACGCAGGCAACAAAGACGGCGGGGCAAGCTGCCCTCGAATGTCGTTATCAAGGACCCCGCCCTGCGGTTTACCTTTTAAGCATGTCACAGTAGCGTGTCATAGTATGTCATAGTAGCGTGTCACAGTAAACAAAAGTATTTTGTCGGATCAGTAGTGCTTTTTGCCACGGCTTTTATGACACCTTTGGCGACCAATTCTTCCAAATCCCTCTGAGCCGTCCGCCGGATACACGAGGCGACGTTCTGATATTCATTGACGGTTATAGTGCCGTTCTTGATAAGGTGCCTAACCGCTTTTTCCTGACGCACGTTAAGCCCAATCTTTTTGACCTTCTGAAGCTGAACATCCTGCTTGATTAACTGCTCGCCCTCCACCTGGATTTCTTCCATCTGCGAGCGTAGGCCGTTAACGAAGTATTCAAGCCACGCCGTCATATCCATATTGTTATTTCTGACCGATTGAATAGCTTTATAGTAGCTTGGCCGGTCTTTGTCGTAATGCTCCGAGATAGTAAAGAGTCGTTTAAAGTCATAACCTGTTTTGTAGAGAATGAGCGTCGCAAGAAGACGGGCCGTCCGGCCGTTACCGTCAATAAAGGGGTGGATATGCACAAATTGAAACTGCGATATACCGGCAACAAGAATAGGCGATACATCCTCGGCTTTTTTGAGCCAATCCACAAACTCCCGCATAAAGCGGGGAATTTCAAGCGGAGCCGGCGGGGTGTAAATAATTTCCCGTGTGCGGGAATTGATTACATAATTTTGTATCTTGCGGTAATTGCCAGGGCCCGCCTGACCGCCACGGACACCTTTGACGGTAATTTTGTGAAGCTCACAAATGATACCTTCGGTAACGTGGTCGTCCCTGCCAAGATACTTCGAGATAAAATCAAGTGCCCTCTTATAATTTAAAAGCTCTTTTTCGTCGTCACGGCTAACGCCTTTAACCTTTTTGCCTTCCAAGATGCTCCTGGCCTGCTCAAGACTTAAGCCCGTGCCTTCGATGTGCGTTGAATGATGCGACTCGAGGATGAGCGCCTTTTTCTGCATATGGGCAACCCAGTCATCCTTGAGCTTAACCGCATCAAGAAACCCCCTTACCCGCTCGATTTCCATGAGGGCTTTATTGATTTTTGGAGTTATGGTGAATTTCGGATTAAATGCCATTTCGCTCCTTAACGTAAATAACAAACTACCTCAAGATATAACTTCAACCAAATTATAACCGTCTGATTCGTTTTTAGCGACAACTGAACTTCGTACAGTCGTCATTCTTGCTGTTTCGTTTCAGGAAGCGTTTTCCTGATAAAGGCGACAATGGCTCCCAGGACAAATCCGACAATACTCGCGCCACATACGGCGATGTCGCTCTTAAAAAGAAACAGGGCGAATATGTGAAACAAAAGCCACAATCCCAGGCACACAGCCGCAGGTATCTCCATCACACAGGCCACCACGAAAAACTTCACATTCGCCGTCGGGTAAAAAACAAAATATGCACCCATAATTGCCGAGACCGCTCCGCTCATCCCCACAGCCGAGGCCGATGCCTCCGTCCTGACCAGCAGGTAGAACAGCGTTGTGGCCGCCCCTGCAAAAATAAAGAAAAGCAGATACCCGCACCTGCTGAACCTGTCCTCCACGTTGTCCCCAAAAAGCCACAGAAACAGCATATTACATATCAGATGAAATATTCCTCCCTGTGCAAGCATCAAGGTCGCCACCTCAGCATTTGAGCGATTCCCAAGCACTACACCAAGCCCTCGTGCGACCTCATCGGGATTGACCGCCCGCTGGCCTGCAAACAAAATCGCACAAAATACAATTAGCGCGATTGTCACGAACGGAAATCTCTCTCTCGGGACGTCATCCGAAAAGGGGACTATCACCCTCGGCAGGTACAGCAGGTAAAAAGTCCACCGCGGCGGCGGCTCCAGTTCCGGCTTGACCATAGATTCGGCTATGGTCCTGCCGATGGCGGTTGTTTGCGGGTCTTCTTTGAGGTATCCGGCAATGGCCTGTGCCTCACCTGCGTCAGCCCAGACGCCGTCACAGTTGGGGCATTTATCCAGGAATATATTTGAATCGCCGCTGTAGTTGAACTTCTGCATTCCACGTCCGCAATTCGGGCAGGCCCGTTGGCCCTCCTTGAGGGCGTAAATACTCTTCACCTGCCGCTTGTGATACAGTAGCGTCTTCTCCGGCTTGATTTGCTCGCTTTGCGACAATGCCTTGACAAATTGACCAAAGTCGCACGAATTGAACCAAATACCCTTACATTTGGAGCAGAAGTCAACAATAACCGACTTCGACCGGGCACGCATTAACCTGTTTGAGCAAACCGGGCATCTCATTGTGGAAATCATAATCCAGCAGGGCGGATAGTGCAACCGCAGGGATACACACTTAGCTTTACTGTACCTGCCTCTACGGGCAATTCCACGGCCTTATCCTTCGCTTGACGCTGCCCCCTGTCTTGGCGGACGAAAAAAAATAAATATTTCGGTTTGCACATTGTGGCTTGATATGTAATAATGCCCCCTGTGATTCAATCGCCCGAAGACGGTTGTAGGCCGTTGGATAATTGAATATCACGATAAAACTTAAAAGGATTGTTTCATAAGTCGGTAAATGAGGGCAGACGCGTTTGCTGCCGAGAACTTAATAATCACTGAGAATTGGAAAAGGAAAGCGAAATGAATATCTATGTTGGTAATTTGTCACCCGATGTGACTGAAGATGACTTGCGCCAGGCATTTGCGCCGTTCGGACAGGTCGAGTCGGCGAACGTCATAAAGGATAAGTTCAGCGGAGAATCGAGAGGATTCGGTTTTGTTGAGATGCCCTCAAGAACCGAGGCACAGGCGGCAATCACCGAAATGAACGGTAAAGACCTCAAAGGTCGCACACTAAACGTCAATGAAGCCAGACCCAAGGTCGAGCGTCGCGGTGGTGGCGGCGGCGGCGGTGGCGGCGGCAGACGTGGCGGTTTCGGCGGCGGCAGAGGCGGCGACCGCGGCGGCGACAGACGTCGTTACTGATACTTACTGCTTGTTACTTTACACATTCGATTTACCTTGAGCAAAAAAGCGGGCAAAGCAGTGTGTATGCGCGCGGGGCAATGTTGGTGTATCAATGGTGCCCGGCAGCTTCTACTAACTTCATAAGTGAAAGGCGGATAAATGGCACAGGCAAAAGCCGGCGATACTGTCAGGGTCCATTATACGGGCAAGCTGGCAGACGGCGCAGCATTTCATACGTCAACCGCCGGCGAGCCGCTTGAATTTACCATTGGCGATGAGCAGCTGCTTCCTGATTTTGAACAGGCGATAATAGGTATGAGCCCCGGCGAATTGAAAACCATCAAAATCCCTGCGGACAGGGCTTTCGGCCAATATCACGATGAGCTGGTTACCACAGTTGACCGCAGTCAGTTCCCGCCGGGAGTCAAGCCGAAGATTGGCCAGCGATTAAATGCCGGCCATGATGATGGTCGCACCGTTGCGGTTACAGTAACCGAGGTCTCTGAAACGAACGTGACTCTCGATGCCAATCATCCGTTGGCCGGCGAAGACCTTACTTTCGACATCCAATTGTTGAGCATCGTTTAGCAGGCCGGCTTGTTAAAACGTAACTCCGAAGAGTTTAATGGCCCCCGTGTCCCACTGGATAAGGGGGCTTTTTCTTATATGCACAACGCCCGATAATGTGTATTGCACTCATATCGAACAAGCCCGCAAAGCACTCATCTGTTTGGTTCAAAGCCCAAAAGAAATAGCGTAAAAGCAGTTGTTGGATTGAGTCGAATAAGACCTTGTCCGCGATTGTGGGGTGCTTCTATGTTACAGAACAGCCGAAAGATACAAATTAGGGGGTACAAGTGGGGCTGATATACGGATGAGAACGGACATACCCATACGCTGCGCTTTTCTGTGCGCGTTGACAACTCTGCTCTTGTTTGCTCCCGCTTTGTATGCAACCAATGGTATGAAGGTAATAGGGGTTGGACCCGTTCAAAGGTCGATGGGCGGGGCCAACGTCGCTTTGCCGCTGGACGCCGCAGTTGCCATAACAAACCCGGCAGGCCTTTCGCAACTTCATAAACGAATAGACATTGCAGCTACCTACTTCGCACCTGACGTCAGCTACAAGGCGCACAGTGACGCGGGAATGATAACCAATGATAATAGCTACGTTTCATCCGATACCGGCCCTTGTATTATGCCTGGGCTGGGCGGCGTTGTCCCCATCAACGACCGATACACATTTGGTCTCGGCGCCTACGGCGTCTGCGGTATGAGTGTTGACTATGAGCAAAACCTTTACAACAACATAACCTATACCGACTATGCATTTATGAAACTTGCGCCGGCGCTGGCTTTTCGCATCGATGACAATCTCTCAATCGGGGCCGCCCTCAATCTCGATTATGCGACTATGGAATTTGAAGCAGGAACAACGTCCGAGGTGTCGCATAACGACGGGCACGAATTTGGTCTGGGTTTTACGGCCGGCGCAATATACAAATTGACAAACGCGATTGCTGTCGGCATTGCCTACGAGAGCAGGCAGGACTTTTCAGATTTCGAGTTTAATACAAACGCCGGCACAGACAAGCTTGCTCTTGAACAGCCGCAGAATATCACGCTCGGGCTTGGTATAAGACCCAATGACCGCCTCCGTATCGCGTTTGATGTCGCCTGGATTGACTGGCCACAGACGGTCGGCGAAAACAAACCCGAATACACGGAAAACAGCAGCGGCGCAGCCGCCTGGAATATGAACTGGGACGACCAATATGTGTACAAGGTGGGTGTTGAGTACGACCTGAACGAAAAGGTAAAGGTGCGGGCCGGCTACAACTACGGAAAGTGCCCACTCGATTCCAGCCGGGCATTTGAAAATATCTCTTTCCCCGCCATCGCCGAACATCACATCACCGCAGGTGCGGGAATTGCCTTGAGCAGGAAACTCGCGTTGAACATCGGCTTTGTGTTTTCGCCGCAGGCGACATTTAATACCCATAATTCGGCTCAGTATATCGACAGCGCAACTACAAAAATGTCGCAATATGCGATTGATATCGGATTTGCTTATACGTTTTGACGCCCAGGGTCGTTTGACACGGTAAAGCAGGAGAACAGAAATGGCGGATAAATTTTTGGACTGCAAACAGTTGCGCTGTCCGATGCCGATTGTGAAAATCAGTCAGACGATAAAGCAGATGTCGCCAGGCGAAACGCTGGAGGTCGAGGCCATCGACCCCGCCTTCAAAGCGGACGTGAAAGCGTGGGTGCAGCAGCTCGGCCACGAACTGGTTGAATTCACAAACGGAGCCGTCCAGAAGGCGGTAATCAAAAAGGTACGGTGAAAAGGATAATGCCAAACGATACGCAACATCCACAGGCGGCATCGACGATTGACCCGGCTTTGCTGGATTACATAGACAAAACGGTGTCGGCAAAACTGGATGAACAATTCGGCGCCATCAGCGGGCAGCTCAAGACGACTAACAGGGCGACGATTGTCGTCTTCAGCAATGATTTGGACAAGCTGTTCGCGGCATTTGCGATAGCAACCGGTGCCGCCGCGGCACAAATGCAGGTTTCAATGTTTTTTACCTTCTGGGGACTCACCGCATTGAAGAAAAAGACCGTCCTCAAAGGAAAATCAATTACAGAAAAGCTGATGACTCTGTTCCTGCCTTCAGGTCCCGCTGATGCCAAACCCTCGAAAATGAATATGCTGGGTGTGGGACAGGCCTTTTTAAAACACGTGATGAAAAAGAAAAACGTATCGGACCTGCCCGACCTGATTACGCTGGCAAGCCAGCTCGGCGTCCGAATGGTCGCCTGTCAAACATCGATGGACATAATGGGCATTCGAAAAGAAGAACTAATTGAGGGGCTGGATTTTGGCGGCGTCGCTACCTATATTGCCGATGCAGCCGATTCCAAAATCACACTCTTCATTTAGGGCCGAACTATGAGCAAAAAAAACAAATGTGCTCTGCAGGTAATAATAGCGTCAGGCCCGCGAGACATCGGCAGGGCGGCTCTGGGATTTGCCTTTGCAACTTCTGCCGCTGTCTCAAATATAAAGGTACACATTGTTCTGGCTTCGGATGGAGTCGCCTGGATAAAGAAAAACCAGTCGAAAGCCCGACAAAAGGTCGGTGCCTTCGGCTCAATCGCGCAATTTCTGGACATCCTCGCCGAAAACGGCGCTGTGATAAGCGTCTGCTCTGCATGTCTGCAAAGTGGTTGCCTTTCTGGGGTGTGTGGCAAAAAAATACTCACAAAGTTCCCCGCTGCGGGGCTTTCTGAATTGGCGGTGCGAATGTGTAAACCAGGAGTCACAACGGTTGTATTCTGATTAAATGTTGCGATTTATGTGATTCATTAAAAGGATGATGAATTATGGCTGATAATCATAAACAATCCAGTACCTGCGAAATCGATGCGGCTGTGTCGGCCCTTCAGGCGGAAAACGAACGCCTCCGAAGCGAAAATGAAAAACTCCAGCGACAGTCGGAAGGGGTTGCCGCCTGCAACGCTCACGCCGCGGAATTGATGGCCCAGATCGAAGAGGCGAACGATACGCTGAAAAACGAGATGATGAACCGTAAGCTTATCGAAGAGGAACTCCGGCTTACCAACAGGCAGATGGAATCACGTGTTAAAGAACGCACTGCTGAATTAACGACCGTAAATGAGCAATTGATGAAAGAAATCACTGAACGGGAAAAGGCAGAAAAGATTCTCAAAGAAAGAGCCGAGCAACTCATCCATCATCAGAGCACTCTGCTGAATCTTGCCAAAACCACGGATGGGGATTTTCCTTCTATAACGAAAACAATAACAGAGCAGGATGCTCTCACCCTCGATGTCGAACGTGTCAGCATCTGGTTCTTCAATACAGACAAATCGGAATTAATTTGCAGCAACCTCTACGATAAAAGCGCCAAATCTCACCAGAAAGGTCCGACTCTCAAGGCCGCGGATTACTCCGCATACTTCAAAACGATGGATAACAGCAGGATTCTTGCGACAACAAACGCCCAAAGAGACGTTCGAACAAGTGAGTTTACCAGGGACTATTTGGTGCCGCTTGGCATTACCTCAATGATGGATGTCCCTATATGGCTTCACGGAAAAATCGTAGGCGTTCTCTGCCACGAACACGTAGGCCCGGAAAGAAAATGGACTCCTGAGGAGCAGGATTTTGCCGCGTCTGTGGCTGATATGATTTCACTCAAACTCGAGGCGGTGGAACGCAGAAAAGCTGAAAACGCCCTCGAAAAGCTCAACAAAGACCTGGCCCTGACCGTTGAGGAACTTCGCCGGTCCAATAGTCAGCTTCAGGACTTCATTCACATCGCTGCGCACGACCTGAAAACGCCCCTGCGCGGAATCGGAACTTTGGCTGACTGGCTTGTCATCGACTATGCCGACAAATTCGACCGGCAAGGCCGAGACCAGGTTGAGCTGCTGGTCGCAAGAGTGAAACGAATAGATAAGCTTATCGATGCGATGCTGCAGTACTCAAGAATCAAACGCTCCCGGCAAAAAGAACAACCTGTTGACCTGAATTCCATAATCGATGAGCTGATTGACGACCTTCAACCCTCTGCGGACGTTGAAATTACAGTTACCGACAAACTCCCAGCCGTCACCTGCGAAAAGGAACACGTCGCACAGGTCTTTCGTAACCTTTTGTCCAATGCGATAGAATATATAGATAAAGCCCGGGGCAAAATTTTCGTCGGCTGTACCGAGCAGGGCGACTCCTGGAAATTCAGTGTCTCCGACAACGGCCCTGGAATCGAAGAAAAGCACTTTGACAGAATCTTCAGGATTTTCCAGACGTTGTCGACACGTGACGAACTCTCGCGGACGGGCGTCGGTCTGACCATTGCAAAGAAAATTGTCGAAATGTACGGCGGAAAAATATGGGTCGAATCAGAACTTGGTAAGGGAAGCACGTTTTACTTTACATTTCATAAGTAGCGACATTGCTCCAAATTTCTTCCAAACTCCCCGAGTAGGGCTCGAACTTGCATCCCGGCGCGCCGGGATTAACGGCCTGAATCTTATCGCTTCTGCAATAGATGCTCCCGAATCCAGCGGGCGGACTTCATTCGCTTTATATGGCGTTCATATCGGAGGGCATCCGCAAGGTTGTCAAAGGTTTTGTGATAGACAAGTTGCCAGAAACCTTTGTGTTTGGAAGTGTATTTTTTGGGATTATGTTCCTGGACATTGTGTTCTGCAATGCGACGTTCCAGATTGCTTGTCGAGCCGATATAAAACCTGCCCGCTGGATTTTGCAGGACATACACATAGAATGTGCTCGCCTTTTCTTCCAAGCTCCCCGAGTAGGGCTCGAACCTACGACCTAGCGGTTAACAGCCGCTCGCTCTACCAATTGAGCTATCGGGGAACAATTCAATAAAAAAACTCCAAACTTATTCTGCGATTGAACCGCAACATTTTATCTGACAATCAAGTATCGTCCAATCAAATCCTTCATATTATCATAGATTTGACACATATTGTCAAGTCGCAGCGTCGCACAAATGTCTTTGCGGCCAAAGCAACCACCGAAAAAGGCGGATATATCGTTGCATCGGCATCAGCAGAAAATACCGCATTTCTCAGCAAAAAGTCACAATAATACTGGACAATGAGCCGAGTTTGCTGTAAATTCCTCATTTTCGCGGGTTTAACTCCGTCGGCATATCGGTCGATGAAAGTGTTATCTTACTATTGATTATTCAAGCGAGAGTTTCTGGTTTATCAGAGGTATGGCAAGAGACATACTTGACATAGGCGGCTACACAATAAAAAAACGCATCGGTACCGGTGCGCGCAGCACAATCTACCTGGCCACAGAAGAATCCAACAACCGCGAAGTCGCCCTCAAACGTGTGACTTTTGAAAGACCTGAAGATTCCAGGATTTTCGAGCAGGTCGAAACCGAGTTCAAGGTCGCTCAGCGAATCGACCACCCCTATATCCGCAAGTGCTACAAGCTCAAGAAGATGCGCAGTATGTTTCAGACAAAAGAAATGCTGCTGGCGATGGAGTACTTTGACGGCCAGTCTCTTGAAGATGGCCCTGCCTTGAGCTTGCTCGACGTGATGCTTGTCTTCAGAATGGTCGCCACCGGCCTGAACGCTATGCACCAGTGCGGCCTTGTTCACTGCGATATAAAACCCAATAACATCCTGCTCAGTAAGGCGGGCGCAATAAAAATAATTGACCTCGGCCAAAGCTGCCGAATCGGAACCACAAAACGCAGGATTCAGGGTACACCCGATTACATCGCTCCTGAGCAGGTAAAACGCAAATCCCTCGGCCCCAAAACCGACATCTTCAATCTCGGCGCAACTATGTACTGGGCGCTGACCGGCAGAACTGTGCCCACCCTGATTGCCAAGAAGGATAGCTATGGCCTGCCCATACAGGAAACCCTGCGGACGCCCCACGAAATCAGAAAGCAGATACCCATCGGCATATCAAATCTCGTTATGGATTGCGTCAAAGAAAATCCAATGGACCGACCCCCGGATATGATGACTGTGATTACCCGCCTCGACCTGATGATTCACAGCATCCTTTCCGCCAAAGACAAAAACAACTCAACCTCCGATTCCCAGTAAAAGCCCCCGCCTCCGCTTGTCCGGCTTATTGGACCGCTATCTTGCGTATTCAGCTGCTCCTATATCAACTGATAGACCGGCGATTCTCGGATTGCCGTCAACGTCGGCAGTTGTTTCGTCAGGGATGGCGTCACTGTCTCCGGCATTTATGCAGGGTGAATTGGCGGACAGACGGTATCCGTCTTTTTCGATATCTGCCAGCACCGGGTCTTTGGAAATGTTCGCCGTGCCGCCTAATTCAGCGGTCAATCCCTGGATGCAGCAATGTCTGGAGATAATTTTTACGCCATAGACCTGAGCCGGCTCATCGGCGCCGTATCGGCTCGTGTTACCCCAAAGCAAACAATTGGTCAGTGTCGGTGTGCTCTTATAGTTGTATATCCCGCCGCCGGCATAAGAATAGTTCTTCGTGACCGTGCAATTTATTATCGTCGGCTTACAGTTCTCATTATAAATCCCGCCGCCTTTCTCCACGGCAGAGTTCCTCGTAAACACGCAGTTGACAAGCGTCAGATTACTCTCGGCGCTGTGTATTCCTCCCCCACTGTCCCCTGCATAATTGTCGATGAACTTGCAGTTTGTCAGTTTTGGTGTCCCTTGCCAGAAATAGATTGCGCCGCCGTTTTCTGCCGAGTTCAATCTGAATATGCAGTTGCTGATTGTTGGGCTGCCGGATTTGCAATACAGGCCTCCCCCTTGGTTGCTCGGTATTCCCTTGTCCCCGCTGGCGTTGCCTGCCATTACAGTGAAACCATCCAGGATGGCTGTTTCATCCGTTCCGCTTGCAGTAACAACGTGTGTGGTATTATCTTTTCGACTGGAGTCGGTGAGTAACTGTCTGGGATTGTTGACTTCCATATCGTCGCCGCCGAGGTCGCCGCTCAGAATGGTCTCATTAAGTGCCGGATTGCTGTCTTCCCACCTGCTGCCTCCGGTTGGAAATCCGCCGTAAATCGCCACGCCGGTCTTGAGCAAAAACGTTGCACGTCGGTTGTCTGCGCTGGTTTTTTTGCCGTCATTGGGCCTATAGAAACCCTTGGCCACCCAAATCTGGTCACCCTTAACTGCAACTTCCATTGCTTCCGACAAATACTTGAAGGCATTAGCCCAGTTCGAACCGTCATTGTTGCCGGAAGCGTTGGCATCAACGCAGATTACCTTGCCGCGAGGCGGTTGCACCCTCTGTGGTATCCGTTCGGGCAATTGAATATCGCCGGACACCGGCTCCACCAGGATTTTCACGGTTGTTCCATCCGGATTCCATCCTATCGGATTCAAAAAGTTTATGTGGAATCCGATGCGTGCTAAAATACCACCTTCTACAATAGTTGATGAGACAGCATTGGGTTCCAGAAATTCACCGAATCCTATGCGTTCTGGTCGGTACCCACACGGCCCGTTGTCGCATCCAATCAGCGCGCCAACTCCCAATCCGCTGCGGTTGTCGACAGGTTTCTTGCCGTCAATTGAAATCAAAGTGAACTTCAGCTCGTAGTTGTCGAACCTGCCCACGTCTGCGCCAACCAAAGGTTCATTTGCCTCGCCTCTGGCACAAACCATCTCCAGAACCGTGTCGCTCACTTTGATTCCGGGGAAATAAATCTCAAATTCCACCCCCGGCCCGGTAACATCGCTTTTCGATACAACACTTGCTGTTGCTCCGCTGTAGTAGCTGCCCTTGTGCAATGTCATTAAACCTTCGTCAGAGAGCGTAAAGTTTTCAGCGATAGCCGCACCGGCAAAAAGATATGTCGCTAATATCGCTATAAACGATGTTATGAAGTAAGTGCTTGTCTTCATTTTTTGTCCTCCAAAAGCATTTGACTATATTCTATACCAATAATATATGCGCCTCTTGTTTGTATTTTGCAAGATTTTTTTCGGAATTGTCGTTTTTTTCCTTGTCGCCGAATTTGCCGCTAACGCCGCAATCATCAATTATCAATCATTTCAGCAGTTTCTTTCGCTGCAAAATGTGAAAATAGTGCTGGGCAAATCGGTGCGCCTCGTCTCGGACGTACTGCAATAATTTCAAAACCGGCGAATGTCTCGGCATCCTCAATGGCTTCGTTGTGCCCTGAACGTATATTTCTTCCTCGCGCTTTGCAATCCCCGCCATTCGTAAATTCTTTATAAATTCTCTGTGTCCTCTGCCTGCCCTGCGTAGCTTTAGCGAAGCGGGGTGTTCTCTGTGGCTAAAAATCTCTTTTTCCTCTGTGGCAAATAATTCTCGAAGTGCAGTTTCTGCCGCGTGCAATTGCCCTAATCCCCCGTCAATCAAAATCAAATCAGGCCATAGCTCCTCGCCGGCAAGTGCGTATTTGTATCTGCGTCTGACCACCTCCGCAATCATCGCATAGTCGTCGCTTCCCGCCACCGTCTTGATTCTAAATCTCCGATACCCCTCCTTAAACGGTCTGCCGTCGATAAACTTTACCAATGCCCCGACCGCCTCTTTGCCCGCGATATTTGCGATATCGATGCCCTCGATTATTCTTATTGGGTTTGGCGTATCCAGAATTTTTTGCAATCTCACTAGCGCCTCGGCCGGTTCTGCCGCAAATACCTCCGGCTGAACGTCCTCATCCGGCTCGCCTCTTCTATCCAGCCGTTCTATCAGCCGAATTCGGTCCCGCAGCATCCCCGCTTTTTCGTATGCCATCCCCACAGCCGCTCCATCCATCTCCCTTTTCAACTGCCGTAAAATCGTCGAACGCTTCGATTGCAAAAACTTAATCAGGTCCCTGATGATATTTCTGTATTCTGCTTTTTTGATTTTCGCGGCACATGGCGCAACGCACTGATTTATACTGTAAAGAATACAAGGCCGAAAGAACCGCCGCTTCTCATCCTCGGCCCGTATATCAAGATTGCATCCGCGAAACTTGAATATCTTTTGCAGCTCGACAAACACGCCCCGCAAATCCTTCGCGCTTGCAAATGGCCCAAACAGTCGACTCCCCTTTGCTCGTGGCTTACGAGTGATATATACGCCTGGAAAATCATCGCCTGTCGTAATCTCCAAATATGGAAACGTCTTGTCGTCAACAAGGTCCGTATTATAGATAGGCCGTATGTCCTTTACGAGTCGCGCCTCTTTGAGCATCGCATCGACCTCCGTCTCGGTCTCAATGTAATCCACCGTCTCGACCTTGTTGAGCATCTCCGCTATCTTCGGCCCGCGTGTCTCTGCTATCCCGGCTTGGCGGGACTGAAAATAGCTCGCCACTCGTGACCGAAGGTTCTTCGCCTTGCCGATATACAGGACTTCTTCCTTCGCCCCCTTCATAAAATACAGCCCCGGCCCACTCGGAAATCCCTGTATCTGCTCTTTAATTGACTTCGATTTATCCATACGTCAAACTGTCATTGCGAGCCCAGCCCAATCCTGGGCTGGGCGAAGCAATCTCATACACCGAAAACTAAGTAAAAACCGTTACATACCACCATAACATTGTAATTTTACGACGCGCCAAACAAAAGGATTTTTGTAGAGAGTTGCTTGTCAAGGCGTAGTCGGGGCTTTTGCCCCGGAGAGTTGACGAACGCTTAAAATGGTATAATATAAAGTTTGCTCTCGTATCATTTTACGATAGGTATCTTATGGACGTGGACGACATAGCAAAAAAAAGTGCCATCTATTTCACGGCGGTGGGTGCCTATTTAGCGTTATCCACAGTCGCATTCCTTATAGCTACCCTTTGGGTAGGAAAAATCGGGGGTAAACTTGCACAAGCAAAAGGGGGCAAAATCGATGCCTTGTTTTTTGCTGTACGTTTCCTTGCGGATTTAGCTGGTGCTTTTGGAGGTTGGTTTTTTGTATTCTTGGCAGTAGTTCTTAATGTTGCGAATTGTAGTTACTTCGGTTATTTGTTCGGTATTGTGTTTATCCGGTCCCTGTTCATAATTGGAGAGAAGTGGAATCTTCACTTCAAGTCGCTGCACTTTGTAGCAACAGCACTTGCCTTCCTTGTTTTCTTGATGTTTCTGCTGGTCAAAAGAATTTAGAGTTGAGAACCGACCACCTATTTTCCCGTTCTCGCCTGCCCTCACAATCCTTTGGAGGGGGTCCGGGGCGCTTGCCCGCCGTTGGCGGGTAGGTCCCCCAGTGCTGGGCCGGACGAAGTTGGCAGCTTCATCGAAGCAGGGTCTTCTGTCTTCAGCCGTTAAAAATCATCAATCATCAATAAAAGATAACAGGCGGCCTGTGACTTTATTAGGTTCAAAAGTGCTCAAAATGTACTCAGGGTGTATCTGCTTTTCTTAACTTTTCTCAATAGTTAGCATATTTTTACACGGTTTTGCGGGCATTTTTTCCCGCCTCTCGGCTCAAATTTTCAACGTTGAATTTTTTTGTGAAAAAATTTTTTGTCGTAGGTTACGCTCGTGCAAGGAGATATGAAAGGCAAAAAAATATTTTTGTATTTGTCCTTTACAGCTTATCAAAATGCCGGTATGTTGCCGATACTGATTTTTGCAGGCGTAATACAATATCTGGTGTAATTTCCGCCCATACGACTATATATAGTGGGTTTTTATTTTTGCACGGAGGCGTAAAATGACCGGGAAATTCAATCCTGAGAATCCTTTCATGGCGGCCTGTTCACAGCAGACAGCATCGGCAAAGCCGGTTCACTCAAAGGGACTAAAGGTAGAGCATTTCTTCTCGACTGCGGGGATTCACCCCTTTGACCAGGTACAGTGGGAGAAACGCTCCGCCAAGATTACCAACGAGGCAGGCGAGGCGATATTCGAGCAGCAGGATATCGAAGTGCCGTCCGGGTGGAGCCAGTTGGCTACCAAAGTCGTCGCCAGCAAGTATTTCTACGGCGACGTCGAAACGGGTCAAAGAGAGCGCTCGGTAAAACAGCTCGTGCACCGCGTGTGCAGAACGATTGCCGACCGAGGCAAAAGAGACGGCTATTTTGCCGCCGATGAGGATGCCGAGACGTTCTACAATGAGCTGATATGGCTGTGCCTGAATCAATACGGGTCTTTTAATTCGCCGGTATGGTTCAACGTTGGTTTGTACGATGTATATGGGGTGGGGGGAAGCAAGCACAATTACCACTGGGACATAAAGCGGGGTGAGGTCGTGCCGTGCGAAAACAGTTACGAATACCCCCAGGCATCGGCCTGCTTCATACAATCGGTGCAGGACTCGATGGAAGATATTATGCGCCTTGCCACGAGCGAGGCGATGCTTTTTAAGCACGGTTCGGGGACGGGGACAGATTTATCGACTCTGCGGAGCAGCAAAGAGAAGCTTTCGGGCGGCGGCAAGCCATCAGGGCCTTTGAGCTTTATGAGGGTGTATGACCAGATAGCGGCGGTGATTAAATCGGGCGGCAAGACCCGCAGAGCTGCAAAAATGCAGTCGCTGAAGGTGACACACCCGGATATCCGGGAGTTTATCACCTGCAAGACCGAGGAGGAGAAAAAGGCCTGGGCGCTCATCGAGGCCGGTTATACGGGAGAGTATAACAGTGAGGCATACAGCAGCGTGATGTTCCAGAATTCGAACTTGTCGGTGCGTATAACCGATGAGTTTATGCAGGAAGTCGAGAAGGACGGCAAGTGGACAACGCACGCTGTAACGACCGGCGATAAAGTCGGCGAACACTCGGCGCGAGAGCTTATGCAGTTGATAGCAGAGGGAACGAGGATTTGCGGCGACCCCGGTGTGCAGTACGATAGTACCATAAATCGCTGGCATACCTGCCCCGGCTCGGGCAGGATAAACGCCTCGAATCCCTGCAGCGAGTATATGTTTGTCGATGATTCAGCGTGCAATCTGGCATCGCTGAATCTTATGAAGTTCCGCAAAGAGGACGGGACGTTTGACGTGGCGGGCTTCAAAAAGGCGATTCGGATATTCATCATTGCTCAGGAGATTCTTGTTGATAACGGCAGCTACCCCGATAAGGCGATTGCAAGAAACAGTCATTTGTTCAGGCCGCTGGGATTGGGATATGCAAATCTCGGCTCTCTGATTATGGGACTGGCGCTGCCTTACGATTCCGACCAGGCAAGGGCGATTGCGGGAGCGATTAGCGCGATACTGACCGGGACGGGGTACGCGGTTAGCGCAGAGATTGGCGGGACGATGGTGCCTTTCGATGAGTTCAAGAAGAACGCTGAGCCGATGCTCAAGGTCATCAATATGCACCGTCAGCACGCTTATAATATTCCCGAATCGCATTGTCCGGATTATCTGCGTAACGCCGCGAAAGACGCCTGGGATGAGGCGTTTGACGCCGGCTCGAAGACGGGCTTTAGGAACGCCCAGGTGACGGTGATTGCGCCGACCGGGACAATCGGTTTTATGATGGATTGCGGCACGACAGGCATCGAGCCGGATATTGCACTGGTGAAATACAAGTTGTTGGCGGGTGGCGGGATGCTCAAACTGGTCAACAACACCGTGCCGATGGCTCTCGAACGGCTTGGATACAGCGCCGATGAAGTCAAGGCAATAACCGATTACATTGACGCGAACGAAACAATCGAGGGGGCGGGGAAACTAATCGCCGAGCATTTGCCGATATTCGATTGCGCGTTTAAACCGCGAAACGGCAAACGGCACATTCATTATGTGGCGCATTTAAAAATGATGGCTGCCGTCCAGCCGTTCGTATCCGGGGCAATCAGTAAGACCATCAATATGCCCAAAGAGGCGACAACGGAAGAAATTATGGCGGCATATATTGAGGGCTGGAAACTTGGCTTAAAGGCCGTAGCGATATACCGCGACGGCTCAAAGCGGTTGCAGCCGGTCACGACCGGCAAGCCCAGGCAGGCCAAGGCGGGTGCAGAGGGTGAGACCGCCGGGCCGCTCAGGGCATACAGACGTCGGCTGCCGGATACCCGGCAAAGCATAACGCATAAGTTCTCCGTAACGGGGCACGAGGGGTATCTGACGGTTGGGCTGTATGAGGATGGCCAGCCGGGTGAATTATTTATCACTATGGCAAAAGAGGGCAGCACGGTTGGCGGCCTTATGGATGTTATCGGCACCTGCACCTCGATGTCGCTGCAATACGGCGTGCCGCTCATTACATTAGTCGATAAGTTCCGCCACGCCAGGTTTGAGCCGTCGGGAATGACCTCGAACAGGGACATCCCCTTCGCCAAGAGTTTGATTGACTATATCTTCTGCTGGCTGGGCTGCCAGTTCATACCCGGCTATGCCGAGGCCAATACACCCAACAGGACCGCCGCACCTGCGGAGAATAAAAATGTCACGACCGCAAGACAGGTCGTTGAAAAAACAAAAGACCTTGCCCAGAAAATCGCTGAGGTCAGGGCCGAAACAAAGACAAAGCCAAAGGTCGAATCGACGGAGCAGGGCGGCGACTCTTCGGGCAGGAAACACCCAATCAGAGATATTTCAATCTCAGCGAGGAATCGACTTACCGGCCTGGCAGACCGAATCAGCGCTTTTGTCGGAGTGGGAACTTCCGAGCAGGCCGATGGTGCGGTACAGGGCGAGGCGGCCTTGATGCAGCAGTTCAATTCGCAATTCGAGCATTTCCAGGATGATGCACCCGCCTGCGATATCTGCGGGGCTATCACCGTGCGAAATGGTATGTGCTACAAGTGCTTCAACTGCGGCAACTCTATGGGCTGCTCGTAATTCGTCGTTCGTCGTTTGTGAAGCGTCGTGCGGTCAAACCACGGAATACGCAAGACGAAATACGCACGGCGATATAGGGAGGTATTGAACTATGACTGATTTCAATCAAATCGGAACACAGGTGCCACAGCAGATTATAGAAAAGCCGATGTCGGTTACGGTATTCGGGGTGTTAAATATTGTCTTCGGCGGTATTGGGCTTTTGTGTATGCCCTTTGTGATGTTTGGATTTCTGTATGCCGATAAATTTGTGCAGGTTGAAATAACTTTTGCGGATAAGATATTGTCTCTGTTCGGATTTATCGTTGGTTTTGGTTTTTCTATCTGGAAATTAACTCTGGGGATTGGTCTGCTAACACTCAGAAGCTGGGCAAGGCGCGGCACGATTGGATATGCTTACGCCGACATAGTGTGGACTTTGTTAGGAGTAGGTTGGAATATTCTTGCATTATATCTTGGGTGGACAACACCGATGGAAGGCGGATTAACCGCTTACATCGGGGGTACATGTGGAGTTTTATTTAGTTTAATATACTGTGTGCTGCTATTAATCTTTATGCAGACCGCTAAAGTCAAACAGGCATTTTCCGCCGTAGGCGGATAATTTATATTGCAGATTTTAGATTTTGAATGGGTCCCCCGTTGCAAAGCATAGGGAGAAACCGACCGGGGATGAAGTTGCAAACCGCAAAAAATCTTAAAAATTCAGGGTTTCGGTATTTGACTTATCGGCTTAATTGGCTAAAATAAATGGTTTCGTGAAACTCACAAGGAGTTTGTATGAAGACATTTTTGGCAAAAAAGGAAGAAGTGGTGCGGAAGTGGTGGCTTGTGGATGCTGACGAGCTGGTGCTCGGTCGGATGGCAGCCAGGATAGCGCCGATACTGATGGGCAAGAACAAGACGATTTATTCGCCTGATGTTGATACGGGTGATTTTGTGGTGGTGGTCAACGCGGATAAGGTACGTGTGACGGGCAAGAAGGCCGAGCAGATAACTTACGACTACTTCACAAATTACCCCGGCGGACACAGGTTTGTCAGTTTTAGGGAAATGATGGCGAAGAAGCCGCAACGGGTAATTGAGCTTGCGGTAAGAAGGATGCTGCCGAAGAACAAGCTCGGCAGGCGTATGCTGAAGCGGCTGAAGATAAGCCGTGGGTCTGAGCACGAGCATCAGGCACAGAGACCCGAGAAGATAAAACTATCTTAAAGAAGAGAAAATTATGGCTAAAGTCGAAGAAAATACTACAGTCGCAACCACAGAACCGGCAGCAGTAAAGAAAGGTCCCGACAAGAGCGGCTTCTGGTGGGGAACAGGCAGAAGGAAGACATCCGTAGCGCGTGTCAGAATCAAGCTGGGCGAAGGCAAGATGCAGGTAAACAAAAAAGACCTCAATACCTATTTCAAGCTTGAGGATGAGAGAAACGCAGTTCTGTCGCCGCTCAAGGCGGTCAACGCAGAAAAGACGTTCGATGTTTTTATCAATGTCAACGGAGGGGGAATAACAGGCCAGACGGGCGCCGCGGTACTGGGTATCGCACGTGCGTTGAGGAACTACGACGAAACGTTCATCCAAGCGCTGCGCGACGGCGGGTATCTGACGCGAGACCCCAGAATGGTCGAAAGGAAAAAGCCAGGGCAATCTGGGGCGCGCAAGAGATACCAGTTCTCGAAACGTTGATTTTCAAACATTTTGTTGCGATACTACTGCCGTCGAGAACGTACTCGATGGCAGTTTTTTTATGGAAGGAGCAACTATGGTAAAAGTAGCGATAATTGGGGCGAGCGGATATACCGGCGCAGAGTCGATTGAGATACTTTTGCGGCATCGGGAAGCAAGAATTACTTATTTAAGTGCACTGCCTGAGGAATGTGGACTGGTCAGCGACATCTTTGGCCGTTTCAAAGGACGTTGCGATATGCAGGTTGAGTCCCTCGATTTGGCTAAATTAGCCGACTTGGCTGACGTGGCCTTGTGTTGTCTGCCGCATAAGGTGTCGATGGGATTCGTCCCCAAAATACTCGATGCCGGCCTTAAAGTTGTTGATTTCAGCGCCGACTATCGCCTGCGGGATGCGGCTGTCTATGAAAAGTATTACAGCGTTAAGCATACCGATACGGAGAACCTTGAGCGGGCTGCATTCGGGCTGCCGGAGCTGTTTCGCGAGGAGATTAAGGAAGCGGATTTGGTTGCCAATCCGGGCTGCTTTCCGACCGGAGCGTCGCTTGCAATTGCGCCGCTGCTGCGGGAAGGGCTTGTCGAAACGGATATGATTATTGACAATGCGGTCACGGGCATATCCGGCGCGGGCAAGAACCCGTCGGTGAAATTTCACTTTCCGAATATGAACGAGAATATCTTTGCTTACGGCATCGGGACGCATCGGCACGGCCCGGAAATGGAGCAGATAGCGAGCGACGTTGCAGGTCAACCGGTGACGATTTTGTTTCAGCCGCACGCAGGACCGTTTGACCGCGGGATTCTTTCAACGGTCTATTGCAAACCGAAGGCAAAGGTCACGAATGAGGAGCTGGCGAATCTGTATAAGGATTTTTATGCTGATGAGCCGTTCGTGCAGATTTGTCCCGCCGGCCCGAACGTCAAAGACGTGGCTGGGACAAACTATTGTCACATCTTTGCGACGACGGTCAAGGATAGGGTAGTGTGCTTCTCGGCGATTGATAATCTGATAAAAGGCGCCTCAGGCCAGGCAATCCAGAATATGAACATAATCTTCGGCCTCGATGAAACACTCGGGTTGAAATAGGTGGCAGATGGCAGCGACATTGAAGATTGCGACCTGCCAGTTTGCGGTGAGTATCTCGATATCAAGAAACTCGCAGCAAATATGTAATCAAATGCAAAAGGCCAAAAAGGCGGGGGCGGATATTGTGCATTTTCCTGAGTGTGCGATGAGCGGCTACATCGGCTTCGACTTTCCTAATTTCGACGGGTTGAACTGGGAACTTCTAAAAGAAGAAACTCAAAAAATAACAATTCTGGCGGGGAAGTTGAAGCTGTGGGTTGCGCTGGGTAGCGTTCATCCCCTAAACGGCACAAACAAACCGCACAACAGTTTGTATTTGATTAGTCCGGAGGGAAGGATTGTTGACCGGTACGACAAACGGTTTTGCATAAAGGGCGAGCTTCGGCGATTTACGCCGGGGAGTAGTTTTGTGTTTTTTACAATCAATGGCGTGAAGTGCTCGCTGCTGATTTGTTTTGATTTGCGATTTCCCGAACTATACCGGGCGTTGTATAAGCAAGGGGTCAATTGTGTTCTGCAATCATTTTATAACGCCCGGCAGAAAGGCCCAAGCGTTCACACACATATAATGAGGCAGACGATGCAGTGTCACGCGGCGACGAATCACTTCTGGGTCAGTATGTCAAACGCCTGCGGCTATTACTCGCCGTATCCATCCTGCTTCATCCAGCCAGATGGCGTGATTGTCAAACAGTTAAAACAGAACAAGCCGGGCATTATGGTCAACGCCGTTGACCTTAATTGCAAATTCTACGACCCAATGGTCGGCTTCCGTGAAATCGCAATCGAAGGCAAACTTACTAACGGATAAGGTAAACAGCAAGATAATATGAAAGAGGTGTAAATGATGAGTGCGAACAGCACAGTAACTGCCGCGAAGGGTTTTTTGGCGGCGGGGGTGAGGTGCGGGATAAAAAAATCAGGCAATCACGATTTGGGGCTGATTGTCTGCCCGGCAGGGGCAAAGGCGGCTGCGATGTTCACGACAAATAAAATCACGTCGGCTGCTGTGCAGGTGAGCAGAGAGCATTTAAAAAGCAGCGAGATTTTTGCTGTGGTTGTCAATTCAGGAAATGCGAACGCCTGCACTGGCAAGCTCGGAGTAAAGAATGCGGTCAAGATGTGTTCCGAAACGGCCGGCCACATTGTGATTGACCCGCATGAGGTCCTCGTTGCATCGACCGGCATTATCGGGGAACAGTTGCCGGTAAAGAATATTGTTGCCGGTATCGCAGATGCGGTAGGGGGGCTGTCGGATTCCAGCTCGGCGGGAATGAATTTCACAAAAGCGATTATGACTACCGATACGAGGCCGAAGACGGCCTGTCGGCGAATTGAAATACAGGGCAGGAAAGTCACCATTGCAGGAACTGTCAAGGGTGCAGGGATGATTGGGCCAAATATGGCGACGACGCTGTGCTTTATCACGACCGATGTTGCGATTACCAAGCCGTTATTGACAAAAGCGATTAAAAGTGCAATAGGAGAATCACTGAATAAACTCACTGTCGATGGGCATCAAAGCACCAACGATACGGCGATAATTCTTGCATCGGGTCTTGCCGGCAACAAACCCATAATGCGACAAGATTCTTCTTATAGAAAATTCAGCGCAGCGTTAGTCGATTTGTGCCAGGACCTTGCCCGGCAAATGGCTCTCGACGCCGAGGGCGCAACGCGAATGTTCAAGGTGGTTGTCAGAGGTGCAGCGACAAAAGAAGACGCGGCGAAAGCGGCAAGGGCGGTTGCAAATTACGACTTGGTAAAGTGCGCTGTGAACGGCGGCGACCCCAACTGGGGAAGAATTATATGTGCGGTCGGCTCAGCAGGTGTGAAACTAAATTTACACAAAATGTCCTGCAAACTCGATGATTTATTCGTCTTCAAAAATGGTGCTCCCACGAATATTGACCGCAAAAAGGCGAGCAGAATTGTCTCGCAAGTCGAGCACACCATAACGGTTGACCTGGGCATTGGGAAGCATAGCGATTTCTGCCTTGGTTGTGATTTGAGCAAGGGCTACGTCACAATCAACGCGGATTATCACACGTAAAAAAGCAAAAAAGTTCCTGAAACCTTTTCCCCTTCGCACTCAGTAAGCAGAATACGCTTTTCACTGTTTTGGCATGACCATTTGAATTTTGGACTTATTCCATGCCCACAAAACAACAACCACAGCGGTAACAACGATAATAGCACTGCCTATAATATAAGGATTACGAGTCTTAGTTGCAGTTTTAATGATGGGGCCGATGGTGTAGGGTCTCAGGTTGCCCTTGGGACCGTAATCAAGCACATACTCAATTCCTTTACTGACAAACTTAGCACCCGGCATATTTATAGCCATGATTATCTTCTCCTTTTATTAAACATAGAACGTATATGAAAAGCATGGAACAACCGTCCTCGCCTGTAAGGAAAAATCGAAAATTGACCTTTTATCATGAATAACCTATCTTATTAGCGTAAGTTCTATGCATGTTCTCTTAAAGAACAAAAACACCTCGTTGGCAATTCTTTTAAGTTTACGTTTATTTCTCCTGTCGTGCACAATCGTTATTAGATTTTTCACCAGCATAAATATCTTTTCTCCGGGAATTGGGGGTATACATTGCATAATTCAATTCTCCTTGTTTTCTTTCCTTCTAATTTCCCATCTCTCATTAACCTCTGTGCAAGAAAGATTGTTCGCCTCACAGATTGCCTTGATTCCCTTGATTAAACCATATCCGGCAAGACCAGTCGCTATTGGGATCGCTGCTACAACTCCTATACCGGTAAACATTGCCCCTCCTCCTATGGCAGCAAGACCCGAAGTAATGCCTGCAGCAGAGAAACCGCCAACAGCACCTAACGCCCCGATTGCAGCAATACTTCCCCCTACACCAGCAATAGTTCCACCAGCCGCACCGAGTAGTTCAGAAACTTTCTCTTTCTCAGAAGAGGATAGCGTGGAATATCTTGCTGCCCCGATAGCACAGAGCGCCCGAAGTCTGTTTATAAATTCATCAGTAGGCAGAGTTATCTCTTGTTCAAGGCGTCTAATAGTAGATTCTGAAACGCCGATCATTCTAGCCATCTCCCTGCGCGATATACTCAAACGATTCATTATGAGCCGTAGTTTTGCAGCACAATTTTCCTTTGTTACTGGTTCTTTGAATTCCGCTTCCTCTTTTTCATCTTTGAATTTCCAGTCAAATGTTTCTTTTTTCACTTTCATACCCTTTCAATATTAGTTTTGGGCTATGTATAGCGATATATTGCGTTATACTGCGTATGACGCAACCTAATACACATTTATCATATTATACGCAGGAGCACCTATAAGTCAAGTAGAAATTTCACATTTTTCAAATATTTACTGTTATTTGCGTAAGTTAAGTATTTTCAATATGTTATGAAATAGTAAAAAGTCAAATATACATTGGCACTTATTTTTTTTACCCCGAAAAAGGGGGAAAGGTGTCAGGAATGAATGGTGCTTACTTAAGAAAACGGGAAACTACTATTCTTTTCCAATCTCGTAGAGGAATTCGGGGGCGAAGTCGGCGTTGTTCGGCCAGCATATTGTATCGATGTCGGGATTGACCATAACTTTGCGGAAGAAATCAGGATTCTTTAATGGCTCGAAAATCGGGCCATCCAAATGCGGCTCCAAATCAACAACCTTAACGGAATTATCCTCAAATCGGACCTTGAGTTTGTAACCGCTTAAATAATCTACATCTGTGACATAGTGCATAACAAAACCTAAACCAACGGCTCAATACTTTTAAGCTGTTCTTTGCGTTTGGCAAGCTCCCAATCTTCCATAAGTTCCGCTCTATGCTCAAACGCCCATTCGAGAATAAGAGAAACCACCCTTTTGGGCATATTTCCCTGAATAATTTTTAGCTCTTCGATTGAAAAACTTGCACGATACTCGCCATATTTGGCATGAAAATGCGGCGGATAGTGCTCCTTAAAATACATTGCAACTACGATTCCGAGAAATCTGCATATCTCCGGCATAATAAAGCCCTTCATCTTGTGACCGTAATATACTATAAGCACTGCTATCTTTCAATGGAAATATCACCCTGGAGTATTGTTTGCGGGGGAAAACACTTGAAACAGAAGGGCGTTTAGCATAGATTGTGACGACTTTTGTTTTTTTGGTTAATAAAGGATTAGGGTTAGATTTGAAGGAGTGTAAAAGTGGAAATGTTTAAGCATGGCAAGGCGGCCTTAATATCAAGTTTGGCGTTGGCGGCAACGGCATCGGCTGCCGAGGGTACGACAACGTCGTCCGCACCGCTGGTGTGGTGGATTGCACCTCTGTCTTCGCTTGCGGCGCTGGTGTTTGCTTATATCTTTTATAAGCAAATGATGGGTGCGCCTAAGGGCAATCAACTGATGGAAGAGATTGCCTCATACGTCCGCGAGGGGGCTTATGCGTACCTTTTCAGGCAGTACCGTGTGGTCGCTATGGTGTTTGTCGGACTGAGCATTATCTTTGCGGCGCTGGCGTATTTCGGTATTCAAAACCCGTTTGTGCCGGTCGCGTTTCTGACGGGCGGATTCTTTAGCGGATTGTGCGGTTTCCTCGGTATGAAAACAGCCACCAATGCTTCGAGCAGAACCGCGCAGGGTGCGACAACCAGCTTGAACAGGGCATTGCAGGTGGCGTTTCGTTCCGGCGCGGTGATGGGGCTTGTCGTTGTCGGATTCGGCCTGCTGGACATTTCGATATGGTATCTGATTCTGGATAAGCTGGTTTATACCGCTGAGCACATGGCCAACGGCTTCAAGATTCTCGGTATAACGTTTGTTCAAGCAGGAATGAATCCTGAGACGAAAATGTCTGAAGTTACTACAACTATGCTGACCTTTGGTATGGGCGCTTCGACTCAGGCACTCTTTGCCCGTGTCGGGGGCGGCATATTTACAAAGGCCGCGGACGTCGGCGCAGACCTGGTAGGCAAGGTCGAGGCAGGGATTCCGGAGGATGACCCGCGTAACCCGGCTGTGATTGCCGACAACGTGGGTGACAACGTCGGCGACGTAGCGGGAATGGGAGCAGACCTGTACGAAAGCTACTGCGGCTCAATCCTGGCTACGGCTGCTCTTGGTGCGGCGCTGCCGATGACCGTTCTGTCGCAGTATGGGATGGACCCGCTAAAGGCGGTGCTTTCACCGATGATTGTGGCCGGCATTGGGACGCTATTATCGATTCTCGGCATCTATTTTGTCCGCTGCAAAGAGGACGCCTCTCAGCGAAATCTTTTACGTGCTTTGCGTCTTGGGACGCTGAGCAGCCCGATGCTGATTTTGGTCGCTACTATAGGATTGGTTCTTGCCGGCTGGATAAGCTGGGGCATCTTCGGTTCGGTTGTGTCAGGATTGATTGCCGGAGTTATGATAGGCCTGTTCACCGAGTATTATACATCTGACACATATTCACCCACTCGCGGCATCGCCGACCAGGCCCCAATGGGCGCTGCAACCCTCCTTATCGACGGTTTTGCAACAGGTATGTATTCGTCGGGGCTGCCTGTAATAACCATTGCACTCGGTATTCTGTTTTCGTTTGGTTTTGCCGGCGGATTCACAAATATGGCGATGGGGCTTTACGGAATCGGCTTTTCGGCGGTGGGTATGCTGGCGACGCTGGGTATCACGCTTGCTACGGACGCTTACGGGCCGATAGCCGATAACGCCGGAGGCAACGCCGAGATGAGCCACCTCGCTCCCGAAGTTCGACAAAGGACCGATGCACTGGATTCGCTCGGCAACACGACTGCCGCGACCGGCAAGGGCTTCGCAATCGGCTCAGCCGCTCTTACCGCCCTGGCTCTGTTGGCTGCGTATATCGAAGAGGTGCGAATCTGGATTGGCAGAATGGCTATGCAGGCGGCGGACGGCATATATCAGGTTGGCAATTTCGTATTCTACAATGGCCAGGTCAGCGATAAAGCCCAGGCCGCATTTGAAGTCATCAAAGCTAAAACGCAGGCAGCCGGTGATGTGCTGCCCACCTTGCTCAACGTCAAGACCGCGTCCCTGATGGATTTCACTTCTGCCTATGCCCTTAACATTATTAACCCTAAGCTTATCGTGGGTTTGTTCCTCGGCTGTATGATGGCTTTTGTCTTTGTTGCAATGGCAATGAAGGCAGTCGGACGTGCCGCGGGTAAAATGGTGAATGAAGTCAGACGTCAATTCAGGGAAAAACCCGGCATTATGAAGGGTACCGAAAAGCCCAGTTACGCCGAGTGTGTGGCAATCTCAACTGCCGGCGCCCAGCGTGAAATGATAATCCCGTCATTGATGGCAATTACCGTGCCGGTGGCGACAGGCATATTACTCGGTGTCGAGGGCGTGATGGGACTATTGGCGGGCAGTATGTCGTGCGGATTTGTGCTTGCGGTGACGCTGAATAATGCGGGCGGCGCCTGGGACAACGCCAAAAAGTATATCGAAAGGGGAGCGCACGGCGGCAAGGGCTCGCCCGCTCACAAGGCGGCGGTTGTCGGCGACACTGTAGGCGACCCCTTCAAAGATACCTCGGGGCCAAGTATGAACATCCTTCTAAAACTGATGGCTATGGTCAGCGTTGTGTTCGCAGGTGTGGTCGTTAAGGCAGGACCCATTGTCGCAAACTGGCTTGGAATGGTCGGCAAATAGGCGAGTATGTGCGTTGACAGTTGTGGTCGGTGTTTGTAAGCTAACGGGGCGGTCGAATATGGCCGCCCCGATTACTTTACCATAATAAGGAGACAATTTGGCAAAGAGACGACAGATACAGGCGAAAAAATTTGCTCTGGCTGCCGGCAAGCTGGCAGTCGAGCGTCACTGCACCGATATAGTAGTCCTGGATTTGAGGGGATTATCCTCAGCAACAGATTATTTCGTAATTGTCACCGGCACGAGCGACAGACAAAGACGTACCGTCGCTGATGAAATCAAAGAGCTGGCCGGCAACTATAACCAGTCGATTTTCGGAAGGGCCGGCTATGAACAGGCGCGCTGGATTCTTTTGGACTTCGTTGACGTGGTTGTTCATATCTTCGACGACGAGTTTCGCTCATATTACGACCTCGAGCTTCTCTGGGGTGATGCGAAAAGATTGAGCATTTAGCCACCCGTCTCGACTCGGCGTCGAGCCGAGGCAGGACAGAGCACACCCGCCAATAGGCGAGGTCTCGCCAGAGGCGGACAGAGGACACAGAGAATAAGAAGTGAAAAGGCAAAAGTTAAAAGTAAAAATACAGTGTGAATCAGTGTAAATCTGTGTCTGAAATTTTTAATTGTAGCTGATAGCTTTATCGGAATTTACATAACTGATGAAATCTGTTCTCGATATAATCGAAACAAGAATAAGTGGAGTAATGGGCGAGGTCTCAGCCCAAACGGGATGTGCTGCACTTGTAAAGTCCGCGACCGACCCGAAGTTCGGCGATTATCAGGTCAATGGCGTAATGGCTCTCGCCAAACAGCTCAGGACAAATCCACGAAAACTTGCAGAGCAAATTGTCGCAAAGATCGATTTAAGCGATATTTGCGAACCGCCTGAAATAGCCGGCCCCGGCTTTATAAACCTGCGATTAAAGCCCGAATATGTAGGCGCAAATCTTTTACAGGCAGGCAAAGACACCCTTCGGCTCGGCATACAAAAAGCCGACAAGTCGAAAACCATCGTCGTTGATTTCTCCGGTCCCAATATTGCCAAACAAATGCACGTAGGTCACTTGCGCAGCACAATCATTGGCGACTGTATCTGCCGACTGCTTGAATTTCTCGGCCACAATGTTGTTCGCCAAAACCACATCGGCGACTGGGGAACACAATTCGGTATGGTCATTCTTGGTTTGTGGCATATATGTATGTCAGAGAAACACAGGGAGAAGGAACCATATTATCAAACCGAACTCGAAGAATTGAAAGCCAATACAAAAGACCTGGAGAGATTAAAAGTTATTTGTAAACGAATAAGAGACCGACACGAACAAGATTGGCAGGAGGATTGCAATGGCGAGAATATCTTCAAACCTTTTCTTGGCAAACTAAACAAAAGAGACGAGGATGAAGTATGGGAAAGAATTCTTCTGGCTTATCAATACGTGAACCTGCTGGAAGAAACCACCACCGGTATGGGACTGATGCTTCCGACAATTGCAGATGGTAAAGAGAAAACGATACCTTACGAATCACTTACACGTCACGTAACTGCTATGTTACAAAAAGGCGGCGAAAAAAATAAGCAGGAAAGAGATGCCTGGGAGTTTGTTAGAATCCTTACTTTGGATGAATGCAGTAAGATTTATGAGGAAATCGGTGTTACATTAAAGGATGATGATGTTTGCGGTGAGAGTTTTTATAAGGATATGCTGGCAGATGTTGTTTCGGAGTTGAAAAAAAAGGGATTAGCGGTAGAGTCGGAGGGTGCGGTGTGTGTTTTTCCGCCAGGGTTTAAGGATAAGGAAGGTAAACGTCTGCCGGTGATTGTGCAAAAGAGTGATGGGGCGTATTTGTATGCGACAACGGACTTGGCGGCACTGAAATATCGCGTAGAGAAATTAAACGCAGATAAAATCATTTATGTCACCGATGCAAGGCAGGGACTGCATTTTGAAATGGTATTTGCAGTTGCGAAAATGGCCGGTTGGATAAGACCGGATACTGAGCTAATCCACGTTACGTTCGGCAGTGTGTTAGGCGAAGATAGCAAGCCATTAAAGACACGTTCAGGCGAGAATGTAAAACTCAAAGAGCTTCTTGATGAGGCCGTCTCGCGTGCCCGCAAAATCGTTGATGAAAAGAATCCCGACCTGTCTGATAAAGAGAAGGACGAAATCGCAAAGGCAGTCGGAATCGGAGCGGTCAAGTATGCGGACTTCTCCAATAACCGGACGAGCGACTATATCTTTAGCTTCAACAAGATGTTAGCGATGGAGGGTAACACCGCCCCGTATATGCAGTATGCGTATGCGAGAGTCAAGTCGATTAACCGTAAAGGCAAAGAGAGAGGAATTAAGGTCGATGAGGAAACGGGCGGATTAAAGGTGATTTCGCTAACCGAACCGGGCGAGTTAGATTTAGCCAAGCATTTGATTCGCTATGGTGAGGCAGTTGCGGCAGCGGTGGCTGATTACAGGCCGAATTATCTGACCAGTTTCCTTTATGACCTTGCGCAAAAGTTCAGTGTATTTTACACCAATTGCCCCGTCCTCGACGCCGGGCCCGACAAGAGGCCGACGCGACTGTTGCTTTGTGACCTGACTGCTCGGACCATTAGACACGGCCTTACCGAGCTATTGGGTATTGAAGTCGTTGAGCAGATGTGAGCGATGACACAATGAAAATTGAGACGAGAGAGTTTTGCATAAGCACAAATAATCGCAACGAATTTATCGACATAACGGGCCAGGTCGCATCGTTTGTGAGTAAAGCCGGCGTAAAAGAAGGCGATTGTGTTGTTTATTGTCCCCATACCACTGCGGGGATAACGATAAATGAAAACGCCGACCGGTCGGTTGTCGGCGATATTCTTTTGACACTGGAAGAAATGATTCCCCGGCTTCGTGCAGGGTACAGGCACGATGAAGGCAATTCTGATGCACACTGCAAAAGCTCAATAATCGGGTGCAGCACGCAGATTCTGGTAAAGGATAGTCGCCTTTTGCTGGGTACCTGGCAGGGGATTTTCTTTTGCGAGTTTGACGGGCCTCGCAGCAGGAGATTTATTGTTCAGGTTCGCGGCGAGTGACACTATGGAAAACAACGGCCAAAAGAACGGCTATCGTAACATCATTCTGCTTAGCGCCGTCAGTTTCTTCAATGACCTGAGCAGTGAAATAATAATGCCGATTCTGCCTATGTTTCTGCAATCGCTGGGTGCAACAGGTGAGATTATCGGGCTGGTAGGGGGGCTGCGAGAGAGCATATCGAGTATTCTCAAGGTGGTGTGCGGCTACTGGTCGGACAAGACGGGAAAGCGAAAGGTGTTTGTCTATGCAGGATATGCAACTTCAACATTGTTCAAAGTATTGCTGGCGTTTTCACGGGTTTGGCAAAGCGCGGTTGCCTTTTCGAGTTTGGAGCGCGTAGGCAAGGGGCTGCGAACAGCGGCAAGGGACGCAATTATAGCGGAGTCAATTACCACGCAGCGTGGCAAGGCGTTTGGAGTGCACCGGGCGGTTGAGACGGTTGGAGCGATTTTGGGAGCGTTTGCGGCGTTTATGCTGTTTTGGTTTTTTGGAATGAAGTTCGGGTCGATTATATTCGTCGCCGCGGTGGCCGGCGTTGCGTCGCTGATTCCTTTGTATTTTGTCAGGGAGACCGGCTCACCGCCGCGACAAAACGTGGCGATTAAGCTCGGCATAGGAACTTTGCCTGGGCCGCTCCGGCTGTTTATTGTCATCGCGGGAATATTTGCCCTGGGCGAGTTTAGTTATATGTTTTTTGTGATGCGGGTGCAGCACTTCTTCGAGGGCAGATTAGCGGTGGCAGCGCCGATTCTCTTGTATGTCCTTTTCAATATCTTCTATAGCGCACTGGCGGTGCCTTTCGGCATTATCTCGGATAAAATAGGGAGAGTAAAAGTCATTATGTTTGGCTATCTTATGTTTTCTGTAACATCAGTCGGTTTTATCTTCGCCGATTCGCTATGGGTTTTTGTCTTATTGTTTGCAATTTACGGCGTGATGTTTGCGGCGATAGACGGCAATCAGCGGGCCTTTGTTTCTGATTTGGCAGGTCAGAATCTCAAGGCGACGGCGCTGGGGACATTTCACACGGTTACGGGTTTTGCAGCGCTGCCTGCCGGTCTGATAGCGGGCTTTCTATGGGAGAATATCTCGCCGGCTGCAACATTTATCTATGGAGGTGTTTTGAGTTCGGCTGCGGTTTGTCTTTTCGTCGGCTTACAGGGTCGGTTGTATCAACAGCCAAAGCAGAGCTGATAAGGGATTGTGCAAAGGCAAAATATGTTTTTCGTTTGCGGTTTCGGTTTCGAAAAGGAAAATTTTAAGCGCGAAAAAAAGGGCGAGGTGGTGGAACCGGCTGGGGGGGAAACCGGCGTGCCACGCTGCCTCGCCGAGGATTGTAAACTGCCACCGGCAGTATTATTCCTATACAAACAGGGCAATTGTTTCAAACTAACTCTTTTTGCCGGGCGTGTCAAACAGAAAACGGCAAAAGCGACAATTTTGAAAGGGTCTATTACCCCCGCTTTGATGCCTTAACAAAATTTATTATACATCTTGCAGGGGCTAATTGCAAGCTAAAATGGCGGTCTTTTTCCGCTTTTTTAGGGTGCCTCTTATGTTATTCGGCAAGATGACGAAAGGGACTTGAAAGCCGGCGGCACTTGGCTTAAATTATAGCAGGTTTGAACAAAAGCAGCGTTTTCTGAGTGTTTTTGAGGTATTGCGTCAGGAACACCATTTTCGGCTGGATTGACCGTCTTGGCTCGGTCGCTTTTGCAGGTTTTTGATATGAGTAAGATAGCTGATAGAATTGGGCGATTGAGGGATACGATTCATAACAGTTGTGAACGAGCGGGCAGGGACACAGGTTCGGTTAAACTTGTTGTCGTGACCAAGTCGGCTACCATTGAGCAGGTACAGGAAGTCGTTCGCCTGGGTTTTTTTGACCTCGGAGAGAACCGTGTTCAGCAGTTGAAAAAGGTCTCGGCCCAGGTGGAAGAGTTTCTTGCGAGAGTAGAGAATAGACCTGTTGAGAAGGTGACGTGGCATATGGTCGGCCATTTGCAGCGTAACAAAGTTCGCCAGGTTTTGCCGCTCGTTTTGCTGATACATTCGGTCGATACCCTTCGACTTGCCGAGGAGATAAACTCTTCGGCAGGCAAGCTGGACTTGCCTGCGAAGGTGCTTATGCAGGTCAACACATCGCAGGAGCCGCAGAAGTACGGCGTTCCTGTAGGTGCGGCGATGCACCTTGCCGAGCAAATTGAGACGCTCGAAAACGTAAAACTGATTGGGTTAATGACAATGGCGCCCCTGACGCATAACAAGGATATAATCAGAAGCTGTTTTGCCAGGGCGAGGGAGCTTTTTATTGAAATGAAGGGGGAAAAAATCGTGGGGCCGCTGTTCACCGAATTAAGTATGGGTATGAGTTCGGACTACGAGATTGCCATCGAGGAGGGGGCGACAATCTTGCGCATCGGTTCTGCGATTTTTGCAGGGTGAGACAGCAGCGGGGGGCTGTGCAAATAAGACGGTTATTCTCGGACTTGGCTTGTCTGAATCAACGGCATTTATGGGCAGGGAGGAAAAAAATGGTAATGCAGCGAGGCGGCAGCCGATATTTCAAGTGTGAAAAAAATCAAAAAATAGGCAAAGTAGCACTGCGAAGATTCCGACATAACTAACGCAACACGCTACGGACTGCGAGATGAGCGGATTTTGGAGAATTGTTGCGTTTGGTATCAACAAGTGTCGATTGATAATTGCAGAGGAACAGTCAAATGGACAAGACCGAATTGTTAGGCGCTATCGAGTTGCAAAAATGTTTTACGGATGTTCTGTATCTGTCAAATCAAAAGCAGATACCTCTGGAAATCAAGCGGCTTCTGAAGGAAAGGAAACTGTCGCACCGCATTATGCGGGTTGACCAGTTTTCCGAGGTGCGCGAACAATTAAGTTTGGTAGGAACCGTGATTATAGACGCGAAGGACTCGGACCCAGGTCAGCAGCAGAAGCTTGCAAGGATAATTGAGACGCTTGAGATGGAGAACATCGGGGTTATTCTGATTACCGACCGCGTTAAAGTTCCAGTCAAGAGTTTTTCTTTATCGCCTGTACAAAGCAGCTTTACTATGAGCGGCACGACCGAGGCCGTGTCGGTTGATGAGCTGTGGACGAGAGTCAGCGTGAATCTTGCATATCGCAAGAAGAGCGAGGGGATGGCCGTTAAGCCCGCGATACCCCCCAAGCAGGTCCAGACAATATACAAGAACAAGCTTGCCGAGCAGCTTAGCATGACCGGCGCAATGGTTGACAACCTGACCGAGCAGCTCCGGCTGGCTGGGCTTGTGCAGCAGGATTTTCTGCCGACCCAGCTTCCAAACAACGACAAGATTAAATGGGCGACGGTCTTTCTGCCGGCTGAATGGGTTTCAGGCGACATCTATAACGCAGTTCGTATTGACGAAGAGCACATTGGTTTCTATGTTGCTGATGTTGTCGGCCACGGACTGCCTGCGGCGCTTCTGACGATATTCCTCAAGCAGGCGCTGATTATGCGAGCTACGGTAGAGAACACGTATCATATCTACTCGCCGGCTGAAGTGATGAAAAACCTCAATGTCCGAATGGCTTCACAGAAGCTTTCAGGTTATCAGTTTGCCACCTGCTGCTATTGTCTGTTGAACACCAAGACGCTGCAGCTTACATACGCGAGGGCGGGGCATCCGTATCCGATTTTCATCAGGCGAGGCGAGCAGCCCAAGCAATTAGAGGTGCGAGGTTCACTGCTTGGTGTGTTTAAGCAGGCCGAATACGTCCAGGACACAGTACAACTGCAGGCAGGCGACAAAGTGCTGCTGTATTCGGATGGAGGCGAGCCGTTCATTGGCTCATTCGATGATATGACCGGCTTCCATTTCACCGATGAGTTTGTCAACATCAAAGACCTGCCTATCGTCGAGATGATGGACAGATTCAATACGCTGGCCCAGAACCAGAAGATAGACCCTTCTGAGGTCGATGACATCACCACGGTCGGTTTTGAAGTGCTTTAATCGAGCATAATACCGCTCACATTCGGTGGTCGTATGCACCCATAAGAGCTGCAACAGGCCTCCACGTTAATTTTCGGATGGATCCATACTATATTCGCTCGCAGTAAATACTTCAGTTGTTTGGATTTCGAAAATATACCAACTATTTTTGCTACAGCAGGTTGTTTTCTACGGTTTCCGTTCGTAGTTTTTTGCTTAACCGAAGCAGCAGATGTGCCGATACGTTAGTGAAATATTGGTCCGGGTGAAGGGGATTAGGAGAAGAAAAAAATGGGATTGCAAAACTGGTCTGACCGGATAGTGCTCGTTGACCTGCCGCGGGAGCCGCGAATGAGAGGCGAGATCAAGACGGTCATCGACATCGTTCGTGACCGTGGCGACTGTGATTTGGTGATGGATTTTACGAACGTGGACATAATGACTTCTGCAAGCATATCATCACTGTTACGGCTGCGCAAGCTCCTGGCGGACTGCGGCCATCGCCTCATTTTCTGCAATTTACCTGTGGCAACGCGGTCAATCTTCACTGTGGTCGGGCTTGACGAAATTTTTGAGTTTGCAGACGACCAGTACGCTGCGTTCGCTGCTCTCCAGCCGTCGAAGAAATGCCGGGCGCACGTATGACGAATCAAAGGCAGGCACTGAACGCTGCTTTGGGCGGGAGGGCTTATGCCCTGTAAAACTATCATAAATGCGGTTTAATGCATTTGAGGATTGATTATTGGCCCAGCGGATGGTCGGTGCGCGGGTGCCATTTTGGCTTTGGCTGTTTTTGTCGTATAATTTAAATGGTTTACGCAGTGCTTTTATCAGAAATAAACTTCTACAGGCGGGATGCAGGCATATTAAAGGCGGGGAACGGCGATTCTCGTTTCGTCCCTTTTTGCGCAGACAACGTCAATCAGTTGAATTTGCTTTCTGTCGGAGCTTGTCTGCGGCCTTTACGTGCTAAGGAGTGTCAATGAAAGCTGCACAAGAAACCACGATAGCCCCAAAGACAAAGACCACCCATCTTTTCGGTGAGTTCCTTGTCGCCAAGGGTATTTTGAACCGGATGCAGCTCAACAAGGCGCTTGACGAGCAGCGCAGATATGGCGGCCGGCTTGGCGAAGCATTGCTGCGGCTCAATATGATGAGTGAGGAGCAGGTCACCTGCGGTCTCGCCGAGCACCTCTCGATGGAGTATTTCCGCTTCGACGATATTTCAAAAGTTGATGTCAAAATCGCCAGAATCCTCGACGAAAGCATCGCCAAGCGTTTTTGCCTCGTGGGCATCGGCGAAATCGGCAACAAGGTTGTTATCGCAATGGCCGACCCGCTTAACGTCATCGCAATAGATACAATTACTCTGAAAATCAAGCGACCAATCAAGGTCGTTATCAGCTCGGGTGCTGAAATTCGAAGGGCGATAGAGATTATCTATCACGGCTCGGACGTGGAGGAGCAACGCCTGCGCGAGCTGGTTCAACTCGAAGTCAGCAGGGAAGAGGGAAACGACGACGAAAAAGTAGAATCTATTCTCGAAGATGCCGCCGACGCAGACAGCAACAGCGAGGCGGCGGCGACAAAAGCGCCTGTGATTCGATTCGTCGATTTGCTTATGAGCCAGGCGGTTAAAAGCAGGGCAAGCGACGTTCATATCGAGCCGCAGGAGGAGTCAATGACGATTCGCATGCGAATCGATGGTCTGCTTCGTGATATGGTGCCGCCCGCAAGGCATATGCAGGCGGCGGTGGTCGCCAGAATCAAGATACTTTCAAAAATGAACATTGCCGAGCGCCGACTGCCTCAGGACGGGCGATTCAGGATTAGAGCGTCAGGCAGAAACATTGATGTGCGAGTGTCGAGCATCCCGACGATATACGGCGAGAAAATTGTAATGCGTATCCTCGATGCGGCCTCAGCAAGCCACAACCTCGACCAGCTCGGTTTTGAGCCGGACCTTCTTGTCGTCCTGAAGAATGCGTTATCACAGCCCCACGGGATTATGATTGTCACCGGACCTACGGGTAGCGGTAAAAGCACTACGCTGTATGCCGCTCTTAACTATGTGAAAGACCCCACGGAAAACATCACTACGGTCGAAGACCCGGTCGAATATCGTCTTGGCGGTATAAATCAGATCCAGGTCAAGCCCGAAATCGAGCTGACATTCGCATCCTGCCTGAGAGCGATTTTGAGGCAGGACCCCGACATAATTCTCATAGGCGAAATACGAGACAAGGAAACCGTGGAAATTGCCATAAAGGCGTCGCTTACCGGCCACTTGGTCTTGAGCACCTTTCACACCAACGATGCGCCGAGTGCAATCAGCCGACTTATCTATATGGGAATTGAACCCTACCTGCTGGCTTCTTCGCTGAACCTGGTTATCGCGCAGCGATTGGTGCGGAAAATCTGCGACCGATGCAAGGAGCCGGTTGTCTTGAATGAGAAAGTTTTGAAGCGATTGAAGGTTGAACCTGAGATGTTGAAGAATGCAACGCTATGTCACGGTAAAGGATGCAAGGCTTGCGGCAATACGGGTTATTTCGGCCGGCTGCCGATATTTGAATTTTTTGTTATGGACCACGAAATGAGGGAGAAGGTCACCGCCTGCGTCCCTGAAGCACAGCTTAGGGTTTTGGCCAGGCAAAAGGGCTACGGCGGGCTGCTGGAAAGCGGTGTGAAAAAGATGTTACAGGGCCTAACTACCGCTGAAGAAGTGCTTAGTGTGACGTTTAGCGAGGATATAGGGGATATAAGGGCGGAACAGGAACAGCACGAAGGAGTTGTCGCGACCGCGGAGGAAACTGCCAAATAACGGCGTCGGTGATTATCGGGCCGTGAGGATGGATTTTTTGCTAAACCCGCTGGTTTCTTAAACCGATGCTTTAGGAAACCCTCGGATTCCGGGAGAAGTGAGACGGATAGTACCGTTTGTGAAGGTGACTGAATGAAGAGCTTTAAATATAGTGCGTGCGACTCATCGGGGTCGCGAAGAGAAGGATTCACCCAGGCCAATTCGCCCAACGATGTGATTACCTGGTTGCGGGAACACGGGTACACGCCGGTTTCTGTCCAGGAGATGGCAGAGGCGGCGACTCGTGCTCCGACAAAATCGCGGCGAAAACGCATCAAGTCAGCCGAAGTAGCGGCTCTCTGCTGGCAGTTGACTACGATGGTCGAGGGCGGAATTCCCATTACAACCGCCATCGAGACAATTTCAGAAGACATAGAAAACCTGACGCTTCAGGACGTGCTGCGCCAGGTGCTGGAAAAAATGAGGAGGGGGGAGAGTTTCTCGACGAGCGTGTCTGCATTTCCGAAGGTATTCGACCAGCTTGCCCGTGCAATAATGCTGGCGGGCGAAACAAGCGGTAACCTGCCCGGGTCGCTTCGCAGGGTGGCCGAACATTACGACAATCGCGACAAGCTCGCAAAGAAAGTCAAGGGCGCTATGGCTTATCCCATCTTCGTGCTTGTTTTCATAGTGCTCATAGTCATATTCATAATGACCTTTATCATTCCTCGGTTCCGGGGCATATTTGACCAGTTCGGCAATGAGCTTCCCGCGTTCACTCAGGCATTTATGGGCTTCTATGACTGGGTCCGCTTCAACCTTATTTACATCATTGGCTTCGTATTTATTGTGTCCTGTATGAGCGTCTTCACATCGAGAACACCGAAGGGACACCGCTTCTTCTCGAAGGTCTCCTTGAGGATACCTTTGCTCGGCAAGATATTCAGCCAGGCATTTGTCGCGACGTTCTGCAAAACGATGTCAACGCTGCTTGCATCCGGCGTTTCGGTCCTTGAAGTGTTTGATATTCTGAGCACGATGACCAAAAACGACATCATAAAAGAAGCTATTGTCAAGTCGCGCGAGCACATTGTGCAGGGCTCAAATATCTCGTTAAGCTTGGCTAATGCGGGTTTCTTCCCGAATATGGTCGTCAAAATGATTCAGGTCGGCGAAGAAAGCGGGTCCCTCCCGCAGGTGCTCGAAAGAACCAGCGATTACTACGAGCGAAAAGTCGATTCGACCATTACAACCGTTCTGGGCCTGCTTGAGCCAATAATGATTGTAACGGTCGGCGGAATTGTACTGGTTGTAATTCTCGCTCTTTATTTGCCGATATTCTCGATGTCGGCGAAATAACAAAACGCAAGGCGGGATGACACTATAAAGTGACTGTTGAAATTGGCCGATTGGATTCGTGATAAATCGGAAAAAACGTAATTACAACTTTTTTAGGAGAACGTAACATGAAAAGCAGAAAAGGTTTTACGCTGATCGAGCTGATGGTGGTCATCTTCATCGTCGGCATCCTGGCGGCGGTCGCCATTCCGATTATGCGTGGCCGAATTGATTCGGCAAAGTGGTCGGAGGGTAAGTCCGCTGCGGGCAGTATCCGCACGGCGGCACGTGCGTATTGTGCCGAGAAAGGCCCGACGTATGTTTACGCCGGTACATCCTTGACGGACCTCGGCTTCACTATCACACCGGGAGCAGCGGGCGGAGACCTCGACGGCAAGTACTTCACCGATGAGTGCTACAGCGTTACCTTCAACGGTTACGATGATTATCTCATTACCGTTGATGCCACGGCGTCTCTGAGCGGTGAGGAACCCTCTACGCCGGCACAGGTTACGCTCGACGAGCTCGGCACATTTACGCCGTAAGAGCGACGTGAGCATTTACGCGTAACTGCCTGCGGTATTCTTTAACCGGGCAAAAGGTGGGGGCCGTTGCGCCCCCACCTAATTTCTTTGAATGGAGATGAGAATTATGGTTATGACTTTTAAGCGGCGCTCGGCATCGGCTGGGTTCACCCTAATTGAATTGATGGTCGTCATCTTCGTAGTTGGCATTCTCAGTGCCGTGGCGATTCCATTGATGAGAGGCCGAGCCGACGCCTCCAAGTGGTCGGAGGCCAGGTCCGCTGCCGGCAGTATCCGTACCGCAGCCCGCGCCTATTGTGCTGAAATGGGACGTTCCTATAACTTTCCCGGGACAACCCTTACCGACCTGGGTTTCGTAATAACACCCGGGGCGGCCGGCGGGGACCTCGATGGCAAATACTTCACCGATGAGTGTTACAGCATTGTCTTCAACGGCTATAACGATTATCTGATTACCGTTGATGCAGTTGCGTCTCTTAGTGGCGAAGCGCCGTCGGCGCCTTTGCAGGCGACAATGGACGAAACCGGGACGTGGACGGATTAAGCGACCAGGGTTCTATCCAGTGACGACCGATAATCATTTCAGATGTTATCTTTTTGTTCGCCGGGTCGTCTCTGTTTTGCTTTTTGTGGTTTTGTGCCGTATATTTTAATAGAAGCGTACTGAACAAAGGAGAAAGCTTATTGTCGTTGTGTGCCCAGCTATATCGGGTGGTCTTATAGGGAGGATGGTTTTTATGACTGGTAAAAAGCCCAAATCAATGCAGGGCTTTACGCTTGTCGAGGTGATGATCGCAACAGTAGTTTTCATCATAGCGGTCCTCGGCACAAGCGCATATAGATACAGCGCCGCTCTAAGCGCCCGAAGGGCGGATTTGCAGACGACTGCGGCAAGGACGGCCTTGCTGTTCTGCGAGGGCTGGCGCGGCGAGAGCGGGGTCGCAACTTACGACCCGGTCACACGTTTCTTTGGCGAAATGGACATATCCGCAAGTGCCGGTCCTACGAAACCAGACGAGTTTACCCCTCTGGGAAGTTACAAGGTTGTTCTTGAGGGAAATTCCTATTTTGTCACCTTGTCGTGGCAGGATAATACCGGATTAAGGGCGTTGAACATCATTGTGGCCTGGGACCAGCACGGTTCGGGTTCGTCTAATCTTTCAGCTGCGGATAAAACGTTTAAGCTGACAACTTACGTGGAGCCATAAGATTGGTTCATTGAGAATGGCAGGATAAAACCTATGCCTAAAAATAAAGGCCGATATGCAAAGGGTCTGACGCTGATAGAGCTGATGGTAGCATCGGCGATTGCCGTGATAGTTGTGTTCGGTATTGCCATTGTGCTTGCCGACAGCCATCGCGGATGGCAAGCTATGTACAACCGTATTTACTCCGACGTGACGACCGACAGCCACGTGGCGCGAAGAATGTTTGATGCCGTCATTCGCAAGTCAAGCAGTCAGGGATTCGTGTTGGACGCGGGCGGCGCGTCGGTTGAGACATATTATTATTCCGACCCGAATGTGTCTGCCGTTGACCGCTACGCCAAATTTTTTGTCACTGGTGACCAGCTTTACTTCGAATACGGCCAGCTCGACCCAAAGGAAACACTTGGTCTCGAAACAGTGTGCAGTAACGTGGCGAGTTGTGTATTTAGAGGAAGCGGACGCTCGCTGCAGATGTTTCTTACGCTTGACAACGGTTCACAGAGAATGACTACGGTTACATCCGCAGTAATGCACAATTAGCCGCAAATCGGATGACAGGCGAGGAAATATAGGTCCCTTAGCCGTTATTTTTTGTTATCTTTTGGCTCGCCCATCTTTGACAGTTCTCGGAAGGAACAACGGGGGAGGCGGTAAAAATGAACACATCAAGGTTCTTGAAAACAACCAGACCGGGAATTGTAATGCCCCTGGCAATAATAGTGGTTGTGCTGCTGGTGGCGCTGGGAACTGCACTATTGAGCCTTGGTCTTCAGGGCCAGGTGCTTGGGATTCGTGCCGGCGAAGCAATATCAGCCAGGGCTGCTGCCGATGCCGCCTTGACCAAGGCCATATTCGAAATGAACGAAAAGTTAAAGGTTAAGCCCTGGAGCGACAGCGTGCTGCCGAACGGCACTGATATGACGCTGCCTAACTTCGATGCGACCTTTGACTACGCCGTTACGGGAGACGCCACAACCGGTTATGCGGTTCAGACGTCCGGCAAATCGGGAAATATCCTCAGGACGATAGACAGCACGCTGCGTCTGCGAACACCTTTTGAATTTGCCATTTTTGCCAAGGACGGCCTTGATCTGAAAAGCAGCACAACTGTTGACTGGTACAATTACGAAGCCAACGACTGGAATATGCAGATTGGAACCAACAGCATTGCATCGGGGGCCATTACACTGAAGAGCGGCAGCATGATAAACGGCGACGTATTGGTCGGCCCAGGCGGAGACCCGGACGTTGTCGTTAGTCAGACCGATGGGGTGACGATTACCGGGACGATGTACCCGATGGTAGAGAAGTTCGATTTGCCCCCGATTGTTGTCCCCGAGGCGGTGCAAAACCTGCCCTTCAAGGGAACTATAAACAATTCGGTTACCATCAGCAGTTCCGCAAGGTACGATGGCATTAACCTTCTCGGAAACGGCAAAATTATTACAATCGTTGAACCGGTTACGCTGTATGTCACCGGCGACATAATTCTCGGCAACTCTGCCGAATTGCGCATAGGCGGCCCAGACGACACCGACAACGATGCCTCCCTGATTCTTTTTTTGGCCGGTAACATCTCAGGAAATAATTCAAGCGGTTTCAACAATCTCACAAAGAATGCGAAGAATCTTACGCTGTATTGTCTCAACAGTTGCCAGAGCGCCATATTTAAAAACAGCAGCGACTTTTACGGTGCGGTTTATGCCCCCGAAGCGTATGTAGAGATGAAGAATTCCGCCGATGTGTACGGCTCGGTCATAGCAGAGCAGTTTGTTATGAAGAACTCGGCGGTTTTTCACTACGATGCAGCACTAAGGAAAATCACGCTGGACGACGAGGCGATACGATTTGTAATCAAACGATGGAATGAACAGTGAGCTTGCAGAGCAGGTTTACTTTGGATTGTGGGGGAAAAACGTGAAAATGGTTATGAAGAAAACAATGAACACAAGAGCTAATGGTGCGATAACGCCCTTAATGGTCATTGTTATCGTGGTGCTGTTTGTGGTAGGAGTGGGGGTATTGACTCTCGGTTTCTATGGCCGGCTCCTCGGAATAAGAGCATCAATGGATATATCAGCTCGTTGCGCCGCCGATGCCGGTCTGACCAAAGCAGTCGTTGCAATGAATGAAAAACTGAAGGTCAAACCCTGGGATGGTACTGTGCTGCCGCAGGAAGCAGACGAGGCCCTGCCGAATTTTGACGCCGTTTACAGCTTCACCATCACCGAAAGTAACGCTGATTCCTATGCGGTTCAGACGGTTGGACATTGCGGCAGCAGCGACAGGATGATTGACAGCACTCTGCGACTGCAGGGGCCGTGGGAGTTTGCGGTGTTTGCACGAAGGGATATCAACCTAAGGGCCAATACCGTCATAGATTGGTACAACTTTGACGCCGACGACGATACTCTGCGAGTCGGCACAAACAGTATCCTTCCCGATGCGGTCACGCTTAAGAGCGACACACTCGTAAACGGCGACATTGTCGTTGGCCTTGGTGGAAATCCTTCCAGCGTTATCAATTGTTATCCGGGCGTTAATATCACGGGACGAACATACGCGATGACGGAACAGTATGAGCTGCCTGCTGTGGTTGTCCCGGAATATCTGGAGACATCGCCCTCAAAGGGTGTTATCAGCGGTTCGATGACTATCAGTAGTTCCGGAAAATACGACGGCATAAACCTCGGCAATAGTGCCGTCGTCACTATAAACGAGCCGGTAGTGCTCTATATAACCGGCGACATTCGGCTTGGTAATTCCTCACAAATTCGTATTGGCGGAAGCACCGACACGGACAATGACGCCTCATTGAAGCTCTTTCTCGGTGGAAACATAGAGGGCAAGAATGGAATCGGCTTTAACAACGAAACCAAGCAACCAAAGAATTTTGAGCTTTATGCTCTTAACACCTGTACCAGTATCGATTTTAAAAACGGCAGCGACTTCTACGGAGCGATGTACGCTCCATCAGCAAACCTAATCTTGAGAAATTCCGGCGACATATATGGTTCCTTTGCATCCGACAGTTTTGAGATGAAAGAAACCGGGACCATCCATTACGATGCGTCGCTGCGGAACAGAAGCACAAGCGACGAGCTGGTGCGATTTGTGATTAAACGTTGGAATGAACAGTAATTAGACGACGCAAACAAGAGCAATATCGGAGGTTTGCCTGCTGTCGGGCACATATACTGAAGGCGCTGAGTCGAAAAAACTATTAACCGCGCCGTCTAACGTGCCGATAAGTGATTATTATCATCTTTTGATGCGATATACCGGGCAGCAGGATAGAGTGGGAGGTCGGCAAAATGTGTACTAAAATATCACTCAACAACAGAAGTCGCGGCTCTGCAATCGCTCTGGCGCTGCTGAGCGTCACAATACTATCGATGATAGGCGTGGCGATGCTGACGCTTGCATTGCACGGACGGCTGATGGGCGTGCGAAGCAGCAGCGAGATTGCGGCAAGGGCGGCAGCCGACGGCGGGCTGACGAAAGCGGTCTTTGCGATGAACCAGAAGATTGATACTGGTACCTGGGACCCGACTAACCTGCCGAGAGCAAGCTTCGAGCCGCTGCCTTATTGTGATGCGATATTCAGTTACGCAGTCGAAGGAGATACGAACGACGGTTATTCCATAACGTCGATAGGAAAATCAGGCCGTTATCAGAAACGCGTTGATGCCACGGTACGCCTGGAGGGACTCTTCAACTACGGAATCCTCGCCAAAGAAAGCATCGTATTGAAAAGCGGCACGTCAGTGGACGCTTACGACTCCAACGACCCGAATAACAGCTCCAGTGCAACGGTGAACATTGCCACGACCAGCACAAACAGCGGTATGATTGTGATGCAAAATTCGACCGTTGACGGCGAGGTGCAGACAGGCGTTGACTATTATTTCTTTTCGCTGGCGCCGCCTGTGCTGCCAAATATGGGTACAAACATAGTGGTTGTTGGGGAGACCCGCATAATCGGCCCGGCTGACAGCGGAATATATACCAGCATTTCCCTGTCGCATAAAGCCGGCAAGCCCGGTATACTGCAGGTGAGTGGCGGAAATGTGGTGCTTGAAATCCTCGGTAATGTTAATATTGCCCAGATTGATATTGGTCAGAACTGCGAAATAGTTGTAAAACAGGGGGCGTCGTTGGTTCTCTATTTGGCCGGCGACTTGATTATAGGCGAAGGCGGCGGGATTCGTAATGAAACCCTGGTTCCGCTGAATATGATGCTTATCTCAACGACCTGCAATGCCAACCAGTTGCTTGCACTCAAGGCCAAGACGAGTTTTTCGGGTGTTGTTTATGCCCCTTGCGCACAGGTCCAGATGAACGCCGGCTCGGACATTTACGGGGCCTTTGTCTGCGACAATTTCGAGCTTAAGAGCAACAGCACCATATTCTATGACGCAACTCTGAAGGATGTCGAAATCGGCGATTTGGGAGCGCGATTCGTGGTTGACCGCTGGCACGAGTAGCAGAGGAAGCCGACAAATTCTCAGATAAGCCCATATTGGTTGCCAATATGCGGGTAACAGGAGAGGAATAATAGCACGGAAAGGAACATATATGGACACTTTTAAGCACTCAAAATCAAGAGCCGGAGGTTCGTCGCTGGTTCTGGTGATGATTGCCGTGGCAGTTATGCTTGTGCTGGGGACGGGTCTTCTTACTCTTGATACGCACGTGCGGAATTGGGCTCTCAGAACGACGGCCGAGATTGCGAGCAGGACAGCCGCTGACGCAGGTCTGACCCAGGCCGTGTATCAAATGAACGAGAAATTGAAATCAGGGCCGTGGAACAGCAGCAACCTTCCGGGCACAGAGGATTGTACATTACCCAATTGCGAAGCGACTTATACGTTCATAGTTACCGGAGACGTGAACAACGGCTATACAATCGAGTCGGTCGGCAGGTCCGGGCATTTTACACGACGTGTAAATGCAAGCTTGCGGCTTAAAGGCATATTTGATAACGCGATATATGCAACAAGATCGATTCTGCTCACAAACAGCGCGTATGTCGATGCGCAAAGTTCAGGGCTGGCGACCGACCCGAACGGCAATGGGACGCAGGTGCAACAGAGCGCCCAGGTGAACGGCCAGATAAAGACCGAGTCCTGGGACCTGCCTATGCTGATGCCGCCCAACACGGCACAGTTCCAGGTCAGCAGGGGCGCAATATCAGGCAGCAAAGTGCTGACCCCCGCCGACAACGGGCGGTACGACTCGATTTCGCTCAACAAAAACAAGCTGCTGATTGACGATGGAGGTATGGGAAGCACTTCCGCGCCTGCCCAGGTGGTTCTCTATATCACGGGCAATGTGGGATCCACGGGTGATGTGGGACTTCAGCAAAAGAGCGAAGTAGAAATCGCCGCCGACGCAACGCTGATACTGTATTTGGACGGCAATTTCGATCTTCGCAATCTGACTAAGGTGAACGACGTTCTGAAGGACCCGAAGAGATGTCTGGTAATCGGCACCGGTAACGGCCAGCAGTTTATAATTGAGCAAAACGTGAATTTTTACGGCGTCATATACGCGCCCACCGCGACCATCACCCTCAGCAACAACGTTGACTTCAAGGGCGCCATCGTGGGCAGAACGGTCGTAATGAACAACAACGCAACTTTGCAATACGACGAGTCGCTGGCCGGTGGGATGCTTTTGAACTTTCCGGTCAAGTTTGTCGTTGACCGCTGGTGGCAGGGCGAAGAATGGTAGCAATTCAGCACGCCTGCGTCCGCAGGTGTGATTTTATTATCCGCTGATTATATCGACTACCAGCAGGAATACCGCGTTGAACGGCAGAGATATTTTCTGAAATTGGGGTATCTTTCGTGATTTTACGCATACGGCAGGGAATACGAGCGAATGGCTCACTAACGGCGATGGTGCTGCTTGCTGTTGCAATACTTCTGACAGCGGCGGCGGGTTTGTTCGTCCTTGATGTGCATATCCACACCTGGACTTCAAATACCGCCGCTGAAATCGCAAGCAGAACCGCTGCGGACGCGGGACTGACCAGGGCTGTTCTTGAAATGAACAGAAAATTGAAGATTAAGCCCTGGGATAAAGACCTGCCGTTCGCGATAAATGAGTGCCTGCCCTATTGCGCCGCCACCTACAATTACACAGTTGCTGGTAACAGCGAAAGCGGTTACACAATCGACTCGCTTGGGCAGGCAGGTGTTTTCACAAGACGCCTCAACGCATCGTTGCGGCTTAAAAACATCTTCGAATATGCGATTTACGCGAAAACGAAAATCCTCCTCGACAATGCCTCTCGCGTCGATACGCAGCAAGGCAGTATTTCAACCGACCCGAACGGCGATGGAACTATCGTCAACAATACTGCCGAGGTTGACGGCAAGGTGGAAACGGAATCGTGGGAGCTGCCTGTTATTATGCCGCCTAGCGAGCCGCCCTTTGATTTCACCCGACGCGGTATTGCCAAAACAACAGTGCTTAGACCACAGGACAGCGGCAGATACGAATTCATTTACCTGACAATGGGTAAACGCCTGAGAATCAGCGGCTGCGACGATAAGGCAAAGAGTGTCATACTTTATGTCACAGGCGATGTTGTTTTACAGCAGTCCAGCGACATCGAAATTGACGGCGACTCGGCGTTGGTCCTTTATGTGGGCGGCAATATGGTTGTTCACAACTGCTGTCGTATCAATGCTGTGGCTAAAAAGCCCGAAAAGTGTCTGATATTTGGGTTAAGTTCCGGTCAAGGAATTTGGCTGAACAATAATGCAGATTTGTTCGGCGTAATTTATGCACCGGGGGCGACCGTTTGCTTCAGTAATAATGTCGATGCTGTTGGCGCTATTGTCGGTAAGTACGTGACTATGCTCAACAACAGCCGGTTGAAGTATGACCGGTCGTTGCCGGATAGCAGTTGGCTCGAATTTGGATTGAAATTTGTCGTTTACCGCTGGTGGCAGGGGCAGGAATGGTATCATTGCCCAGTTTTTTTAAACCAATGATTTCGACGACCTATAACATAGATTTATACCACTTCAACCAACAAAATGGGTTATTTTTGCTATTTTCCCGCTTCCATAAGCGGGTACTTGAAATCAGCAAACTGCCCAGAGAGACAATATTGCGATTGATTAGCAAATATTTATAGGACTCAAGTATGAGGTAAGCTATCGTTTTTACGATAGCCACATATTGCCATTTCTGCTTTAAACCACCCCTTCTTTAAGCCGATAAAATGGTGTACGTCCGGCGTTGTTCGTGCGCCTACAGGGGTGAAATGTTGAAAAATGTTGCAAAAAAAAGAGTTGGTTTGGATAGGTATGAAATTTAACTGGAAGCGACTATTAAATTTTAGCCAGGGCGATGTTCTGGGACTGGATATCGGCTCATCTTCGGTCAGGATGGTGCAGATTCACAGGGATGGCACCGAATGTACCGTTACCGCTGCGAATATAACTGAAATCAGAGACGCCCAAGGCGATGATTCCTGCAAAAATTCGTACACCATAGATGCCATTCGGGATTGTATTTTGTCGTCCGGAGTCAGCACGCGGCAGGCGGTCTGCAGTGTCTCGGGTTCTGAAGTTGCTGTACGGCATTTTAAATTTCCCCCGCTTGAGCCGGAAGAAATAGAAGGAGCAATCCGGCTGGAAGCTGCACAGGTCTGTCCCTTCAACATAGAGGATGGTGTTATTGATTATAAGGTGATACCGAACGGAAAAGATGCTGTGTGCGGAATATTCGTCGCCGCGACTCGCAATGTGGTAAAGAAAAAAGTGCGACTTGCCAAAGAGGCCGCCCTCGATTGTGTCCTGATGGATGTCGATGGCCTGGCGTTGTTGAACTGTTTGAACGAAAATAACGTTCCCGGCAGGCAGGAAACGGCCACGGCCATACTCGATGTTGGTGCGTCGTGCACGACTCTGGCAATAATGAGCGATAACAAGCTGCCGTTTGTCCGGAATATGTCTTATGCAGGCAAGGATATAATCGCCCAGATTGCCGATGAGAACGGCCTGACCTCAGAAGACGTTAAGAATGAGCTCTTTGGTTCAGAAGGGCACTCATTGGCTCAACCGCAACTTGGTGCAGGTTTGGCCAAAGCTTGTCAGAAACTTATGGCCGATGTAGCGGACACACTTCGCTACCACACGGCACAGGAAAAAACATCGACCATTGACCAGATACTTGTCTGCGGCGGTTTTGCAACAGCGAACGGCTTTGTGGAAGCGCTTAATGCGGGACTATCGGTCAAGTCGGTTCTGTGGAACCCATTTGACGAAATGCGGTCCAATGTGCCGCGCGAATTTTTGGATGTTATCCGAAGCAAAGGCCCGGCATTGGCCGTGGCCGTAGGTCTGGCGTTGAGGACTATCTGATATGTTTACTATTGACTTGCTTAGAGGACACGGAGTTCCGGCCAAGACAAAACCGCAGGGCTTGGCGCTGTTTGTGGCCACCTTTGCAGTACCCGTTGTTATGGCCATCGCAATGTTCAGCTATTACGTCCGTAACGGTGTCATGATGGGCATTCAAAAGGAAACTATCGCCGGTTACGATGTCAAAATGGAGAAGCTCGCCGATGCTATCAAGATGCAGCAGTCCTTCGAAAAAGAGAAAAGCGTCATTAACAATTGTATGCAAGAGGTTTCTACCAGTATCGGCAGGCATATCCAGTGGACGCCTATTCTCGTGACCGTTGTCGAGAATATGCCGGATTCGGTTGTTTTGACCAAGCTGGAGGTCAAGTGGAATTCGATAAAGAAAAAGGTCGCCGTAAAAGGTGACCCGCAAAAGAAAATCGATACGAACGTCCCTGTCAGAACGCTGAAGATGACCGTAAGCGGAGACCCGCAGTACAACTGCGAGCAGGAGGTCAGAGCGTTCCGCGACCGGCTTCGTCTGTCGTCTGCGCTGGGGCCTAAGCTTGAAGATATTGCCATCGTATCGCAGGGCTTTGGCAAGCTGGCTGAACGTGATGTTGTCTCCTACGAGATTGATTGCATCTTCAAACCTGAAATGTAAAAGGGTGATTATGGTCGGTTATAGAAAATATTTGCTGACAATGGCTTTGGTGTGGGCCGGCTGCTTTCTGTTGTTTGTCGCAATCTACCTGCTTGTTCTTATGCCGCAGCAGCAAAGCAGGAAGCTGGTCGAAAACCAGTTTGCCGAAAAAAAGCAGGCGTATGAATCTGCCGTCAAGGCCTCGGAAGAAGAAACCCGCGTCAAATTGACTCGGGAAGTCGAGGACTTGCAGGCCCGTCTGCGTGATTTTGTTATCGATTCCGAGAACTCTGCAAATCTGACTCTGGATATCAGCCGAATCGCCGGTGAAAAACAGATAAGCTCGTTTACCACCAAGGCAATCGAGGAGTCGGCCAACGCTTTGCAAGCTTCAACCAACAAACACCTGCAGGAAGGCAAAATCGAAATCAGATTCGTATCCGATTTCACGCAGTTTGCTGCATTGCTCAATGCACTTGAAAGACATCGCCCCACTGTCTTTGTGGACCGCTTCAAGATAACCCGTTCGGACGAAGACAGCAAGAACAACAAGGTTGAGATGGACCTGGCGGTGTTTGTGCGAAAGCGGCAGGAAAGCTAACGGCTGGAAAGGGCAAGAATGCTCGGCGAAACGAAAATGAAGGTCTTGGCGGTGGCGAATCAGAAGGGCGGGTGTGGTAAAACAACCACGACCGTCAATCTGGCCGCCGCTCTTGCCAGGAGAGGCAAGAGAGTGCTCGTCGTTGACCTCGACCCGCAGGGCCACGCCACGCTGGGTGTGGGCTGCGACCCGGCCGGCTTCGACAGGACCATATACAACGCCCTTGTCGATATCCAGGTCCCTATAACCAGCGTTATTGTGCCTGCCAAGACCGAAGTGCTTGATGTTGCACCGAGCAATGTGCTTTTGTCGGGAGCAGAGGTTGACCTTGCATCGGTCACCGGCCGCGAGTTTATGCTCAACGAGCAATTCAAGACAATCCAGGACGAGTACGACTTTTGTGTTATCGACTGTCCCCCTTCGCTGGGGATACTGACGCTGAATGCGTTTGTTGCCAGCACCGGGGTCATCGTGCCGGTGCAGGTGCACTACTATGCGATGGAAGGTCTTAAACAGCTTTTTGAGACCGTCGAGGTTATACAGGAGCATTTTCAACCGTGCATTGTGAGGATACTGGGTCTGCTGCTCACATTCGTCGAAGACCGGCTGATTTTCAGCAGACAGATTCAACAGCAAATGCGTGAATTTTTCGGCGACTTGGTATTTGAGACGGTTATTCACAGGAATATCCGGCTGGCCGAGGCGCCGAGCGCCGGTCAAAGTGTTCTGGCGTACTCTCCCGACAGCAGGGGAGCGGCTGAATATATGGCGCTGGCGGACGAAATCATCAATGGCAGAAAGAAGGCGGACACCGAAATGGTCAATGCTGACCAGACCGCCTTGCAGCCGATGGCTGATACCGTCTCTGCTGAACCACAGGCGGATTGTCTCGTCGATGAGCAACCAGTTCAGCAAGAGCTTCCGCCTGAGCCGGTGGGGACTATTGAGGGACTCACGGGTGGTGTTCAGGCCGGCGAAGCTGGGCACGAGGAGATGAACAATGGCTAAAAGCAAAGTAGGATTGCAGAAGGAAATATCGAGCATCTTCACCGGTGTGCAGATTCCAAAGGCCAACCCGGCTGAAGAAGTTCTGGCCGGCACCCCCTCAGGACCTGCACAGTACGTCCCGCCCAAGCCGATACCCACGAGCACCAGAAACCCGTTTGCCGCCCGTGAGCATAGAGATTACAACTCGTCGCCAGGACACGCTGCTTGCGATGAATCAGCTAAACTTGCTGACGCAAAGCAGGCGAAGTCCGAAACCACCCCAAAAACACGTAGGCAGATTCCCTGGCTGCAAATCTGGCAGAAAATACAGGGCAAGCTTCTTTCGCCGAAACACGGCGCTAATCTCAGTAAACAAAAGGCAATGGTCCTGCTGGGGCCTGTACTGCTTGTGGTCTTTATTGTTATATTGACTCAGGTATTGCGCAAGCCCTCAGGGGCTGCGCCAAAGCCAACAAAAACCTTCGCACCATCGGGAGTAACCCCTGCATTCACCGGCAAGATTGCCTGGCAGATTCCCGCTCCGTATCCGACGAACCTGCGCGACCCAATGGCGTTCGGTTCCGTCAGAATTGAGCCAAAGGATGGCAACGTCTCCTCGTTGGTTGTCAAAGGTATTGTCTTTAGCGATGACAGGCCCGCTGCGGTTATCGGAAACGACATCGTGTTTGAAGGCGATACCGTCGGAGGAGCTACGGTGCTGAAGATAAACGAGGACAGCGTCGAATTTCAAATGAACGACAAGAAATGGACCCAAAAGGTTAACCGTTAAACGGAAAATAACAGGAAATAGTATTGATTAAAATCAAATTTAGAAAGGAAAAGTTATGAAAAGGTCTGAACAATTCAGGACATTTGGTGTGCTGGCGATTTGCACGCTGTTTTTGATTGGCTGGACAATCGCCGCGGCTGAGCAGGCCGAACCCAACGCAAGTGCTGAAGACCAGGTGCAGGTACGCACCACTCTTGAGCAACGGATGCAAAAGAAAATAAGCGTGGACTTCAGGGAAACGCCCATCGACGATGTAGTCAGAATTATGGCCGAGCAGGCCGACGTCGATGTGGTTAAAAGCCCAAAAGTCACAGGCAACGTTACTGCAAAGCTCACAAACGTGCCGCTTGAAGAGGCGCTCAGAAATATTCTTCAGGCACACGGATATGACTATGTGTCGAGCAGAAACATGATAAGGATAGCGCCTTCAACCGAGATATCAGAAGAGGCCGAAAAGCTTATCAGCAAAATTTACAGAGTCACCTACGCGGACATCAAGGAAGTGGAAAAGGCCCTGACAAGGTTTATTTCTCAGAGGGGCTCAATTTCCTCCAATCCGGGTACAAGCAACATTATTGTCACCGATGCCGAAAGCAAAATAAAGGCGATTGACACGTTCATTGAGGAAATTGACCGTATTACGCCGCAGATACTCGTTGAGGCGAGAATCTATGATATAACCTGCAAGGATAAGCTTGACCTCGGCGTAGAGTGGAACGCAGGGACACAAACCCAATATTATACCGACACGGAGGCCGTCATCCCGCCGGGCACGATGGGCAACAGTAAAACGGACGCAGCTGACCCGTTCACGACGGGTATGTTCCGCGGCGCGACGGGGAAAACCGCCGGCACCACCGGCCTACTTAAGTTCGGGTGGTTCACGAACAGCGTTGACATCGACGCGATTATCAGGGCACAGCAGAACCTTATTAACGCCAAGCTGCTTGCCAATCCGAGGGTGTTAGTCCTTGATAATGAAAGCGCCAACATCAAGATAATCTCTGAAGTTCCTTATCAGCAGATTACCGAGACATCGGGCGGTGGTTCAATCGGTTCAACCGAGTTCCGAGAGGTTGGTGTGGAGCTCGTTGTCACGCCGCATATGACACGTGATAGAATGATACGGCTTCGGCTGAAACCAAAATTCAGCGTCAAAACGGACGAAGTGGTTGTCGTCGGAACGAGCAACAACCAGTTCCCTCAGCCCGTTATTGACAGGCGGGAAGCCGATACGACCCTGCTGGTCGGAGACGGCCAAACGGTTGTCCTCGGCGGGCTGCGCAAAAAACAGGTCACCAAGCAGGTCAACAAGGTACCGTTGCTCGGCGATATTCCTGTCATTTGCTACCTGTTCAGGTTCGAAGGCGAAGACACGGTCAATAGTGAATTGGTCGTGTTCGTCACTCCGCGGTTAGTGGAAGAACCGGGCATCTCTGACGCCGAAAAGAAGCAGTATGAGGCGACTGAGTTTCCGGGACCGAATCCCGACCGTACCAGAGCTGAGAAAGATGCATCCGAGGGGTAATAGCTGCTCTGGGTTGCTGAAGTAATACAACACGATATGCTTTTGGAGTCCCGAGGCCTTAAAATAGGCCTCGGGACTCCTTTATTTCATCGGGTCTCACGCTTATCACCGCCTAACATACAACTCACATACAATCGTGTCTGCACCGGCCCGGCTTTCGTTTCTCCACCGCTCGGCTAGATACGTGCTTGCAGTCCGGCGACTGCGCGCCCTTGTTGTGTGTGAGTTAATAAAGCGAGAGCGAGAACCGTCGCTGCTGATTCAATATTTATTTGCAGTCCGGTGACTGCGCGCGACTGATTGCAGAGAACTATGCGGTATTTGCGGAGAACCGGCTGAGCGGCGCTGAATATTGAATATGTCGAATCGGCGGTGTTTCCGAGTTGCGTAGATGTTCTTAATGCTATTGAGAAAGTGCTGCGGCTGCGGTAGGGGCGCCTGCACCGCCATGGTCCATAGGACGCAACACTTTTTCCATCTTGCCCGGATTGGCAGAGCGTGCAATTGCTTCTTCTCTGCCTATGTAGCCCTTGAAATACACGTCTGCTATGCTGTGATCCATATTCTGCATACCGAACTTGCGGCTGGTCTCAATTATGTTGGCTATCTCGTAAATCCTGTTCTCACGGATGCAGTTTCGCACGGCGGAGGTGCACAGCAGTATTTCGGTACAAGGTATCATACCGGGCTTGTCTATGCGTCTAAACAGTGTCTGTGAGACGACCGCCTGGAGAGTGTTGGCTAACATCGTGCGAATCTGGTTTTGCTGCCCGGCAGGATATATATCTATGATTCGCTCAATCGTTTGGGCGGCGTTGATTGTGTGCAGCGTGCTGAACACAAGGTGGCCTGTCTCTGCGGCGGTGACGGTCGATCGCGTCGTTTCGAGGTCGCGCATCTCGCCGACCATTATGATGTCGGGGTCCTGCCGCAGAACCCGTTTAAGGGCCCCCCCGAAGTTGAGGCAATCGAACCCGATTTCACGCTGTTCAATAATGCACATCTTGTTCTCAAGTGCGTACTCGATTGGGTCTTCAAGTGTGATAATGTGTTTTCTGTATTTTGAGTTTATAAGACCCAGCATTGAAGCCAGTGTGGTGCTCTTGCCCGCACCCGTGTGGCCTGTAACAAGCACAAGTCCTCTCGGTAAATCGGTCATCTCCTTGACTATCCCGGGCAGATGCAAATCATCAACCGTTGGAATCTGATTCGGAATCAATCTGAAGGAGATGGCAATAGTGCCCCTTTGATAGTGAGCGTTAACGCGAAATCGATGCCCGTCGTCGAGCATTGTGGAAAAATCAGCGTCCCTTTCGGTCTCGAACTTCTTGAATCGGTCCGGGCCGACCAGTCCAAGTACCATTTCTTTTGCGTGCTCGTTGGTAACAACCGGAAAGTCCATATCAATAAGTTCGGTGTTCTTTCGCAGCATAGGCGGAAGTCCAACATTGATGTGAACGTCGCTTGCGCCAAGCTCGACTGCTTTTGCCAGGATGGCTTTAATATCGACCATAATTGCACTTCCCAAGAGACGTCTGTTTTACCTGCTTTTCATTCCTGTCCGTATGCGTAAATTTGCGGTGATAAGGTCAATAAATAGAAACACTTGTCGCCGCAGATAATACACTTTTTAATCGGCAGGAATCGAGGCCGACTCAAGTGCTTTCACACACCTGGAATCGGAATATTTGAGATGGGCTTGTGGTCTGTTGCTATGGCAGCCGTAACCGGCAGAGACCTATAATTATGTCAACTGCTGTGGGCCGGCTGGCGTTGCAGGACAATCCCGTAGAATCGCCAGACCTTCTCAAACTGTTTATGGGACATTGACTTTCGCCCCCAAACCGGGTCGGCAATAGTAACGAGATTATCGGTAACATCCAGCACCGCGACGCAGTGGTCCAGCAGAAAAGCGTCCCGAACGACGGCCAGCGTGACACCGCCGTTTCGCAGCTCGCTGACCGAATCAAAGTAACGCAACTTGCATTCAAGACCTGCCGGGCCGTATTCATTCTGAAGCGCCTTGTAAAGACACCACGGCAGTGTCCCTGCAATCGGACTTGTGTGTGAAAGCATCGCGATTTGACCTTCCTGGGCTGCGAAGCCTAGCTTTGTAAGAGCTGTCACAGCCGCTGCTGGGGCGCACGTATAATCCGTGCTTTGAAAGCAAATGTTATTAGAGTCGAAGTTTGTCTTGAGCGATGCAAGCTTGTTGTGAATCAGCGCCGGAACAAGAAAGGGCAGGACCGAAGACCAGGTAACTACGGCAAGCATAAGCAGAAGTACGATGACCTTTTCGAGCTTGCGAGGCAACCGGCCGATAAGAGTCATTGAGCCGACTGTGACGGCAAGACAGAGAATTATAAATCTTGCCCTGCCACCTGAAATCCAGGCGAAGATGGGGATAAGTGTTTGCGTGCTGATGTAGGTCGCCGCCAGCAAAAGAGCAATGAGCGAAAGTGGGAGAAAATAACCCCACGCCCAGTATGGATTCTTCAAACGCGAGAACACCACCCCTGTAGCAATACCCAAAAGGGCTAAAATTACCACCGCTGTTGTCTCAAGCCAAGGGTTCATCATCATTCCCCCGGAATTGTCACGTCTTTTGCGTCCTTGCAGGCGGACAAACTAACTGGTTGTCGAAACGTAGTTTATGCCGGGACTCACATACCCGGTTTTTCATACCCGAAGTATATCAAATTGCAGAACCAAAATCAAGACAATATTGGAACTATGAACGGTTTTCGAGCAAAAATCTGGCTTGTCCTGGAGCGTCTTTGCCGGGGCCGGTGTTAACATTCTTCGCAAGCAGCCGGCTTAGACGATTGCCTTGACCGCTGCGACGATGTTTTCAATGCCGGGGATACTTGCAAGTTCCAATGGTTCGCTCATTGGCGGGGGGCAATCCTCAGCAGCTAGATTCACAGGCGCGCCATCGAGATAGTCAAAACCACAGGTCCCGTCCTCAAAATGGTATTCCATAAACCTGCCTGCTATCTCCCTGCCTGTGCCGCAGATACCGAAGCTCTCGGCAACAGTGACTAATTTGCCGGTCTTCTTCACTGATTCGGCGACTGTCTTTATGTCCATCGGTTTGAGTGTCCTCAGGTCGATGACCTCAGCATCAATGCCGTGCTGCTCAGCGAGCACCTTCGCCGCCTTCAACGAAGTCATCGCCATTTTGCTGTAACTGACAATGGTTACATCATTGCCGGATTTTTTGATATCGGCTACGCCAAGCGGGATTATGTAGTCACCCGGCGGCACGGCACCGAGCTGGCCGTATGTCGCCTTATGCTCGATATAAACAACCGGATTATCACTGCGAATTGCTGCCTTCAACAAACCCTTTGCGTCATAGGGTGTCGAAGGCATAACGACATAAAGGCCGGGTATATTGATAAGCCACGGCTCAAGCGACTTTGAATGGTGGGCTGCAATACACCGCCCGACGCCGCCTTCCGTCCTGACGACCATAGGCACTTTTGCGTGCCCGCCGAACATATAACGGTTAAATGCCCCGTTGTGCATAAGCTGGTCACTAGCAATGGTAATGAAATCCACATACATAATCTCGGCAACGGGCCGTATGCCGCGTATTGCGGCGCCCACTGCAGCGCCAACGATAGCCGCCTCTGAAATCGCCGTGTCAATGACTCGCTGCGTCCCGAATTCCTGGACAAGCCCTTTGCTCGCCTGATACGCACCTCCGTAAAGCCCGACGTCTTCGCCCATCAGTATCACGTTGTGGTCTCTGCGCATCTCTTCGGCCTGGGCGGCGACAATGGCCTGCGCCATCGTCATTATATCCATTCCGTATTGTTGTTTTATCTGTCCCTGCGACTGCGTGGTCTTTTCCTTTTTGGTCTTTGCCGTCGATGCCGCCATTATCCTCTCAAATTCGTTTGTCGCCTCTGTTACCCTTGCCGCAGTTGCCTTCTCTTCTTCGATAATCCCGGCATCGTAAGATTCCGTGACATAAACGTCCTTCGTAAGCTCGCTGACGGCAGGCCAGGGACTGTCAAGACCGAACTTTGTGGCGGTCTCAATTGTATTGAATGCCTTGTCTTTTATCGCATCAAGCTGTTGTTCACTCGCAAGTCCCTCGGCGGATAGTTTACCCCGCAGGACCGTGATTGGGTCTCTTTTGTGCCAGGCCTCTTCCTCCTGCTTGGTGCGGTATTCTCTCGGGTCGCTTCTGCTGTGGCCGTACCAGCGGTAGGTCTTGCACTCGACCATAGTCATTATTGACTCTTCTCTGGCTCGCCTGACCCCCCTGGTGACCGCAAGGTACACGGCAACTACGTCTTGACCATCCACTATCATTGCCGGGACATTATAAGCAGTTGCCCTGACGGCGATATCTTCAACGTTGCTTGCGCAGCTCGTGTGCTCGACCTCCGCTTTTTTGAACGGGACGCTCATTCCGTAAAGGTTGTTCTCAATAATGGCGACAAGCGGCACCTTCATTACCGATGCCATATTCATCGATTCGTGGAATGCGCCCGTGTTCGTCGAGCCGTCGCCGAAAAATGACAGAACCACCGCGCCGGTCTTTTTGTATTTTTCTGCTATTGCCGCGCCGACGGCGGGGGGGATATTGCCGCCCACGATACCCGTCGAGCCGAGGTTGCCTTTCATCACGTCTGCAATGTGCATCGAGCCGCCTCTGCCGCTGCAGTAGCCGGTCTGCTTACCCATAAGCTCCGCCATCATCCGGTTCCAGTGGGTCTGCCTTTCCTGTTCGGTTTTTGCGTATTTGTTACCGATGGCGCCGCAGTGCCCGTGACCGCGGTGCGTTGAGCCGATTACGTCTTTATCGCCGATGGCGGCAATCGCGCCGACCGCGACCGCCTCCTGGCCGGCGTAAAGGTGCGACGCTCCCTTTATTATGTTCTGCCCAAGAAGGTCATAGACCTTCTCCTCGAAAAACCGAATCTCGTAAATGGTTCTTAACCAGTCGAATGCGTCATCCGGCTTAATAGTCCCCGCCTGAATAAGCGATTTTATCTTCGCAACGGGTTTCTTGCGTGTATCCTCAATCTCGTAATCCATAAAAAAACCTCTCTTGACTGATTATCAGTTACCAACAATAAATAAGGCACTTGTGAAACGGCTTATTATACCAAAAACAGACCTGTCGGACAATAAATGGAAGCACGGTATGAAGCGAATTTGCATAAATAACGAACAAAAACGAAACAAATCAAACATTTGAATTGACGCTGAATCGGCTTTGTTTATAGAATTCCAATGTTTAACGATTGAATGTAAACGAGGTGTTACGGAAGTATTGTAAAGGAGAAGAAACTATGAAAAAAAGCCGTTTCGCAAAGTTGACCGTTTTATTTATCGTTTTTGCCTCTGTTCTTTCCGCCGGAAGCGCATTTGCGCATTGTGACGGGCTGGATGGCCCCGTTGTCAAGGCCGCACGCAAGGCCCTTGAGACAAGCAACGTCAATCTGGTTCTTATATGGGTCAAGGCAGACAATGAGGCCGAAGTAAAGCACGCCTTCGAGAATACCGTTGCCGTCCGCAAGTTAAATGACCAGGCAAAGGACCTTGCCGATATGTATTTCTTTGAAACGCTTGTTCGTCTTCACCGGGCGGGAGAAGGAGCGGCTTATACGGGTTTGAAACCGGCAGGTCGAGACCTTGGCCCGGTAATCCCCGCTGCCGACAAGGCAATCGATGTCAATTCGGTAAAACCGCTCGAAGAGCTGATGACCAAAGCCGTCCAGGAAGGCATCAACGAACGGTTCAAACACGTTATGGAAAAAAAGAACTTTAAATCCGATGATGTTAAGGCAGGCAGAGAATATGTCCGCGCCTATGTCGAGTTTGTGCATTATGTCGAGCAAATCCACCTTGACGCCGAAGGCAAGGCCGCACTTCACGCCGAGCCGGGAGAGGCCGCGGCGCATACCGAGCATAGCGATTGAGAGGAGCTGTTAAGTGAGACGAACGGTTGGATTGGTGATGGTTGTTGCCTTTTCGTTAGGCACACGTGAGGCGGTAGCTGCGGATTGTCAGCAGTTTTCAGCAGGACACAAGACGGGAACTATCCAACTTGATTCAATCAGAGAGGCGTCGGGTCTTGCCGCCAGCCGGAAGAACCCCGGCGTTTTGTGGGTTCATAATGATGGCGGGCCGCCTTGCCTCTATGCAATGACCCCGCAGGGCACCCACCTGGGGATGTACACCCTCAAAGGCGCCCGAGTGCGCAACTGGGAAGATATTGCCATCGGCCCCGGTCCTGACCCCAACATCGACTACCTTTATGTCGGCGACATTGGGGATAACAGGGTAAAACGCAAATCAGTTGTTGTTTATCGTGTCCCTGAGCCGGCTGTTGACGCGAATCAGACGCCTGTGAGTATGGTTCTGGATGATGTCGCAGCCATCGAGCTTCAATATCCGGCTGGTCCGCGAGACGCTGAAACGTTGATGCTCGACCCGCTTACCAAAGACCTCTATATCGTCTCGAAGGAGACGGCGACAAAGGTTTACCGTGCCCCGTATCCACAATCAACGAACGAATTGACAATGATGGAACTGGTCGCGACTATCCCCTGGGGGACGGCCACGGGCGGCGACATCTCGCCGGACGGAACCCTGATTATCGTCAGGAGTTATTTTGCGGCGTCGCTATGGGTGCGCGGCAAAGAAACATCGGTTAAAGATGCGCTCGCCGGGCGAGAGTGCTCCATACCTCTGATTCTCGAACGGCAGGGCGAGGCGTTATGCTTTGACGCCAACGCCGCCGGTTATTTTACAACCAGCGAAGGTGCTCGCCAGCCGATTTACTATTTCCCTCGCAAACCGTGATAGTACAGGAACATCGTCTGCAGAAAAAATGGGTGTAGCCGCAGAAATTAGACACAGGCAGATTCTCGATGGGCTTCATTCGACCGGCCGAATATATGTCGCGGACTTGGCAAAGGCGCTCGGCGTAACAGAGGTGACAATCAGACGCGACCTTGCCTTCCTGCAAAAGAGCGGGCTACTGAAAAAGACCTATGGCGGTGCGGTAGTTGTTGCACCTGAGGTCAACGTCTCGGTGCGGTATCGACAGATTCAAAAAGCACACGCAAAGCAGATTATCGGCAAGCTCGCAAGCACCCTTGTTCAAGACGGCGATATAATCTATCTTGAGGCCGGCTCAACCTGTTATGAAATAATTCCGTATCTGGCAAACCGCAGGGATATCACCGTTATCGTCAATTCGCTGTACCTGATGAAACGTCTGCACGAGCAGCCCGCTCACAAAATAATAGTGGTAGGGGGGCAATACCGCCCGGAGAGGATGGATATGGTGGGGCCGCAAGCGGAAGCGGCCATTTCGCAGCTTGGCGGATTCAAGGCATTTACGGGTGCAGACGACATAACCATTGACGCCGGCATTAGCGGCGCAGACCAGGTTACCGTTGGCTTTGCAAAAATTGTTGTTCATCGCGCCTCTGAGGTCATCTTTGTCGGCGACCACACCAAATTCGACAAGTCCGCACTCTACAAAATCGCCGACATCGACCGGCTCGATTACATCGTAACTGATGCCAAACCATCCACCGCCTGGCTGGCCGCCGCAAAACAAAAATCCATCAAATTGCTTTACCCCGCATAGCCGCTGATTTAATGCCGGATGAAATAGGTTTGCAGTCCCCGGACTGCAAACCTTTCCCGCAAAAGGGGGGCTTCGCTACAGCAGTGGCGCACCACAAAACAAAGATTCATCAAGATGCTGTATCCTGAATAGTCCTCAATTGCTCTCTGTTGCCCGGCTCGAAGGGGCTTATTGCTAAACTTAGTATTCGGCGGTTGAGATTGCTTCGCTTCGCTATCAATGACACAGAAACACACTTTTTGTCATTGCGAGGAGCGCAGCGACGAAGCAATCTCGACTTTGGCAACAACAAAGGCGGGAATCCAGAGCATATCAATATGTTTCAATGGTCAATTGCGGGATATTGGCGAAGTGTTTCTTGTCTCGGGTAATCAGAGTATACCCGTTGGCCATTGCGGTTGCTGCGATTAGGACGTCCATATCGCCGGCTGGTCTGCCGATTTGCTGCAGATAGGCCGTTATTTGCCCGAAAAGCGGCGCTGCCTTGTCGTCAAACTCAAGCACCCCAAAATTATCGAGTATGGCTTGAAGCGCCCTTTCTTCCTGCTTAGGATAATCCGAGCGGGCTACGCCGACATACAGTTCAGCAATATTCAGACGGGTAGTTACAAGCGGTTCGGCCCTTCGGGATAGTTCCGCCATTTTGCGCCATGCCCTTGCCTTGTATTTGCCGCCTGCAAGGTCTATGAAAAAAGAGGTATCCAGACAGGCCATTATCTGCCCCTCTTTGAGGGCCTGTGTCGCCGGCTGATTTGTCGTTCGACAGCACTAACGGCCTTGCGGCTGAAGCGATGTTTGAAAAAACACCTTTCCAAATCCCGCAAATCAATTGGTGCCCTGACGATACGTCTAATGGCCTGACTGAACGATTCATTTGTCGTCCGTGCGTCGTTAAGCCGTTTATACGCCTCAAGGTCAACCATTATCGTTTTACTGGCCATACTATCCTCCATATATACATACACATACATATTATAATCGGCATTGCGAAGAAAAGCAATCAGTTTCTATTGGATGCCTGTAAAATAAATCAACCTACCTGACCATAACCTGGCTCTCCGCCGCCAAACAGAAATCCATTAAATTGCTTTACCCCGAATAGACGCTGTTTTAATGCTGGACGAAATAGGTTTGCAGTCGCCGGACTGCAAACAAATATTGAATAAGCATAGACGATTCTCGCTCGCGCTTTATGCAAACACGCTGAAAAAGGCGCGCAGTCCCCGGACTGCAAACCTTTCTTTTGTGCGAGACCATCGCAGCAGAGCCCTAATGCCTGCGAGAGAAAAACGTTGGGGTGAATCCCGACCTGCCGCATCTTTAGCAAAGATACGCGCTATCCTGCTTCTCCTTTCGCCAGTTCATACATTCCGTGCCCGCTGTCGCGCAGTTTCCCCTGCCGGCACAATTCCTCCCACACCTCGCGAGGAAACTGGCTGGGTGCCTGTATCGCATAAACGCCCTTAGGCCCGCCCGAAAACGGCCCGCGTCCGACACTCGAATCGGCATCTAGCGCAGTCAGTTTCAGCCGCTTCTTGAACGCCTTTATCGCGCTTTTGAGCACCTCCGGCCTTACCTGCCCTCGAATGTCGTTGACGGGGGTCCCCCCGCTTGCTTGCCCTCCCTGCCCCGGTAATTCGTTGGCCGGGGGAATGTCGTTGTCGGGGGTGCCCCCGCTTGCTTGCCCCGGCGTAGATTTGGCGAAGTCGGGCCCTTGTTGTTCCTGTTCCGTCATATTCTTCCTCTCGTAGCGCAGCGAAGACCCCAGAACGTCGTTATCTGGGGCCCAGATGTAGTTTGTCATTCCCGCGCACGCGGGAATCCAGTTTCTCTTAAATTTCAAATCCCTGCTCTTCTGCTCTCCGCTTCGGCGGGGCTTCTACCTATGGCACAAGTTGCTCAGAATTCACCGGAACGATCAGCATTGACTGAACTTGTCAATTAACTCCACGAGTTCGCTCATCTCGGGATCAATATCTGCAACCACAAATGAATCCACGATCAGCGTCGGGGTTACGGTGATTCCACAAGTATCCTGAAGGTATGTGTTGAGAGAGGCGAGCACATCTTTGCCTGGAACCATGAAAAGGCGTCGCTCAAGAGAATCCCATATCTCATCGTATTCGGTCATGAGCTTTTCAATAATCGTTTCGTCGGAAATACGCCTATCTCGTGACTTCTCGAACGGCTTGCGTCGCTCCAGATATCGTGCCTGTATCCTGTGTCGCATGGGAGAGGTTAGTCTATCGAGGAGAATACAAACATCTTCTGAGAACTCCTGCCTCTGTCCCGTTCGTTTCTGTTGCTCCGCAAGACGTGATTCGATTGCTCGGCGAAGTGCAACCGGGTGCAGGAGGAAGTTCTCGATCTCCTTTCGACCATGGATTCGTGCGAAGATGCAATCCTGCTCAAGTTCAGATCGGATAGCGGTGCATTCATCATCTGACCGGTAGTCACGATCGAAGATAACTGCGGAGGAAATGGGGGTACCTAAAGTCGTTTTGATTCCCCCAACGAAATCTCTTACTTTAGACGGGTTGAATCCCTCGACAGGGATAACTGCGAAGTCGCCTTGGTTGGCCACTCTCATCTTGCCGAGTTTTTTGGCAAAACGAGAGAGTATTTGAAAATCTTTTCCTTCCACAAAAAGAGAACGTTTTGTTTTAGCAAGTTGAGTGAGTGTGGGATTGAGATTTGAGCCCAGCACTTGAAAGACCTTCTGGAGTTCCCCCGGGTGTCGAATTCGTTTTGCCGAGGCACCCTGTTTACTGATAACAAGCAGGTCGTCCGGTTCGGCTTCAGTGATTATCTCCGTTGAGTGTGTCGCTATCATTATGTCAGGTCCTAGTGACCGAAGTATTCCAAAAAGTTGGCGTTGCAGATCAGAGTGCAGGTATATATCAGGCTCGTCTATCAGGAAAAGTGAAGATGCCTTACCACGGATGATGTAGGTGAGCAACTGGCACCAAACTTGGAAACCGAATCCGGCCCAGAAGATTTCTCGTGGAATTTGCTTCTCCGGGCAGAACATATGAAGATGGGGTGGTGTGTATGTGTAGTCAACCTCTGGTTCTTCAATGTCCATGCCAGGCCAAGTCGATCTGACCATAGCTCGGAACTCATCAAAATTATCCGGGTAGTGGTGCCAGATATTCCTGAAATTGCGTGCTGCCCGGCTCGTAAGAAGTGCGAGCCTTGCCGCTTCATTCTGGTACAATGGTTCTTTGTGATCAACTGGTCCGAGTATCGGTACGAATCCAATTGGCGCATTGTACGCGTTCTTGAACCCGGTAGTGTTTAATATAGATTTGCCAGTGGGATAGCAGATGAGCTTACATACTCCGGCCGCAGGAAAGAATAGCAACAATTCGTTCCCATTGGAAAGATGAAACTTTATGGTCGCGGCTTCGGAGTCATCATAGTCGTAGAAAACGTTCTCCATTGCGACCGGCACATCCGAGAGGTCAACAGAATAGCCAAGCGTTTCGCCCTCGGGTCCGGCAATAGGTTCAGGATTGCGCGTCCGTGCTTTCCTCATAGCTTCCGATAGGATGCGGAAGGCACCAATAACTGTAGATTTTCCACAGTTGTTTGGTCCGACTAGCACATTAAACGAACGAAGTGCGATAGAATAGCTCTTGAACCCTTTAAACCGGTGAAAGCGAACCGACGTGAAATGATGCAAATCTGTCATTCTCTTCTCATTGTCTAACAATGATTATGCATTTTATATGCCCTTTACCCGCCTACGAATGGCTGGCGTACTGTATAAACCGGGTCAAAGGCGGTCTGCCGGACGGCAATGCTGATGGACAAAGATGTGATTCTCTTAAATTTTCACCACCAAGACACTAAGTTTTATTTTCGTTGTTAATAAGACCGTGTTAATCTGTGTTAATCAGTGTCAAAATAAGCCGAATCTTTCGACCTTAAGGAAACACTATATCGCCAAACTGCCAACAAAAGCAAGTGTTTTAATACTTCGCATCCGCATCCAATTTTCTTTGCTCGGCTTGAAAATGGGGGGCCTGCCTTTTGGCCACCCGGCGGACGAAGCCAGGGCTTTCACATCCCGGCGCGCCGGGAGAGAAAAGACCCGCCCAAGTACGCATAAGCCGAGCAAAAACAGCGTAAATCAGCGTCAATCAGCGTCTAAAATTCTTCGTGTTTCTCGGTGTCCTTCGTGGTTTAAGAAATCAGCGTAATCTGCGTCAATCAGCGTCAAAAAAATCCGTGGAAATCCGTGCCAATCCGTGGTTGCTCACTGTTGACCCTTTAAGCTTGCCGCCCCACATTCCTGACCCAAACCCTCGTGTAAAACAAACGTTTGTTTGACGAAAATGCGCAGGTACTCTTCACCAAAAATGGAAAAAATAAATATTTTTTGCAATTCTCCTTACCCCTGTTGCCACAACAAGTTACGTCTTTTCTTAGTGCCTTCGTGCCTTTGTGGTGAGCACTTTTTTCGAATCAATCGCGCAGGTTGCTCCCTTATATAGAGGGACGTCATTCGTCCCCCTTTGTAGTACCGCTTGGGTGCGATTCACCCTTGCAGATTGCGATGATTGGTCGCACGACGCAATACGCGCTACGCAAGACGCAACCACCCCCGGCCTTACCGTCTGCTACCGCGATCTTTGACAACTAAACAGTGAACCTCTTCAAATGACCAATTCGTATCTCGTGAAGCGTATTTCGCCGCTTCACGCTTCACGCGCGACGCTTCACGCAATCGTTCTCGCCGACAGAAAAAATAACTGTCCCAATCTGCGAGTCAAAAAACCGAAACTCCTTATGGCGAAACAACTTACGAAAAATCACCCCCTTCAATTCAGTCAATTTGGCGTACAATTCAGTGCCAATTCGATAGCGCAAACGATAATTTCAAGCTATTTCGAGTGTAATTCAAGACATTTGGCGCTATTTCGAGACAAAATTTTTTGTGGCTGAATTTCCTCCTGCCTTCTGCCAGCCGCCTTCCGTTTTCGAGCCACGAGTCACGGGCTTGCCCTCCGAAGCCCGCAGGGCGAAGGAGGGTCACGAGCCACTATTATGCAAAACAAACCCAATTTTCAAAAAACCAAAATGAACCTAAACCTCTGTTCAGAAAAGCCTTATGAAAACAAATCTCCTCCTCTGTCTCCGCCAAAACAAACCCAATCAAACCCAATTTCAAAGACGATGGGTGAAGTGGCATCTAATATATCGACTACCTGACCATAACTTGGCCGGAGTCGGCGACAAGGGTTTGTCCGGTGATGGTGCGGGCGCGGTCGGAGCACAAAAAGATAATGGCATCTGCGATGTCCTGGCCCTTTATCTCGCGATTGAGGGCGGTCTTGCTGACGTAATAGGGGATTACCTCTTCCGGCTTGATTCCGTATTTTTTTGCGCAGACCTTGATATAGGAGGGATTCCAGATTTTTGAACCTTCAAAGACGTTGCCCGGCGCGACGCAGTTGACGCGGATTCCATATTGCCCCAGTTCTAGCGCCCAGCCGCGAGCCATAGCCAGCTCGGCGGCCTTTGTCGCGGTGTAAGCGGTGTTATTTTTACTGGGCTCAAGGCCTGATTTGCTGCTCAAGTTGATAATGTTGCCGCCCATTTTCTGCTGAATCATTATTCGTGCAGCGGCCCTTGCCATTAAAAAATATCCGGTAAGATTCACATCAAGTGCAAACCGCCATTTATCGACGGGCATATCGACAAGTCCGAAAGGCGGCGCAACACCCGCCGCGTTGACAAGGATATCCAGCCCGCCCCAGTTATCAAGCACCTGCTTATAAGCGCCATCAACGCTCGCCTCGTTGGTGACATCGCACCCGATGACTAGTGCCGAGGCGTCCTTTATCTCGCTGCTGATTAGTTGTTTCGTCTCATCGGCCGCCTTTGTATCGATATCGACAAGCCCAACCATAGCCCCTGCGCGAGCCAGGCCGATTGCGATGCTCCTGCCTAAACCGCTGCTCGCACCGGTGACGACCGCAATGCGATTCTTTAATGCGCCTGCGCCGGCGGCGCTTGCCATTTGCTTGCGAAACGCCTCCGATTCCCAGTTATTTATAAAGTCCTGCTCTCGCGGCGTTAGGGCAAGGACTCCGCCGAACTTTGTGGCACCGGAGCGTATTTGGAGCGAACCCGGCGTCACCTCGGCAATAATTGGAGCGGTCTTTTTGTCGGCTGCAATAAAAAGCCCAAGCCCCTTAACCACAAAGGAAGCTGCGGGCTTGTGTCCCTTTGCGATGCGTGACTTAATCTGCCCTGTTATTATTGCAGCGTCGGATTTTTCGACCCACAAGGGACATCCGTTCGCATAAACCTGCTCATCGGGATTTAGTGCCGACGTCGCAAGCAGTTTCGACGCATCTTTACGTGCGACAAAAGAGGCGATGTCCCGATTGAACATATAATGAATCGGCAAATACTGTCCGGTTGCCTCGAAGACGGCCTTTCGGACTGCGAATTTTGCAGCCAGTATGTCTTTATCGGCAGGGGGGGGAAATCGTGCGACTTTCGGCCTTGCCAATCTTGTTTTGCATTTATTGATAACCTTATTGACCAATCGAATGGCGGCATCGGCATTCCTGGCCGTAACGAAAAGCCCGTGCTTGGCTAAAATCATAACCGCGGGTTTTCTGCCGTATTGTTTCTCATAGCCGGCCACCAGCTCTGCTACCTTTCTTGCAAGCATAAATCCCGGGTCGGCGTATGGTATCCAAAGCGGCGGATATTTCTCTTTTGTGAAAATCCTTTCAATCTTTTCCTTGCCACGCTTGGCGTTGACGTAAGCCCCGATTACCACGGGGTGCAGATGAATGACGTGCTTATCCAAAAGTGCGTGAAGATGCGCTTCAACCGAGGGCCGAGCGCCGCTGGTAACATTGTCATCGCAGGCAAGCAAAAGGCGATTGACGACTTCCGGCTCTCTGGTTCTTGCATCCAGCTTGGCAAGCTGGTCATCCTTTATCACTCCCAGCACCGGCTCTAATCGCATTCTTCGCCAGCCGGCTTTCTCATTCATATTTTTAAGCGCGGTACCGCTTGTCTTGATGTACATATATTTTCCATCATCGGTCTTGACGGAGGTGTTGCCGCCGCCGCCCTGAACAAGGGCGGGGTCTTTTCCGGTGGTATTCGATATCTTGATTAAATCCGCTAATGCCTTATCCATTGTTGATGCCAGGCCCCGTTATATTCAATTTGTCTAATCAGTTACTCACCCCTCGCACACTCAAGCGTGGCTTGCGGGCGAACCTTTGTCCTTCAGAATTATCCAGGCGATGCTGGATATGAAATAAACGATAGTCAGATAAACACATAGGGTCTTAAACTGTGCCAGGCGTGTATTATAAACATCTGCTCCCGCCATTGCCACCCAAATTGATAGTGCGAGAATAACCACTAACGACACAATCGCAACCAGCCCGGCGACGTGTGTTGTCGCATTCGGCCGAGCGTATGGTTCGCTTATCGGCTTTGTCTCTTCGCCGCAGACGACCTGCTCGTGAAGTTCGGGCAGCTTGTCTCGTGCACCGCCAAGGGCCGCAAAGATTATGTAAAGAATGGAGGCAGCGAACCACACGGGTATTATCAGGAAGAACAGGTGCAGTATGTGCATTTGCCACAGCGTTACCGCCATTATCAACGTCACTACCCAGGCAAGCAGTGCGGGCCAGTTCATCAGCTTGCCCTTGCGGGCCGTCCAGTACCGCGTTAGCCCGATTCGCGGGAACACCCAGTGCTCGACCACTACGATTGCCCCAACCGGCATCAAAAGCAATCCATAAACCCCTACAAAATCCAGCAGCTTTGTAAATACAAAAGGCGAGCACGCTATTATCGTCGTCAGCGCTCCCGCTATCAGCGTAACGGACCATCTCGGCCAGTTGGGCGTGGCTACCTGCAGTGCCAGCCCGACCCTGTATATGGTCGGGTTTGCAGTTGTCCAGCCGGCGGCAACAACTGTGATTGGGCCTGCCAGACCAAGGGCCGCAAACGAAACTGCCCCTGAGTCAAGCTCAGTAAGAGGCGTCTTGAGGACGATGGCAGCTCCCGCTCCCATTATCCCGGCGCATATCCACGCTAAGTAGTGCCCAAGATACATTCCGAACGCCGAGTAGAATCCGTAACTTGCGTTTTTTGCGTAACGGAAAAGCGCCATATCCGAAAGCCCCAAATGCATTGCAAGGTTTGCTATCCATGCAAAGCTGGCAATGTGCAAAAAGCCAAGCGCCTCTGCTTGTCCGGGTCTCGGGCCGGGCCAAATCCGTGCGTCGGCCAATTGCCAGAAATCATAAAAACTCGTAATTGTTTTTAGCTCTGGGAAACTCGCAAGCAGTGCAGGTATCATTGTAAGAGCGCCGGCGATGAACATCAGAAACATCCAGGGCGAGCACACCTCGGAAAACTCGGCAAGTTTTTTGAATCCGAGGATGGCAAGTGCCACCACAACTGCGCCAACACCGAGGACGACAAAGACAAAGCGTATGTCGGTCGGCAGCCAGCCGATTTGTGCAGGTATCCTGAAGGCCAGGCGTACCGCCGATGCAGAGACCGTGATGTGTGCGCCGGCGAGGATTCCGAACATAACGGCATTCAAAATGCTGTAAACGACCATTAAGGCCGGGCCGCCGATTTTTCGCAAATACCAGTAGAGCGTCAGCCGCGTCTGCACCGCAATCGGTGCACATATTAGCGCCCAGGAAAGCACCGCAAGCAGATTGCCGAGAATCAAACCGACAATAACGTCAAATGTGTGTGCTCCTTTGCTGACGAAAAGGGCACCGATAACAAATTCAGTTGCCGCGACGTGCTCGCCGGCAAAAACGCCTGCGAAGTGTCGGCCCGCCTGCAGGTGTTCCCTCGTTACCGGAGCACGCTCAAACTCATAGAGTTTGTCGAGCGCCTGCGTAATACCGTGTTTGTTTATAGTCCCCGCAGCCAACTATTTCACACCTGTCATCAGCATTGCCGTTGTTGTCTGCTGCTGGCTGATGTAGCCGCTGTAAGCCGCTACAACAAACGAAACAACAAGCATCAGCAATCCTAAGCCGAGTAATGCCTTGGTCTTGCCGCTCGTGCCCCGCCACTCACCAAGCGCTGCCCCTAACAAGCTGCTGAACAGGATTTGACCGGCCATCAGTATCGCAAAGCCGATATAGGCCGTCTTGCCCATAGCGGGTTCGCCTGTCTTGAGGCATATAAACTGCGAGCACCAGATTGCTCCCGCCACAGCGGCGAAGACGATGTTGGCAAGCAGTACAGGCCCTTCCGGCCGGATATAATCAGCCACGCTACGGTTTTTCAAGTTTAGCAGCAGACACCACAGGAAGTTGATTGTGAACCCGCCCATCAGCACGACTACGAGCACCGGCATCCCTCTCCAGGCCTCGCTTGTCAACGGCTTGGTTGATACCGCGAGCTTTTCCATTGTCAGGCCGCCCTGAAGCCCGAAGTTCATCGCCGAACTCATCAGGCCGGAGAAAATCGCTATGAGAATACCCTTTTTGAAATTGAACTCTGCAACTGCTTTTCTCTTTTCTTCCTCGGGCATCTCATTCTCTTTTGACATACCCGCCATGCCGACCAGGATGATGCCGACAATCGAAACGAGAACCCCCACGAAGGATACAATGCCGGACACCGACTGAAAAAGTGCGCCGAATTCACCTTTGATTATCTTAGGTATCAGCGTCCCCGCGGAAGAAGCCAGGCCGCATCCAAGCGCCAAACCGAGCCCGACGCCCAGATACCGTATCATCAATCCCCACGTTAGTCCCCCAAGTCCCCAGGCCGCCCCGCAGACGTAACAGTACCATATCTCTTTGCTCGGCGTCCCCTTCAAGACCGACATAATGTTGGGCGACGTCGATAGGGCCAGTATCCACGGGATAATCAAAAGACCGACAATCGCATAAATCATCCAGTAGCTTTCCCACGCCCACTCTTTGACTTTCTTGAAGGGCATATAAAATACCGCCCCCGCCAGGCCGCCTAACGTAAACAGGAACATACCAAGTGCAGGATTCGTCATTGTTTCCGAATTCATTTGTCTCTCCTTAAACGAAATACATTACTTCCGCATTTCAATCGCCTTTTTCTGCTGCATCTCGTCCTTCGGCTCGAATCTCGCGATTATCGCCTCTTGCTTGTAACGGTTGCCTCGTATGCCTTGACCTCTTTCAGCCACGCATCGCCGACCGGCACGTTCATTCGTCTGCAATACTCATCCCAGACGGTCCCAAAGGGCATCGTCTTTAGCTCTTCTAACATTGCCAGGCGCGACGTGTTGTCGCCGGTTATCTCGAACTTGCGAAGCATATCGGTCGGCTCAAGAAGGGCAATCAACAGCGCCTTAATCATACACCGGGCGCCGATTACCCAGGCGGCAACGCGATTGATGCTGGCGTCAAAAAAGTCCAAGCCGATGTGCACCCTGTTCAGGTAATCGCCGCGGACTATTTCTTTCGCCAAATCCTCCAGCTCATCCGAGAGAATCACCACGTGGTCGCTGTCCCAGCGGACCGGCCGGCTGACGTGAAGCATAAGCTCGTCAAGGAACGCCAGCACAGACGATATCTTGTCGGAGACGACCTCAGTCGGATGGTAGTGTCCCGTGTCAAGCGTCAGCAGCGTGCCGCGTTTAAGTGCATAGCCGAGGTAAAACTCGTGTGAGCCGATTGTGCAGCTCTCGGCCCCGATGCCGAACAGCTTTGATTCAACCGAATCTAAGTGGTACTTCTTGTCGATTTTCAAAGCAAATATCTTGTCTAAAGAATCCTTCAGCATCTCGCGGGATTTTTTTCTATCTATGGGGATGTCTTTGTACCCGTCCGGTATCCAGAGGTTTGTTATGCAGGTTTTGCCAAGCTCTTTGCCCATATATTCGCCGATTTTTCGGCAGGCAATCGCGTGCTCAATCCAGAAATTCCGTATGCCTTCGTCATAATTCGCCAGAGTAAAGCCGCTTTCCGCCTTTGGATGCGAGAAGAATGTCTGGTTGAAGTCGAGTCCGATTCCCTGCTGCTTTGCCCAGGCGACCCAGTTGGCGAAATGCTCGGGACGGACCTCATTGCGTTCAATCTTCTTGCCGCCCGATTCAAGATAGCTGGCGTGCAGCGCTAACCGATGCTTGCTCGGCAACATACTATAAACCTTCTCCAAATCGCTCCTCAGCTCCTGGGGCGTTCGTGCCTTACCCGGGTAACCGCCCGTTGCAAGACAGCCGCCGCCGGCGCCTCCGCCCTGGCCCTCAAAGCCGCCCACGTCGTCACCCTGCCAGCAGTGAAGCGATAACGCTATCTTGCTCAGGCGCTCCATTGCTGTTTCCGTATTGACCCCGAGGTCGGCATAGTATTCTTTGGCCGCCTCATAAGGCGTCTGCTTCTTGAAAAAATCGAAGATACCCATTTTTCAAAATCTCCTTTGCGACCGATTAGAATGGATATTCTCGGCGGGTACGGTCCTAACCCGCCTCTTTTACCGCTTCGTACATTGCAAATATGTTCTGCAGCGGAGTATCATCCTGTATATTGTGCGCCGGTGCAACTATATATCCGCCGCCCTTGCCCAAAATCTTGATTCTCCTCTTTACTTCTTCTTTTATCTGCTGGGGCGTCGCATAAGGCATAAGCTCCTGCAGGTCAATCCCGCCGAAGAACGTCAAATCCTTGCCGAACGTCTTTTTCAGGAACTTCGGCTCCATCCCGGCGGCTAACGGCTGAATCGGATTTAAAATATCAAGGCCAAGCTCGATAAAGTCCGGGATTATTGGAATAATCGAGCCGCAACTGTGCCACGCAAGTTTTATGTCGCACTTTAACTTCCTGAACTCATCGAACATCTGCTTGATTCTCGGCTTAAAAACCCTTCGCCACATTTCGGGCGACATAATCATCCCGCCCTGTCCGCCGAAATCATCGCCGGCCCATATCACATCCGCACCGACCTTTATCAACTGCCTGCCCGTCTCGATACTAATCTGGAGAATCCTGTCCATCAGTACAGACACGTATGGCTTTCCAAGCGTCAGGTCCATCAGGAATTTTTCAAGCCCCACAAGATACCAGGCGGTTTCATAAATCGAACATTCCAGGTCGCCAAAAACCGCGTAGTCCTTTCCATACTTTCTCACGGTCTCTTTCGCCGCGTCGTAACGTCCCTCGGCCAGCGGGTCGGGAAATTTGTACTTCGTTATGTCGGCCTCGGTTTCAGCCCCCGCAAGCGGGTACTTGTAAAACTCATTATAAAGGCCGAACGGCTTGAACGTCATCCCCCATTCGTTCACCAATGTCCCGTCAGGAAGCTTTTTTGTCGGGAATCCTTTCGGCGAACAGGCGGCGATTCCCACCCCGTCGTTGCCCATCCTCGTGAGCAGCCCCGTATGCGATATCCTTGTCGAAAGCAGCGAATCCAAAGGCGGCTCAGGCGGCAATTTCAATGCCTTCGCCAGTTTCTCTGCGACCTGCGGCGTCAACGTCGCAAATACGGGTGTCCTGTCCGGCTGTTTGTGATTTATCGCTGCAAATATCCGCTCTTTTGAATTCATTGTCGCTCCCTGTCAATCCAGATGAAATACCTCCTTTAGCTCGACTTCCACGGGCGAATTGTCCGCCTCGACATCCATAATGTCCGCCATATAGTCCCACCATTTGCGCATTATGGGGTGTTTACGCAAATCACCGGCCTTGTTGTCGTCCGTCAGTTTCTGTACGGCAAAGAGCGTCAGCGTCTGCTCATCAAGAAAAATCGAATAGTCCTTTATCCCTGCCTTTGAAAGCAGTTTCGCGAGCTGCGGCCAAATCTCAGCGTGCCTCTTCTTGTACTCCTGCTCAAATCCCCTCTTCAACTTCATCTTAAATGCATGTCTCTTCATAGTAATCCCTATATGTTAGAGATATCAGCGTTATTGATATTTTTCCAGGAGTTTCTGTTCTGCCTGGGTCGTCCAAAGACCATCGTTCAAACAGGCGGCAACGTCCGGCATTGTCTCGGCAAGTTTCTCAAGCGTGGTTAATGCTAGGCCCCTGCACGCCGGATACACGATTATCTTGCCTGCTATCGAGCGGTTTTCGACTGCTCGTATGCCGTCGCACGCGCCGTCAAGACCGCTGATTGCGGCAACCGAAACATTTGTATCCAGCCGACCCGATACAACCTTTGCAAGCACCTGTTTCATATCATCGAGGACCGAGCCGCTGGTGCCGATGAAGTACAACTTCTTTTCGATGTAACCTTCAAGGTCGATTCGGCCCGTTACCGCAGCAGGTATCCCCGCAAAGATGTTTATGATAGCGCCATCAACTGCGATTTTTACCGCTCCTGCGACAAGCTCCGGCACTGGAGCCATCAACGCTACATAGGTGAATTTATCTTCAATCTTCTCCTTGCTCGCGTTATATGTCCTGAACTGCACGCCGTTCTTTTCCGCTAATGGTTTTGCAATTTTAGCAAGGACCGCTAATCGGCTGTCATCCACGTCCCCTGCAAACACTTTGACCCCTGGTATGCCCTGGCAGATGTTTCGTATGACGTGCATCAGGCCCATAGGCCCGCCCGCGCCGATAACGTTAATCACATCGCCCTTGCGAATCTCGCCGGTGCGCGGAATATACCGCATCGAATCAGCAGGGTCGCTCCCTGTTGTCCCCACGATTCGAATACCGCCATAATGTACCCTCCCGACCTGTGTGACGATGTCTCTTTCAAGCCGACCCCCGCAAAGAACAATATTGAAGAGGCCCTTCGGCCCTACCTTGGAAAACAGCTCTTCAATCTTGTCGGCGTCGCAGCCGAAGTAGAGAACATCATCAAAAGCGCCGTCAGGCAAATCGGATACCTTGCGGCGACTCTCAATGGCAATATCCGCAAAAGGCGGCGCACTGCCTGATACCCACGTTGCCTTTGCTGGTCTGCCGAACGTTCCGAACAGCTCCCGCAGCGTTCCGTCGCTGACTTCATTATCGGCAACAATAAGCATCTTGCCGCCTGTCTTTACCCTTTGACGCTCGACGCTGGCGTAGGCGTCTTCTACGCACGCCCACGGTTCTATCAGCGCAATCGCCGATGCGCTATACTGCTCCGGGACGGGTATGAGCATTGATTCGCCTCCTGGCGAGGTAATTATTCTTTCATCCATCAGGACATATTCCTGCAGGGCGCCCTCGAAGTTGTAGCCGAACGAAGCGTTCGATTGTGCGGTCGGCAGCCAGCGGTAATCGGTCTGAACTAAATATCGCTGGCCGCATTTAAACCTCGTTACACCCCGCCCGACGGCCTCAATCCGCACAACCGCCTCGTGCCCCGGTACTGTCGGCCTGTCTGCTGGTGCGTAACTGGAAATCTCATCGAGGACCTTGCTGTCTATGCCGCCCACTATCTCGGTTTTTCGCACGTGAGACGCAAACTGCTTCAATAGTTTCAAATCCGAGAAGCAAAGCCCGACCGCTTCGACTCGACAAACAATTTGATGCGGCCCAGGCGGGACAATCGCCTTTGTCCTGTTCAGCATCGGCTGATTAGGTCCAACTAACTGCACCGCATATTGTGTCTTTGGGAAATTTGACATTTTACCTCTGTCAGGGACTTGCCTTTTTTAGTATTTCCTGGCAAGTTGTCTTTTCTGTTAATCCCGCAATCCTGTCTTCATTGGCCGGCCTGAGTGTTTTCCCAAGCGTCTCAAAAAACTCATTCCTCTTTTTTATATCCTTGAAGCTCTTTGCGGCCCAGACGCTTGTGTAACCCAGTCCGCACTTACGCTGCAGGACCGAATGCGCGTACGCAATATGCGCACCCTTTAGAAACACCGGCACAAGAGACGAAAGCTCCGCAGTATCGAAATCATCGACGAATTTCTGGCCGGGACTGTTCATCTCCGTGCCTTCTATCAAAACCAGATTTAGTTTCTCTGCTAACTCCACGACCTGATAGAGGTTTTTGAGCTTCTGGTCGGTCTTGCCCGCCGTATAGTTTCGGTCGGGTATAACATTCAATGCGACACAGCCCGCCTTTACAGCCACGTCAAGCAGCTCTTCGATGGCCTGCTCGCCGTCGCTTGTGCCGTCCAGCCAGGTCCACGTCGGCATCGCACCGGCGGCCAATAAAAACTCATTTGTTTTCATCAGGGTCGGAAACGACCCCTTGTCGGGCTGCACGTAACCGACGCCCCCTTGCTTCATTGTCTTGACTCGAATGGTGTTCAGCAGGTCTCTGCCTTCAGGAATACCCAGCTTAACCGCATCGGCTGCGAGTTTCTGCGACCAGTACTCGGCAAGTTTTTGACCGTCGCCGAACATTTGTTGTGCCTTGCGGGCATAAGCCGAGCATATATGCCGCTCAGTCGCATTTCCTGCCGGCGTAAGCGGCAACACGTCCTTTTCGTAATCCAGCTCAACGGGCGATAAATACTTATTCACTCTGCCCATAAGCTCTTTATTTCGCTGCTGGGCTGTACCCTTCAAGCCCCTAAGAAAAGGCACAAGTTTTACATCGACTCCGGCCTTAGGAAATCCGACTCCCATGTGGTATGAAATCCCCGGCTCGCCCGGCGAATTTATTACCCTTGTGCTGAACTGCGGCACATAGACGCGCGTCTCCATACCACCGCACGCCTTCAGTTCCAGCATCTTTGCGGCCTTATAAAACTCTTCAAGACCGTCTAATACATCGAAATCGACGACGCCCGCAACCGCCAGGCCCCGTTTCTTTGCAAGCCACGCAAATTTAACAGGCGAATATCCATAAGTGTTGTAAGAAAAAAAAGTATGACAATGGATATTCAGTGATGTACCCGGCTGCGGCAGTGTTATGTCACCCGCCTTGACCTTGTCGCAGAGCTTGGCGATCGCCTCTTTTCTTTCAGCGGGATTGAAACTGTCCAATTTCTGTTCAAGCTGCTCAATTGAAGCCATTTTCCCTCAGACGTCCCTATTTCATATTACTTCTATATTGTTTTTCCCATAGCGCCGTTTCTTTCGGCTGGTATTCCTTCCCGGCAAACGACCGGCGCACAATCTTTCTGCCTTCCGCCAATGTCTTTATCTGCCCTGCGGCCTTTGCCTGCATCAGAATATTGCCGATGGCCGTCGCCTCAACAGGCCCGGTTACAACCTTCTTGCCCGTCGCGTTCGCCGCAAACTGATTGAGCAGCTCATTTTGGCTGCCGCCGCCCACTATATGCAGACACTCAATTGTTTCGCCCGTGACCTCCTCTATCCGGTCCATCACGAAGCGGTACTTCAGCGCTAATGCCTCAAGAACCGCCCTGACTATTTGACCCTTGTCGTCTATTTTTGTCTGTCCCGTTTGCGCCAAATGCTCGTTGATTCGTTTGGGCATCTCGCCCGGTGCGATAAAGGCACTGTCGTCAACGTCAATACGGACGGCAAATGGTTTTGCCTTTTCCGCCATCGCCGTCAGTTGCGCGTATGAAAGGTCCTGGCCTTCCTTTTGCCACTGCCTTCTGCATTCCTGCACAGGCCACAGTCCCATTATGTTCTTGAGAAGCCGAATTGTCTTCTCCACGCCGCCTTCGTTGGTGAACGGCAGCTCAAATGTCTTGTCGGTAATGATTGCCTTGGACACCTCAACGCCCATTAAGCTCCACGTGCCGCTCGATAGATATGCCCATTTGCCGTCGCCTGCCGGCACAGCGGCTACCGCGCTTGCCGTATCGTGAGAGCCGACTGCAACGACCGGTATCTGCGGGCAGCCGATTTCCTTCGCAACCTCCGCCGTCAGTGTCCCAACGACCTTGCCCGGCGAAATAACCTTCGGCATAATCTTTATGGGCAAATCCAGCTTTGAAAATACTTCTTTCGACCATTTGCCCGTCCGCATATCCATCAGTTGCGATGTGCTGGCAAGTGTATATTCCGCGTACATCTTGCCGCACAGGTAGTATGAAACCAGGTCGCCGAAAAAAACCAGCGTCTTTGTTTTATCTAAGGCGCGCGAATTGGCCAGCCGCATCGCCAAAAGCTGATACACACTGTTGAACTGCATAAACTGCAGGCCCGTATGCTCGTACAGCTCCCGCTTGGGCATAAGCTCAAACGCCTTTTCCATCATTCCGTTTGTCCTGCCGTCGCGGTAGTGATACGGGTTTTCGATTAGTTCGTTCTTGTCGTCAAGCAAACCGAAATCAACTCCCCAACTGTCAACGCCAATCCCCGCGGCCTTTCCCGCCGCCTTTGCCGCCTTGCCAATGCCGACCTTTATTTCCGACATCAGCCGGGGCAAATCCCACCGCAGCGACCCGTCTTGTTTCAATGGGCCGTTGCTGAACCGATGAATCTCTTCCAGCCCCAATTTCTCCGCCGAGACAATTGCCAGCATCACTCTGCCGCTCTCCGCTCCCAAATCGACCGCAATGTACCGTTTTTCCTCTGCCATATTATCCTCCCGATATTATGTAGTAACACTATCCTTTATCTTTAGAAGCTGCTTCATAACGTTGGCCGGCTGTCCCGTCCACCCGGGTACTCCGAATGCGTCGTGAAGCTGCCTGTACAAGGCATAAAGCTGCTGATAAATCCCGTGGTTGCCGGGCTTTGGTTTATAGGTTATCTGTTTGACGCCGCACATTGCGGTAATCGCCTCGGGGACGGTGTTGAATCCGCCCTTGTCTTTGCCTGCAACCACCGCTGCGGCGATAGCCGAGCCAAGTGCACACGTCTGGCTCGACCGTGATACCTTCATTTCCCGCCCGGTTATGTCTGCGTAGATTTGCATCAGAAGTGGATTTTTCTCTGCGATGCCTCCGCAGCAGACCACCTCCTGCACTTTGACCTGGTATTCCTCAAGCCGTTTGATAATCGTTAGCGCCCCAAAAGCAGTCGCCTCAATAAGTGCTCGATAAATCTCTTCCGGTCTGGTGTGCAGTGTTTGGCCGACAAGCAGCCCCGTCAGCCGCTGGTCGGCGAGGATATTGCGATTGCCGTTGTTCCAATCGAGCGCAAGCAATCCCGATTGACCGGGCTTGAGTTTCGCCGCCCTTTCGGTCAGTGCCTCGTGCGACCCGGCTGATTCCCCGCCAGGCCTGATGCAACTGACAAACCAGTTGAATATGTCGCCCACCGCGGATTGTCCTGCCTCAAGCCCAAGATAGCCGGGCACTATCGACCCATCCACAATTCCGCAGATGCCGGGTATGTCGGCGGTCTTGCCTGTTTTGGGGGCGATGAGCATATCGCAGGTGCTTGTGCCGATTATCTTCACCAGCCGGCCTTCGGCTATCCCAGCGCCGACTGCACCCATGTGCGCATCAATTGCGCCGACCGCAACAGGTATGCCGGCCTTTAATCCGACCCTCTTTGCCCATTCGCCCGTAAGTGTCCCTGCAGGGGTATCGATTGTGAAGCTTTTCTCATACAGACGGTCGCGCAAATTGCCGAGTTTGCGGTCGATACCGGCCAGGAATTTCTTCGCAGGCAGTCCCCCCCAGTCGTCGTTAAACATCGCCTTGTGCCCTGCGGCACATCGACTTCGCTTTATCTCTTCCGGTTTTGTTGTCCCCGTAAGTACGGCAGTTATATAATCGCAACATTCCAGCCACGTATGCGCTGCATCGAAAACTTCGGTGTCGCTCCGCAGGCAGTGCAGTATCTTGCTGAAGAACCACTCCGACGAATACGTCCCGCCGCATTTCGCCAGATACTCCGGATGCTCTTTCTTTGCCAGCTCGGTTATCTCTTCGGCTTCGGCGTATCCTGTATGGTCCTTCCACAGCCAGGCGTATGCATTTGGATTGTCCCTGAACCTTTCCGTTTCGCTTAATGGTACGGTGTTTGCATCGACCGGCAGGGGGGTGGAGCTTGTGGCATCGACTCCGATTCCGATTATCTCGCCGGCATTGAAATTCCGCTCGGCCCTTTTTGCCCCGGCGATTGCGCCCTTTACTGTAATCTCAATCGCCTTTATGTATTCTCCGGGTTTTTGCCAGGCAAGGTTATGGTCCGAAGAATTAAGTATTATGCCGTGGTCGCCGCTTTCATATTCATATACTGCCCCGACTATCTCTTTGCCGTTGCTTGCATCGACAATTACACACCGGGCTGAATTTGTGCCGTAGTCCAATCCAATTGCGTATGCCATAATCAAATATCCTTCAACCACCCAGGCCACTGCTGATGCCGCAAAACGTGCCTTATAACGCAAATTCGGCGCCTTTGCAATTGAAAATCCCGGCGGTTGTGCCCATCGTGCGACTATCGACCCTTTAGTGCCTCGATGAGCGCGACGACGTTTTCAGGCGGAACATCATCGGGCACACGGTGTGTCGGGCCTGCGATGTAGCCGCCGTCAACCGCCATAATTTCAATCGTTTCTCGAACGATTCGCTTCAGCTCATCCGGCTTAACAAACGGTAGCGTCCGCTGTGTGCTGATTGCCCCCCAGAATGTCAGGTGTTTCCCATAGTCGGCCTTGAGTTTCTTAAGGTCATACACCTCCGGCTGGACCGTCTGGTAAATATCCAGACCGATATCAATCAAGTCGCCTAATATCTCACTGACGTTCCCGCAGCAGTGTAAAGCAACAACCTTCTCCGCTGCCTTGACTCTCCCAAACATTTTCGCAAGCCCGTGCTTGATAAATCTTCGCCAGGTATCAGGACTCATTAGCAGGCCCGTCTGCTGGCCGTAGTCATCGCCGAAATAAAAACCGTCGATGTTGTACTGCACAGCCGATTCGATAATTGCAAGATTGTACTCAAGGATTCCGTCAAACAACTGCTCCACAAAGGCCGGCTCAAGATGAAAATCCATCAGCAGATTTTCCATCCCGCGCAGCGACCACGCCCGCTCAAAGTATGTTGTTCCAATCTTTCCGAGCTTGAATGTGTCCCTGCCGTTATTCAGAACCTTCTCAGTAACAATCTTGATTTGTTCGATAGGGGGGTTTGGGAATTTGTACCCATTCAGCCCCGGCTCTTTCAAAATTATCTCACGGATGATTCCTGTGTCCTTGTCTAATCCGCTGCGGTCCCATTTTACGCCGAACTCATCCTGAAAAAGTCCATCGCCTGTGTCCTTGCCGCCTATGTTGTAGCTCGCCTTTTCGATATGGTTTCCTGCGAACTCAAAGAAATCTCCTGGTTTGATTCCAAGATGGCTTGTCACCTTCACCAGTTCCATGCTGGTTAGCTCAATGTTATACGGCACAGTATCAGTGCGTTTATTCCCGACCGCCCTTTGTACTCTTTCTTTTCTCGTCATTGACCGGATTATCAATTATCAATCATCAATTATCAATTCAAAACGTATGACCAATCCCGTTCCGGCGGTTATAATCTATCGCTATGAGAGTGCTTGTTTACGGCGCTGGTTCGGTTGGTTTGGGTCTTGCGAGCTGTTTGCTCAAGGCCTCAATAAAGGTATGTCTTGTCGCAAGAGCAAATACTGTTCGTGCACTGCGAGAAGTCGGACTAACCAGGACGGGTATCTTTGGTTTCTTCCACGCACAGCCGGGCACTTTTGTTTCTTATGAATTGCTTGTCGAAATTCAAGACAGGCCCTTTGATTTCATTCTTGTTTGTACGAAGTCCTATGATTCCGCCGTTTCTGCACAGGACATCTCAAAACACAAAAAGCTATTTGGCAAAAATACAAAAATAATTCTTTGCCAAAATGGCTGGGGCAACGCCGAGATATTCGTTCGTTATTTTGAAAAGTCGAGAATCTGCAACGCACGTATCATTACCGGTTTTACCAGGCGTAAGCCCAATGAGGTCGAGATAACCGTTCACGCAGATGCAATACATATCGGCAGCTTGTTTGGCGGCGTCTCATCACCAGTGCAGCCATTGTGTCAGGCCATAGCACAAGGTGACATACCATGCGAAACGACCGAGTCAATCGAAAAAGACCTCTGGGCGAAAATGCTTTACAATTGTGCATTGAATCCCCTCGGAGCCATTTTGGACGTCCCATACGGTAAACTTGCAAAAAATAAATACTCAAATACACTGATGGACGCCATTATCGAAGAAGTATTTATCGTTATGAGCGCAGCCGGATACAAGACACACTGGCAATCGGCAGCAGGTTTCCTGAAGGTCTTTTATGATAAGCTTGTCCCCGATACCGCCCTGCACAAGTCATCGACCTTGCAGGATATCCTGGCAGGCAAAAAAACAGAAATAGAAGCCCTGACAGGGGCGGTCATTCGGCTGGCAGAAAAACACAAAATCAATGTTCCACACAATCAAGCCGTTTACAGCATCATAAAATTCATCGAATCACTACACCCCTGATTCCCCCAAAATCGGCATTGCCAGTATTGAAAAGTGTGATTTTTGACCTTTTGTGTTAATGGCCTTGCCGCCTTGTGTCCCATAAAAATGTATGATAATTTTTCTTCACGGTGCTCCTTCGGTCAACAAAACCTTCCACATTTCCGCTCAAACTTCAAGTAGTTTTCATATATGGCCGATGTTTTCCTTTATAGGTGAAAGGTCGATTTAACTTCGACCTCGGCTTATGAGTGTGCCGAGCTTATTGACCCGATGTGGGTCAAGGCAAGCAAATGACCTTGTTTTCGCAGTTTGTTGAATCCGATTTTTCAAGGAGAAGAAAAATGTTAGGAAACAGAATGAGTCGAGTTGCACAAGTAGTTTCATTGGCAATGTGTCTTGTTTTTGTGACTGCGGCTGTCGCCCAGGACATATCCGCTTTGTATGATTCACAAAAGCACACATTCGAAGTTGGCCCGGAAATATCCTATATGAAGTACAGCGAGCCAGACGTGATGGAACAAAAAGGCGTGATGTACGGGGTAGCAGCATCTTACATTTATCGTGACTCAGCCGAATCCACTATGCTTCGCCTGGATGGCAGGGTTGGTTGGGGACAGATGGATTACGACGGCCAGTTGATGGATGGTACCCCATATTCATCGGCCGGAGATGATGAGTTCACCTACGAGGTGCGTGGCTTGGCGGGCTGGGATTTCGCAAATGAGACCGCAAGAGCTACTCCGTATGTTGGATTCGGTTATAGATTCCTGGAAGATGATTCATCCGATGACCCCGCTGGCTATAAAAGACAGTCAAACTACTTGTATGTTCCTCTTGGTCTGGAGTTTCTCTTTCCCTCAAAAGGCGTATGGTCTCTTGGTGCGATGATGGAATTCGATATTCTTCTTTGGGGAACACAGGATAGCGACATCGGCGGCGCTTATGGCAACGTCAGCAATAACCAGCACGATGGAACAGGTATGAAGGCCTCTGTCCGCCTCCAGAAGAAAGGCAATAAGGCTGATACGGTAATAGAGCCCTTCGTAAGATTGTGGACTATCAATGACTCAGAGGAAAGCGAGGGCCTTTACGAACCGAAGAACCGCTCAGTTGAAGTCGGACTTCGTCTGTCGTGGAAATTCTAATAATTGGATTAGCACTCTCATACTGGTCTTGAAAAAAAGACGACGCCCGGGTTTTTAAAATCCGGGCGTCTTTTGTTTACACGACAATCGTTTCTGTTGTCTCTACTGCGGCTCTCTTGGCACCGGCGGTTCAGTTGGTGGTGGCGGCGGCAATGGCCTCGGCGTTATTCTGACTATCTTTTGCGCCTGGACGAATGCTGTCCCCACTATCTTTGTAATCCGACAATCAAGCAGATAATATCCCGGCGTAACGACCGCACGGTCGCCGACAGCCGGAATAATATCTATTTCTTCAATGCCGGCTGTTTCCTGTTCAATGCCAGGTACAGGAAAATTCGGCTCTGGCAACTCAGGGAATCTAATCAGGATGTTTGCCGCAGAAATTATTCTTGTGCTGTGAGGGGGCACCACGGCCCGACCGAAAAGAGGCAGCCGAAAAACCTCCGTGTTGGGTTCAGGCGGCAATACCGTTGAACCCGGAACCACCTCAGGCATCGGGCTTGGTCCAAGTCGTGTCAGCGTCGCAAAACCGATGACAATCGGTCGATTCGGGATTATCGCAACATTGACGTCCTGACCGTTCAGAACGCCCCCCACGATTTCCGAAACCGCATTTTGCCTCGTCGGATTGACCAACTGGTTCGGCTGCTCAATAAAAACCGCTTTAAAATCATCATTAAGCAGTTTCACCGTCAGGCACAGCACGTCGCCATTATGGAAAATCTCTCTATTTGTCTCGACGTCAATGCGGAAATCCCTGCTTATTGGCGCCGAATTAGAATCCACCCTGACCGTTGACGTCGGCTGAATAGGTCCCACCACCTGTCCTGCCGCTAACGATGCCGTCAGCCCCACACTTATCACGACTAATAACACTTTACTCATCCGCTTCATACCATACCTCCTGAAAAATCATCGTTCTGAATACTTGTTTCCACAGCTATAGCTGATTGTTTTCGATTCTACCATTGCCTCTGACATCCTGCAATCCATCGAGTTTTCACAAGACATAGACGTTTTCCTGCCCGGCTTTATTGCACGACACGCACAAAGTATATATCTCTTGGCCCTTACATTTTTCATTGCAGAGATGTTCATCTTCGGCTATATTACTTGCCGCAAATGAGTACCCTCGAGATAAATGCTATCAGAAAGGAATACGGTACGCTGGTTGCCGTCAATGACGTCAGCTTCAGCGTCGAGCCGGGCCAGGTCGTCGGATTGATTGGTCCAAACGGAGCAGGCAAGACCACGCTGCTTCGTATTCTGGCAACTCTCCTTCGCCCCACAAGCGGCAGCGCAAAAATCTTTGGCTGCGACCTGGCAAAGGAATATCTCAAAATCAGAAAATACATCGGCTTTATGCCCGACTTCTTCAACCTTTATAACGACCTTACCCTCGCCGAATGCCTTGATTTCTTCGCCAGGGCCTACGATACCGACCACGCCTCGATACCGCAGCGAATCGAGCAGATTCTTGACTATGTTGACCTGAAAGACAAACGCAACGCCTTAATCCGCCACCTTTCCAGGGGAATGGTTCAGCGTATGGGCGTTGCCGCCTTGCTCATTCACGAACCGCAGTTGCTCCTGCTCGATGAACCCGCCTCAGGCCTTGACCCTCGCTCCAGAATCCAGTTGCGAAATGTCCTCAGACGGCTCAGCGCCGAGGGTAAGACCATAATAATCTCCTCGCACATCCTGACCGAGCTGTCGGGCTTCTGTACCCACATCGTTATTATGAATAAAGGAGCCATCGAGCTTTTCGGTTCTGTTGACGATATCGAAAGAAAAGTCGCGGGCGCACGAAAGCTCAAAATATCCGTACTTGGCGACTCTGACAAGGCGGTTGACTTGCTCGTACAGTACAGCAACAGCAGTGTCGTCTCATTGGACGGCAATACAATGACCCTCGAAATGACCAAAGGGCCTGAAGAAGTCGCCGCCATAAATACCCATCTGGTCAACAACGGAATTAAAGTCGTTTCCTTCTATGAGGAAAAAACCGACCTCGAAGACCTGTTTATGAAAATATCGGGTAGAAAGTGATGAAACTCGCATCCGCCGCCAAAAACCTGTTCTTGCACAACGCGATGCTGCGTCGCTACCGTTGCAGTGTCCTTCGACCGAGCCAGTTGTGGATTTATGTGACCATTTACGTCGCGGTGGCCATTCTGATTCTGTTCGTTAATCACAGCATCCGCCAGGCGAAAGACAACCCAATTATCTATGAAAAGTATTACAACACCCTGTATTATCAGTTCCTCGCCCTGCAGACGCTGCTGCTTCTCTTCTGGGCGACATTCAATTCTCGCTCCGCCGTAAGGCAGGAGGTGTCTGACAAAACATACGACTTTTTCCGTCTGCTGCCCTTCTCGGCAATGCAAAAAACCGTCGGTATCCTTGTCGGCAAAAATCTGGCCGCTCTTCTGCTCGCCTGCTTCACCTTTATTCTTATTTTGCTGTTCGGCATACTCGGTAAGGTAAGTGCCTCTTTGCAACTGCAGGTTATCCTCCTGATGTTGACCGCAACTTTGTTTACAAACTCGGCAGCTCTTCTCTCCTCCGGTGCAGGCCTGAGGAAACAGGCCAGAATGAGCGTCGCCGCCTGGATATTAATGTTTATGTTCCTTGGGCCTTTATTCGTCCAATTGCTCTTTCTACCCTTTTTTGCCATATCACAGATTCGAAAAGCCGACCTCGTCACAGTTCCATTTTATCGGCTTGATATCCTCATACTGGTATTGGTAGGTCTTATTCTCCTTTATTTTAGCATCTGGTGTATTCTCGGAATCTTGCGAAAATTTACTTACGAGAATGAACCGCTGTTTACGCGAATCGGCGCCTTTATTTTCCTGGTTGGCTACGAGGTTGTCGTCCTCGGCCTTTTCTATGCCCATTTTGCGAGGTTCCAGCCGTCCGTCTATGCCTTCTGGCTTGCCTCGCTGGTGCCCGTCGTCTTTGTCCCACTCGCCTCGGTCAAAACCTTCGACAACTACCTTGAGCACTGTGGCCTTATCCGCGGCTCATCCGCTAATCATAAAAGTATGCCCCTGGTGCTGTTCACCTATTCGAATCTTACCCTCGCATTCGTCCTGTTTGCGGTATGGACCGGCTTTGCGTTTGCAACAAGCCGGATGGGGATGCTCTCGCCGGGTCAATCCCTCTTCGACATCGCCGTCGTCCTGTCATTCTGCCTGTTCCTTCTGCTCCTGCTGGAGTTGAATGTGCTTTATGGCCCCGTCTTCGGCAAGTTAGGTCTTCTCCTGGCCTTTATTGCAATCCTCCATTTATTTCTCCCGATTATTCTCTGGGCGACAATTGACAATACCTCGCTTTACTACTACTGCCTGTTCGGATTTTTTGCGCATCTGTTCAATCCCCTGCACGTAAAAACCATTGCTGCTCACTCGCCCGTGCTCGTCGTAAATCTTCTTTTGTGCATTGTCCCCCTTCTGCTGGTGTCCAAGCGGTATCTGTACATCCTTCGCCTGCGAAAAGGGATGTAATCCGCCCACCTCAATGTTTACCCGCCTTTTGTGTGGCGGGTCGCTTATCGGAATCGGCGGGTTTAGTGTTCAACGTTCGACACTAGTCCGGCGTCCTCCGTTTCCGAGTCACGAGGCACAAGCCATGAGCTACGAAATCCGTCCTCTGTTCTCCGTCTTCTGTCTTCTACAATTATCCGCTATCCGCTTTTCAGTCATTAGTTGTGTAATGGCCGCGATAGTCCTCGCCGTCGCCCCCTGGTTTTTTCTGATTATCTCCTGGCCATTCCGCGCAATCGGGCGGGCGTAATCGGGGTCAGTTAGACATCTCGACATTGCCTCGAATAGCTCATTCTTGTCTTTAACTAAAATCGCGCCGTTGGCTTTCAATAGATCATCGACCGCCTGTTTGAAGTTGAGGGCATAAGGGCCGAAAATTGTGCATTTGCCTAACGCCGTTGCCTCCATCATATCTGAGCCGCCCATCGGCACCAACGACCTGCCCACAAAAATCACCGTCGCAAGCGAATAAAACTTCCGCAAATCTCCCATCGTATCGCCGAGAATCACATTTTCGATTTTCGATTTGGACGATGTTTTTTTCAATTCGCTGTATCGAATCAACCCGAATCCGGCTTGCCTGATTAGTTCGGCCACCTCATCAAAGCGTTCGGGCTTTCGCGGGACAATCGCTAATCGAAGGTCGCTGAATTTATGTTTCAGTCCCTTATAGACGTCGAGGATGATTTGCTCTTCGTCGTTTCCGGTTGCACCTGCCACCCACAGCCGTTCGTTTTCAAGGCCAAGCTGCGCCGCCAGCTCATCAGCGCCTTCAACCTTATCGGCGACCTGCGCGGTATCGTATTTCAGCGAGCCGGTGACAATGACCTTTTCCACAGGCACGCCAAGTGCCCGGAACCTTTCGGCGTATTCATCCGTTTGCGCAAACACCATCGTAAGGTTCTTGAAAATTTTTCTTGTAATCGCTTTTACCAGTTTATATCTGGCAAAACTTCGTTCACTTAATCTACCGTTGACGACGACCACCGGTATATTCGATTTGCGCGCAATCCTGACCAGGTTGGGCCACACCTCCAGCTCCATCAGCAGGCACAACGCTGGCTCAATGTTCCCGAACGCCCTTTTCATCGTCGGCGAAAAATCCATCGGAAAATAAAACACCGTCTTCTTGTCGCCGAACAGCTTGCTCGCCCGCTCAAAGCCCGTGTCGGTCGTCGTGCTAATGACTATCTCGCAGGCCGCGAATTTCTTCTCAAGCTGCTCAATCAGTGTCCTGGCAGCGTTGACCTCTCCGACGCTGACGCAATGTACCCATATACATTTCTTCTCCGGGTGCCTTCGCGCAACCTTCCCGAATCGGTTCGCCCAGCCGGCACGGTAACGACCGTACCTGAGCATTTTGTAAATCACCACAGGACTTACTGCGACAATCGCAATAAAATATGCAAGGTCAATTAGAACATTCATAATATCAAGGCAATGATATTCGCTCTGTGGTGGTCTGTCAAACGGTCAATGGCAATTAAGGATTGCTTGTTTGCAGCCAGTTTTGCGCCAGAATTGCAAAGTCGCGGAAGTTGACAATCGCGTCACCGAACAGGTCGGCTCGCGAATTCCAGTTTGGCGACACAGGAGTTGCCAGCCAGGCGTCCGCTAATGCTGCCAGGTCGAGGTAATCGACTACCCCGTCGCCGTCCGTCGGTGCAATGTCCCCCATAAGCCGGTATATTGTCTGGTATTCCACGGCTGGGTCGTCCTGCAGGAAAAGTCCTCCCCCTCTAAGCACGAAATTCAAATCCACAAAAAGATTCATACCAATTACCCCGTCCGCCGTGCCTCCCTCGGGAGACGGAATGTCTAATAGCACAACAGGGCTGTTCGTAAATGACAGCCAATCGCCCAAGGCAGGAATTTCAAGAGCGTCAATGTAAAAACCCGGAGCCATTATCGTGTCCCCCGTTACTCCTTGTATCTCAACCTCAAAATCGGGATTGTCCGGGTCAAGGTCAAGCCGAGCAGCAACTCGCGAGCCGATGACCGTAATCTGCGCGCCTGTATCGAAAAGAAAGCGGTCTTTGTCAATCGCGCTTTTGTTCCCCTCGTAAAGGTCAACGCTGGCGACAAAAAAGATGCTTTGCGATGAGTTGCCTATGAGTACCGACGGGCTTGTCGGACTGAAATCAAGGTCAAACGGGTCGAATATATACTGCACCGAAACAGCGCCAAGAGGCCGCAATTCCAGAGGTATCATATTCCGATATGTCGGAATGCACGGATCGTCCTGCTCATATATCTTTATGTCCGGCGCAACATATTCATCACCGTCGCGCGATAAACTGATATGCCGGTCGTTGTAAAAGACGGCGGTGAAATACGCCGCCAAAGGCGACCCAATCGCCGTTGGCAAATCCGGCCAGCCGCCTTGACCTGCCGCTATCGCCACATTCGACTGTCCCATCATTCCCGATGTATCAGTCAGTAGCCCTTCAGAATCAATTGCACCCAGTCCGTCAATGAATATACCTATCGGCTGACTTACCCATACTTCCGTCGAGCCGGTGACGCCGCTTATTATTATGCTGTTCGAAGTTACAAGGCCTGCATCGAATAATCCCGCCTGAGTCGCAGCTACATTACCCATAATATGAGCGCTTGCCCCGGTGTCGTAAATCCCGATTGCGTAGTCCGACTCCGGGCTGCCCGTCAGGTAGTCCCCCACCACCGATGTCTGTGTCAACGCCTCAAGTTCGCCTATGTCTGACCGCGCATCGGTAACCGCCACCGCCACCCACGGCACAAAACCGTCAATCGGCGGCGAATCAATAACGTTCGCAATAACAGGCCCCGGCGTTTGTTCACCCCACAAGATTAGCCGCCATGCCGCATCACGTGGCAGCACCTTCTTGCCGCATTTGCCCGCCTTGTGTGTTTCTCGCATAGCAGGGGGGTTGTGTTTTGGATAATGCACCGATTTGATGCGAACACCACCCGTTGCACGCCAATCGACTTGCTGCTTTTCCCATCCCTGACGCTCCGCTGATGCTACTCCGCACAATAAGACAGCCATTATTGCCGACAGGGCAAATCCCCGGTGTGTATGGTTCTTCTGGTTTGTTCCTTTCATCACCTTAATACCCCACAAAACTTTATTATAGCATACTATAGGCCGTTAAAGGCATAAAATCGCCCCAAAAATCGCTCGCTCCCGCTAAAATCTTGACTTTTCACGACTTCTGCCTTATCTAATAATCAACTTTTTTGTCCCCGTAGCTCAATTGGACAGAGCGTTGGCCTCCGGAGCCAAAGGTTATGCGTTCGAGTCGCATCGGGGATAGTGGCAACTTGTTTCATTCGTGCATACGTGACTCGCTTGATACAAGCAGGTATTATGGTCAATAACCCAACCGGCTTATGGTTAACTGCAGCAGCTTTTTCGCTGCTCTTGTCGCTGTGTTCATCCTGTTGCGATAAGCGGATTGAACCGAAAGGTGCTAAAATGGCTCATAGTTCGGAAATCACTCTGGAAAACGCACAGGCGCAGAATGTCTGGCGAATATTTCGGCAAATCTGCCGTATTCCGCGATGCTCCAAACACACACAGCAAATCTGCGGCTGGCTGAAAAACTTCGCCCGCGAGCACAATCTGCCCTGCCGCAGCGACTCGGTCGGAAACACTGTGATTGAATTACCTCCAACCGCCGGCTATGAAAATTCGCCCACCGTAGTGCTGCAAAGCCACGTTGATATGGTCTGCGAAAAAACTCCCCAATCCAGCCACGACTTCTGCATCGACCCGATTGAGCTTCTTGAAAAGACCGGCTGGGTTTATGCCGACGGCACCACTCTCGGCGCCGACAACGGCCTGGGAATGTCGCTTGCACTTGCACTCGCTTTGGAAAAAAACCTTGCCCATCCCAAAATCGAATTGCTTTTCACCGTTGATGAAGAAACTGGCCTTACCGGCGTAAACGCCATCCAGCCGGGGTTTATCACCGGCAAATACCTGATAAATCTTGACGGCGAAGACGAATCCTTCATCGTCGGTTGCGCAGGCGGCGAAAACACCGAGATTACACTTAAGCTCGATTGGAGCGATGCACCCACGGGTTTGGATTGTTTTACCTTGAAGGTCTCAGGCCTGTATGGCGGCCATTCAGGCGTCGATATTGATAAAGGTCGCGCAAATGCAATTAAACTGTTAACAAAAACAATCGCCCAGTTGCAGGAGCGTTTTGATTTGCGTATGTGCAGTATCGATGGCGGCAAGGCCTCTAACGCGATACCCCGCGACGCCCAGGCGGTCTTATGTTTTAAGCCATCCAATCTTGGTGAAATCAAACAGCGTATTGTGGATATTGAGTCATCATTCAAAAAAGAGTTTGCTAAGACAGACCCTAATATTAAAATTGAAGTGATAAAAACCAGGGAAGCCGCAGAGAAAAAAATCATCAATAATCAATCATCAATAATCAATCTTCTCTCGTCCCTGCCCACGGGCGTTTATCGGATGTCGCCTCAGTTTGCTGGAGTTGTTGAAACGTCGAATAATCTGGCGAGAGTTGAGACCATTCGCGGCCAAAATATTTTGCGTATTACCACTATGCAGCGAAGTTTTGAATTGTCTGGAATGGATGAGTTGACCGGCAAAATTACTGCCGCGGCAAGACAGGCAGGCGCTGAAGTAAAAGGGTCAGAGCGGTATCCCGCCTGGAGGCCCGATACCAGCTCGTCGCTCCTGAAACGGGCAAAAGAAATTTACAAACAGATTAATCATAAAGAGCCGCAGGTCAAGGTCATTCACGCCGGCCTTGAGCCCGCCGTCATCGGCCAAAAAATCCCCGGTATCGAGATGCTCTCCCTCGGCCCGACTATTGAAAACCCCCATTCTCCCCAGGAACGACTCAATATCGCCTCCGTGGACAACGTATGGAATTTTCTGCTTGAGTTGATACCGGCGTTGAAGTAGTGGGATCGATTCGCAGGTTCGTTATCCTAAAATAATGGCTGTCCCCGGTTTTCCGTTATCTGGCTGAAAAAAGCGGAGAAGTAGAATGTTCCCTTTTTACTCCCTTTTTATCCCTTTTTACCCCCGTAATCGTATTCGTACTGATAAACATCCTTATTCTCGGACATCTACCTATTTCTTATCTTTACTAACTCCTGTTTCTAATGATTTCCACAGTGGCAACTTCAGTTCACCAATCACATCCGATCCTTCGAGAAGGAAAAAGTGACATACGAAACCGTCATAAGCACAAAATGGGCAAAAAGGGAGAGGTTTGTTAAAATGTACTGTCTCATCATATAGCCAAAGCATGCATTGCTTGAAACTTTCGGACTCCCTCCAACTACTTTCTTTGCAATAATTGCTCAGACCAGATCTCTCTTTTTTAAAGATACAATATACTTGATATAACTGGTTCAAAGTCCACTCTCTATCGGAATCGTCGGCTGTCATCATTAATTCCAGTTCTTCAGGATAGAGCTTATAGTCTGACTCACCGACCATTGCAACAAGTTGCTTATCCACAAGAAATGGCGCTCCTCTTTCTCGACAAATCTCAACTGCATGAGTCCCGCTCCTCATATCATCGTGCCACATCTGCTGTTGCCAAGGGCCTGATGGACAACAACCCTGCAAACAGAAAGCCATCAGAATAATACCAGCATATAACACCTTACTCACAGTCATCTTTATTCCTTCCCTTTCTTAACGTTCTAAAATTCTTCTGGAATTAGTTCGAACATTCTAGGGCAATGTTGACGGACAAAAGTGTGTTTCTCGTCGGTAGTCGTCTTCCGCCTATAAGGCAGCAGTATATTGTTAAACTGGAAAGAAAAGCAAGTTTTTTCACTTTTGCCACTAAAAACTCAATTTGCAGGTTCGATATTCTAAAATAATGGCTGTCCCAAGTTTCCCGTTAGCAGGTTGAAAAAAGAGGAAAAGTAGAATGTTCCCTTTTTACCTTTCTAAAAATGGGTTGGCTGAAACTGCCTCTGTTGCCAGCAAACAAGTTTCTCTGCCAAACTGTCCGACGCTTTTGCTCTGCTGCCCATTGTCCAGGCCCCTTCGGGGTGCAACCTGGTCCGTCGCTCCACGCCGTCGCTGGTCCGGAATCGAAGGATAATATGCACATCTCCACCATACGCCGACATACTGCCCGCGTCCGCAGCTCGCTGAACCTCGATTAACTGCTTGCGGCCGATATTAAAACCGTAAGTATCTCCTATATAGACCAGTTCATTGTCCCGCAGCCAAAGCATTCCCATATCCTCTTCGACCATCGTCATTTTCTTGAAGCTGCTCTTTGCCGGGTCCGAGATGCCGATATAGATACCACTCTCAATATCCGCACTTGACACCCCGCAGGCCGCCATCCTCCTTTTGACTATCGACTTTTCCAGGGGCTGCCAGATATTTACCCATATCGTCAGAAACTGAACCAGGATAAACGTTCCCAGCAGTGGAGCAATCAGCGACATTGTCCACGACAGTCCAATCGCTGTCAAAATTGGCGTGACCACCATTGAAACAAAAGCTGCGACTCCTGTTCCTGTTAACAATGTAACAATAATATGCATAACATAAAGTTTCTTCTTGACCGAATTCCAAAAGGGCTTGCGGAAATTGAAGGTGAAACATTGAGTCCCCAGAGTTACCCTGTATGCTAACGCGCCGGCTACGAGAAAAAAGAATCCAGCCAGAAACATCAAAGCAATATGTCCGACTATACCTGGTCCTTCGGGCACCTCAGTCGATTTGCTCATCTGTTCAGGCCCTGTGAGAGCACGAATAACCAACGTTGTCACTGCAAAACTGACAATCATGACTAAGCCAATCAAAAGGAATCCCGCCAGCCGTTTACCTAACGATAATTTCTTGGCCGCCTCTTTTGTCATTACTAATCCCTCTCACAAGTTCCCGTCACTTCTTCAATCGTCTGCCGGACAGCAATTTTGACAGACGAAGGTGCGATTCTCTACTTCCGGCCATAATGCGACAGTATATCGTCAAACTGTAAAAAAAAGCAAGTTTTTTTCACCACGCTTTTTTCGTAAAGCGTTGGACGGTGGCACGGCTCGTTTCGTCCTGCCTCGGCTCGGCGCCTCGTCGAGACGGGTCATTCGTCGTACGGTTGTGTCTTAAACGCCGCTTAACGATTGACATAACCGATACGAGCTACGCAACCACAACCGTTTAACGCAACCTAAGGCCTCAATCGGCGGGAGTAATATCTTCAAAACACGCAGGAGCATTCTGTTTAAGGATGGACAGAATGAGATTAGCCGCCTTTCGGATTTCCCATTGTGCGCCTTTGGCCGTGCGAACACTCAAAATATGCCGCCACTCACGAAAATCCGCCGATACCACTATCTCGCTCGTGCAGGCGTTCGGCAAAACAAATCGCGCATCCTCTTTCTTCAGCCCTCTATCCCGCCATTTGCGATACATTTCACTTATGGTCCCCATATCGTTCTGAAAATCGTCAATGAATTCAGCCGGCATACTCTCAGGGATAACATAGCAAAAGTCCTCTTCATTCACGTATCTTTGCGACTGCTGCGACACCGCCATCAGCCGATGCCTCACTAATTGGTGCGTCATTGCTCGCGAGCAGTTCTTTATCCGAAAAGATGCGTATGCGTGCTCTAATGGCGACTCGTGCCCCATCTTTATCAGCCGCCTGATGAAGCCCTTTTGTGAGTCATCCTCCGCCTTGTCAAAACTCTGATAGCATGTCCTGCCTGCCAGCTCGATTACCTTTTCCGCATCTGGCGTAATCGCAACAAGCTCCACCTCCAGTTTTTTTGCGCGGCTTTTCTTCATTCTTTCCCAAACCTCAAATTTCCCCGATGTCAATCTTGCCCAATACTGCCAGTGCAATCCTCACGTTCCCAAACGGGGCGCTTACGGCAAAGCCCGCGACCCGGTCCCTGATTTCCTCTATCATTTCCATTGCAATCTCAACGCCCGTCGCACGCGCCTGCTCCTTCGTCTTCGGCTCACTCATCCGCGTAAGCAGCTCTTTCGGCACAACCACACCCGGCACCTCGTTGGCCATAAACTCCGCATTCTTAAAACTCGTGAAAGGCCATATCCCTGCGATAACCGGTATCTTGTACGCCTCAATTGCGTCGAGAAAGTCAAACAGCATCCGAACGTCAAAGACCGGCTGAGTTATCGCAAACTCCGCCCCCGCCTCGACCTTTCGCCTGAACCTCTCTATTTCCCGCCCAATCTCAGGCGCAACGGGATTTGCACCCACGCCTGTCGCTATGCACGTAGCCGGGCTGAATCTGTTGCCCCCGATATCAATCCCTCGATTCAAATTGCGTATCACCCCCGTTAGCGCTATCGAATCCATATCGAATACACCGGTCGCCTGCGGATAATCTCCCATCTTCGGCGGGTCGCCCGTTATCACAAGCATATTCCGAACCCCCATCGCCGATGCACCAAGTATATCCGACTGCATCCCAATCAGGTTCCTGTCGCGACAGCAAAAATGCAGTATTGCCTCGATGTTCGCGCTTTGCTGAATCCTTATCGCCGTCACTAATGGCGATAAACGCGCACTTGCTCGTGGCCCATCCGGTATGTTTATCGCATTTATCCCCATCTCCGCGCACATCTTCGCCTTTTCCAGTATCGGCTCAATCTCTAATCCCTTAGGCGGCGTCAGCTCAATCGTTGTCACCTTTTCACCCGCGGCAATCCTCGCTCCCCATCTTGACTTCTCTGAAATCAGCCTCTCCTCAACCTCTCTCGGCCCCGCCGCTTTTTTTCTCACCTCCGCCGAAACCTGGATGTTTGCGCCCGCCTTCTCCATCCCGCGCACCGCTCGCACTATCTCTCTTATGTGCTCAGGCGTTGTCCCGCAGCACCCGCCGATTATCCTTGCTCCCTTCTCAAAAAATCGCTTTGCGTATTCAGCCATATATTCGGGCGTGCACATATACAGCATCCGGTCCTCGACCTGTCTCGGCAGGCCCGCGTTCGGCTGAACAGAAATCGGTTTCTCCGTCACCGCACGTATCGACTCAAACGCACTAAGCATCGCCGACGGCCCCACTGAGCAGTTCAATCCCACCACGCTCACCGCCGGCTCATTCCCTACTCGCGCAATCGCAACCTCGATTCTTTCCCCGTACGCCGTCTCGTTGTTCTCGTTCACCGTCATTTGTGCGACTATCTCTAACTCGCTCACTTCCCTCGCCGCCCGAATTGCAACCATCAGCTCATCGGCGTTTGAAAATGTCTCAAGCAGCAGAAAGTCCGCCCCCGCCTCCGATAGCGCCTTTGCCTGTCTTTGAAACGCTCTTTTCGCCTGCTCAAGCGAATTCGCCGTTAGCTCATATCCCAGTGGCCCAATCGCGCCCGCTGTTAAAACCTTCTCCCCCGCGCACTGCCTGGCTATCATCACCCCCGCCTGATTTATCTTCTCCACCTGCTCCGACAGCCCGTATCTCGCTAATTTCACCTCATTTGCGCCGAACGTGTTTGTCTCTATGAAATCCGCCCCCGCCTCGACGTATCCGTTATGTACTTTTTTAACCAGCATGGGATTGCTTATGTTCAGCTCGTCGAAACACGCGTTCAGGAACACTCCCTGCTGGTAAAGCATTGTCCCCATCGCCCCGTCGCCGAGCACAGCCCGTTGCGACAACAGTTCTGAAAGCCGTTTCTTTCCCATATTTCCACCTCGAGTGTATCAGATATCGACTCCCGCCTGCCGCAGCCGTTCCGTCTTCTTCTGCGAGCATGTCTCACACCGAAACTCCGGCGCCGCATCCGTCCTGTCGTAATTCCGCGTCCTTACCAGCCGGTATCCCCTTGCAGTCCGTCCGCAATCGGCGCACGTGACATTGTCCTGCACCTCCCACTGCGCCTGCAGCAGCCGAGATGTGAAAATAAACCTGTCCACCCAGAAAAAAATCAAACCCCCAATCAGGTTCGCTATTATTGTCGCTGCCCATTTGTTCATCGATGCCAGCACTATCAGCACTATCGCCAGTATCGGCGTGCTCAACTGCCACCTGACTAAATACGCTGCATACTGCCTGAAATTTATTCTCATATTTCACCTCACGTAAAGCGAGCCGGCTTGACCTCACCGGCTCGGTCAAAAACGATTCCTTTCGTCTCTTTTCTGCAACTCTTTAAGAATAGTATCTTCACCGCCCCAACGCAAGCCCTTGCTCCGCCAAAAATCTTGCTATTGTCTGGACTTTGGCTTATACTCAATCCGATGCAATCGGGCGAAACCTGCGACTATGACCCGGCCGAGATGAATCGGTCTTGTTTTTGGGAAAGGGTTCGGCGATGACGCAAAAAAACGACGACCTCGAAAAAATAAAGCAAATCATCGACATTATGAAGGATAACGACCTCGTCGAGGTCGAAATCAAGCACGGCGAGGATAAAATTCTCGTCAAACGCTCACAACCTGAACAGGCCAAAGGCCCCATCGCCGCCTTGCCCGTCATTGCACCAATACCACCCGCACCCGCTGCCCCGGCACCAGTTGAACCAAAAACCGCTCAGAACGATACCACAGTGGAAATCAAAGCACCCATCGTAGGCACCTTCTTTGCCCAGCCAAGCCCCGATTCCTCGCCTTACGTCGAAATCGGCGCCCACGTTGACCCCCAGGCCGTTGTTTGCATCATCGAGGCAATGAAGGTTATGAACGAAATCAAGGCCGAGCTGGCCGGCACGATTACGGCGATTCTCGTGCCCAGCGGCCAGGCGGTAGAATATGGGCAGGTGCTTTTCAGGATAAGACCGGACTAACCATTTATTATTTATTATTTTCTATTTGTTATTTTGCAGAATTGCGGAATGTCTGTTGTGATAAGTGGTAAATAGAAAATCGAAAATATAAAATAGAAAATCGAAAATGTTTTCAAGAATTCTCATAGCAAATCGCGGCGAAATTGCACTTCGCGTCATCCGCGCCTGTCACGAGATGGGAATCGAGGCCGTCGCCGTCTATTCCGAGGCCGACAGAAACGCCGCATACCTCGACCAGGCCGATGAGGCAATCTGTATCGGCCCTGCCGGCGCATCCGAAAGCTATCTCAATATCCCCGCCATCATAAGTGCTGCCGAAATCGCCGACGTCGATGCCATTCACCCCGGCTACGGCTTCCTTGCAGAAAATGCCAACTTCGCTGAAATCTGTCGCGACTGTCGTATCATCTTCATCGGCCCCTCACCGGAAGCGATGCGACTCCTCGGCGACAAAGTCGAAGCCCGCCGACTCGCAAAAAAAGCCGGCGTCGAAATCGTCCCCGGCTCCGAAGGTGTTATGCAAAATGAAGCCGAAGCCCTCAAGCTCGCCAATGACATCGGCTATCCCGTCATTATAAAGGCCGTCGCAGGTGGCGGCGGTCGCGGTATGCGCATCGTCCACAACGATATGAGCTTGCGCTCCGCTTTTGCCGCCGCTCAAACTGAGGCCGATTCCGCCTTCGGCAACCCAAGCGTCTATCTCGAAAAATACGTCGTTGAACCCCGTCACGTCGAAGTTCAGGTTCTCGCCGACAATAAAGGTAATGCACTCCACTTCTACGAAAGGGATTGCTCCATCCAGCGCAGACACCAGAAAATGATTGAAGAGTCACCCTGTCCCATCCTCGACTCCAGAACTAAAGAAGCCCTCTGCAATGCCGCTCTGCGGATTATCAAAGAGGCAAACTATGTCAACGCCGCCACCGTCGAATTTCTCCTCGACAAAAACAAAAAATTCTACTTCATCGAGGTCAACACCCGTATCCAGGTCGAGCACCCCGTCACCGAAATGGTTACAGGCCACGACCTGATAAAATGGCAGATAAGAATCGCCGCTGGTGAAAAAATCGACTTGAGCCAGCGCGACATCAGGCAGAAAGGCGTCTCTATCGAATGTCGCATCAACGCCGAAGACCCCGCAAATAACTTCTCCCCCTGCCCCGGCACAATCACAAAATACATCGCCCCCGGCGGCCCGGGCGTCCGCGTCGATACCCACGTCTATCAGGGCTGGACCGTCTCCAGCAGTTACGATTCAATGATTGCCAAGCTCATCGTCTATCAGCCCGACCGCTCTGCGGCTATCGCCACTATGCGTCGGGCGCTTGGAGAATTCGTCATCGAACCCCTCAAGACAACCATTCCCGCCTGCCTGTCAATTCTCTCCCACAACCTCTTCGTCAAAGGCAAAGTCGATACTGCCTTCGTCGAACGAAACTTCTGACGGCGAGATTGAATACTGATTATTGATGATTGATGATTTTTGGAGCGGAAGGTCTTGAAAGTTTTTCGCTAAGACGTTAATTATAAGGTCGTACTATTTTTCCAGAGCGATTAAGTCCTTGTAGGACTCGCGTTTGCGTATAACTTTGAATTTTTCGCCATCGACAAGGACTTCGGCGGCCCGGCCTCTTGCGTTGTAATTGCTGCTCATACTAAAGCCATAAGCCCCCGCCGTAAAAATCGAAACCAGGTCCCCGCGTTTCACCGCCGGCATCGCCCGGTCCTTTGCTAAAAAGTCCGCGCTCTCACAAATCGGCCCTACCACATCGACTATCTCCGTCCCCCCCGTCCGCAAAACCTTGTCCCGCCTGGGTGGTACAAGGTTCTCCGGCACGTTTGCCGGCCAGATAAAATGAAACGCATCGTAAAGCGGCGGACGAATCAAATCGTTCATCCCCGCATCCACTATCACAAACTTCTTGCTGCCGCCTTGCTTGAGGTACAATACCCTCGTCAAAAGTATCGCCGCGTTTGCCGCAATACTTGCCCCGGGCTCCAGAATCAGCTTGAGTTTTTTGTCTTTCACCAACGGCAAAATCGCTCCCGCGTAATCCCCCGCCGTCGGCGATTGCGAAGTTACATAATCCGCACCATATCCGCCGCCCGTGTCCAGCGCCTCAATTTTGAATCCGTCGCCTCGCAGGTCGTCTATTAGAGCTATTATCTTTTTTATCGCCTCGACGTATGGCTCAACTGTGTGTCCCGCCGAGCCGAGGTGTATGTGTATCGCGCACAGCCGTACCGTCTTCTGCCGCCCATATTCTGCAAACACTTTTCTTGCTCGCTCGATATCGACCCCGAACTTCGTCTCCTTTGTTCCAGTCGTCGTATATGTGTGCGTCTTCGGGTCAACGTCAGGATTTACCCGCAGTGCCGCCTTCGGTCTCCTGCGATGTTGTTTTGCCAGCCGAATCAGGTTCTCTATCTCCTGCTCCGACTCGATATTGAAATATCCGATGCCCGCCTTGAGCGCCTCGATGATTTCCGCATCGGTCTTGCCCACCCCGGCATACACAACCTTTGACGCATCCCCGCCCGCTTTCAGCACCCGGTACAGCTCCCCGCCGCTTACAATGTCAAAACCGCTGCCCGCACGGGCCATAACCTTTAGTATATTGATATTCCCGCACGCCTTGACCGAATAGCAAACCGTTGTGTCAATTGCGCCGTATGCCTGCTGAATTTTACGCAGATGCTCGAGGAACGTCGCCTTGCTGTAAATATAAACGGGCGTGCCGACATCCTCCGCTATCCGCTCGACGTCCACGTCCTCGGCAAACAACCTGCCGTTTCTGTAATTGAAATAATCCATACATATTACTCTTGTTCGCAAACACGCCCATCCGACAATCGACATACATTATATGATTTTGTTACCCAATTGCAACCAAAACAAAATGGAAGGTCCGGCTACACCGCAGAACCTTCCATTTCCTCAAATCCTGTTGTTACACTGTCGTGCTATTTCTTCTTCTTGCCGCCCTTTTTCTTTGTTCCTTTTTTCTTCTTTGCCATTACTGTGACCTCCACATTTACTTGGTTTAAAATCCTTTTTGGCCGTCTCCTTTTTTCCAGTTCTGAAAATCAATGTTGCAAAAAAGGGCCAATAACAATCGTCATAGGTTTTATCGTCCAAATATTTAAAAATACTTAATTAAAAATTCTTCCGCACAAGATTTTACAGGACTCACCTGTACGTTTATCATAACTTCAATGTATCGCGCTCGGCTTGTCCCCGTTGCAAACAGCGCGCCGTTTTGGTTTAATATGCACCTGGATTTTCAATCGCAGACCCGCAGCTTTTGCGATTTACCGCCGGTTGTGTCTTAAAATAGTTTTTGGCCGGTGCAATAGTGTTTTGCAAATGAAGCGTTGGTTAATATGAGTAAAAGAATTGCCTTATTCGGCGGGTCATTTGACCCCATTCATCTCGGCCACACCGCCGTCGCCGCAGATGCCGCTCTTCGTATCGACGCCGACAAAGTCATCTTCGTCCCCGCAAAACGCTCACCCCTCAAGGCCTTCTTTCCCCAGGCCTCCGACACTGACCGCTGTGAGATGATTTCACTCGCCGTCGCCGACAACCCCCATTTCGAGCTGAGCGATTACGAGTTGAAAAAAAACGGCCCTAACTACACCCTCGAAACCGTAAGGTATTTCAAATCCAGATTCGACGCCGGAACGTCAATCTTCTGGCTCGTCGGCGCCGACAGCATTGATGACCTGCCTCTCTGGTTCGCCGTCACGGACCTAATCGACGAATGTAATCTGTCCTTAATGTATCGCGCCGGCTTTCCCACCCCCGACTTCGCCAAATACGCCAAACTCTGGGGCAATGCGCGAATTGATAAACTCCGCAAGAATATTATCCCCACCCCCCTCGTTGATATCAGCAGCACCGAAATACGAAAACGATTGGCGGCTGGCAAAGACGCCGACGATTTGCTCTGCCCCAAAGTCGCCCAATACATCCGCTCACACGACCTCTACCGCAATGAATGAGCCGCATCTGTGATATTTACCCCCCGGCTTGCCGGCTATGGCGTGGTTCTACCGGGGGTCGTGACTTTCATTGTTAATGTTAACCACTCATACCAGCCAGCCATCCCTTCCCCGGTCTTGGCGGATACCGCGAAAATTTTTATATCGTGGTTCATTTTGTGCACGTCCCCCTTAACCTTCTCGATATCGAAATCCACCTGCCCGACCGCCGAAAGCAAATCAATCTTGTTTATCAGTAACGCCTTTGCCTTTGCGAAAATCGCAGGATACTTCACCGCCTTGTCGTCGCCCTCCGCCACTGACAGCACCGCAACCTTGGCCGTCTCGCCAAGCTCAAACGCCGACGGGCACACAAGATTGCCCACATTTTCTATGAAAATCAAATCGAGATTATCAATAGCTAACTTCTTTAACGCCTCGCTTATTTGTGCCGCCGACAAATGACACGCCCCCTCTGTATTTATTTGAATCGCCGGCGCTCCCGCCGCTCTGATTCTTTCCGCGTCAATCTCAGTAGCAATGTCCCCTTCAATCACGCCGATTCTGATTTTCCCCCTCATCTCCGTTATCGTCCTTGCCAGTATCGTCGTCTTGCCCGACCCCGGCGAGGAAATCATATTGAGACAGACCTTTTTATGCTCCGCTATAAATCGCTGGTTCTGTGCGGCGTATTCCTCATTCGCAATTAGTATCTTTTTGCCTACCGTTACCTTAAACATTTTATTACCCCGTCTCGAACTCTATCTCCTCCAGCAGCAGGGGGGCGTCGGGCAGTAATTCAAAATTGTCTGCCCCGCACTTGGGGCATCCTGGTTTGTGAATCTCAAATTCAAAAATCGCCTTGCACCCCCGGCACCTGCCCTGTATCGCCTTGTGCTCAACCGTCACCTTGACGTCTTCGCAGACCGTTCCCTTCGAAATCGCCTCAAACGCAAAACTAAATGCCTCATCGTTTATCGCGTTCAGCATCCCGCAGCTTATCCTTGCCGCGACAGGCCTTGCCTTTTGCTTCTCCGCCTCGGCTATTATCGCCGAGAGCACCCCTTGTGCCGCCATTACCTCGTGCATTCAGCAAATCCTCGGCAGTTCACGCCCGTAGGGCATCTGCACAATCCTTCTGCCCCCGATTCTGGTTGTCATTTCCACGATGGGAACATCCCTGCTCTCGACAACTCGCCCAATCAGCGCCGCATCTTTCCCTAACGGATGCTCCCGACAAATCCTTAAACAGTCCACGGCACAATCCTGCGTGATAACCGCAACAAACTTACCTTCGTTGGCAATGTTCAGTACGTCCAGCCCCAACATATCCGCCGCTGCCTGTACCGATGGCTTGATTGGTATGTCCTGCTCGTTTATCTCAATACTCAACTCCGTCTGGCTGACAATTTCGTTGAGCGCCGCCGCAAGACCACCCCGCGTCGGGTCACGCATAAATTTTACCCCCCCCGTGTTCTTAATCAGGTTATAGGTCAATCCAGCCACCGCCGCACAATCGCTGGTAAGCTGCGACTTAAATCCGATGTCCTCCCTCTGCGACATAATCGTCATACCGTGGTCGCCGATTGTCCCGCTGATTATTACCGCATCGCCCGCCTTTATCTTGTCAAACCCAAGCTCGACGCCCTCTATTCGCACGCCGATTCCTGCCGTATTGATGAAAATCTCATCGGCTGCCCCTCGCTCAACCGTCTTTGTGTCCCCCGTAACTATGGCGACATCGTTTGCCTTGGCGGTCTCAGCAATGCTGTCTAAAATTTTCTCCAGCAGAGCAAATTCAAATCCCTCCTCAATTATCAGCGCCAGCGCCAAAGCAACCGGCCTTGCCCCCGTTACCGCCAAATCGTTTATCGTCCCGCAAACCGCTAATTTCCCGATGTCCCCGCCGTTGAAAAATATCGGCTTGACCACGTAACTATCCGTTGTAAAACAAAGCGCTCCTGAATCAAGGTTCAGTTTCGCCGCGTCACTCATCTCCGCCAGCGCATTGTTCTTGAATCTCGGAAGGAAATATCCGCGGATTAGCTCATCAGTGAGTTTCCCCCCGCCCCCGTGTGCTAACAAAATCCGGTCGTGCTTATCTTGTTTCATTCCTGGCTTTTTCTTTTTCTGCCGTATTTGAACCACGCCGCACAGGCGCCTTCCGAGCTGACCATACACGGCCCTATCGGCGATTCCGGCGTGCACCCGACACCGAACAGCGCGCATTGCGCCGGCTCTATTAGCCCGCACAACACCTCGCCGCATCGACATCCAGACGGCTCATCCCCCGGCGCCTCGTTGATGCCGAATCGCTTCAGTGCGTCAAATCGACTGTACTTCTCCCTCAATCGCAGCGAGCTCTTTTCAATCCTGCCCAGTCCCCTCCAGTAACCATCAGCCGGCTCGAAGCACTCCGCAATTATTTTCTGCGCTATCCTGTTGCCCTCTTTTGTCACGACCGCCGTATAAACCGATTTCAGCTCCGGTTTGCCTGCCTCAAGCTGCCGACATATCTCCGACAGACCGTCGATTATCTGCATCGGCTCGAATCCCGCAACCACGCAAGGCCGACCATATCGTTCCAATATCTCGCCGTAAGCCCCATAACCGATTATTACGCTCACGTGCCCCGGACACAAAAATGCGTCTATCTTGTCGTTCTTCTCTGAAACCAGCGCCCTCATAGCCGGCACTACCAGCTTGTGCCCGCTCAAAATACAGAAGTTGTCGATATTATGTTCTGATGCGTCCCTCACCGCCACTGCCGTCGCTGGTGCTGTCGTCTCAAAACCCACTGCGATAAAGACAACCGTCTTGTCCGGATTATCCTTCGCTAATTGCAGCGCATCCTCGCTGCTCAATACCACTCTCACCTTTGCCGCCGATTGTTGTGTCTCAAGCGACCCGCCTTTACCGGGCACACGAATCATGTCTCCGTATGTCGCAATTATGCAGTCGTCTCTCTGCGCCAATTGCAGGACCGTATCAATGTAGCTCTGGTCGGTCACGCAAACGGGGCATCCCGGCCCCGACAGCATCTTTATCCCCTTAGGCAGCGTCGTCCTTATCCCGTTGCGGAAAATCGAAACCGTGTGCGTTCCGCATACCTCCATAATGTTTATCTGCCTGCCTAACTTCCTGCAGGCCGAATCCATCTGACACTGAGCTTTGTAGATTCTCTCCAGCATAGTTTTACTGTTTATCCTGAAACTTTATTTGGTGTATCTCTGAACTCGTCAATCTCCGCAATAAGCTGCCAGGTCTTCTTTGCCTCTTCCTCTTCGACTATCGAAATCGCAAAACCGGCGTGCACTAGCACCAAATCGCCCAATTTTACCTCCGGCAGCAGCGTTGTCCTCGCGCGGAACCGGTTGCCCATCGCGTCAACCACCGCCCTGTCACCGTCTATCTCAACTATCCTCGCCGGTATCGCCAAACACATATTTCAAATTCTCGTTATCAGATTTTCCTCTGCGGTTTTCGCACTCTCTGCGGTTACTTTACTTTGTGCGCCGCTATTGCCGCCTGGCCGATTGATATTCCGCCGTCATTCGACGGAAAATCGCGGTTAAATAATACCCTAAAGCCGTCCCGCTTCAAGAACTTAATCACACGATTCGCCAAATACCGATTACAGAAGACCCCGCCGCTCAGCGCAACCGTCTCTATTCTCTTTGCCTCCTTTGCCGCCTTTGCCATTTCAACCAGACCGGCGGCGACTGTGTTATGAAACTTCGCTGAAATGATACCGGTGTTTTCTCCCCGTCCAATATCTCCAACGATTTGCTTTAGCATCATACCCAAATCAAGTTCCACAGTTTTATCGCCGCGGCTTGTAATTTTAAAATCGTAACCTTCATCAATGTTTTCAGCAGCCGTTGCCTCCAGCGCCATCGGCAACTGTGCCTCAAAATGATTGTAATTACCTAAGCCGACCATTGCAGAAACTGCGTCAAAGACCCTGCCCAAACTCGATGTCGAAACGGTGTTGATTCCTTTGCGAATTTGCTCAAATATGATTTCCCGTTTCGCTGTATCCGGCTCAATCCGCTCAAGCAGCCATTTCAGCTCTCCCGCCTCAAATCCTTCTCCATAAGCTTTCGTCAGCAATCCTGCAACCGGCCTGATTGCCTCTTTGCTCGCCGCATCGCCGCCTCCAAGGGGGTAATACGCCAAATGTCCGAACCGCTCAAAATCCTCCAGCGTCACAATCAAACATTCACAGCCCCATATCGCCCCATCTGTCCCGTAACCTGTCCCGTCGCAGCTAAGCCCTATCACCCCCGGCGCGCCGGGGTCGGTGTTGTGTTCTGCCAAAACCGAAGCAATATGCGCCCAGTGATGCTGAACCTCAATGACCCTCACGCCCCGCAGCGCCCGCGCATACTGCGTCGATAGATAATTTGGATGCAGGTCGCATACCACAACCTTCGGTTCAACCTCGAACAGCTTCCGTAAATGTTCAACCGAATCTATGTAATGGTGATACACCTCGGCGTCCTCAAGGTCCCCGATATGTTCGCTGCTGATAATCTGATTCTGCTTCACAAACGAAAACGTATTCTTCAAATCCGCACCCGCTGCAAATATGTCTTCGCCGCACGGTTTCTCAATCAGTATCGGCGTCGGCACATAACCCCTCGACCGCCGCAAAAGAACCGCCGTCTCATCCACAAAATGTACAATCGAATCATCCACCTGCCTGAAAATTTCCCTCTCGTGCATCAAAAACACATCCGCCACACAACTCAGCTTCTCAATCGCCTCGTCATTTCTGCAAATCAATGGCTCATCCGCGATATTTCCGCTCGTCATCACCAGCACCTTCCCGCCTGTTGGCGAGGTCTCGCCCGCCTTCGGCGAGGCGGACAGCCCCTCGGCAAACAGCATATATTGCAGCGGCGCATAACACAGCATAAACCCGAATGTGTTCACCCCCGCAGCAACCGATGATGCTATTGGTGCGTTTGGTCTTTTAGGCAGCAGCACAATCGGACTTTGTGGACTAAGCAATACCGTTTCTGCCGCCTCGCTCACCACCGCGTATTTCTTTATCGTCTCAATCGAATCCGCCATCAGCGCAAACGGCTTGCAGTCCCGCCTCTTGCGCCGCCGTAGTTCGCTTACCGCATCTTCATTGAACGCATCGACCGCCAAGTGAAAACCCCCGACTCCCTTTATCGCCGCTATCTTCCCCTCTCGCAGCATCCTCGCCGTCTCGGCTATGACCGCATCCGTCCCCGTCCGCGTCGTTTGCCCTTGACTATCTGTCAGCCAAATCTTCGGCCCGCACTTTGCACACGCGACCGGCTGAGCGTGAAACCGCCTGTCTCCAACGTCACCATATTGTCCCGCACACCGCTCGCACATCGCAAACGCCGACATCGTCGTGTTTGGCCGGTCGTATGGAATCGTCTTCACTATCGAATATCTCGGCCCGCAATTCGTGCAGTTTATAAACGGATATCGGTACCGAAAGTCCTTCTTGTCCCTCATCTCACCAAGACAATCCCCGCACGTCGCAACATCCGCCGTCACCTGTGAAAGTGCACTGCCTCCCAACTTGCTTTTTCTTATTGCAAATCCGTCCTCGCTCTCAACCAGTTGCAAATCGGTTACGATACAGGTTTCTATCTCCGCCAAAGGTGGACTGTCGCTGTCGTTCAGACGCCTTATAAATTCCATTATCGTCTTTTCATCTCCCTGCAGCTCAATCGTTACGCCCTTGGTGTCATTATAGACAAATCCCCTCAGTTTCAGTTGACTTGCCAGCCGATACACCGCAGGCCTAAAACCTACCCCTTGCACCCGACCCGTTATGCCTATCTTCTTTCTCTTAATCAATGCTCTCTTTTCTTCACGCCGTTATTCTTGTTTCTTCCGTTTGTCTTCGGTGATTATAGTTTCAAAATGAGCCAAACTCAATTGTCCTTTGAATCGGCGCACGCGACTTGCGATACTTCAAAATTTGTTTGCCTGAACCCTCTTTCTGTGCTATTATCATTACAGTAGGGGCCATAGCTCAGCTGGGAGAGCGCTTGCATGGCATGCAAGAGGCCGCGGGTTCGAATCCCACTGGCTCCATTGGCATATCCTTTTTTCAATAAAAGAGTTGCGGTTCCAGTATGTAATTCAGTTATCTTCAATCGTACGAAGACCTCTTGCTGAAGCCGCAGACGCTCTTATATGCTGTTTTTCACTAAAGCTGGTTTGGAAATGAGGACTGCAATGTGCGAGATTAGTTCTTCCATATCGTAAGGTTTTGCGACGAACAAGTGGTCTGCGGCATCGTGATATCGCTTTCCCGATCCCTCTTCTTTCCTTGTGATCAAGCAGGTCAGGAATATGACAGGGATGTCCTTGGTTTGGGAATCTTCTTTCAAGCGTGCGGCAACCTCGGCACCATCCATATCTGGCATCAATATGTCAAGAATGATAAGGTTAGGATGGACTGATTTTGCCAGCAGAATGGCGTCGCTGCCGTTTTTGGCTGTAGCAACAGAATATCCTCTTGCGGCTATCGCCTTTCCCAGGATGAGCAGCGTATCGGGTTCATCATCAACAATAAGTATATCTTTCTTATCCATTTTTGCCTCTCATAAATACGATGTTGCCCTAAATGTTCGATGCATCAAGCGATACGGGACTTAATTCTTTTGCTTTCTTAACCAGGTCCTGAGCCGTACGGGCATCATCTGGATACGTGACACTTGTTAATTGCGTCTCAATCTTATCAGCCAGGTTTTTAAGAGCAAGGCAGTTATTCAGTGAGCATTCCAATCTTGCCTTTACTATAGAGGCGCCCTCTTTATCACACTTCGGCAGCATAATGAAAATTTCGCTGACGTCTGGAACCAGGACATCGCCGCTTCCTCGACGCAAATTTGTCTCAAGCACAGTTCTTATGTCTCTTAAGATTGAGTTATACTCGTTGCTGGATAATTTCAGCTTCAATATACCTAAGTTAGCTATGGATATTGCGATAAGGGACGTTTTTGCATCATTCTTCAGTGATTCGCATATCGCATCGTTTATGCACTCCTCAAGAAGTTCTTCGGGATTGCCTTTTGGAATTGCAAAAGTGAACTTAGTTCCTTTGCCCAGTTCGGACTCGGCCCAAATTCTCCCTTTGTGCAGTCCCAATATGCCCTTGCAGATTGCCAGCCCCAGGCCCGTTCCTTTTTCTCCCGGACCGGCTTTTCTGCCAAATTGAGTGAATTTATTGAAGAGTTTTGGGATGTTCTCCTCTGCGATTCCGATTCCCGAATCCTGAACTGAAACCAGAACCTCTGCATCGTGCTCGGCGCAATCTACCTTGATTAGGCCTCCTTCGGGCGTGAACTTGATACTGTTGGAAACGAGATTGATTATGACTTCTCTGATTTTATCTGGGTCAACATACATACGAATAGCTTGTTTGGAGACCTCATAGTAAAATTGGATACCCTTCCCTTTGGCAAGTTTTTCGTAGTCGCAAATCGTGGTTGCGATGAGTTGGCAGATATTAACGACCGATTTCTGCAAATCGAGCCGGCCGGACTCTATCTTGGATATGCTCAATAATGAATCGACAATGCCGGCAAGTCTTTTGACGTTCCTCATGGCAGTGTCAAGTATATCTTTCTGTTCCGGCAGAATCTTGCCGGGTATCTCATCCAGAACGAGCTTGACGGCGCCAATAATGATGGACAGCGGCGTGCGCAGCTCATGTGAGGCCATCGAGACAAATTCATCTTTCAGGTCATTGAACTTCCGCAGCTGCTCGTTTGCCGCCTCCATCTCCTGCTGGGCCTTTTTTAGAAGCGTGATGTCCCTAATCGTCGCCATATAGACCGCCTCATTCTCCCATTCCGTTCGGACGGCCTGCATTTCTGCGATGGTCACTGAGCCGTCTGCGGCAACAAGCTGAACTTCGCTTGGTTTGTCGGTGGTTAGCGGCAATCCGAACGGCTCACCCAGCAGGTCCTGCGCCCTGCGACCGAGGATGACCTCAGCAGCCGGGTTCATAAATCGCACATTTTTGTCGTCGTCAACAATCAACAGCCCGTCTGCGCTGTGTTTTATTACCGTGTGCATATTCTGCTGCGTCACGCCAAGGACCTTGTTTGCAGTATCAAGCTCCGCGGTTCGCTCCTTAACACGCTGTTCCAGTTCGCTGCCGGCTTGTTGCAGGGCCTCATTTTTTTGCTCGAGGTCCCCTTTTGCAGCAGAGAGCTCTTCGGAAACCTTCTCAAGTCGCCGGTTGGGTGTGACTAATTTTTCTGGCGCGAAGATAGGTAATATGTAGAATGTGGGCAATTGGTTGTTTGAACAAATTTATTCTGTCCACGTTTTACAGGAGTTCGCCATGAATAGACAAGATGCCCC